>JAEEGF011155873.1_pt1 | contig 16352 bp, 19 predicted proteins | sample 9134171 | NCBI WGS metagenome assembly JAEEGF01 (sample SAMN16246542, study PRJNA631951) | gut metagenome | biome: gut microbiome; feature: rumen; material: AP-attached | host: Bos | place: Iran: Karaj | collected 2018-10
TAATAAAATCCCCCTTGTAGATAAAGTGAGATTTTCAGTATTTCTCATGTCTACCTTAGGGGGATTGTATCATCCTGTCCACTTTCTCTTTCATGTGTTTTCCATCGAACTCTCATGAAAAAAGATGCCTGCGCATCTTCTCATTCGACCCCCGTATAAGGCATCACATAGACAGGAACTTCCACACCGACCTCTTCATCATCCGGAACTTCCTTGCTTCGGACATTGATATCGAAGCGCACATCTTCCCGATCGGCAACTTCCAGATCCTGATCGCACTTCAGATCCTCGTTCAGCAGCAGCGTATGGATCAGGGAATGATCTTCCTCCAACGGCACACCGCTGTATTCCACGACGATGATGTTCTCCGGCAGGATCTCGATGACCTTCGGAATGAGGCCGTTATGGACCGGAAACCCGTGATGCATCATCGAAGCCTCGCAGGTCGTATCTTTCAGTCTGATATAGACCTGCTGTCTGCCCAGTTCCTCCCCGACATGGCCGCTGACCGTGCTTTCCCTGTCATAGACGGCAAGAGGCTCTCTGATCCCGATCTGATAGACCGCCTGATCGGACGGCGTGTTCTCCAGATCGCCGATCGGATCCCCGGAATTCAGATCGATGATGGATCCATCCGGAACTGTGACCTGGATATACGCATCCGAGATCTCAGACGGCACACCCTCAAAACTCACGAAGAGCTGCGTATCATTGACAGCGCTGACATAGGCCTCCAGACCTGTTGGAATATTGCCGAACCAGTCCGTGATCTCCTCATCCTCTTCCGCCTCGAAACGATAGTCTGCATCGTTGATCCTCAGTTCCACGATCTTCGAACCGATGCTTTCACCCACATAGCCATCCACGATCCCCATCGCCTCCACCATCACCAGCGGCGAAGCCTTGATCTCATGACTCAGGAACAGCAGCAGTAAAACACTCAGAATAAACCATGTTTTCTTCATATCTTCTTCATCTCCATGCCTTCATTATCAGAAAAGGAAGCCCTCTCTCATATGTCCGCATAATGCAAAATAAGCTATAGTAAAGTAGAGGAAAGATCTATGAAGAAACAAGTCTATAATCCCTATCTTCCAAGTTACGAATACATACCGGATGGCGAACCACGCGTCTTCAATGAACGCCTCTACATCTTCGGTTCCCACGACCGCTTCGGTGCCGGATCCTTCTGCCAGAACGACTACGTCAGCTGGAGCACACCGGTCGATGATCTCAGCGCCTGGACGTATCACGGCATCATCTTCAGAAAAGAGGATGATCCTTTGAACGATCAGGGCTATCCCCTCTTTGCCCCGGACGTCATCCGCGGAAATGACGATCGTTATTATCTCTACTACGCCCCGGCAGGTACCGGCAGCATCGGCGTCGCCATGTCCGGCACACCGGAAGGAAGATACAGCTTTCACGCCCATGTGCGATACAGGGATGGGACGCTCCTAGGCAAGAAGGACTTCGATCCCTATCCTTTCGACCCCGCCATCTTCATCGACGATGATCATAGGATCTGGCTCTATATCGGCTTCTCTCCCGACCCCTCCTGGGACTTCCTGGAAAGGGAATTCGGGACCCATCCGTTGCAGGACGGAGCCTGGCTCGTCGAACTGGAAGAAGACATGGCCACCATCAAGGAAGGGCCTTTCCGGCTGAAGATCGAAGACTGTCCGGAGCACGGCCACGATTTCTTTGAAGCGCCATCCATGCGCAAGATCGACGGCCGGTACTATTTCATCTACTCCTCCTTCAATTCCCACGAACTGGCCTATGCGATATCTGAAGATCCGAAAGGCCCCTATCACTACAAGGGCATCCTGCACGACAACGGCGATATCGGACTCGTCCCGGAAAAAGACCGCGTCTCCTATACCGGCAACAACCACGGTTCTTTAATGAAAGTCAAAGACAAGTGGTACATCTTCGGACACCGCCAGACCAACTACTGCGCCTACTCCCGCCAGGCCATCGCCGAAGAGATCCATATGAATGAAGACGGCACTTTTAAACAGGCACAGATGACGAGCTGCGGCCTCAACGGAGCTGCGCTCATCCCAAACGGCCGCTATGGCGCCTACATCGCCTGCCATCTGACAGCCAAAGAAGGAGCCTTCCACTATGACGGGATCTGCGCGGAAGAAGTGAAGCTGCATCATCCGGCCTTCAGCCAGGACGGGGAAGATCGGGAATGTGATCCCAAACAGTTCATCCGGAACATGTACGACGGATCGGTCTGCGGTTTCAAATGGTTCAGCTATAAAAAAGACCTTCAGATCGCCATCTCATCAAGAGGCGATGAAGGACACATCGAAGTCAGGACGAAACTGAACGGTCCTGTCCTGACGACCATCTCCATCAGCTCACACGAAGATTTCACGCAAAGCGAAAGAAGATCCCTTCAGATCGGACCATGTGAACGATTTGCCCTCTATCTGACCTATAAAGGAAAAGGCCGCATCGACCTTCTTGACTTTGAACTATCCTAGCTGATCGCAGATCTCTTTCTTCAGCCGGCGCGGACCCCTGATCGCCCTGATCCCGAGGGAATTGAGATAAGCGAAAGTGTACTTATCCTGTTTGAACCGCTTCAGAAGACGAAGTCTCATGACCCTGCTCATCGAGACTTTTTTGTCTCTGTACTCGTAAGGGATATCCGTTTCCTCAGCCATGCACTTGTAAAGGATGGCCGAGAAAGGCTGTGCCACATACATGTAGACGATATCGCCGACGTGGATATCGCTGGACTGTTTCCAGAGGATGCTTTCGCTGCGATCGAAACAGTGCGCCACATCGTAGTAGGCCGGATTTGCCGGAACGATCCAGGCGTCTGACTGATCCACCTGATCATAGGACTGATCGATCAGGGAACGAAGGATCTCATCATCGACGCTCTCATCGAGGACTGCAGTCAGCCACTTCTCCTTGTTCATATGATAGGCTTCATGGAAGCCTTTTTCTTCTTTCAGGGAAGAGATGGTCACTGGATCGGCTTTGACATCGATGATCTCGTATTCCTTCTGATCCAGGCCGATCTTTCTTCCATCGATATTCATGATGATGGCATACCACTTCCCGTTTCGATGATCGCGAAAGACGGCATAGCCCGGATATCTGCTCCAGATGAACTCCGGCTTGTCGCCATACTGCCTCCTGATATAGGAAGCGATCCTGCCGCTCTGCGCATTCAGGAAGAGCTCCTTCATGAAACACGCATCCCTGATCTTCTCCAGGAAAGCGATGTAGGCTTCCCTGACGGAACCCACGAATGCGCCATATTGCGAATCGGAATAGATGTTGACATATTCCTCATCCAGTTCCTTCTCGATCACCCTGCCCGAGACCTCTCCCTTCTTCGTGATCCTCAGTTTTGCCCTGAAGGTCCCATCCAGAAGATCCTCCTCATAAAGATATGCGCCGTCTTCCACCAGAAAACCATAAGCTGCCAGCTTACGGAAATCGGGCCTCATCCTTTTAAAAACATCCTTGACTATGTCCATTTTTCTCACCAATCAAAAAGCAAGCTCCTCTAAAGAACTTGCCTGTATGGAACAGGTATCAGTAAGTACCTGTGATCGAGGAAATGTCTTTTACTTTCATCGTAAAACACCTCCTTGTATCCATCATAACACATCAGTACTTGTCGTACTTCAAAGAATTGCCTCTGGCCTTCTCCACCGGATACTTCAGCGCATTCTTATCCATCTTCCTGTCCGTCACCTCGATCAGATCGATCTGCAGCCTCTCCGCCATATCGATCAGATAGGTGAAGACATCGGCCATCTCCTCGCCTACAGCCTGAAGATCATATCCATCGCTCCACTGGAAACACTCCAGCAGTTCAGCCGCCTCGATGCAGACCGACTTCGCCAGATTGACAGGCGAATGGAACTGATCCCAGTCCCGCTCCTCATTGAAAGTCCTGATCTTTTTGACAAGCTCCTCATATCTGTTCATAATGACCTCTTTTCCCTATAGGCACGGATCACCTTGGTATCGGCCGGGACCCAGTCGACATCCTCGTCGTGCGGATCGATGAAACGGATATCGCTGTGATCATGAAGATGCAGCACCTCATCATCAAAATGGCAGATGAAACAGTCCATCACCAGATGAAAAGACGCATAATCGTGCTCGATCGTGCACAGATAGGAATCGACGCTCAGCTTCGCATCGAATTCCTCCGCGATCTCCCGCACGATCGCCTCTTCCCCGCTTTCTCCCTCTTCGTACTTGCCGCCCGGGAATTCCCAAAGACCCGCCAGATCCCCATACGCCCTTCTGGCGATCATGATCTTTTCCTGTTTTTCGATGACGGCAGCCACGACTTTCACTGTTCTCATAATCTGATTATATTGCGGTTTTCCACTTTTCCACGTGGAAAAAGGAAAAAACTTGGGACAAATCGAGGACAACGGAGCCCGCAAAATCTGCCATCATTATAGTAAGGAGCGAAGAAAATGATCATAGTATTTGTACCTGAAAGAAAGAATTACCACGAAGACCTGGATGAAATGCGCGATTATCTCTTTGACCTGGCTGAAAAGCTCGGCAAGGATGAACGCACCGCTTTCCTCAAAGAACTCAGAGAGAAGGAACACTTCATCTTCGACATTCCCGAAAAACGTTTCTACAATGCCGACGCGGTGTTCCGCTATCTTGCCTCGCAGATCGAAGAAGAGACATCGGGCATCATGCATTGAAAGGCATCCCCAAAAGACCGTATGTACTCATCCGGTCTTTTTATCCGGAAATGGACTACAATGAATGGTGAGATGAAAAACGCGAAGATCATGCTGCTGGCATTCGTGACGCTCTTTTTGCTCAGCGGCTGCAAAGACGACAGACACTACGAAGAAGTAGAGAAAAAAGCCCTTTCCTACTACAAAGAGAAATACGGCCTGAAAGATGTCGAGATCACCGATTCCTGCAAAGCCGGCAACTCCGGTCTCTTTGGCTATCTCGATGTCAAAGACAGAGCCTATGAGATGTCAGACGGCCATTCCGTCTACTGGAACGAGTATGGACAGTACTTCGCGGATGACCGTCAGGCGGCAGCGATCAAAGAAGACTTCGAAACGCAGATCTTCCAACCCCTGATCGCACCGGAAAACGTCAGAGCCAGCGACTTTGACCTCAACAGGACCGCCATGGAGACCTATGATGCCTGCGTGTTCACGGAATACTATGACGGCGACATCAGGTCCTTCCTGGAAAAAGAAAAACCGCAGCCATACCACTGCAGGATCACCATATCCGGAAAAGAAGGTTTCGACCACGAGGCCTACACAAAAAAGATCTATGAGGACCTCGACCCCTGTCTTTCGGGAATGATCGAAGTCATCATCGTCGAAGAAGGATCCGGTCTCTTTGAGCAGAGCGACGATCTTTATATCCGAAACGGCGATCCCGGCATCATCGCCACAGCCTCCCTGTATTTCGATGATCAGATCTGCTGGCGCAGACAGGTATACATAGAGATCCTGGACGGTGTCTTCATCACCAGCAGCGAAGCCAACTTCGACTTTGAAGAAGGCGATGTCAGACTCGTCGAAGCGGGAACAGCCCAAGAGTTCCAGCAGATCCTCGATCATTCCTACTATTCACTGCCGGTGGATGCGGAAGAAAACAAGAAAGGCGGCTATCTGGTCCACGATCAGCGTCATGAGGAACGTTATGTGCTTGACGACCCGGATGCCCCTTATTACAGGCTGGAACTCTCTGAAAGGGTCAGGCAGGCCCTCAAAGACGACCGGTTCTCTGTCTATGCGTATATGGACGAAGGCAAGGAAACGCCTCTCTACGTCCGCTACGGCTATAGTCCCTCCTCCGCCTGGAAACTGTTCACGTTCTGTGAGAACGACAAAGCTGTCAAATACGACACCCTGCATCCCGATAATCTCTACTATTTCGGCAAGTTCCACCGCGAAGGATTCCCGGAAGGATCATAGAAAAAGTCCCGGCAAAAGCCGGGACTTGTCATATATCATCTCTAGAATTGCGCATCATGGAGCCAGAGATAGGCTTCATCTTCATTTCTTGTGGTCTGCAGCCATGGCTCGCCATCCAGATGGCGGATCATCCAGCAGGTGTACATCTGGAAACCCGGCGCAGCAGACTGCGGATGCAGTTCGCCGCCTTTGATGGCCGAGAAAGAGTTGTCGACGCTCTTGAAGACCCTGTCACCGACGAAGCTGGCGCCGAATCCTTCCGGACGATCGAACTTGAAGTAGTAGAGCTCCGGCTGAGGATGACGATGCGGCAGATAGCCGGACCAGTTGCCTCTGTCATTCAGGACCTCGCCCAGGACCATGTTGGACCACGGAGCGATATCCTTGTCAAAGATCGTGTTGACCCTTCTCTTGGCGACATTGCCGAACTTGCCCACGCTGGAATAGGACCACGGCGCATCCTCTGGTCTGTAGAGCTTCGGATCGAAGACCGTCTCGTTCTTCGTGCACTGGACCAGGATCTCGCTGTCTTGTAACGCTTTGACTTTCACTTCTTCTCCTGTGCACACATGCAAAGCGTAAGGTCCTTCCGTGAAGACGTCTTTCCTTGCCGCCTTCTCGCACTGGCCTTCATAAGCGAACTCCACTTCGCCCGACAGCAGAAGGACCGCCGTCTCTTCACCACTCCTGCAGAAAGTTCTCTCACTTCCTTCAGGCATGCGATAGACTCTGACATCCATCATCATCGCCCTGTATTCGTTGTCATACGTCGTCAGGATCTCCTCACCATTCTCATCGAAGTGGGGATAACCAAAATACTTTTCTTCCATATCTGCCTTTCCTTTTCTATATGTTTATTTCTTTATGAGCTTGCTGACGGCATTGCGCAGCGTCTCATCTTCACCTACATTTCCCGGGAATATGATATAAGGGATATCCGGGAACTTCGAACCCTCATCCGCCTTCCAGACCGGAACGCCTGCTTCGATCTGACCAAGGACCAGAGCCTTGCGGATGCCCAGGCCTTTTGTGCCCACATCAGAAGATGTGATGCCGCCTTTGGCGACGACGAAGGAAGGTCTGACCTTCAGATCCTTCACCAGGTGATAGACACCTTCCGAGATCCTGACGCTCCTCGCCAGAGCGGTCTCCCTGTCATCCGTGTCAAAGCTCAGCAGGACCCTCTCCGTATACACGACGACGGTCTTGCCTTCAGCGATCATCTCTTCTTCAAAAGCCACGCAGCGTCTGATCTCTTTCGCAAACGCCTCTTCACTTTCCAGCACAGCCGAACATCTGAACTCCAGGCCGTGGATCTCTTCCATCTCCATGAGCTTCTTCAGCTGTCTGGTCGTCTTGTCCGTGTGCGAACCGACCAGGATGAGACCGCCATTGCCGCTTTCTTTGATGACCATCTCATCTCTTTCAAGCAGCGGCTTGTCTGAGATCCCGCCGATGGACTTGACCAGTGCGGCAGCGCTTCTGAAACAGAAGATCCTGCCCTTGGCGATCGCCCTGTACAAAGCGATGCAGAAGACCTTGACATCGCACTGATCGATGGCATTGACGATGATGTGCTTCCTGTTTTCAGCCTTCAGAAGCAGATCCTCGATCCCGTCAAAGTCGCAAGCCCTCAGATCATCCAGGGAAATGCTTAAGACGTCCTCTTTGCGTATCCCGCCCTTCGTCTTTTCTTCGATATACTCTTTCAGATCCGAAGAACGATAGCCGAAGGTCTTGTCCCTGGCGAACTCCGTTTCCCCGCAAGGCACCAGTTCACTTCCATAGCGGACATAATGGACATCATCGATCGTGAAACGATTCCCTTCCTTGAAGAAAGGCATCAGGATCTCGCCATCGACCTTTCCATATTCCTTTTTTAAGCCCTCACAAAGGATATCCGTCTCCAGCGGATAGTGACCGCGCAAAGTCGAATCGCCTCGGGAAATGAAGAAGTACTTCTTTCCTGTTTCCCTGGCAACTCTTGCGATCACGTCTGTGATCTGCTCGTGACATCTGCGGCTTTCCGCCTCCGACATCGCCCGGGAATTGGTCAGGATGAAATAGAGCTTCTCCTTTTCAAAAGCCTCCTTCATCGACGCATAGGACCAGTCGGTATAGACGCGGATATCGTGGACGCACTGCACGCCGGTCGGATCGTCATCGAGCACGACGAAGACGTGATCGTCTTCCCTGACCTGCTGGTCCAGGATCTCATCCAGATCGGCATCGATCACAGGATAGCTGTCCAAAACAGATGCGTCCATATTCATCAAAGACCCAGCTCTTCCTTCACTCTCTCGACCGCGAGTCTTGGAGAAGTCAGTACCGGCTTGCGGATGTCCGTCAGCAAAGGCAAAATCGCCGTCATGGAACCCTGTGCCAGCACGACGACATCGTTTTCGGCCTCGGCCTTCTTGATCGCGTTGATGACCAGCTCATTGTGCTTGTCGACATCGCCGCTCATCAGGATGTCCAGAGCTCCATCGACCAGATACTCTGTCACGCAGACATCCTTGCCAAGTCTTTTTGCCGTGTTCCTCACCAGATCGCTGGAAGGCTGCACCGTCGAAGCGACCGTCGCAACCACACCGATCTTTGAACCCAGTGAAACGGCCTTTTCAGCCATCGGCTCATCGATCTTCAGAGTCTTGCATTCAGCCTGTCTTCTCGCCAGATCGAAAGCTTCGCCGACGGAAGAACACTGGTTGAAGATCAGATCAGGCTGCATCGTCTTGGCGACCTGCACATAGGCATTCATCCTGGAGATGATCGCCGGCGTGATATGGCCGACCTTTTTGACCTCATCCAGCAGGGAGTCATCGATGATGTTGACCATCTCGACTTCCGGAACGATCTCCTTGAAAAGAGCCTTCAGATCGTTGAGAGATACGGGACTGGTATGAATAAGAACGACTTTCATAATTGTTTTTCTCCTCTTGGTTTTTTGTATTAGAATATAGACATGGCAAGCAAATTATTCCTCATCAGGGACGTCCTGATGTATATCGGTGCTTTAGTCGGGATCTTCCTGATCGGCTACATCAGAGTCTCCTTCTCAACAAGACAGAAGAAGTCTCCGAGCACACCGCTTCAGTACAACGAGAAGGAGCTCTTCCTTCGCAAGACCGCGATCGTCATCCTGGCCATCACGATCGTACTGGCACTCATTCCGACCCGCTGGTGATAAAGAAGCAACGCTTCTTTTTTTTTATTTGTGATCCTCCAGTTTCAGAATCGTCTCATGCACCATCTGCTTCGTGATCGGATAAGGGATGTGATCGAGCTCCGGATTGGCGATCGTCGCATCCAGCACATCATCCAGCGGATCCTCCCTGTCCAGATCGAGGTCCTTCAGACAGACCGGCAGACCGACTTTCCGGTTGAAGTCATAGACTCTCTCCAGTTCATCGTACTGTCCATCGATCAGCAGCTGCACGAGCGTGCCATAGGAGACGATCTCGCCATGGAGGTGCTTCCTCTCCATCCACTCCCTGACCGTCAGACCGTAATACAAGGCATGCGCCAGGGCGGAATTGTAATCCGGATCCACGCTCAAAGATACTGAACCTGTCGCGACGATGATGGACTTGATGACATCCTCCACCTCCTGTGACACCGTGTGTGCCTTGACATCCTCATAGGCCTTCTGGCCCTTCTCCAGGATCGGCTCATAGCACAGGATCGAGATCGTCCTTCCCAGTTCGCTTTCAAAATCGAGGACATCGTTCTTGGAAGAAAAGACGCACTCGACATGTTTTGCCATCGTATCGCCCATGCCGGCCCAGAAGTACTTCGCCGGTGCATTGACAATGATCTGAGGATCGATGAAACAGTGGACAGGCGGATTCTTCAGACGATAGATCTCCTTGAAGGAACCGTCATCATTGTGCAGGATCGAGATCTTCGTGACGGCCGCGCAGGTCGAAGCGATCGAAGCGACCGTAAAGACCGGCTTGCCCAGGATGTCACCGACGACCTTCGTCACATCGAGACACTTTCCGCCGCCGATCCCGATCAGCAGATCAGCCTTCTTCAATTCCTCATTCACTTTCAGACGATCGATATTGGCATAGGAAGCCTCTTTGCCATAGACCTCCTGATGGACGATCTGAACGCCCTCCAGTGCCTTCAGGACCTTTTCCCCGCTGGCAGCGAAAGCCTTCTCGCCATAAAGCAGGGCGACCTTGTTTCCGTAGCCAGAGATGACTTCCTTCAGATGATCGAAACAGTCATTGCCGATGCTGTATCTCGGCAGATAATTCTGTACCATATTTTTCCTTTCAAAAAAGGTGCCCGCAGGCACCGTTTCTTTTTATAAAAGACTATCTACGTATGCCTTCAGTTCAGGATCCTGGCAGCCTTCGTTGAAGCACTCGAGGAATCTAGGAGTCAGAGACTTCTTCACGACATCCTGATCCATCGCCTTGAGACCTTCGATCAGCGGTTTGGCGATCGCAGCCTTGACTTCGACGAGCTTAGCGGCATTCCTGTTCTGTGACTCTTTACGGCCAGGCTCATTCGGATAGCCCATCCCCTTCGGAGAACCGAAAGCGATATTGAAGATGTTCTTCAGATTGACATCAGCACCCCAGCCGAATCCCTTTGCGTAAGGAATAGATAGGGCGTTGCCGTTGTTGATCTGCAGGAAAAGATAAGCATCGCTCGGTTCGATGCAGTAGCCGCAAACGACGCCCGGCATCATGTTGCAAGCCATCAGAGCACCCTGACCGGTACCACAGCCGGTGACGACGAAGTCGACAGCACCGGAATTCAGCAGCAGAGCGGCCTGAACACCGATATTGAGATAAGTCAGATAACCCGGCTCGCCCAACTGCAGAGGCGCTTCAGCCGTGTTCATGCCTGTGTTGTAGACGGTGTGGCCCATCGGTTCAACGACTTCCTTGAGGACGCTCAGGACCAGGTCGTTCTTAGCCGACTGGGAAAATTCATTGATCATTGCGATTTTCATCTTTTTTCTCCCTTTTATCTATTTCAACTTTTCAAGTTTATTTTCAAATCAAAGAAAACAGGCGGATCTGCATCCGCCTGTTTAGCTGTTACTCTTTGCTGCCGTTGTCTGCAGCTTCGAATGTGTAACGATCGTTTGAACCAATTAAGCGGATATAATTTCTGACAAATTCCTTGACTGCTTTTTCAGCAACCATGCAAATGCCCAGATAATCTGTATTTGGTTCCTCTTCCCACTTAGCCTTCATAGCCTTTTCGGCAGCGTGGAAAGCATCCGTACAAACATTGATCTTGTTGATACCGCCGGCGACAGCCTTCCTGATGTTTTCATCACCGGAACCTGATCCGCCATGCAATACCAGCGGCATCTTCAGAGCAGCCTTCAGTTCAGCCAGTCTCTCAAAGTCGAGTTTCGGCACGAATCCTTCCGGATACTTGCCGTGAGCCGTACCGATCGCGACCGCCAGAGCATCAACGCCCGTGGCCTTCACGAATTCGACAGCCTGCTCAACATTGGTATACATATCGGCTGTACGGCCGTCTCCCTCAGCAGCCTGACCGACATGGCCAAGTTCCGCCTCGACAGAGATGCCATTGGCATGAGCCATATCGACGACCATTCTTGATCTTCTGACATTCTCTTCATAAGGAAGAGAAGAAGCATCGATCATGACATTGGAGAAGCCCCACTTGATCGCATCGACTTCAGCTTCGAAAGAAGGACCGTGGTCCAGGTTCAGACAGACCGGAACGCTCGCTCTTTCAGCCATCGCCTTGATCATCGGGACCATCTCTGTCGGATGAGCCATCTTAGCCATCTGACCGACACCGAACTGAACGATGATCGGAGAATGTTCTTCTTCAGCAGCCTCGATGGCAGCTCTTGCCATTTCCATATTGATGCAGTTGATCGCCATGACCGCATAGTTATCGCGATTTGCCGCATCAAGCAAATATTTCATGTTTACGTACATAATTTTTTCCTTCTATATGAGTGCACTAATTCAAGTTTCAATAAGCGATTAGATATCGAGATCCAGATCTACGACTTCTTCTTCCTGAACATCTTCCTCGGAAGGGACCTTCTTGATCACGGCATAGATGACACCAGTGACGACGGAACCGATGAGGAGGTATAAGAGCCACAGACCGATATTGTTGGAAGTCGGAGATACGAAGATACCACCGTGAGCAGCCTGAGTCTGGACTTTGGAAGCCATTGCCAAGCCACCGGCGATAGCGGAACCGATCATGGAAGCAGGAACGACTCTTGCAGCATCCTCTGCAACGAACGGAAGGACACCCTCAGTGATGAAGGCAAGACCCATCGGGATGCAGGTGATGGCAGCGTCTTTCTGCTGACGCGTGAATTTCTTAGGAGCAAGGAACGAAGCGATAGCGACACCCAAGCAAGGAGTCATACCGCCGAGGATCTTTGCAGTCTCAGCTGCAGCACCCAGACCGCCGTTGACATCGTTGTCAGCATATAATGCGTTGGCAGCCATGGAAGCAGTCTTGTTGATAGGACCACCCATATCGAAGCCCATGCAAGCACCGATAACTGCGCCTGCGACGAAGAGTGAAGAGCCGGAAAGGCCTTCGATCCAGTGCTGGAACGCAAGCATCAGAGCAGACAGAGGTCTCATCAGGATACCGAAGAAGACGAATGTTGCAACACAAGTAGCGACGACAGGGATGATGAGGACTGGCATTAAGCCCTGTAAAGACTTAGGAAGCTTCCAGGTCTTCATCCATTTGACGAAGTAACCTACGAAGAAGCCCATCAGCATAGCGCCGACGAAACCGGTCTTGGTAGGACCACCAGCATAGTAACCGATCGCGAAACCCGGAACGATACCCGGACGGTCAGCGATAGAGAATGCGATACCTGCGCATAAGAACGCATAAGCCCAGTTGAAGCCATTGCCGTTCATTTCGCCTAACATGTGCATGTAGTCGGAAAGCTTTGCAATGGAGTAACCTGAATAGTTCAGACCACCAATGATAGGATCTGAAAGAGGAACACCGGACCAGGAGTAAGCCTTCTGGATAGCACCAGTGATACCAGCCATAACGACCATCGGGATCAGGAATGAGATACCGGTCATTATATGCTTTCTGATTTCAGCAAATTTCATAATTAAGATTTCCCCTCTCTTGTTTTTTAATACAACGGATTGAATAGACTATTTTGCAGCGAGTTTCTTCTCAATCGTAGCTATCAGGCTCTTTGGCTGCTTCATAGCTGTTGAGATCGGAACATCAACGATCTTCTTGCCCTCGAAACGTTCAGTGTCGCGGATCGCGATATCGTGAGTGTAGATGACAACATCGGCATCCTTGATGTCTTCTGCCGTCAGTCTGTTCTCGACACCGGCCGAACCCTGAGTCTCGACCTTGATCTCATGGCCTAATTCTTCAGCAGCTTTTACAAGCTTCTCAGCCACGATGTAGGTGTGGGCAATGCCTGCTGTGCAGGCAGTGACTGCAACGATTTTCATATAGAACTCCTTTCTTATCTTGAATTAGCTTATCTAAATTCTAAACTCTTGTTTTTACACATTCAATCAAAATGGAGACTTTCTAATCAAATTGATCACATTGATATCCATTCTGATCGATTCATGATCATATTACAGATCGATATCGAGATCGACGATCTCCTCTTCGTTCAGCAGCTGTTCGACTTCGCCCAGCTGATCGTCTTCGCACAGGATCAGGTCGAGGATCTCCTCCTTGCTCTGAGCCTGGGACAGCTTGGTGACACGGACATCATTGCCCAGCTTGCCGGCCAGTTCGCTCAGCAGCATCATGTGATTCCTGGCGAATTCCGCATCCGCAGAGACGCAGAACAGGAAGATCAGGTGCGTATCCTGGAAACCGTCATCAGACATGGAAGATTCCCAGCGGATCGGTTCGACCGTCTTACCGATCATAATACCGTTCCTGGTCACGCTCAGACTCTTTCCGTGCGGGATCGAAATGCCGGAACCCATACCGGTAGGGCCTTCCGCTTCTCTCTCGTAAATGTCTTTGACGAAAACATCGACATCATTGATATAGCCGTTCTTCAAAAGGACGTTGGCCATGTAATGAAGGACTTCATCTTTGGTCTTTCCTTCGACGTTCAGATCGATGATGTCAGCATTCAAGATCTCATTCAGTGGCATAATATGATTTTCCCTTCTCCTTTACAATCATATGATAAACCTTCAGTTCACATAATTCCATACTTTTTTATCAAAAATAATCAAAATATTATCAATTTTATCAATATATCATCATTGACACTTTACCAAAATAAGCCTAACATAAACTTGAAGAAGCTAATAGATGACCTCGATCTGATTGCTCTCAAAGAAATTCATGAACTTCTCCGGCGGACGCTCATCGGTGATCAGCGCCTTGATCAGAGAGTAGTCTGCAAAGTGATTGTAGGCGATGACATCGAACTTCGTGTGATCGGCAACGATGTAGTTGACCGCGCTCTGATTGAGGACGTGCTGCTTCATGGCTCCTTCATAAAGGTTGGTATTCGTCAGTGATTTGGAAACTGAGATACCGACCGTCGAAATGAAAGCCTTATTATAGTTATAAGGATAGAAGGTGGAATCCACGACGAAAGTCCCGCTGTCATGCTGGATGACGCCGCCGACGCAGATACCCGTCAGATTCGGCATATTGCGCAGTTCCATCATCACATCCAGACAGTGCGAGATCACGGTGACATTCTTCAGATCCTTCATGTAATGAAGCATCCTGTAAGCTGTCGTACCCGAATCGATGAAGATGACATCGCCGTCCTCGACCAGTGAAGCCGCCAGCTTTCCGATGTACTCCTTCTCCTTTGAAAAAGAGGCATCCCTCTCCTGCAGCGGCGAAACGGAAGAAACGGACTCTCTCCTGTCCCTGTACACGACACCGCCGTACACCTTCTCGATCAGGCCCTGTTCCTCAAACTTCCTGATATCGCGGCGCAGTGTCTGGATCGAAATGTTGAAACGATCCAGCAGATCTTCATTCTTGACGGATTTGTTCTCCTCTATATAGGACAGCAGTTCCCTTTGTCTGTCATATTTCATATCAGTACCTCTGATTTCATTATAAAACTTATCAGAATATTATCAATTATTAATCATATTTGGAAACAAAAATAACCAAATCAGAAAGGAAAATCTTATGGCAAACACATTCCTGACACCGAAAACGATCATCTCCGGCGAAAACGCTCTTGACCAGGCGGCAGCGCAGCTGTCAAAGATGGGCAAGAAAGCCTTTATCGTCACCGATCAGACCATGCTGAAACTGGGCAACGTCGATCTTCTGCTCGACGTGCTCAAAAAAAACGGCACAGACTACACCATCTTTGCCGAAGTCAACTTCGAACCAAATGATCTGATCGTCATCCAAGGCGCAAAGACCTATCAAGAAAACGGCTGCGACCATCTGATCGCCCTGGGCGGCGGATCGCCGATCGACACGGCCAAAGCCATCTCCGTACTGCTGGCATCCGATGCGCCGCTATCTTCCTACATGGGCAAGACCATCGACATCGCCAGACCTGCCCTGGCAGCCATCCCGACGACAGCCGGTACAGGGTCGGAAGCCACCAAATTCACGATCATCAACGACACGCAAAGCGAAGTGAAGATGCTGCTGACCGGACCATGTCTGATGCCGGACACCGCCATCATCGACCCGGCCTTCACCAGGACGGCACCGAAGTCCGTCACGGCACACACCGGCATCGACGCCCTGTGCCACGCGGTCGAATCCTACACTTCCAGAAAAGCCCAGCCGCTTTCCGACACCTTTGCCCTGTCGGCAATCAAGAGGATCTTCAATAATCTGAGGACCTGTTACGAACAAGGAGACAACGTTCAAGCCCGCATCCAGATGTCTCTGGCTGCCCTGGAAGCCGGCATCTCCTTCAACAACTCCTCCGTCACCATCGTCCACGGCATGTCCAGACCTATGGGTGCCCTCTTCCATGTTCCGCACGGCCTTTCCAATGCGATGTTACTGGAGGAATGCATGAACTTCGCCGTTGACGGCGCCTACGATCGTTTTGCCGACATCGCCAGAAATCTCGGATTCGCAAAAGACGAAAGTGACCAAGAGGCTGCGCAGATCTTCCTGAACGAACTCTCAAAGCTGCTTCATGACCTCAACGTCCCGACGATGTCAGAGTACGGCATCGACAAAGATAAGTATTTCAGCAACATCGACAAGATGGCACACGATGCCTACGCATCCGGATCCCCATCCAACACCATCAAAGAAACGACTGTTGAAGACATGATCGAACTCTACAAGAAGATCTATAAATAAAGACTTTCTGATAATATAGTTACTGAGGTAACACAACATGAATCAAGGCACACCAAACATGAATCTCTTCCTCTACGTCATCGTCGGCTC
>JAEEGF010136450.1_pt1 | contig 16351 bp, 12 predicted proteins | sample 9134171 | NCBI WGS metagenome assembly JAEEGF01 (sample SAMN16246542, study PRJNA631951) | gut metagenome | biome: gut microbiome; feature: rumen; material: AP-attached | host: Bos | place: Iran: Karaj | collected 2018-10
CCTTGAGACATCATCTGAGAGCTTTATACCAGCCTTTGATTATAAAGGTATATGAGGATATATAAGAATGAATGATAATATCCGCACCACATAAGGAAGATGATCCTACTAAATTTGAGGGGCGGTTTCTTTAACGAAAAATCGATCCTGTAAAGGATGCATGTACGTTGACTGCCGACATAAACAGGCACCCCTACAACACATGAAAGGTTCTACTTAGTGCTGCTTCGTTCCCGACCTGACACGGTTCGTAGATTTCCATTGCGCAGGACCCGAATATATACAAACAGGACTGCTACATACACCCTTTACAAGACCGACCAATAAAAGGGCTACGATAAAAAACGTAGCCCTTATAATATACTTTTTTTTATAATGACTGTCAATGTTTCTGAATAGTAACCTTTAAATTGAATAATCATAACCAGAAAGAGCCAGTGACTGATCTACAAGGTCTTGCAGAGTGAAACTATCTACATATTTGTTGATAGCTGCATCAAGTCCCTTCCAAAAATCAAGAGTAGCACACTCTTCAGCTCTTGGACAATCACCACCTGATGATATAGCAAGGCACTCAACCGGAGCAAGGTCGCCTTCCATAGTTCTTAAGATGTCGCCAACCTTGTATTCTTTAGGAGCCTTGGCAAGTCTGTGGCCGCCATTATTGCCACGCATACTTCTCAGAAAGCCGGCCTTATTAAGAACAGTAACTATCTGCTCAAGATATTTGATAGTGATACCCTGGCGTTCTGAGATATCTTTTAATGCAATATACTCACCTGTATCGTGTATTGCAAGATCGATCATTACTCTAAGAGCGTATCTTCCTTTTGTAGAAATCTTCATAAATCCTAAACCTCTGTCTAATCTCTGAGATTGCTATATATATAGTAATCTCTTATAATACTTTTTATTGGTAATTGCAAAAGCAGTTTTCGATAAAATGTATTATATCATACAAGAAATCCAAATACTACTAAAACAGTATGATTTGTATGGAGAAAAATATGAATTCTTATCCACAGTTAAAAGTAAGTTCTGAAGAGGACAAGCTTCATGAGAAATATATGAAAGCGGCTATTGCTCAGGCTAAAAAAGCTTATGCACTAGACGAGGTACCGATAGGGTGTGTAATAGTTTTTCGTGATAAAATTATTGCAAGGGGTTATAATAGACGTAACACAGATCATACTTCACTTGCCCATGCGGAGATATCGGCTATCAAGAAAGCCAATAAAGTCCTGGGCGATTGGAGATTAGAAGAGTGTACGTTGTATGTAACACTGGAACCGTGTCAGATGTGTGCAGGAGCTATTGTTCAAGCAAGGATTCCTAAGGTTGTCATTGGTGCAATGAATTCTAAGGCAGGATGTGCAGGGTCGGTAATGAATATCTTAAATAACCCTGATTTTAATCATCAGGTGGATACTGTTACTGGAGTTATGGAGCAGGACTGCAGCAACATGCTGAAAGAATTTTTTGTAGAGCTACGTGCCAAGCGCCGAGAGGAAAAGAAAGGTAATGGTCAGTGAAGGAAAAAGTACTATCACTTATCCTCATGATGTGCGTTGCAGTTAATCTTGTATCTTGCAGTCTGCCTATAAGCGGTCAGATACAAGGTGACAGCGAGCCAACAACAATAGTGTATCTGACTGTTGGTGATAAACCTACTAATGGTCAGACAGAAAAAGTTATTGAAGCTCTCAATAAGATATTAATAGATAAAATAAATGTTAAACTGGATGTTTACTATATTTCATGGACCGATTATCTCGAGAAATATGATCAGGTACTTGAATATAGTGATGAGCAGATCGATCTGATCGGAACGTCTACAGACTGGCTTGATGCATGGAAAAATGTTACAGAAGGTAATTTTTATCCTCTGACTGAAGACATGCTTAAACAGTACTGTCCAGAGACCTATGCATCTGTTTCTGCAGATGAATGGGAATCTTGTAAGTATGAAGGCAATATCTATCTGATTCCTGAAAATCAATATACACAGTGGACCAATCATGGATTTATATATCGAGGGGACTTGGCTACCGAAGCCGGGTTTGAAGAAGGCATACATTCCTGGGATGATATGACCACTTTTTTTAAATACGTGGTAAAAGCATATCCTAATGTAATACCCTGGGATGCTGATAGGAGTAGCACTAACTCGGCACAGGGATACATTGTTTCCAAGACTGATTTTGTACCGATATTGGAAATAACGGATTATGGTCTATGGGGCGCATACAAGGATGATCTTGATACAGTTGTGTCACCTTATTATGAGGGCAATGAACTTTCAAGTTTTGCTAATCTGATGCGTAAGTGGGAGCGAATGGGAGTATTTGGCAATACTGAGGAAATATCAAATGATTATACAACAGGTTTTTACCTGGGAGAATCCGCTTGTATAGAGCACCACACCAACATGTATATTGAAGATAGAAAGCCCAATATGGATATAGCCCAGCCTGGATCCAGAGCAATGTTTTTCTGGTTTGGAGAGGAACGGGGCAATATAGTGCGTACAAGTATCCTCCATGGTGCAATGGCTATTTCAGCAAGATCCCAGTATCCGGAACTGGCATTGCAGACTTATGAGCTACTTAGAAATGATGCACAGTGCAGCAGGCTCATCAATTATGGAATAGAGGGGCAGCAGTACATATTGGAGGACGGCAATGTTTTTAGACGACCTGATAGCTATAATAATGATCTGGACAGTATTACCTTAAATTTTTGGTGGGGCAGACGTGATGATCTGGCACTCTTAAATTCAGCCAGAGACAACTATGCATATGAACATTTGACCAGACAATATGAGCAATCGGCCATTGATTATCCATGGGAAGATATGCATTTTGATATGACAGAATATAGCAAGGAGCTGGACAAAATAAATGTGGTATGTGGAAAGTATCTGCCAATGATATGCTATGGAGATTATGATTGTACAGTTGATGAAATAATAAAAGAGTTCAGGCAAGCACTGAAAGACGCTGGTTTTGAGGAAGTAACAGAGTATATTCAGAGCCAGGTCGATGCCAGAGAAGATAAAAAATAAATGATGCATAACTAAAAATTAAATAAAACTTTACGTAATATTATTTAAAAGTCAAAATTCGGTACTATAATGTAGTTACCAAGTTTTGGCTTTTATCATATTATAAGGAGGAATGCCTCGGAATGAGTGATCAGAAGGTAAAAAGAACTGGAAAGATTAGAACTAAACTGCTTTTGTATATTGTTCCAACAGTTGTTGTAGCAGTAGTTGCACTTAGTGCTATATCTTTGATCCTTAGTAAGAATAGTCTTACTAAGTCGGCAACTAATGAATTGGAATCGTCTATTGCCAATCAGGCAGACAATATTGAGTCTTGGCTGGATGAGAACATGGAGTTTTTTACAACTGTAAAATATGGAATTGAGACTCAGCAGCCAACGGAGGACGAGTTGCAGCTTATCTTGGACTCTTTTTACGGGTATAATTCCAGTTCACCTGAAGGTCTGTATATTGGTACTGCAAGTGGAAGGCTTTATACCGCATCAGACTCATCATACTCAACAAGTAATGTGACTGAAGAGACATTCTATAAACAGGGTATTACCAGAGTTGAGATGGGATATGGAACCGCATATACCAATAGTAATGGAGAAAAAGTAATCAGTGCTTCCGGAATCCTTAATGATGGAGGCGAAGAGATCAAGGTCATTGCTGCTGATGTGGCACTTAACGATATTACTGTTATTGTCAATTCTGGTGTAAAAATGGATGAAGCCAGATCTATTCTCATAGACAGAACTAATAATACGATCCTTGCAGATATTGATACTGGCAGATTAGGTTCTGAAATAACGACATCCAATAGTGACGCGCTATTGGCTGGGATAGCAACAGCAATAGCAGAAAGAGACTATAGTACAGACACCATAGGTGATTATATGGTGACCTATGAGGAAATTGACAATACAGATTGGCTCTTGGTTTCATATATCAAGACATCAACTATATTAAGCGATGTAACAATGCTGGCTAATCTTTTGATATTCGTAGCTGTTATTGCGATCGTTATTATCATCGTATCTATTATATTTATAGTTAGTAAAGTTATCGCTCCACTTTCTGCAATCACAGAAAACATCAATGCAATGTCTTCAGGTGACTTTACGATCAATGTCAAAGCTGAAAGCGATGACGAAATCGGAGTTATGGGTAGAAAGGTTGGAGAATTTGTTGCCAGCATGAGAAATATGCTTGCCAGCATAAATGATGAGTCAGTCAAGCTTAAAGAGCAGTCAGACAATAGTGATGAAGTGGCAAGGCGCATGTATGATGCTTCAATGTCACAGTCAGAAGCCATGAAGCAGCTCAATGAGACTGTTGACCAGCTGGCGGAAGCTGTTAATGATATAGCACAGAATGCTACCGTACTTGCAGGTGTTGTAGCAGATACTAGAGAAAATAGTAATCAGGCCGAAGAGAGCATGAAGGAGACCGTAGACATATCTCAGCGTGGACGTGAAGATATGGAGAAACTCAGTAGTGCTATGGCCGATATTCAGGATGCTAATAATAGACTGGTTGAATCCATCAACAAGGTTGGTGATGCTTCAGAAGAGATCACCAATATCGTTGGCATCATAGGAGAAATCGCAGAAGAGACCAATCTGCTCTCACTCAATGCTTCTATTGAAGCTGCCAGAGCTGGAGAAGCAGGTAAGGGATTTGCAGTAGTTGCTACGCAGATAGGCAAGCTGGCACAGACTAGTGCTGAGAGTGCTCAGAATATTACAAATCTTATCAATGAAGTACATACTCTTATTGAAGAAGCTGTTGGTCAGGCACAGAATAGTGCTGACAGTATCCAGCAGAATAGTGAGAGAATTGCAGTTGCAGTTGAAACCTTCGATAAGATATATGAGAATATCAATACTTCTAACCAGTTGATAGAAGCAATGATAACAGACATTCAAAAAGTCGATGATGTTGCAACTAACGTAGCAGCAATATCAGAAGAACAGGCAGCAAGTGCTGATGAGATTCTTGCAACCTCAGAAAATATGGTAGAACAGGCTGATAATATCACAAAGAGTAGCCAGGATGTAGCAGACAACTCACATGAATTGGCAGGTACATCTGATACACTTACAAACCATGTTCAGCAGTTCAAGATTTGAGGAGGTGGAATCTGATGAAGACAAGTTTAAAAAAGATAATAGCAATTGCGCTGATAAGTATATTAATGACAAGTCTCCTGACAGGTTGCAGTAGCTCACAATCTGCATCCAGTGGCGGAAGTATAAAGGTTCTGTATTCTATATGTGATGTAGATGATACATTCCGTGCTGCGTTATCAGATGGAATCGTTGCAGCTGCCAAGAGTGCAGGTATTACATTGGATGTGAGTTATTGCGGAAGTCTTGTGGATGACCAGGCAGCAGAGATTGCCAGCGCCAAAGCTAACGGCTATGATGCAATAATCCTAAGACTTACAGATTCATCCACTGCACTTCAGATGGAAGTAACATCCAATGATCTGCCAATCATATTTGTAAACAGCCAGCCAAGTGATGAACATCTAAAGGCTGATAAATATGTATATGTAGGCTCTCAGGAAGAAGAAGCAGGCCAGCTTCAGGCTGAGTATGTAATGAAAAAGCTTGGCAATCCTTCATCTATGAACGTTATTATTTTTGAAGGTGAAAAGGGACATTCAGGAACAAAGGGCAGAACATCAGCTGTTAAGAATACCCTTAAGGATATGGGCGTAGAAGTTAATTATGTATTTGTGGATTATGCTACATGGTCCGATACAATAGCTGCTGAAAAGCTGAATATATTCTTTAAGACAGGACAGCCATACGATGCAATCTTTTGCAACAACGATACAATGGCTCTTGGTGTATGCCAGGCACTTAAGGACAACGGAATTGATCCTGCATCAATTCCTGTAACAGGTGTTGATGCAACAGAGGCCGGATGCGCATCTATCGCTGCAGGAGAGATGTCCTTTACCGTATTGCAGGATGCAGAAGGACAGGCAGCCAAGGCAGTAGAGGCTGTTATCGCTCTTACATCCGGTAAGTCAGTATCTACAATTGATGGCGCATCAGATGATAAGAAATACGTTTGGGTACCATTCTCACCAGTGGATGCTTCTAATGTGAGCCAGTATCAGTGAGATGTGTGGGCTTATGGCATGGGTTGATATCAGTGAAGATGGTAGGTCATATATCGTTAATCATACTGAAGCTTGATAACATGATATAAGCCAACATACTAAAAAGTTGGTGTTATATTATTAGTTAGATAAATCTAGAATCTGCACCATGATGTGATTGCTATGAGAGATTAGCAATCACATCATGGTGCGGTTTTTTGTAGCTATTATCTTATGTTATTGTCGACTTTGTTGTATTGGTTGGAATTCATTCGCTTTTACCTGTTGAAATATGCAATTATTGAAATTTCAATAGGAAGATATTAGCTTCTTGAATTTTAATAATAGAAAAAATATAATCATTGTAGTTTAAAGTATTACCAATGAACCATGGAGGATTTTGCAATGGGTGCTGGAGTTTCTAACGAAGAGTTTAAAGATATTGAATTGATAAAAAAAGAAATAAGAGCTGTGTTTGATGATCTCTGTGAACAGGCTCATCCTGAAGAAGGGGATTTACTGGTAGTTGGATGTTCTTCTAGTGAGGTGGCATCCCATAAGCTTGGAACATTTTCCAGTGAAGAAATTGGACAGGCTCTTGTAGCTACTCTTGTAGATGCCTGCAAAGAGAAGAAGTTGCATCTTGCAGCTCAGTGCTGCGAGCACCTTAACAGGGCGCTGATTCTTGAAAAGTCAGTAGCCAGAGAGCGTGGCTATGAAATAGTAAGCGTTGTTCCTCAGCTTAAAGCCGGAGGTTCTTTTGCGACAGCAGCATATAACACACTGCAGGATGCCGTTGCTGTTGAGCACATCAAGGCAGAGCTTGGAATTGATATAGGAGACACCCTTATCGGCATGCACCTGAGAGATGTTGCTGTTCCTGTAAGAGTACAGCAGACTGAAGTAGGTAATGCCCACATAGTATGCGCAAGAACAAGACCTAAGTACATCGGCGGCGAGAGAGCCAAGTACAATTGATTACATATCAGAATCAGGAAAAGTGAAATCTTATATGTATATGAAAGGCCAACAGCTTTTCATCCTTCTCTCGACAGGCAGTGAATTACATATCAGAATTAGGAAAAGTGAAATCTTATATGTATAAGGGAAGGTCAACAGCCGCTCTAGAGAAGAGGAATTACATATCAGAATCACAAAAAGCTAAATTTTATATGTAAGCGACCATCAGCCACACAATCCAGTTAGAATCATGTATATATATCATCTACGAATGCATGGATAAATTCATGCATTCATAGATACAATTGCAAGAAGAACTAAAGTCCTGAGGCACTGAAACACTAAAGCCTTGAACCGCTGTAATCACAGAAGGTACTTCTCTATCTTAGTTTTTATAACACGAGATCATCTACGTCCTTCAAAATGTATACTTGCAATTGAATCCTTCAAAACGAGGCTACGTACATCCTTTTGTTGAAACAGATTCACAATATACTGATAGATGGCTAAGTCAAGAATACGATTCTCATACACTCTATGCCAATAATCTTTCTATCGTCACCAATTCTGGCATTCTGGTCCGCTCTAAATCCGAAAAGATCATTGCTGACAAACTCACTGAGTTAGGAATACCATTTCTTTATGAAATACCTATACAGATGAAAAATGGACAAATATTCCACCCTGACTTTGTATTGCTGGATATTACCAGAAGAAGAAATATTTATTTTGAACATTTTGGTATGATGGATTCTCCAGAATACAGCACAAATGCAATAAAAAAGCTGTTAGAGTACAAGAATAACGGTATTCATTTAGGAGACAATCTTATTACAAGTTTCGAGACATCAACTGTAGCATTAAGCAGCACGTACATAAGCCAGCTCCTTTCAAACTTACATCCAAAACATAGTGAGGATTCCTGTTGATCGTTGGATTGATAATATTTTTCCACTTATCAAGCATAAGTTGGGACTAGTACAGATTTATTAGGCTTAAAATGTTTTGCCATTGAAATATGCCTAAAAATAAAATTGCGTTTTTTAATTGTTAGGTCTGTGGTAAATGTAAATAACATTTAGGCCTAACAAAAATTTCGAAATATCTACATTTTTATCATCTTGAAAATTTATATAAAAAAAGTTAGGCCTATGCTCAGTTTTGACAGAGTTATAAGCCTAACTATTGCTGATATAAAGCAAAACGCGATTTTAAAGTTAGGCCTGATTAAGCCCTTTTTGTAAATATACCTAAAAAAATAAAAACAGCATTTTTTCAGAATCTTAAAGCGCCACATGATTGCCACCCAAGTTCACTCACTCTTGATATGATAATGAAAAAGTAGACACCTGACATTATTCATGCTCGCAAATGATATATTCTATCTTCCACGTAAAAAGCAGGCTTTGGTTGCAATTGGCCAAAGCCCACTGGTTATTCACATAACTCAATATTTAGAAATAGCATGATTCGATTTATGAAATCAAGAAGCATGATTGGAACAACAATCCTTTCTACTAAAAATTTATTTACAGTATTTCTCATATTCGCTTAAAAGTATCGAAGACATGTTATTGCATGCACCAATCTTTGTAAGCATGAATGGGATTATCAGCAATCCTGAAAAGGATGCTAGCTCAAAGAGAAACTTTGAACATATCAAAATACTTCAGCTAATGTACTAGAAAAATATCAATTTGTAAATAGGCAAAAACTGTGAAAAAACATCTGTACTAAGTAAAAAAGCCCAAAGATCCAATGCTTAAAAGGTTGAATTTCACAATGATTCATTAAAATATAGAGATAATTTTCTGTCGAAAAATATTACACTAATATAAAAACATATTCTAGTGTCATGTCTTGATGACTTTTGATTTAATTACGAAGTATTATTCTCAATAGGCTAGGAATCTGAATGAGTCGTAGCGGTGGCTACGGCGATTGAAGATAACGACGCATATTGAGAATCAGACAAGTAATTAAACAAATTGTCATCAAGACATGACACTAGTACAGATATTTTAAAACATCTGTACTAGCAACACAGAAACTCAGATAAGGAATCATGCAATGAAAAAACTAAACTTCGACAATGACTGGCTATACATAGAAAAGGATCTAAATCCAAGGTTCCCGGAGGATGGTTGGGGCGGCGCCAAGGCAGGAGCATACGTATCAGGCGCTACAGCAAGAGACCTTGATACATCTGATTGGACTAAAGTCACATTACCACATGATTTTGTAATAGATGGAGAACGTGTACAGAAAATAGATACAGCAGGCATCAATGATATTCCTGCCATGCAGACAGTGCAGTCAAGACTTCATGCAGGCGGATCAATCGTACCAGGCGTATGCTGGTATAGAAAAACATTCAGAATACCAAAAGAGTACGCGGGCAAGCGCATATACATTGTGTTTGAAGGTGTATATCGTGATACAGATGTGTACTTTAATCAGAGTTACGTAGGAACACATGTCAGCGGCTACAGCCATTTCTTCTATGATCTGACAGACCTTATAAGGGAGGATGAAGACAATACACTTGCCATGCGTGTAGACGCCATGGGCCGTGAAGGCTGGTGGTACGAAGGCGGAGGAATATACAAGCATGTATGGCTGTACATATGTGATGATATCCTAATAGAACCATATGACATTCATGTGGAGGCAAGCGTAGCAGATGATATGACAAGTGGCAGTCTCAAGATCACTGCAGAAGTACTCAGTAGAAAGCTTGAAACAGCCAGAGCAGAGCTACTTAGCATCGTTTATGATCAGGATGGAAAAGAAGTTACAAGACTACACAAAGACTTTGAAATAGCTCCTTGGGAGAAAACTAAAGTACAGATGGAAGAGACCATCACAGGTGAGGACTTCCACATGTGGAATCTGGATGACACTTACCTGTATCAGGTTAAGACATATATTATTGAGGATGGCAAAAAAGGTAGCAACACGCAGATATTTGATTCCAAAAATGAATCACTTGAACAAAGAGTAGATCAAATTAGTGCTACTACTAACCAATCCGCACCCAACCGATCATCTATTCACAAAGATGACTACACAGAATACTTTGGCTTTAGAAAAATAGAATTCACAGCTGATAAGGGATTCTGGCTAAACGGTAAGCGTACCCTTATCAAAGGACTCTGCACGCACCATGATCATGCAGGAGTGGGAATAGGTCTGCCGGATTCCGTACTTGAATACAGACTTCGTGAAATGAAAAAGTGCGGAATGAACGCGTTAAGATCAGCCCATGGTGAGCCATCTGATATTGTACTTGAACTGTGCGACAGACTGGGAATACTGGTGTTGTCAGAGACCAGGCGCATGGGTAGTTGCAGAGATGATATAGAATCCATGAAGAGTGTTGTCAGACAGGGAAGAAACCACCCATCTGTTATACTCTGGGGAATTGGCAATGAAGAAGTCAATGTCCAGATGAAAAAAGAAACTGCCAAAACAGTGATAAGTATGCGGCAGGAGATAAGGCTTCTAGACAATACCAGACCTATAACATATGCCTTGGTATGTTGGGACGGCGATAAGCATTACGAAACAGCAGAGACATTCTTTGAAACTACAAGAGAATTGGATGTCATGGGATTTAACTATTCAGTTCCCGCCTGGGATCATTACCACGCCAATAATCCCAATCAGCCAATGATCATTACAGAGAATAATGCTGCCAATAGCTCTACCAGAGGCTGTTATGAAACAGATGAATCAAAAGGACACTTCTTTACGCTGGATCCTGATAACAGGAGCAAGTGCTCATCCAAAGGGGCAGCAGGAAGATTTGAAAAAGGCGAAGATCAGTGCAGAGAAGCCTTTAAGAGAGATTACTTTGCAGGAATGTTTCTATGGACTGGAATTGACTATCACGGCGAACCGACCCCAATGCCATGGCCTGCAGTTGATTCACAGTTTGGAATCATGGATATATGTGCATTTAGAAAAGATGCTTTCTATTACTATAAAGCCTGGTGGGGACAGGAGGATAGCCTGCATATATTCCCGCACTGGAATCTTGAAGGCCGCGAAGGTCAGCCTGTCAACGTTTATGCATACTCCAATGCTGATGAAGTGGAACTCTTTGTAAATGGCAAGAGCTATGGCAGACAGCGTGTTGAAAAATACTGGTATATGACTTGGAAAAATGTCATCTATGAGCCGGGAGAGCTCAAAGCCGTCAGCTACAAAGATGGTGTTGAATGTCAGACTAAAGTGATCACAACAACTGGAGAAATTGATCATATCGAGGTAAAAGAGTATCTTGAAAATACGATATCCACAGATGATATCCACATTTACAATCTCACTGCAGTAGATAGCGAGGGAAGGCTTGTAAATACAGCAGATACTCTTGTAAAAATCATATCAGATGGAGTTATAGGTGTTGGTAACGGTGACCCGTCAAGCCATGCACCTGAACAGGCTTCTGAAGTAAGACTCTTTAATGGCCTTGCGCAGGTGATAGTAAGAGGAGATGCAAGGATAACGATTGAATATTGAAATATTGTGTATGGAAAAATGTTTTGAAGTTAGTGCAATAGTTTCTTAGATTGCAAATTGCAAGACGAAAATATACATTTTGAGAGGTTCAGATGACGATGTTATTCCTCAAGAAGAAACAAAGCGTTTGATAGAATAGCATAAAATATTGATAACATTGGAGAAAAATAAATGAGTACCCTAATAGATAGCTTTAAACAGATACGTGATGACTACACCCCAATTCCTTTCTGGTTTTGGAATGATTACCTTTCTGAGGATGAGATCACTAAGCAGATGGAAGAGATGAAGGATAAAGGCGTAGATGCATTTGTCATTCATCCCAGGAAAGGGCTGCCTAAAGAAATAGAATACCTTTCAGAAAAATATTTTTACTATGTTAAATATGCTGTAAGCAAAGCCAAAGAAATGAATATGAAAGTCGTACTCTATGATGAGGCAATGTATCCATCAGGATCTTGCAGAGGCATGGTGGTAAAGAAAAATAAAGCTTTTGCCTCAAAAGGTCTGATGATGACAAAAGCGCCTCTGGAAGAAGCAGGTGCTGTGCTTGTAGCGGACTTAGCTACAGATCAGGGAAAAAGATATTTCTATATGCTGCCAAGTGGAGGCAATATCAGAGGGGTTCATGAAAATGAAGATGACGGAGAAATCGATGCTCCTCCAAGTAGTGATCTCTTAGATCCTGAGGCAGTAAAGACTTTTATAGAGCTGACACATGAGAAATATTATGCAGAGTTAAAAGAGTATTTTGGCAGTACCATAATAGCCTTTTTTACAGATGAACCATGTATACTGGGAAGGAATCCGCGAGAAGGCCTTATACCATGGAGTGATGGAATATATGAAGAATATCTGGCAGCAGGAGGAACCTTAGAAGATTTGCCGCTGCTGTTCGAGAAGCAGTCATGTGACAACGCGGCTAACGCAGAAGGTACAGATAAATCAGACATCTCACATATATCAGATAAAAAAGAGAGAGTGCAGAGTGCCAGACGCATCTACGATGAAGTGATCTATGCACGCATGTCCAGGGCATATTACGGACAGTTGTCAAAATGGTGTACAGATCATGGAATAGCACTAACAGGACATCCTGAGAAAAGTACTGACATAGGCTATCTTCAGAATTACACATGGCCATGTCAGGATATTGTCTGGAGATTTGTAGAACCGGAAGACGGACATGCACTGATCGGTGAGCATACAACTATGGGCAAATGCAGCTCAGATAGCGCAAGGCATCGTGGCAAGCATCGCAATGGCAATGAATGCTTTGGATGCTGTGGGCATAGAGATGATCCATATCTTTTTACAGAAGAAGATATGAGATGGTATCTTAACTGGCTATTTGTAAGAGGTGTCAATCTTGTTTATCCACATGCATTTTACTATTCAGTAAGAGATGGCAGGGGAGACGAGCGTCCACCGGAAGTAGGCCTGGGTAATCCTTTTTGGCCACAGTACCGCAAGATGAGTAATTATATAAAGCGTATGTGCTATCTGAATACTGCAGCAGTCAATAACACAGAAATTGCAGTCCTGTGCAAGCCGCAAGAGCTGTCCTGGCAGATAGCAAAACCGCTGTTTGAGAATCAGATTGAATTTAACTATCTCGAAGAGGAACTGCTTAATACCTCTTGCCAGGTCACTGCAGGTGCAGTCAATATCACAGATTATAGCTATAAGCTTCTGATCTATGATGAGGACTTTGAGAAAAATATGTCTCCCGAAACTGTGGATATGTTGCAGAAATATAAGTCACAAGGTGGAAAAACACTATGTTTTAGGGACGACAGAGAGCTATTAAATACTATAGAAAAAAGCGGATTGCGAAAGATAAAATTAAAAAAAGGGTCAAAGAATATTCGATGCACCTATGAAATCAAAGATAACGCTGAGTACGTAATAGTCACCAATGAAGGCATGGAAGAAATCTCGGACGAACTTGAAATATATAGTAAAACAGTCATTTCAGTCTGGGATCCATATAGCGATATCACTTTAGATGAAACCATTACAGATGCTGGAACTGTCAAACTTGAATTGTCAAAATGTGAGAGTAGAGTGATTTTCCTTAGTTGATAAGGGTAAAAAAGACTGATTCAATTGCGAATTAGTCTTTTTTATTTATGTATATTTATTATGTAACCTGTCATGCAATTTAGTGTATACTTATCGTTGTTTCAAAAAAGTTGTTATGAAGGAGAAATTATAATTATGAAAAAGAAAGTTTTAGCAATAGCACTTGTAGTTGGAGCGCTTCTTACAGGATGCGGTAGCAAGGAGCCTGTATCAGCAGCTACATTTACAGAGAAAGCACAGGATCAGGGATTTGAAGTCATTGATATGACAGAGTATGAAGATATTGATGGTGCGACAGCAGCGCTTTTTGCAATGAATGATGATGATGTGGAGATAATGTTCATAGAAGGGGAAGATACTGATTTTGCCAAGAACTATTATGAACTTACCAAAACAGAATATGTTAACGCTTACGAAGAAGGTAGCAGCGTGCATACAGATGTTAATGTTGGCAATTCTCAGAAGTATACAGTAAAAAATGGTGATGTATATGCTACAGTTGAAAGAGTTGATAATACAATAGTGTATGTGGAAACATCAGCTGACTATCGAGATGTAGTTAAAAGCCTTTTGGATGAATTAAACTACTGATGTGTAACTAAATATTAATGTGAAATTCGTAATAGAATATAATAGTTTATAGTGCTACATAGCAGTTATGATTAGTATCAAAGGATGCAGTTAGTCTCGTGATAGAACTAGCTGCATCCTTTTTCACGTAGGAAAAAATCTCTGGATTTCCTGTGAGCGATTACATTGTAACAATATTTCTTGGTGTTCCATTTGCGTAGGATTGGATGTTTTCTGCAACTTCTTCTACGCAGCGGGATCTGGCTTCTACGCTGGCCCAGGCCATGTGAGGGGTGATGGCAACGTTGTCATATCCGTACAATTTGCTAAGAGGGTTGTCCTGAGAAATTGGCTCTTTGGCAAGGACATCTATGCCGGCAGCGCCTATCATGCCAGTAGTGATTGCCTTGTACAGAGCTTCGTCATCTATGACTGCGCCTCTGGCAACGTTTATCAGTATGGCAGTATTCTTCATCTTGGATAGAGCATCTTCATCTATCAGATGGAAAGTTCTGTCTGTAAGCGGACAATGGAGAGATATGACATCAGAGCGTGTCAGCAGTTCGTCCAAGGATACCTGCTCATAGTCAGTACAATCACTGTGTCCGGAAGATGCATAGAATATGACATGGGCGCCAAAAGCTGTAGCAATCTGAGCTACTTTCCTTCCGATATTACCCATTCCGATTATGCCATAGGTCTGACCAGCCAGTTCATGAAAAGGCTGATCAAGGAGACAGAAGTGTTCCTGATTGCCGTAATCACCCGACTTTACAAAATCATCATAATGTCTTAGTTTTTCAAGCAGATAGAAAAGAAGTGCAAAAGTATGCTGAGCAACGGAATCAGTTGAGTAACCTTTTACATTGGCTACGTCTACGCCGTGGGCTTTGCAGGCTTTTACATTGGCATTATCAAAACCTGTTGCAAACATGCATATGAGTTTTAGATTTGGAGCGGCATCCAGGATCTTGTCTGTTATCTGAGATTTGTTGATGCATAGTACTTCAGCATCTTTTAGCCTGTCTGCTGCATTATCCTCAGTGATTTTATCTGTATAGAATACAGTCTCACCTGCATTTGCAAGTGAATCATATTTAATATCATTTCCAACACTATCAATTTCACAAGCTACAATTTTCATATAATATCTCTTAACCTATATCCATAGATCAGTATACTAGGTAAATCCTCCTTTTGCAGAATAAAAAATCTGTATATTACAATACACATATTAAGCAAAAAAATAAAGTCATTCTGCATATATATGAGAATGACTTTATAATAAACAATCATAATTGTTTCTATATCAAAGATATTTTGTAAGCAATATTCAATTGTCAAAATCTGAAATCAACGAAGAGTTTTATAGTATTCTTCTTTGATTTCTTTTTCAATCTTCTGAAGATTCTCCCTCTCATTTTCTAATTGAATAGTCCAGTCTGTTCTATGAAAAGAATCCTTAGAAACATCAAATAAAGTAGCTTCGTAAAGAGTCATACCATACCCCTTTCCCAGCAAAAGCTGAAAAACAAGAAAACTTTTGACTAAGACTATTATAACACTTTCAGAATAAAATAAATCAATTTCTGATTAAAATATATCAATTTTTTATAAACAAAATCTAATCATTCCCAAAAGTGTTTTTAGAAAAATGCAGGTTTTTTATGATTTATAAAGTATTTATAAATTTATCGAAGGCAGCCTGTCCTTCAGGAGTTCTCTTGTATACACCGGCATCTTCGAGAACATGCATAAATACCTTACCAATCTCAGCGTTTATGATATCATCAATATTGCTTTCATCAATATGGTCATAGTTCTTACTAAACTCATCAACCCAGTCAGCATGTTTTGAGAGTATTTCATCAGCTCTTAGATCTTTGCCTTTTAGCATCGCATCTTTAAGGTTTGCCATTTCTCCTTTTAATCTTGCAGGGAGAACAGCAAGTCCCATTACTTCTATCAGACCGATGTTTTCCTTTTTGATATGATGCAGGTTAGCATGTGGGTGATATACACCAAGCGGGTGTTCTTCAGTTGTGATGTTG
>JAEEGF010184342.1_pt1 | contig 16351 bp, 12 predicted proteins | sample 9134171 | NCBI WGS metagenome assembly JAEEGF01 (sample SAMN16246542, study PRJNA631951) | gut metagenome | biome: gut microbiome; feature: rumen; material: AP-attached | host: Bos | place: Iran: Karaj | collected 2018-10
CACACGCTGAGTGTTTTTCCAGCCCCTTCTATTTTCATCATCCGGTCTGCCGTTTTCTGTGCCTGTTCTGCCTTCTCCGCATATAACAGTGTCCATGTAAGACAGTTCATAATGTCAATATTATCCGGATGTTCAAAGTCCATACGGTACATCTCATTGACCACATCAGCGGCTTTCCCTGCCATAACCATAGCCATACAGTAGTTCAATATATATGACAAGCTGTCTGGCTGCAGCGTATGTAAGGCATCATAGTATGAAGCGGCTTTATCATATTCACCGTTCTGGTAATGTGCCTTCGCCAGACTGCGCAGACACATTTTATTACCAGGCTTTATCTCCAGACACCTATTATATAATGTGATGGCTACCGGATAGTCGTTTGTCAGCAACTTAAGTTCAGCATGACAATAGTGTCTGTCAAAAGACTCTTTATCGTCAAAACGGTTTAGCAACCGGGCTACGGTATTACGTACCGGCATCTCCTTGTCTTTCTTGATAAGATAGACACAGAGGTCACGCTTCTCCTCATCACTTATATGCGTTGCCGCAGCAATACCTATAAGGCACTTATTGAGTTCGCTGAAAGGATTATACATCTTCTCAGCCAACGGACACAGACGGTAGAAACGATAAAGGTCTTGCATATAGAGCAAACGCAACAATGACGGATTCTGCATATTGTCGTCATCACCATGCATGCCTAATGGTCCCAGCTCTCCGTTCTCCATCATCTGACGTGCATTCTCTGGTATGTGACTAATGGCAGAAGACAAGCCTATGACAAAAGAATACTTGTCCGACTCACAGAACGGCCCACGCTCTGTTATACGTTCAGCAAACTTAGTCTTGGCAGTTTGTATTGCCTCCTCCGGCAAGTCTGGATGGTTGCTATAGAAAGGTACAAACCAGTTTACATACTTTCTGAAGAACGGTATTCGTTTCATCTGACTGAAACCCGAGAAGAAAATATCAGAACCGTTCTTCTGCATGTTTATTATTCTGTTTACGCTCTTTTCCAGAGAGTCAAGGTTAGCATTCTCCGCCTCCGGGTCATACGCATCACCATTGTCCTTGCGCTCACTAAAACCTTTGTCTGTTATCTCAAACGGCTGGTTACGCATGATATTCGGCATGATTTTGTTTTGTATCTCCCGTGCATCCTTATCAACGTTGGCACACATATTCATTTGCATGAATATCTCTGTGACATTCCCCAGTCGTTCCTCTCCCTCTGGTGTCAGGTTATCCAATACCAGCCGGCGTACAGATGTCATCTCATCACCGCTTACGCGACTCAAAGCCAACAGACACCCTATATAAGCACGCTGCCTTACCGTTTCCTTTCTGTTATCGTGATATATGTTGGCAAGGCACATTGCCTTGTACTTGTCAAAATGCTCTATTGCTGACAGTGTCAGTGCACTGGTCAACGTGGCCTGTATTACTCCATCAACCTGTTGTGATGACAGAAACGCAGCCCATTCCTCTTGTATTGTCTTGTCCCAGTGATATGACGTGAGCAGAGCCATAAATGCGTGATACAACGCTTGGTGCCGCTGTGACTCGTCAACAGCATTAAGCATACTGCTCTGCAACATCTCCGTAGAGTTGTCACGCATCAACAACTCTTTCTGCCACACCTTGACATACGGCATCTCCATAAGTGTGGAGCGCACCTCCAAATCATAACTGATATGACGCAGGCGTGCTCGCAGCTCTTCATACAGCGCAGACCTCTGAGGGTCCTTGCCACCTCCAAGCATAAAGTCACTCATATACCTGAACTCCGTCTCTATCGCCTCCAGACGGTCATTCCAGTTCTCATTAGGATATGCGAGTGCTTTTTGTCTAAGTAATTCTATGGTAGATGGTATCGTCGTCATATTCTTACCATTGTAGCATCCATAAATAATTGTCACGCCCGTATTTCTCTATAGAATCATTGGCTATACTCACAGCCTTGTCAAACAACTGTTGCTGTTTTCTTCTTTCTGCAGATTTCATTGCATTTTTCCTAAACGCAACGACACCACACCGATAAGGTTTGCCCTGCTTTACAGAAATCTCCTTTGCACCGTCTTCCATAGCACGGGTGGCAAAAGGTTCAGGCAGCAACGCCGCATCCACATTGGCGGTCTGCAGCATCTTAGTGCGAACCGCCAGGTCTTCCACCTGTATAATGAAGGCCTGTTGCTTCTTCCTTCCCAGCGAGTCATTAGCCTGTTGTGCCAACTGGTAAGACATACCGTGCCCATCAGCGGCTATCATTTTGTCGCCCATCTGGTCAAAACGCGTCAGACGTGCTTTCTTTGCCGTAAGGAAATGCCACTTCATAGGCAGACGCATCCCTTCATACAGCCATCCCTCTTCCACTTTATTCATCTCCACCATCAACAAGGTGTCTATTACAGCCCCCTCCACCAAAGACATCTCAAGGGCCTTCCTGCACTCTGACATTGCACGATAACGTCTGAGATGCACCGACACATTCAATGTGTCATATAGTCTCAAACGCTCTGCCACGACAATAGGCAGACAGTCAAGTGTAGGCATCACCCCTATCTTCAAAGCCGCAGAGTCAAGCCGGTGCAAAGAGTCACGCTCCGCCTTGCTTAAGCGTCGCTGCTCCTCGGCACTGTTACCACAGCCTGCTATAGCTGCGCCTATAAGTATAATGGTGATTATGTGTATTATTTGTCTCATCACTCTTTCTCGGGAGAAATCTTTCTCAGCTCTTCATAGATACGTTGTACTGGCAGTCCCATCACGTTATAATATGAGCCTTTTATACCTGTTATACCTATGTAGCCTATCCATTCCTGTATGCCGTATGCTCCGGCTTTGTCAAGAGGCTTGTACTTCTCCACATAATAGTTTATCTCTTTATCCGTCAGTTCACGGAACGTCACGTCTGTGCACACTGTGAAATGACGCTGAGCAACATTGGTGGTAAGGCATACGCCAGTATATACCTGATGACTCTTGCCGCTGAGAAACCTCAACATGCTGCAAGCATCAGCATTATCCTTAGGCTTGCCCATAACCTTGCCGTCACACACCACTATGGTGTCGGCAGTCAGCACTATGTTGTCATTCCCCTTTAGTTCCTCAGCATACGGTGCAGCCTTCTTCACGGCTATGTATTCCGCAATATCCTCGGCAGGCAATGTGTCAGGGTAACTCTCGTCTATACCGTCAATGACAAATACCTTATAGGGAATATCAAGCCCCGCCAGCAACTCCTGCCGGCGGGGCGAGTTAGAACTTAATATAAGCAATTTTCTTTCCGTTTTTACTTCTTCTTCAACTTCTCAACATAAGCGTCAATCACTGCTACGGCTGTGATGTTGACGATGTCACGTACGCTGGCGTCGAAGTCAGTGAAGTGTATAGGCTTGTTAAGTCCCATCTGGATAGGACCAATCACCTCTGTCTCTGGTGAGAACTGCTTGATAAGCTTGTATGCTGAGCTTGCAGATGAGAGGTTAGGGAACACCATAGAGTTAACCACCTCATTGTGCAGGCGCAGGAACGGATACTTCTCGTCGCGGCGCTCGTGGTCAAGAGCCAGGTCAACACTCATCTCACCGTCAATCTTCAGGTCAGGATACTCCTCCTGCAGCTCGCGTACTGCGTCGCTCACCATCTTAGGACTACCTACGCTGTCTGTACCGAAGTTAGTGTATGATATCATAGCTATACGTGGCTCATCATTGAAGAAGCGGATAGCCTCAGCTGTCAGACGTGCCACATCCTTAACAGTCTCCTTATCTGGATGACGGTTCACCAATGTGTCAGCTATATAATATGTGCCGCGCTTAGAGTTCAGGATGTGCATTGTACCGAAGTGCTTGTATGGTGCACGTATGCCTACTATCTCCTGTGCAGCCTGCAGTGTGGTGGCAAACTTAGTGTAAACACCTGTGATGAGAGCGTCAGCCTCACCTGTCTCAACCATCATCATACCGAAGTAGTTGCGGTCAAACATCTTATCGTTAGCCTCCTCGAAGTTGTAACCCTCACGCTGACGCTTGTTTGCCAACACCTTAGCGTAGCGCTCACGACGCTCGCACTCGTTGTCATGACGCAGGTTCACAATCTCCACGCCCTCAAGGTTCAGGTCGAGCTCTGCAGCCTTCTTCTGTATCATCTCTGTGTTACCGAGCAACACTGGAGTACAGAGGCCTTCTTCCTTAGCCTGAACGGCAGCCTTAATCATTGTTGGGTGCAAGCCCTCGGCGAATACTACGCGCTGTGGGTGCTTACGTGCTGTCTCATAGAGGTTCTGTGTAACGCTTGTCTCCTGTCCCATGCGCAGACGCAGGTCACGCTTGTAAGCGTCCCAGTCGGTAATCTGCTTACGAGCCACACCTGAATCCATGGCAGCCTTAGCTACGGCAGCGCTCACCTCTGTGATAAGACGTGGGTCAACTGGTTTCGGAATGAAGTAGTCAGGACCGAATGTCAGGTTGTTTACGTTATATACCTTGTTCACCACCTCTGGCACTGGCTGCTTAGCCAGGTCAGCGATAGCGTGAACGGCAGCAATCTTCATCTCCTCGTTGATAGCCTTGGCGTTAACGTCAAGTGCACCACGGAAGATGTAAGGGAAGCCGATTACGTTGTTTATCTGGTTAGGATAGTCAGAGCGGCCTGTTGACATCAGCACGTCAGGACGGGCTGCCATGGCATCCTCGTATGAAATCTCTGGTACTGGGTTTGCACAAGCGAACACGATAGGGTTCTTAGCCATAGAGCGTACCATATCCTGTGATACCACGTTACCCTTTGAAAGGCCGAGGAACACGTCGGCGCCCTTCATAGCCTCTTCCAGTGTGTGAACGTCACGACGGTCTGTAGCGAAGAACTTCTTCTGCTCTGTCAGGTTCTCACGGTCAGATGTGATAACACCCTTTGAGTCAAGCATGAGGATGTTCTCACGACGTGCGCCGAGAGCCACATAGAGCTTTGTACACATGATGGCTGCAGCACCTGCACCGCTCACTACTATCTTCACGTCCTCAATTTTCTTGCCAGCTACCTCAAGGGCATTGAGCAGACCTGCAGACGAGATGATGGCTGTACCGTGCTGGTCATCGTGCATCACAGGGATGTCGAGAGTCTTCTTCAGACGGTCCTCTATATAGAAACACTCAGGAGCCTTGATATCCTCGAGGTTGATACCACCGAATGTAGGTGCAATCTTCTCTACTGCCTCACAGAACTTCTCCGGGTCTTTCTCATCAACCTCTATATCGAACACGTCAACACCGCCGTATATCTTGAAGAGCAGTCCTTTACCCTCCATCACAGGCTTACCTGACATAGCGCCTATGTCGCCGAGTCCGAGCACTGCAGTGCCGTTAGATATCACAGCCACAAGGTTACCCTTGTCGGTGTACTTGTAAACAGAATCTGGTGTCTCCTGAATTTCCAGACAAGGATATGCTACGCCTGGCGAATAAGCTAGTGACAAGTCTGTCTGGGTGCGGTAAGGCTTGGTAGGCATTACCTCAATTTTACCTGGGCGGCCGTTCTCATGATAAAGCAGAGCGGCCTCTTTCGTAATTTTTGCCATTGTGTTTATCTTTATATAATGATTATATTTTACCTTAAAAAGCTATTTTTTTCGTAAATCGTACAAAATTACTATTTTTTTCCCAAACAGCCAAATTTATAGGACAAAAACAATCATATCTTGTTTTTCTTTAATATCTTATCTGTCATCTGTCACCGGCAATTGATATCACACTGTAAACTTGCGTATTATATTGGTGACGGATGGTTCCCCATCTGTCACCAACCCTTCACTTACCATTCCTTGTCTGTACTAAGCATTCTCCTTATCACCATGCATAAACAAGTTTGTACTTTTCATGTAATTCACGTAGTGTGCCGTCTCTTTTCATCTGCTGTATGGTCGCATTTACCATCTGTAGCAAGTCTTCCTGTCCTTTACGCATCAACACTCCTATCTCACCGTGGGTAAACGGTTCATTCAGCAACGGTGCGGCAAGCCGTGAGTCTGTCTGGACATAATAAGGAGCCTCCGTTATCTCTGTTATCATCACATCTGCCTCTCCTTCTGCCACGAGCGATGGTATCTCCTCATTCTTCTGATGAACGATGATGGTGGCATGTGTAAGGTTTTCATTGGCAAACTTCTCATTCAAGCCTCCCGGATTAACCATCACGCGCACCTCTGGCTTGTCTATATCTGCCAACGACGTGTATCGCTCTGCCTCTGAGGCTCTGCATAGGATTGTCTTGCCGTTAGCCAGATAGCCATCGCTCATCAGCATCGTCTCCCGTCGCGCCTCCGTGATAGTTATGCCACCGATGGCGATGTCAAACATCTGCGGCTCTGCCAGCACATCGGCAGTCAGCGTAGGCCAGGATGTCTTGACGAACTCTACATTGACACCCAGTCTGGCAGCTATCTCCCTGCCCATCTCTATGCCAAAGCCCCAGTACGTCCCATCTGGCTCACAGAATGACAGCGGACGATAGTCCCCCGTCGTGCCGATAAGGATTGTGCCACGGTTTTTTATCTTCGCAATCGTACCTTGCTCTGCGGACACGCTCTCATCAGAAGTACAGGATGCGAAACCTGTAGTCCCGCAAATAACAAGAGCTATTATCAGCAAGAATGGTTTAAGTTGTTTCATATATCTGATATTATTAATACACGTGAGTATTTTACCTATATACGGGTATCGTCTTTCCTCCCTAACCCTGTCTAAATAACGTCGTTGTCAAGGAAATAGTATTCACGCAAAAGAAAAAGCCAGCCGCACCGTTTGATGGCGTGACTGGCTTTTATTCTTTTATTATGCTCCTTTGGAGCAGAAATCATAGAAAATCATCAGGACAATCTTTGGAGCCTGTCGGCTCAGAAATATTTCTGGCTCATAGAGCCTATGATTATAAAAAAGATTTAATGGATTTCTGCCCGTTAGGGCATAAAACAAATATAGTTAATAATATTTAATCACATGGGGATTTATGGACAAGCAATTGTCTTTCGTAATTCCCCCGGTAGGATATGGAGGGATGCCCCTCATCGTATAATTACCAATATATTTTATCACTATCTTTTTCTTGAAAACCTGCTGATTATTCATAAGTAACTGATACACAACTATATTAAAAAGACAAAACCGGTAAAAGGAACAAACTGGGAACAAAGAATTTGAAAACAAAAGAAAGAAAATGCCACTTAACAAACCTTAACGCATATCATATCGGAAGTTTCCTGATTTTGGCATTTAGGAATAGCATTTTCCCGTGGAAGTTTGTTGCAACAGGTAAGTTATATTTGCTACACTTTTTATGTTGTTTATCATAGTTGAATTGGAAATTACGAATATCAAATGGTATAAAAATCGTGAAAGCACATCACTTTTATTTATGAATCTTTATATAATCCAATAAAAAAATGTATCTTTGCATTCAAAATCAATATATTTGCAATGGATGCGTTAAATAGAATAAAAGTTGTTCTTGTTGAGCAAAAAAAGACAGGGAAATGGTTGTCTGAACAGTTGGGGGTTAATGTTGCCACAACAAGCCGTTGGTGCTCGAATGTGACACAACCAGACTTACAGACATTAGACAAGATTGCAAAACTCCTTGACGTTGATGTTAAGGACTTATTAAATTCAACTGAAAAGAAAGTACAATAATGGCAAAAGCAAAACCTTTTATCAAGTGGGCTGGGGGTAAGGGGCAACTCTTAGATCAGCTTGACGCATACCTGCCAGAGGAATTTGGCGAAAGAAGAAATATTACTTATATTGAACCCTTTGTAGGTGGTGGGGCTATGCTTTTCTATATGTTACAGCGATACCCCAATATCCAGCATGCCATCATCAACGACGTGAATTCCGATTTGACCACGTGCTATCAGACGGTCAGGGACGCACCCGAAGAGTTGATAATCTCTATGATGGAAATACAGAATGCCTACAACAAACTTCAAACAGAGGAGGCACGCAGGGATTTCTTCCTCGCCGCTCGCGACCGCTATAATGAGAAAAATCTTGACCCTATAGAGAACACAACGAAGTTCATTTTTCTCAATAGGACCTGCTTCAATGGACTTTACCGCGTGAATAAAAAAGGGCTGTTTAACGTTCCTTTTGGCAAGTACATCAATCCACAGATTTGCGACCCTGTGACCATTCGGTTGGATAGCGAGTTGCTTCAACGTGTGGAGATTCTGACAGGTGATTTTGAAGCAACGCTTAATCACGTAGGCGATGGCTACAACTTCTTTTATTTCGACCCGCCATATCGCCCACTCAATGCAACATCAAGTTTTAATTCCTATTCAAAAGAGGACTTCAACGATGAGGAACAAATCAGGCTTCGTGACTTCTGCGCGAGATTAAATGAACGTTTGGGAATTGGCTGGATGCTCAGCAATGCAGATTGTTCGGCAAAAAATTCTGAAGACACATTCTTCGAGGATATATATAACGACTTTTTTATCAATAGAGTTTACGCTTCAAGAGCCATCAACGCAAACCCTTCAAAGCGAGGTAAACTCACAGAGTTATTAATCTGCAATTACAGACCTGAAGGCTATGGTGCATATGCGGCAGAAGAAGTTGAATTGTTTAACCAAGAAGTATTATTATGAGCCAGTTCAAATTTGACTTCACGTTTGACGAACCCATCGTAACTATAGAGGAAGACGATTCAACGAGAATTCACGGTGGGCTTTTCATCGCTTTGTATGATGAGGAATCCTTGAAACTTTATCTTGACAAGGGACTTTACGGCTTCTTAATGAAGCCAATTATGGCTCCTAAGCCAACAGCGCAAAGTCGCTATTATGCCATCCTTGCTGACTATGCATGTAGCCGAGAGGGAACAGATGTGTTTTTCTTTCTAAAACGTAAAATCGTTTATGGTGGCAAGATTTACGGCAATAAGGAAGTTGGTTCTTTCTATCTCAATGGCCAGACAAGTCCATTGGGAAGGAAGGCTAATGCAGATTTGTTCTGGGATGAATCTTTAAGAAAGAGGTATTTTGCAACGGATAAGCCTGGCGTATTCAAAGTCGCTAAAGATGGTGGCGACAAGGCGCAACCTTTCATATTCCAGTTCTACCAGAACGAAAACACTGGTAAATATATCATATCTGACGACTTGTATTTTGAATTAGGCAAATATCCTTATCCACTGCCATCAAATAGTATGCAGGGGATGGGATTTTGCACATTGACCCCAGGTGAAGTCAAGACACTCAACGAACTCATATCCCAAAGTGACAAGAAGATTGAGTTTGAAGGATTGGGCGAGATAGACAAAAAAGGTGAAGAAACTGTTTTCAATGACGGATTGATTTCTTTGGATGAAGATTTGGTCAACGAAGCTCAGCTTGAGTTTACAATACTGGCATCTTTGGAACCATTCGCTGATTTCCTTACGGATGACTATGTGTTGTGCAGACAAGTACCAATATCGCCATTCAAGCCGTCAGAAATGGATAGGGCTGATATTTGTTTGTATAGCATGAACAGCCCCATCAAAAACGGCACTGTCCCCAATGTGGTAATTGAGCTGAAGAAGGAAAGGGCAACAAAACCAGCATATGAGCAAGTGACCCGTTATCTGAAATGGCTGGAAGCTATAACAGACAAAGAGGATTTTGAGAAAGTATCAGTTTACATCATTGCTCCCCAAATAGGCAGAATCCGCAAAAGTGCTGTGGACTTGAAGTATCAGAACAAGATAAGAATGTACTCGATAGAGAATGAAGATTTCGTTGAACTAATCGGATAGAAGAATATGAATAAAGATTTTAATCTTTTTATGTCTCAATTACAAGAGACAAACCAAAGGCTTGATTTCTTCTGCGACTTTGATAAGATTGCAGCAAATGTAGATAATATCAAATTGAGCCTTTGTATGCTCAATAGTATGATAGGAACAACTGATTTACGAAGAAGTGTAGAAACAATTTGGAATAGAGATCGTTCTGCATTCAGCGTAATGGATATTCTTATTGCTGTTCGAAGCGAAGGAAAGAAGGTTGTTCTTAACTCTGCTGGCGATTGTATTATTCTTGATAGACTATTCACCAGTATTGACGGTGTAATGGAGTATCTTGAAGGAACAGGTCTTGCAGATTTGTTCCGTCAAAAGAAAATAAACGACTTGGTCGATTATGTCTTTGGAATTGAAACAGGACTCGACAGTAACGCTAGAAAAAATCGTAGCGGTCATGTCATGGAAGGAATGGTGGCAAGCATCCTGAAGAAAAACGGCATTAAGTTCCGTCAGGAAGTTTATTCAACCGAGTGGTCAAACCTTCAAAGAGTGCTTGGTGATGATGAAAAACGTTTTGACTTCGTTATTCAGACTCCAAAGAAGACTTATCTGATTGAAGTTAATTTCTATAGTGGTGGCGGTTCAAAACTGAATGAGGTCGCACGTTCATATTCTGATATTGCCCCAAAAATAAACTCGGTGCCTGGATTTGAGTTCGTTTGGATTACCGACGGCATTGGATGGAAGTCAGCAAAGAACAAGCTTCAGGAGGCATATAGCATTATTCCAAGCATTTACAATCTCACAAGCATAAAGGAATTTCTACAAGAAGTTAAGGGATAATGATTCCATCTTACTATAAATCTCCCAATAACGACTTCACATTGATTCAAGGTGATTGCGTTGAAACTTTGTCAAAGTTCAAGTTCGGCTTTGATATGGTGTTTGCTGATCCGCCATACTTCTTGTCTGGTGGTGGCATATCATGTCAAAGTGGTCAAGTCGTTTGTGTTGACAAAGGGGATTGGGATAAGCCTTCAACTCCAGAAGAAATGGATGCATTTAATCTGAGGTGGCTTTCTGCTTGCAGAGACCACATGAAAGATAATGCAACTATATGGATTTCAGGAACACACCATAATATTTTTAGTGTTCAACAACAACTTCTGAAGTTGAGATTCAAAATACTGAACGTGATAACATGGGCAAAAACCAATCCACCACCAAACATTTCATGCCGATATTTCACCTATTCTACTGAGTTCATCATCTGGGCAAGGAAGTCTCAAAAGGTTGCTCACTATTACAATTATGATTTGATGAAGCAACTTAATGGTGACAAACAAATGACTGATGTGTGGCAATTGCCAGCCATAGGTCGTTGGGAGAAGTCATGTGGCAAGCATCCGACACAAAAACCACTGGGAGTTTTGGCAAGATTGATTCAAGCCAGTACTAAGCCTGGGGCGTGGATTCTTGACCCCTTTAATGGAAGTGCGACAACTGGTATTGCAGCCAACTTGCTTGGTAGAAAATACCTTGGGTTAGAAATAGAAGATGAGTTCCTGTCAATGAGTAAAGCCAGAAGGGAAGAAATAGAGAATATTGCAGTTCGTAGCGACTATCTTGAAAGATTAGCAAAAGCAAAAATCATATTGCCTCCTAACAACTTCTTTGTAGCGGACGAGATAGACAATGATTATAATGTACCATGGTTATAATTTGAATTCAACATCTTTTCAAGATTGACAACGCAATAGATAAACCCACTGATTCTTAGCAGTTAAGCGAAAGGTCAGTGGGTTTATTGTTCCCAATATGTTCCCATAAACAATGATGGGAACTTTTTTTACCCCTCCATTCCTCTCCGTATTTGGGGAAATGGGGCGGAAAGTGTTAAATGTTGTAAACTTCTGCGGACTTTAACACTCGGTTTTGCGTTTTGAACGTATATTTCACTACTTTCCATTAACTTTGCAGGCGAAAAAGCATAGTGGCTCTATACACTAACTTTAATAAACAATATCAAAAAGCAAACTAAAAACAAATAGAGAAATGAAAAACGAAATGAAAGACAAGAAGGAGACCTTGAAGAATCTTGGCTTGGAAAAGCTTTTCAACGAACTGGAGGAACAGGGCTGGCACCCGATGCTGTGCGACACGCCGGTGCCCGTGTATGACAATGCCGTGCCTTGCGGCAAGCCTGCCGACGTGGGCGACGTGGAGAAATCGATGGAGCTGATGCCTGACGAGATGGTGTCGCTGAAGCCGGAGTTCGTGGTGCAGGCGAGGGGCGACTCGATGAAGGACGTGTTCATCAAGGAGGGCGACTTCATAAAGGTGGCGAAGTCTGTTGAGGTGCACGACGGCGACATCGTGCTGGCCAGGATCGACGATGGCTATACGCTGAAGGCTTATCTGAAGGACTCGGACGGGCAAGTGTGGCTGGTGCCGCAGAACCCGGACTACGAGGCATACCCTGCACCGGAAGGTACTGAGGTGCTGGGGGTCGCCAGCCAGCTGATCAAGGCGTGGCCTCGCGCCAGCTACCGCTCGTGTGTGGGCATGGTGCAGAAGGCAAAGGCGAAGAGGACGGCTCCCCGTGAACTGAGGCCCGAGCAGGTGGCTGAGGCCATACGCGCCGTTGCCCCGTTTGTGCTGAAGGCCAGGCAGTGGTTTGCCGTGTATCGTGTGCTGGCCGACAGGAAGGTCGTTGGCAGGGAGGACTTTGAGACGTTCTGCAATATGGTTGCCGAGGCGGTGCCTAATCACGAGAGGCTGCCCATCTATAAGGAGATGCAGCGCATGAACGTGCTGTCCTTCGCCAAGCATCTGGACCTTTGGCGGCCAGACAATGCGCCGGTGAAGGGGAAGATATACCTCCTCTACATGATGCTGGCGCAAAAAATGGTGAAGCTGGTCGAAGAGGGGAGCCACGTGTAGGGGCAGACACCCGTGTCTGGCCCCACCCCAGCCCCATCCCGAGCAGAGCTCGCCTCCCCGTTGCCTTCCCCCAAAGGGGGAGGGAGCCATGCAAGCCACGCGTAGGGGCAGACTCCCGTGTCTGCCCGTGTTTCGGGGTCTCGTCAGCGGCTTGGGGACATGCGGGCAGACACGGGGGTCTGCCCCTACAACTGGGAGCCACGACAGCTTAAACCACCATGAGTATTGTCTACACTCCTACACTCCTATAATCCTACACTTCTACACTTATAAAAAAAGAAAAAAACTGATGAGGAATTGGCTTCGTAGCATGGCGCTGTTGCTGGCAGCATTGGCGTGGACACTCGGCAGCTGGGCGGAAAACCCGTTGGCCGAGCGCTACAACATGCTTAGCTTGAACATGGCAAATGGACTACCCACAAACTTCGTTGATGACATCATTTCCGACAGCTATGGCTTCATCTGGATAGCCACACGTGGTGGCGGACTGGTGCGCTACGACGGCTATACAACGCTGAACTTCGGCGTGGGCAACTACAGCTGGCAGCTGAAGAGCAACTCGTGCCGCAACCTGTGCGAAGACAACCATCAGCGTCTGTGGATAGCCTTCGACGAGTTCACCGAGGTGCTGGACCTGAAGACGTTGCAGCCCGTCGTTCCCGACGACAAGCAGCAGCGGCTGGACAGCATCCTGAAGGAACAGGCGGTGCACGTCAGCTGCGACGCGACAGGCAAGGTGTGGGTAGTGACGATGGGCAACATCTACTGCATCAGTTTCCATGACGACGGTTCGGTGGAACAGCTGCTGAAATATGCCTACGTGGCCAATACGCCTGACGTGTTCATTGCCGACATGGAGGCTAATGGCAGCATGTGGGTGGCCATCGGTGGAACGCTGCAAAGGCTCGCCGTCAGCGAAGGACGCATCGTGAGCAGCAACATTTCGCCGGCGCTCAACAACCTGCCCGCAGCCTTTATCACCGATATCGTCAAGCACGAGGACAAATACTGGATAGGTACCAACAACGGGTTGTTCTGCTTTGACCCCTATAAAGACAAGGTTTCGGTGTTCAGACACGACGGTTCGCCCAACGGGCTGTCGCACAACTACGTGTCGAGCCTGGCCGTGACAGCCGAGAACCAGTTGCTGGTGGGCACGCTGAGCGGCATCGACATGCGTGACTCTTCGACAGCCAGCTTCATCCATTGCAACATCGGCGATGACCTGTCGCCATCGAACAACTTCGTGAACTGCCTACGCTCGCTCTACGGACAAATCTGGATTGGCACCGAGGGCGGCGGCGTGATTCATCTGGTGCCGCAGCAGCTGTTCATCCAGAACTACACCCCCGTAGGTGGCAACCCGCACTCGCTGTCGGCACCTGCCGTGAACGCCATCCTGTCTGAAGCCGACGGTACGCTTTGGGTGGGAACCGTCGAAGGCGGACTGAACAGGAAGCGGCCCGGCGAAGACGCGTTCACACGCTTCAACACCAGCAACACGCAACTGTCGCACAACAGCGTCTCGGCCATCGCCTTCGACCGTGAGAAACGGCTCTGGGTGGGCACATGGGGAGGCGGACTGAACGTGCTGCCACTGGACAAGCCCGAGCAACTCCGGCCATTCGGCGTGGAACCGAACTACCAGCGGCTGCTGAACTTCATCGGCGCACTGGAGTACGACTCGCTGAACAACGGACTGTGGATTGGCAGCAACGACGGCCTTTACTTCTACGACATGACGACGGGCAGCATGACCGACCCCTTCGACGGCTGTCGCAACATCAGAGGATGCATCGGCAGCATCATCCTGCCATCGGGACAGCTGTGGATGGGATGCCTGGAAGGTGCAGTGGTCATAGACCTGAAAAGCAGGGGGAAGGCTACCGCCACACGACAGGGAAACACGGGGCGTGGCACCTTCGCCCACCGTCAGCTGAAGTACAAGCTCGACGACCCGCAGAGTGGCATCATCGACAAGATAACGTGTTTCTGCCGCGCCGAAGACGGTACGCTGTGGATAGGCAGCAACGGCTACGGACTGTACAGGTGCGACGTTGACAAGGACGGAAAGACGACGTTCAAGGCCTATCGTATGACCGACGGACTGTCGAACAACGTGGTGAAGGGCATCGCCGAGGGGCAAAACGGCATGCTGTGGATTTCGACGATGCACGGATTATCGCATTTCAATCCGAAAACGGGCGTGTTCACCAACTTCCACGAGGAAGACGGCCTGCTCTCGTCGCAGTTCTACTGGAACGCTGCCATACGCTCCACCGACGGAACGCTATATTTCGGCTCGGACAAAGGACTGACAGCTATCTATGCCGAAAGCAAAGGCGACCTGTACAAAGGTCAGCTGCACTTCACACAGCTGACCGTGAACAATCAGGTGGCTGTGGCGGGCGGCCCCTACATCAAACAAAACATCGCCACCGCCAAACGCATCAACCTGAAGGAGAGCGACCGCTCCTTTACCATCGAATTTTCGGCCCTTCACTATGGCAACGAGACCAATGGAATCTACTACTACCGCATGAAGGGCTTCGAGGAGGACTGGACGCCGCTACCCTCGGGCGAGCACAGCGTGCGATACACCAGCCTGCCCTATGGCGACTACACGTTCGAGGTGACGTATGCCTCGGCCCTGGACAACGCACAAGGAGCTACCATCAGCATCGACGTGCACGTGAAGCCCTACTTCTGGAAGAGCTGGTGGTTCCGACTGCTGGTGGCCATCGCCTTCGTGGCTGCCCTCAGCTACCTGCTCCGGCAGATGCAATGCCGCAGGCAACGGCAGCTGGAGCTGGCCAAGCAGCAAGAGGCGGAACGGCTGATGCGCCCCATAGAGAAGGTACTGCGCGAAAGCGAGGACCCGCAGCAGCTGCAACAGCGCATACAGAGCATACTGAACGACCAGAAACGCTACAGCGAGAGCTCGAAGAAGAGCGTGGAGGCGGATGCCGAGGAGAGGATGAAGAACACGAAGCCGTTCATGGAGCGCGTCATGAGCATCATGGAGCAGAACTACATGAACTCGGAATTCGACGTGACGGAGTTCTGCCAACAGATAGGCATGAGCCGTAGCCTGCTGTCGCGTAAGCTGAATGAGCACACCGGACAGAGCACCAGCCAGTTCATCAGAAACTACCGACTGGACATCGCCCGCCAGATACTGAAGCGTGGCGACCAGCGAAACATAGCCGAAATAGCTTTCAGCGTCGGCTTCAACGATCCTAAATACTTCACCCGCTGCTTCTCGAAACTCTATGGTGTCAGTCCATCCAGCATGATAGAGTAACGACTCCGGAGAGGGCACAGCAGCAGATGCACCAAACACAAACAGCGACTTCGAAGATGCCGCATATCGATACTAACACCAAGCAGCGACTTCGAAGATGTCGCAATTTCAGAAACCCCAGGTCTACCGACCTGGGGATACGAGAACACCCAGCATGAACAGCGACTTCGAAGATGTCGCAACGGCAGCGAACAGAACACAAACAGCGACCTCGGAGAGGTCGTAACATAAAACCATCAACCTAGTCTATATGAGTTACACCAATTCCCTCTACCACCTTGTCATCCGCCCAAAGGACAGCAAGCCTGTCATCACAGAGAA
>JAEEGF012255798.1_pt1 | contig 16346 bp, 12 predicted proteins | sample 9134171 | NCBI WGS metagenome assembly JAEEGF01 (sample SAMN16246542, study PRJNA631951) | gut metagenome | biome: gut microbiome; feature: rumen; material: AP-attached | host: Bos | place: Iran: Karaj | collected 2018-10
AGACTGTTGCCAAGAGTATGGAAGAAATGGCTTCGGGAATTACAGAAATTAATACTTCTGCTCAGAATGTTTCTGCGATGTCTAAAACTACAAAAGAAAACATTGAAACTCTCAATGTCATTGTAAAGAAGTTTAAGCTTTCGTAGAGTCTTCGGCCAGGCGAATCTGTTTAATAGAAAATCCCTGACGAACTAAAGCGGCGGTAAGTTTATCGCCGCTTTTATTTTTTGAAAGCTTTTCGTAGGCTTTTGCAAGAATTTCGTCTTCATCATTTTCCTGAAAAAACTCATCAAGAGCATCCAGGGCTGTAGCTTTAGAAATCCCCCTTTTTGTAAGTTCTGCTAAAAGACGGCTTTTTCCTTCGTAATGATTTGTCCTTCTTGAATTAAGCCAGGCCCTGGCAAAACGCCTGTCGCTTAAATATCCGATTCTCTGTAAATAAGACAGGGCAAAAGCTGCATATTCTGATTTATGGCCCTTGTCTAAAAGTTTTTTGTAAAGTCCTGTATAAGACTGTTCTGCCCTTGCAAGATACTGCAGGGCCTTAAATTCAGCCGCACAGCAAAGTCCGTTATCAAGGCAGTTTTCTGTCTGCTGTTCGTTCAGTTCATAGCCTGCCTCAAGTAAATCAAAATTGATTAAAAGAGCATCTGAGTATTCTTTTCTCATGTAAAAAGAAGTACCCTCTTGGGATGTAAGTTTATACATTCCTTTATAAGAAGTTTCTACAAAAGATTTTATTATCACAAATACCCCCTGTCTTTAGTATAGTATATCTTGCGGCAAAAAAAAAGCTGCCAAAAGTCCTTTGTGAACTTTTAAGCAGCTTTGTAACGCAGTAAATAAAAACTAACGTTTTGAGAACTGGAAGCGGCGACGAGCACCTTTCTGTCCGTACTTTTTACGTTCAACCATACGTGAATCACGTGTAAGGTATCCGTTAGCTTTAAGAGCTGTACGAGCATATGGATCAATCTGAACTAATGCACGAGAAATACCATGTAAACAAGCAGCAGCCTGACCGTTCATACCTCCGCCCTGAACATTAATAAGAATATCGTATTTATTTCCCATTGAAGTTACTAACAAAGGCTGATTTACAGTCTGAATCTGTGCATCAGAATTAAAATAATCTTTTACATCTTTTCCGTTTACAACAATTTTGCCTGAACCATCGCGAACAAATACGCGAGCTACAGCAGTCTTTCTTCTTCCTGTACCAATAGCAATATTTTTTACCATTTTTTATCCCCTAAATTAAAGTTCGATTGGCTGTGGATTCTGAGCAGCGTGTGGATGAGCATCACCTGCATAAATCTTAACATTGTCCATCATCTTGCGACCAAGACGTCCGTTAGGAAGCATACCTTCTACAGCAATTTTCATTGGTTCAGTAGGTTTTTTAGCAAGAAGTTTTTCATAAGTATGAGCGCGAAGTCCACCTACAAATCCTGTGTGATGATAGTAGATTTTTTTCTGTTCTTTTCCGCCAGTAACAATTGCTTTTTCTGCATTAATGATGATTACGAAATCACCCATTAACTGATTCTTTGTAAATGTTGATTTGTTTTTACCGCGAGCGATATATGCAGCTTTAGCAGCTACACGACCCATTGGTTTTCCGGCTGCATCAATAATATACCATTTGCGAGCCTGTTCGTATTCTTTAACGAAAATTGTTTCCATGATAATACCTTAAAAATAAAAAATAAGTTTATCTGCGTTTAATAAAACTTTGCATCTGATTTATAAAACGCCGGCAATTCAGATGAGCAGTCTAAATTGCTATACGGGGTATAATATATTACATTTTTTTACCCCTTTTGGTCAATATCTCTACTTGTTTTCTTCAGTAGTTTCTTCTTCTTTTTTTGCCTCTTTCTTAGCTTCTTTTTTGTCTTTTATATCGGCAGCACCAATAAAAAGACAGATTAAACCAATAAAGGCTGACAATACCGGCAAAAAGCCTTTAAAGAAGTCAATTACATAAGAACCCCAGTTTAAAGGACACATTGGCAGTAAAGAAAAAACACAAAATCCTATGAATACTATTCCAAGAATAATAGAAATCATCTTTTACCTCTCTATATTTTTATTTGTTTTAATTCTTCTTACAATAATCTGATAAGCAATCAGAATAACCATCATGGAAATTCCAATAATATCAGTTCTAGTCTCTGGTATTACACATAATAAACCAGCGGCCGCAAAAAGTAAACGTTCCAGCAAATCAAAGGAAAGTGTTAAAGCCTTTGATTTTCCGCTTGAATGAAAAAGTCCAGTAAAATTAAAGCCGTAACCTTCCAGGGCAACGCTTATTCCAAACATTCCGATTAAGGCGGTTGCAATAATTCCAAACACAGAAGCCCAGCTTGAATTAATCATAAGCATTTTTGGATTATAAACAAACATATAAGGAATAATAAAAGCGCCGATTGCAAGTTTTGTTGCGTTGACTGCAGTTTTCATAGGCTTTGCCTTTGCAATGGCCGCCCCCGCTATGGCCGCCAGGGCTACCGGTGGTGTAACATCGGCAATAATACCAAAATAGAAGGCAAACATATGGGCAGGAAGCTTCATAACATTTTCTATCTCACTACCCTGTCCATAAAGGCAGGTAATAATTGCACCGGCTGTAATGGTTGATGTAATAAGATAATTGGCGGTGGTTGGAGCCCCCATACCAAGAATAATTGAAGCAATCATTGTAAGGAAAAGAGTCCAGAAGAGTTTTCCATGAGCTAAAGTAACAAGACCGGCACCAAGTTTTAAGCCTACTCCGGTCAAAGTAACAATTCCAATAATAATTCCGGCCATACCACAGGCAATGGCAACAGAAATAATATTTCTGGCAGAAGCACAAATTACATCAATAATATCTTTTGTACCAAAGGTTGGCTTTCTTCCCATAGCTAAATCTACAACGGAAGTAACAATTCCAATTATAAGGCAGGCAACTATTCCCATAAGGGCTGCAAAAACAGCAGTTTTTCCAAGACAAAGGAAAACAATAATTACGACAAGGGGAAGAATCATATAGCTTTTTAAAAGTAAAGGACCGATTTTTGGAAGCTGTTCTCTTGGAAGTCCCTTTAAGCCGAGTTTTTTTGCTTCAAGATGAACGGTAATAAAGATACCTGTAAAATAGAGGATTGCAGGAATGATTGCAGCTTTTACGATAGTTACATATGGAACGCCTATGCTTTCTGCCATAAGGAAGGCCGCAGCTCCCATAATTGGAGGCATAAGCTGGCCGCCGGTAGAAGCAGCGGCTTCTACTGCACCCGCAAATTCTCCCTTGTAACCAAGTTTTTTCATCATAGGAATTGTAAAGGAGCCGGAACCAACTGTATTAGAAACAGAAGAGCCGGAAACAGTTCCCAGCAAAGCTGAAGAAAGAACGGCAACCTTGGCAGGTCCACCGCTTGCTCCACCTGCAATTGCATTACATAAATCTATAAAGAACTGTCCGATTCCTGTTTTTTCAAGCAGGGCACCAAAAAGAATAAAAAGGAAAATAAAGGTTGAACAGGCTCCAATTGGAGTGCCCATAATTCCTTCTGTATTATAAAAGAGGTGGCATACAACTCTCTGTAAAGAATAGCCTCTGTGATGTAAAAAGCCTGGAAGATATTTTCCGGCAAAGGCATAAACTACAAAGCAGGCTGCAATAAGCATAATTGGAAGGCCTACTATTCTTCGGCAGCTTTCAAAGAGGATAAGTATTCCAATAATACCAATTACAACATCAAGGACTGTATTATTTCCACTTCGACTTACAAGGGTATTTGGAAAACCATGAGCATACATCTGGAAATTAATTACAATATACAACCAGCAGGCTGCACCGGTAAGACCAAGAAGAACATCATACCATGGCAGGGTGTTCTTAGGCATTTTTTTACTTGCAGGAAATAAGAAAAAGGCAAGCAGCTGAACAAAGGCCAGATGAGAAGCCCTTAAAACCTGAGCGGTAACGTGACCGGAAAGAGTGGCATAAAGCTGGAATAAAACAAATACTGTAGAAACCAGTACGGTAATCCACTGGCGCCAGCACTTATGTTCACGATAGGCCTGTTCCCTGTCCAGATCTTTCATAAGATTTTTCATTTCTTCTTCATTGGTTGTAGGTAAAATCTGTTCGATAGCACCGCTGGAAGTTTCATCTATTTCCATTATTACACCCCTGTTTCATTTAGATTTTATATATAAGATATTCAATTAGATTTACTTTTTTTATCGAAATAACCACACTGGTCTGCGCTTCAAAAAATTTTGTAAAGGGTATTTCTTCTAAATCATCAGAAAGACCAAATTTTATAGTATGATTAGCAATAAGGCCTACTGCCATTACAAGGCTTTCCATTTCCCTCTTTAAGTTTTTTAAAACATAAGAATCTGATGTCTGATAAAAAACAGCGCCCTCATTTTCTTCAAGTTCGGGAATTCCTGCCCCGTAAGAAACAAATTCTGTTTCATCCAGAAGTAATTTTTTGCCGCCTGTATATTGATAAATATCATGAACGCGGCCTTTATTTACTGAATGTGTATAAGATATTACAAAACAATCCCCCCTTTTAATTCTGTGAAAATACTCTTTAGCAGGATTTTTTCTGCCGCAAAGAGACAGCACAGAAATACAAGGGAAGGAAGAAACTATAAATAAAAGAATTAGACAGGATGTAAGTATAACAGGAAGCTTTTTCATTTTATTTATAGTCAAGAGTTTTTAGTCTACATTCAAACCGATTTCTTTGAAGTATTTCTTTGCACCAGGATGGAAAGGAACAGAAACACCGGTAACAGCCTTTTCTGCACTTACTTCCTTACCCTTTGCATGTCCCTGAGCAAGTTCATCAAGGTTTTCAAAGAGAGCCTTTGTCATTTCATAAACAATTTCTTCATCAAGTTTTGAAGAAACTGCAAGAGTTGCCTTAATTGCAAGGGCTGCTGTATCTGATTCAGTTCCCTTATATGTGTCTGCAGGAATTACAGTTTTTGTATAGAAGCCATATTTCTGACAGATTTTATCTGCAGCTTCTCCATCAACAGGAATAAGAATAAGACCTGCAGTAAATGCAAGTTCCTGTAAAGCTGAGTTTGGAACACCAGCAGTAATAAAACATGCGTCTAAAGTTCCATTCTGCAAACCTTCTGCAGATTCCTTAAATGAAAGATTGCTCTTTTTAATATCATCAAAAGAAAGTCCATAACCTTCGAGAATCTGTTTTGCATTGAATTCTACTCCGGAACCGGCATCACCTACCGAAATACGCTTTCCCTTAAAGTCAGCAATAGACTTAATTCCGCTTGCCTTAGAAGCTGCAATCTGAACAACTTCAGGATACATAGTTCCAATTGTCATTACATTCTCTAATTTTTCGCCGGCAAACATATCTGTTCCGTGGTAAGCATAGTCCATAACATCGTTCTGAACTGTAGCAAATTCTGCTTCACCTTTATTAATTAAACGTAAGTTTTCTGCAGAAGCACCGGTTGCCTGAGCAGTAACGTTCATATTATCAATCTTAGTATTCCAGATATTTGCGATTGCACCGCCAAATGGATAGTAAGTTCCAGAAGTTCCGCCTGTAGCTAAAATGTAATCTTTTTGAGCATTAGCCTTTGAACATGCAGAAAACATTAATAATGCAGAAAGAATAACTGCACCTGTAGAGATGATTTTTTTCACTTTATTTACCTCATTTAATTAAATATCTTATATATTTTAATAGATTTATTTTTCTCTGACAAGAAAAATAGGAGTCCAACTTACGCGCTTATAATATTTATAGTATATTCTTTACTGGAGCTGCCACTAGACACTTTAACAATAAGCTTAGACAAATAACTGTATTCATATAAAGGAAACTGCAGGGTTTGCCTTCCATTGCTTATGTCTGTATTTAATCTGGCAGGATCAAAGCTTATATCTGTAGTACTTCCGTCATCCATTACTGCTGTTACAGATACTTTCTGTCCAAGTTTTTGCTCAACATAAAGGTAATAAGAATCTATACCTGGTGTAGTTGAAAAATCCGCATTATAAGACTCGACACCTTCTGTATAGCCTATATCAAGAACAGAGGAAGGGTCTGAAGATATAAAAACAATAGTATTAGGACTACAATCTTCATTATTCGCAAGGACTTCTACATTAACATCTGCACTGGTTATAAGGTTTGCTGCACAAAAAACATCACAGGTTTCGAATACTGTCTTAGCATCATCCAGCCCGATTTTAAGTAATAGCTGATGCAGGCCGGCCTCTGCTTCTATATAGAAAGTTGCAGGATTTTCCGTAATTTCAAAAGTGCCAAAATCATCCGAATCGCTATGCTCAGAGTTTAAACAGCTGACAGTAAGATTGCCGGAAACAGAAGCTTCAGAAAAACTTAGCTTAAGTTCAATTTTTCCCTTTGCATCCAGGCCTTGTATAAGATTTGAACTGTCTGGCACAACAGTTATAGGATTTACTTCCAGATCTATAGTTTCAGTATCGTCTGAAACAGAAAGGGTTTTAGTGCCGTAATAAAGAGGCTTTACAAGATCTGTGAGAGAAAGACCTTCTAAGGTAGAAAGGCTGTCTCCATAACCACAAATTTCTATTTTCCATTCATAACCGGAAGAAAGATCTATAGTTTTATCACTTTCTTCCGCCCGGATAAATTCTAATACCGGAGTAAGGCCGTTTGTACTTGCATAAATGGCATAAACTGAAAGCGAAGAGAGCGCTGAAGATGCAGATGGTATAAAAGCAGAACGGGCTGAATAATAAGATTCTTCCCCTCCAATCTGAATATTTAAGCGTAAGCCTTTTGAATAATCTGCTTTTACATTGTTTTTGCAGGAAGATAATAAAAGAATGCCTATAAGAAAAAGAATTATTTTATTTTTCATATTAATAAACCACCCATATTGTAAAGACTTGTGAATTAAGTGATGTTAACTCAGATGAAGAAGAATTAATTGAAGAACCGGAGGTTACAGCATAAATAACAGCCTTATACTCTCCTGGTCCCGCACTTTTTAGTGTACCAATTTCAAATGTAACCGGATAAACCGTATTACCTTCTATTTCTACACTGTCCGAAACTTGAGACGAAGTAACCGTTTCCTCAAGTTTTTCTCCACTTTCAACTGAATAAAAATCACACTTAAGAACCTTTGTATATGCCTCGCTTATAACTTTCTGGGCATCCTCACTTATATAAAATGTAAGCTGATTTACCCCCGAAGATTCACTTATAAAAGTATATTCAAAAGTACCGATGTCTATTTCTGTTACAGAAGGATCCTGAACATTAACAGAGGTATTTCCGCTGCTTCCTGAAGTTCCGGAATCGAAGCAGACATAACCGCTGGTGTTTATGGAATATTCCTTAGCAGTATTTTTTATAGAAAATAAAGTATTAAAACCTTCCAGGCTTGCAGAAGAAGATGAAGCATCCTGTAAAACCTGTAAAGAAGCTGATGCTAAAGGTACACTATCTAAAATTATAGAAGCTACACTACTTTCTCCCGATTTTAAGGACAATGGTGATAAATATGAACCATCATAAGGACTTTGAAAGGTATTTTCCTGTGTAACAATATTAACTGGATCAGAAAAAAAACCGAAACCAATAATACAGGGAGCAGTAGAACCAGAGAGTATAAGTGTACCGTTAGAATGTATATTTTCTGATGTTAATTGATTAAAACTACAATTATTCAGGTATAAATATTGTCCATGTCTGATGCTTACATCATTTCCATTTTCACTAGCAGTATTTCCTATAAATGAAACCCCATCAAGCATGGCATAACCTGTATTCTTTTTTGCATAAACAACAAGAGCCCCTCCATCACCATCTACGGCTTTATTCATAAATAGACTTCCACCTTCCATATAAAAAGTTGGAGAATCTGAATCAGTTGTGCCAACTCTTACAGCACCTGCACTTCGTGCATAATTATTCTGTATATAACAAGTATATAAAAAGACCTTACCGGTTCCAGTAATTACAATAGCCCCATCAGAATTACTTGAATAATGGTTTTGAAAATATGCTCCAGTGACGTTTACACTGCAATCCGAATTAACTTGAAGAAGAGGCCCTTCTGCCTGTATAGAATCAGTTGAAGTGGTACTATAGCCGCCGTCAAAGCGTGGAGTTCCTGTAATAGTCAGATTTACTTCCGAACCATCAGTCGAACGTACATATATAAGAGAGCCGGAAGCAAAGGTTCTGTATACATATTCATAATCAAAATCTAAAGTTTTGCTTTCATTAATTACCAGCGTAGATAAAAGATATATATTCGTTCCATACCCCCCCGATAATAAGAGTGCCTCTTCAATAGTTTTTAAAGGATGGGAAGAATCCTGTCCTGAATCTAAGCTTGACGCTGCAGAAGGATTTACATATAGTTCCGTAAAAGTCCATTTTGCATATAAAACAACAGTATCTACAGTATCTGAAGAGATTGCTTCAGCATTAAGAAGGTTGTCCGAAAGTTTACTGCTTTCACTGCAGTCGGCACTTGTGTACCAGCCTTCAAAAGTGGCAGCAGATATTTCGGTTGAAGGTGTTGGAATTGTGAGAGCTGTATCGTAAGTAAAATTTTGGGGCAGACCACTTTCGGAGCCAGTAAAAGTTTTTGCAAGAGGATTTCCCTCTTCATCTGTAAGACCTGCAGAATAGTTGGCATAAGAAAGGGAATAAGTTTTAGCAGTCCATTTAGCATAAAGAGTTATGTCTTCTGTTTTTTCTCCATAAGACCAGCCGGTACAGGGACTTCCACTGCAATCTTCTGTTTCATACCAGCCGCCAAAATCATAGCCGTCTCTTGTAACAAAAGAGGCATCCGGAAGGGTGACTGTCATAAACTCGTTAAAATCTTCTGGAATGCCATATGCAGTAACATATTCTTCGTTCCAGGCAGAAAGTTCATTTCCAGCCGAATCGCTTCCAAAATTATAATCTATGTAATAACGGGTATTAATTTTGTCATAAGTAATTTCGCCTCTTGTTGTAAAACCCGACGATATCTTTAAATGAATTATTCTTTTTGCAATAACATTTGAGCCCGAAGAATCTGAACAAAAATCAAGTTTTAAAAGATGATTTCCAGCCGCAAGTTGTGTATCAAAAATTACATAAGAAGAATCACCATCATTTTTAATATCTGAAAAAAATGTCCGGTTATTATCAAGGGGATATACTGTGTATAAAACACTTTGTGCTCCACCTTTTGGAAAATTTATTTTTATATAAGCATTACCCGGAGAATCTTTTGCTTCGCTCAGGGAAAAAATAATTACAGCACCATCACTTGTAATATTTTGCGTAACTTCTGACATACCTATAATTACATCATCCGAATTATGGGCTGTTAAATAAAAAGTCCATTCCCCCTCATAAATTTCTGCGGCATACTCATCCAGAAAGTCTGACGGTGACTTACCTCCAATCTGTTCAAAAGTAACAGTAAAAGAAGCCTTATTTACATCAAAGTCAGGATTGGATTCATATTCATCAGAAGTTCTCTTTGCAGATAAACAAAAATGATGAACAGAAGAAGCTTCAAGATGACCATCCGGTAAAAGAACTGATCTGGACAGAGAAGAAGGCTTTTCCATTCCGGCCCTTTTACTAAGCGAAAAAGAAATTTTTGTAAGTGCCGGTTCTCCTGATTTCTCATTCCCCTTATTTTTTACAAAAGAATTAAAAGAACAGGAAAGAAAGAAAAGAGAAAATGTTATTAGAGCAAATTGTCTGATTGTAGTATTTTTAAATCCCATACCTTTACCTTGTTATTGTTATTTGTGCAGCTGCTGACGCCTCATCTTCTTCAAGTTCAGCTATAACCATCAGTTCGTAAACTCCTGCAGAATATGAAGAAAGATCAAGAGAGAAGGAACTGCCGGTCTGCCCGTTGATTACTTCATTATTAAAAATCCAGGTATAAAGTGAAGATGCCGCTGTTCCACTAGTAATATCTGCGACGGCTGTTAATTTAGAACCTTCAAGAGAAACAGTAAGGCTTATTTCTCCGCTTGCAGAATCTTCCGGATATTCTACATTTATACTTATTGAACCCGATGCCGGTATTGAATCATCTTCTTCCCAGATAACTTTAAAATAATAGTCCTCAAGTCCATATACAATGTCAGAAAGGTCTACGGTTTCTCCTGTATTACTGTCAATTACATGGCTGTATTTATAGCCGGGATAAGATAAAAGAGAATAATCAATCTTATCTTCCGGAAACTTTGCCCCGTATTTACCTTCAACATCTATGCTGCCTTCACCATTATAAGAACCACCGTTCATATAAAAGTGTATACAGGTTACAATTCTATAATACAAATAAGCTATTTCTGTAGAATTATCCGATTGAACAGTTGTTTCAAATGGAGACGGAGACACAAAGCCAATTAATTCACTGCTTGTATCTAAAGGTTCAGACGAAGTATATTCTCCAACCAAGCCATATTTTTTTTCGCTCTTATAAAGAGTAAAATAATCATCATCCACATTTTCTATATAATGATTTACCGTGTAAAAGGCCACAGGTTTTTCTGACCAGTTAAGAACAAAATCTACATTCTTTTTTCCTACAACATATGATACAAGATGTCCATCATCATCAAAAACAATATTATCCGGATAAGACGAAGAATAATTTGAAGAATCATCATCATCCAGGTCGCCAAGAACAATTCTGTAAAAATCTATAGTAGAAAGATAATAGCCGGGATTAAGAGAAGCAATTTTACTGTCCTTGAGTAAATCATAAATACTTAATTCAGTTCCCATTTTATAGGAATATGACACATAAGCGGTGGATTCAAGATCTCCCTTTTCTGCAAAAAAACGAACTGTAGAAGCATATTTTGCTTCCAGGTCATCTTTTAATCGTCCGTTATGATAAAACACAAATCCTTCACAGGAAAAAGATGCTAAAGGCAAAAATATGAGAAGAAAAAAATTGAATATCCTAAAAAAAGTATCTTTTATTTTCATATCAACAGTCTATTCCTTTATCAGAACCTTATTCCTATTCTTATATAAGGCTTTAGAATACCGGTAGGCATATCCGGTATAAAGAGATGGGTAAAATCCATACCGCTTTCTATTGCAAAATGCTTAACAGGTATTAAAACTACAGAAAAACCTGCCTGCATTCCAAAATAACCATATAAAGTATTTCTTTCACCGGAAGAGGCACTTGAAGAATCTCCCATATTTAAAAGAACAGCATAGCCCATACCGGTTTTAAAAGACCCCCAGAGTTTTCTGGAACTTCCAATAAGAGTGTGATAGACAAAGTTCAGCTGCTCATAGGCGAAAATCATTGTATTTGAAAAATAGTCATTCTGGGTCCTGAGGCCAAAAAGACTTGAAGAGAATTCAAAGCCAAGTCTTGCCCTGTTTTTTTCGAAAGGTACACAGGTAAGAGAAAACTGCATATCCAGGGCACAATTCTGATTTTCTTCTGAAACAAGAATTGGATTTTCATTATAGGCAAAAAGGTCTCCGTCATAAAGGTTGATTAAGAAACCGTTACCCAGGAAGACAAATACGTTGGAAGGACTTGTATCCTTTTTCTTTCTGCCGGGGAATACATCATCCATAGTAACTTGGATATCTTCTTCTGCTTCCTCTGAATCTGCCTTTTCCTCTGAAACGGCAAGTTTCTCTTCAAGTGAGGAATCATCGTCTGCTAGCAGCGAATTATCTGCAGCTTCAACGATCGCAAGGGCATCCTGATAGATTTTTTCAAGAGCAGCAATGTCTGTCTGCTTTTCCCAGTCTTCAAGGCCTTTTTGAAGTTCTTTCTCTCGTCGTTTTTCTTCTTCAGCCTTATTGATTGCTTCTATTTTTGCAAGGGCATCCTGATAGATTTTATCTAAAGCTTCAAAGTCAGTAGCCTTCTGCCAGTTTTCGAGGCCTTGTTCTTTTGCAAGCTTGCGTTCTTCTTCTGCGCGGGCATTCTCTTCCGCTATGCGCTTCTCTTCCTCGGCGCGAGCTTTTTCTTCGGCAATGCGCTTTTCTTCCTCGGCGCGGACAAGCTCCTCGGCACGTGCAACTTCTTCCTTTTCCTTCTTCGAAGGCTCTTTCTTTTTGAGTACTTCCTCTATAATCTTCTGGTCATAGCGCTTTGTCTCCGGATTTTCCACCGCCAGCTCAACTGCATCTTCTTTCTTCGATACAACAGATATTTCTTCCGAGGTTACAGAAAGTCCGCCCGGATTTGTAATTTTCATCTGCCAGGAACCTTCTTCGACCTTTGGGAAAACTACCTGGTTTGTTTTTTCGCCCCCGCCGTCACTTTCCTTTTTAATTTCAAACTCGCCTTTTACCACCTTATTGGTTGCAGTATTAACAAGCAGCACCTCAGTCTCTTCGGTAATTGAAGAAACATCAACATCAAAATCAAAGGAAAGCTTGTCTTTTTCGCTTACGGCAACATTATTGGGCATATCATCAATAACCGGCTGCAGAGCTTTTTCTACCGTAAAACTTCTCCAGGAAGAAACGCTGGCCTTTCTGTCAAGAAAATCATAGGCAATAACCCTGTACTGATAGAGCCCTGCCTTGAGCGAAACTTCTATAAAATTATCTGACGTTTCGTAGTGACTGTTACTTTTAGAAGAAAGATTCTGAATTTCAACTTCATAGCGGAAGGCATTTTTATCTACCTGCCAGGAAAGCTTCTGCTTAAAACCATGTTCCTGACCTGCCAGAGTCATAAAAAGAAGAGAGAAAAATCCGGCTGTTAAATATGCTTTTATTTTATTCACCATAGACTTTTCCCGGATCATTTGTAGTGATTGCAGAAGGTAAATCAAACTTAATTGAGAATCTGTTTGCGGAAGCATCACTCAACTGCTCTTCAAATCCATCCTTTGCATGACAGTATGCTGTTACCCGCCATTCAAAGCTGCCAATATCAAGATCAGAAAGCTTTTTAAACTTTACTGAGGTACTTTTTATATTCTTTTCTACGTAAATTCTCTTTAATTTTCCATCACTGCCCTTTTTATAAAGGGCAAAAGTATAATCACTTGCACCAGTTACAGGATTCCATTCAAAGGCAATCTGACGATTCTTTCTTAAATAATCAGAATCGATAATAAAATTATTTGCCGGAAGGGAAAGCTTTGGTGCCTTTAATTTTGGAACAGAAGTAATAACAAAAGAAGCTTCTGCAAGAGGCTCAAGAGGAAGTCCACTCTGACTTGAAGCATAAACAGTCCAGCGGTAAGTTCCGGAAGAAAGCCTTTTAAGATTTTCACTTGGCTTTGCATTTGCAATTCTTGTAACTTCCTTTACACTTCCTGAAGGCATTACTTTTTTTACCACGAGGGTCGCCTTTTCTGCCTTATCAAGACCAGTCTTCCACTGCAGCTGAACAGGTTTCCTTAGCGCTGTAAGGCCATCAATCCTTACATTATCTGAAGGATAGATAAGTTTTACTCTGTCTGGAGCGCGAACAGAAATCTGACTTACTGCTCTCTTTCCGTAACGCATCTCGCTTAATTCATTTTGATTTGTAAAGGCCTGTACCGAAAGTTCAAGATTCAAAGTCGCATTATTTATTTCTTCAGGTAAAGTAAAATCTGTAAGAGCTTCTGAAGTCACATTTTTATCGTAATAAACCTTTTCTGAATTATTTTTATCTGTAATTTTTACCTTATAAAAATCAGCCTCAGGAACTTTGTTCCATTTTACATTTAAGGCTGTATCTGCAAGGCAGACAAGATTTTCGTCAGGCTGAGGATAAGTAATTACAGGGGTGGCAAGTTCTCCAAGTACAATGAATTTTCTTGCGTCTGTATAAACATAAGAAGCATCTGATGGATTATAAACACCAACCCTCCAGTAATAGGTATCCTTTTTAAGGTCAAAACCGGAAGTTTCCATTAATTCTGATTTTTTAGTAACAAGAGGATTTTTAAATGTATCATCCTTAGAAATTTCCAGGATTGATTCACTGCCTTCAAAATCCTCAGAAAGTTTCCATATAAAATTCATGCCTGAGACTTTTGACTGCTCAACAGAATAATTTTCAGGAGGGAATAAAAGCCTGTTTCTGGCAGGAACATATTTTATAACAGAAAAGTGATTTACCTCTGAAACAAGTTCTTCGCCATCACTGTCCGAAATTACCTTCCAGAAATATTCGCCGGTAGCAAGTTCTTTAGAAAAATCTTTAAAGAGACGTTTCTGCTGCAGTTTTTCCTGATATACCAGATTTGTAAAAGCTTCATCCTTTGAAATTAAAAGGGTGTAATCTGCATTTTCTTCTTCGCTCTTCCAGAGGAAAGTTACATTAAAATCTTTTGCCTGGTAGGTCAGGTTTGAGTTCTGGGCAGGGAGAGTGAGAGCTGGTGGCAGAACTTTATCATTTTTACTGATTGTAAAGGTATTGATTTTTGATGTATTTGTAAAACCGGTATTATTCACATTGTAATATGGAGTTACCCTCCAGTAATACTGCCCCTCTTCCAGAGAAGAAAGAATGAGGCTGTTATCTGTAAGTTCCCTCTCTTCTGTTGGCTTTGAAAAATCTGCGGTCTGGGAAAGTTCAAATTTATACTTTACCGCATACTGATTATCATTCCAGTTGAAATTAATTCTTGGCAGATTCTTTTTATAGCTGAAGGCTGCCCCGGAAGCAGGTGATATAAGATTCAAATCTTCCTCATTATCTACGTGGATTTTTCCTTCTACCGGCTCTTCATCTTCTACAAAAAGCTTCCAGTAAAGGGTTCCGTTTTGAGCCGGCAGGGTAAAGGAATTATCATCTTCTACAACATAAGTATTCTGTATAGTAGAAAAATCTTTTTCGCTAGAAACCTGAATTGTAACAGGTTTATTCTTAAGGTTTTCGCTGCTTGTCCATTCCAGTTTTACAAGAACGGCCTCTTCTTCAAAATTAAGAACATGGAAATTACTTGAAATGGAAGTAACGTTAAGTGGAGCCTTTTCTATACTTCCATTTTCTTCTATTTTTACAACTTCGCCTTCGTTAAGTTTTACCTTCTGTCCTTTCTTTTCTACAGAAGCAGAACCCGACTGAACATTAAAACTGCTTACAGAAGAATCTTCGTTTACGGACGAGGTTACCTTACTGCCCTTAGAAACATTTAAGACAGAGCCGTCTTTTGTTTTTAGGGAAATAACTGCATCCTTCTGATTTTCCTTACCGCTTTCTGTAACATTAGAAGTATCAACATCAATATTTCCTTCTCCTACCGAAAGCGAAAGTCCTTCTTCCGGCGAATAGAAAATCTGAAGCATTGTATTTTCGTGAATCTCTATCGAAGCATTATTTTTAAAGGTAATTACGGCGACAGACTGACTGGAAGTACGAACAGTATCTTCATTATATATAGGAGAAAAATTCTGTAAGCGTTCCCATACAACCCTGTCTGAAAATTTTCGCTGGGCAATTCTCTGCTTAAATTCAATTTTTGCAATGGCAGTCTTATCATTTCTTTCTGTAGAAAGGTTCAAATCTTTCCAGAAAAGAAAAACCGAGTAAGCCGCCACCGAAAGACAGATTATAGAGATGAAAAAGTTACTGAGCAGTAATTTTAGTCTTATTTTCTTCTTCATCCAGATTAACTCCCTCAAAATCAGGAATTGGAATTCCCAGAAGATTACGAACTTCGTTTAAGTTCTTTGGGCCATTCCGTCCTACGCAGTTCACACAATCAGAATCTGCAACAAAGTCTTTATTTGTAGTTCTAAAGAATTTTTCTATATCTAACTGAGGCATGTTTACAATGCCATAAAAATGCTGTTTTCCCTTTCCCTTTACTTCAAAGGTAACCGGAATCTGCTCTACAATAATTTCATTTTCTTCGTTTTCAGCAGAAAGCGTATAATTGTTTTCTTCGCAGCGTATAAAGTCTTTTTTAAGAAGATTATAGGTTGCTTCTGTCATTAAGCCGTCAGTTCCACAAGGCTTGTTGGAAGCTTCTGTTCGGCTGGCAAGGTTTACGGAATCTCCAATAGAAGTAAATTCCATCTTATCAAAAGAGCCCATAAAACCGACAGTTGCCCTTCCCGTATTAATACCGCAGCCAATTCTGATGTGAGGCTTGTACTGGGCATATTCATCATTCATATGTTCTTTTGTAAAAATCTCTGCATCCTTGTTATATTTCATAAGGGCATAGCGCATGGCAACCACAGTCTTAATTGCGGCTATGGCATCCTGCTTTACATGCTCTTCGTGTTCTTTCTGTAAAAGCTGCTTCTGAGGGTCAGAATCTGCAAGCTGTTCATAATCAAGACTGTCATTTCTAAGAACACCCCAGCAGGCCATAATTGCATCGCCTTCGA
>JAEEGF010674389.1_pt1 | contig 16344 bp, 7 predicted proteins | sample 9134171 | NCBI WGS metagenome assembly JAEEGF01 (sample SAMN16246542, study PRJNA631951) | gut metagenome | biome: gut microbiome; feature: rumen; material: AP-attached | host: Bos | place: Iran: Karaj | collected 2018-10
GGTGAAGCATATCGTTTACTGCTGGGACGTAGTAAACGAAGCGATTACGGACGACGTGAAAGCCGAGAATCCTTACCGTCAGAGCCCGATGTACAAACTCTGCGGCGACGAGTTCATCGCCAAGGCTTTCGAGTATGCCCATGAGGCTGACCCCAATGCACTACTGTTTTACAATGATTATAACGAATGTGACTCTGTGAAGAGCAGACGCATCTTCGAGATGGTGAAGAAGATGAAGGCTGCTGGTGTACCCATCGATGGTATCGGTATGCAGGGACACTATAACATCTACGGTCCCACAGAGCAAGCTGTAGACGATGCCATCAGTCTCTACAAGCAGGTCGTAAAACATATCCACGTCACAGAACTCGACATCCGTGCTAACGAGGAGATGGGTGGACAACTGCAGTTCAGCCGCGATGGTGTAAACGTCACAGACTCCGTGAAGCAGCATCTCGCCGACCAGTATGCCCGTGTGTTCCGTGCTTTCCGCAAGCATAAGGATGTCATCGACTGCGTTACTTTCTGGAATCTGGGAGACCGCGACTCATGGGTCGGCGTAGCCAATTATCCATTACCCTTTGACGCTGATTACAAACCAAAAATGGCTTATGAGTATATCCACGACATGAAGGCTCCTCTTTGGGATATGCCCAAGCGTCCGGCTCGTAAACCCCGTCAGCGCGGCGGTTTCGGTGGTCCCCAAAAGCCTCCCTTCAAGCCAGAGCTTGCGTTCCCTGAGCAGGAGGGTATCAAGGAGGATTTTGTCCCCTCTGTCATGAATCAACCTGGTCAGCAGTTCCCACAGGTAAACTCTCAAGGTTACGTACGCTTCCGTATCGACCTCCCAGACGCCAAAGAGATTGTTGTCAGCCTGGGCTTAGGTGGACGTGGTGGCACGAAACTGCATAAGACCTATGACGGTTCTTTCGTAGGACAGACAGAGGGACCAATGGACGAGGGTTTCCACTACTATCACCTGACAGTGGACGGGGGTGTCGTCAACGACCCAGGTACCAATAACTATTTTGGTTCTACCCGTTGGGAAAGCGGTATTGAGATTCCTGCCCACGACCAGGCTTTCTATGCTTGCAGAATGGATATCCCTCATGGCAACGTACAGCAAGTATTGTTCCCCTCAAAGAGCACAAATACCGTACGTCGTGCCTTTGTCTATACACCTCCCACATACGGAAAGAATCCGAAGGAGAAATTCCCTGTTCTCTACCTACAACATGGATGGGGAGAGGATGAGACAGCATGGAGCAATCAGGGACACGCCAACCTCATCATGGACAACCTGATTGCCGACGGCAAGATCAAGCCTTTCATCATCGTGATGACCTACGGCATGACGAATGACGTACGCTTCGGTGGTCTGCAGGAGTTCACTGCCAAAGAGTTTGAGACTGTCCTCGTTGACGAGTTAGTACCTTATATTGAAGCGAACTTCGCCACAAAGACCGACAAGTGGAACCGTGCGATGGCTGGTCTGTCAATGGGTGGCTTTGAGACCAAACTCATCACCATGCGCCGTCCAGAGGTCTTCGGCAGCTACGGGTTGTTGAGCGGAGGACAGTATGAGCCTAATGACATCAAGGACAAGAAACAGGTAAAACTTATCTTCCAGAGCTGTGGCAGTAAAGAGCGTCCTGACGCTATCAAGGAGTCGACAGCACGTCTGAAGGCTGCAGGTCTTAATGCCCACGGCTATATCTCTGAGGGTACTGCCCATGAGTTCCTGACATGGCGCAGAAGTCTCTATCAGATGGCACAACTGTTATTCAAATAAGATTAATGTATAGGAATATCATATCCTTCCTCTTGGTTGTTGGCTATGGGCTTTATGCGCATAGCCAACAACTTCCTTTGGTCTATGACGAAGAACATACTGGCAGTCATTTCGCCCCCCCTGAGATGCCTGGCTACGACCAATTACCAGAATGTAAGGATCTGCCAGATCCCTTAGCATGGAGCAACGGAGAAGGAAAAGTCACCCATTTCAACGAATGGGCACAACGACGCAGCGAGATAGCCGCAGAGATTCAGCATTACGGTATTGGCATGAAGCCCGCTGTCGATAAAGAGAACGTAAAGGCACGAATGGACGGGGACACCCTCATTGTCGATGTCACCATTCATGGCGAGACCCTCACGCTACGCTCCACCATCCATTACCCCCAGACAGGCAAGGCACCCTATGCCTTGATGATCGGTACCAGTATGCTGAGCCTTCCCAAACCCCTCTTTGAGAAGCGTCCTATCGCCACGATGACATTTCACGAGGCACAAGTGAATGACTATTCCCAATGGAGACCACACCACGACAGGGGCGAGCATCCTTTCGACCGCCTCTACCCGGAGTTAAAGGACAATGGTGCCTATAGTGAATGGGCATGGGGACTAAGTCGGCTCATTGACGGACTTCAATTATTAGGTGAGGAACAGACGAAAATAGATATGCGACACATCGGTGTGACTGGATGCTCGTATGCCGGTAAAATGGCACTTTTCTGTGGCGCCTTCGATGAGCGCATCGCTCTCACCATTGCCCAGGAACCGGGAGGTGGAGGGGCTGCCGCATGGCGCATCTCCCATCAGTTAGACAGCGTAGAGTGTTTAGAGAAAACCGACTACCACTGGTTCCTGGAAACTATGCGCACCACCTTCTCTGGTGACAGTGTCTACCGCATGCCCTACGACCACCATGAATTATGTGCCATGATATGTCCCCGTGCCTTGCTTATCCTTGGCAACCCTGACTACAAATGGCTTGCCGACCGCTCAGCGGTGGTGTCCGCCAAAGCAGCACGCAAGGTATGGCAGCAATTTGGCATTGAAGACCGAATGGGGTATTCCATCGTAGGAGGACATCCCCATTGCATGCTTCCCGAGCGTCAATACCCTGAAGTTGAAGCATTCATTGACAAGTTTTTATTAGGGAAAAAAACTGACACCAACAATATACAAATTACTGTGTTTAACCAGTAATATAGCTTTTTCACTTCTTTTGTATTTGTATCTTAAAAGTTTGCGAATTGTAACATCTTCTGCTTGTGCTACATTTCGCAAACTTCGTGTTACGTTCTGAAAACACCTTTTAACATTTCTTTTTGTAATTTTGCGGCATCAATAGCGCCTTGTGCGAAGTTCATGAGAAAAGTATGTATAAAACCTATTTATATTTATTAATTAACTAATTTAATCTATTATGTGGAACTTTAAAAAGTTACAAAAAACTTTTGCAGTACTGTTCCTGCTCTGCATGATTCCTCTTGGGATGAATGCTCAGACCGTAAAGGGAACAGTCAGCGACGAGTCTGGCGAGCCTATCATTGGCGCTACCGTCAAAGTACTGGGAAGCAATGAAGGTGCGATTACCGATTTCGACGGTAATTACAGCGTCAAGGCTGCCTCTGATGCCACATTGAACTTTTCCTATGTGGGTTATGTATCCCAGCAGGTAAAGGTGGGTGGCAAAACTACCATTAATGTGACCTTAACAGAAGACAACACCACGCTGAACGACGTGGTAGTCATCGGTTATGGTACGATGAAGAAAAAGCTGGTGACAGGTGCCACTGTTCAGGTAAAGGGTGATGACATCGCCAAGCTGAACACCACCAACGCACTGGAAGCCATGCAGTCAAGCACGCCTGGTGTACAGATCACACAGACATCTTCACAGCCTGGTAAGGGTTTCAAGGTGTACATTCGTGGTATCGGTACCACAGGTAACTCTTCACCTCTTTACGTAATCGACGGTGTTGCAGGTGGTAACCTCGACGGCATCAACCCCGCTGACATTGAAAGCATTGACATCCTGAAAGACGCTGCATCGGCAGCCATCTATGGTTCCCGTGCCGCTAACGGTGTCATCCTCGTGACTACCAAACAGGGTAAGGCTGGTAAAGTTGAGATCAGTTACAATGGTGCCATTGGTTGGTCTAATGTCTACAAGCGTCCGCAGCTGCTCAATGCCAGCCAGTACATGAAGATTATGGATGAATACACCTACAACACTTCTGGTCAGACGATGGACTGGGCTGGATTCGTGCCTCAGGAAATTATTTCCAAAGTTAACAGCGGTTGGTCAGGTACCGACTGGTGGGGTTCATTCGTCAACAAGAATGCCGTCCAGCACAACCATTCTATAACGCTGACAGGTGGTTCTGACAGATCAAAATTCATGATGTCTTATGGCTATACCGGCAATGAGGGTATCATGGGTGGCGACCAGGCTTCTTACTACAAGCGTCACACTATCCGCTTGAACAGCGATCACGTACTTTATCGTGTAAAGGATTTAGACGTAATCACCATTGGTGAGAACATCTCTATAGGTTATACAAAGAATCACGACTTGGCAGAGGACGGTATGTACTGGAGCTATATCCACAGTCTGCTTCAAACCTCTCCACTCGTACCACAGTATGCTGAAAACGGTGAGAACTATACTTATCAGGATTTCAACGGTAATGTTACTTATGGTAAAGGCTGGAACTCTTCTTTGTTCAGCAACCCGTGGGAAAATCTCCAGAAGGGTGGTTTCAACTCCTTGGCAGAGAGTCGTAGCATTAATACCAATGCCACAGCCTTCATGGTTGTCCAGCCTATCAAGGGTCTGAGATGGCGTTCACAGTTCAACTACAACTGGGGGTCAGGTTCCTATCGCAGCTATGGCGAGCCACGCTCTTCCGGTTATGGTAATGCTACAACAACTGTATACACCAATAGCCAAAGTTCGTGGTTAAATACCAACTGGTCTATTGAGAACACAGTTAGTTATGAACTTCCTACCTTCTCAGGTCATAAGATTACTGCCATGGTGGGTCAGTCTTTCCAGAGCACTGCTTGGAGTTTTAACATTGGCGGATCTAACAAGGTCAACTGGGGCGATCAACTCGCAACCCTAAAGGGCTGGGATTCTGCTTGGCTGTCAAACTTTAAACTTGAGAATATTACCGATGTTTCTTTGACAGGTAACCCGAATGATGAGGAGTATCTCTCTTCTTGGTTTGGTCGTGTCTCTTGGGACTGGAATGAGACCTACATGGCAACAGTTACTTTACGTCATGACGGTTCAAGTATTTTCACTGACGGTAAGCGCTGGGGTACTTTCCCATCTGTATCTGCAGGTTGGGTAGTCACCAACGAAAAGTTCATGGAGAAGACCAAGAGCTGGCTCGACTTCTTCAAAATCCGTGCAAGCTGGGGACAGAACGGTAACAAAGATATCGCCAAGTACCAGTATCTTGCAACAATCGCTCTTTCCGGCACAGCTAACGATAGCGGTTACAAGTTTGGCTCTGACACGAAGACCTCTGTAGCAGGTACTCCTCAGACTGGTGCTTATGCTAATATTGTACCTAATCCTGATCTTACATGGGAAACTTCTGAGCAGATTGACTTCGGTTTCGATGCTCGTTTATTGAACAGTCGTTTGGGTGTAAACTTCGACTGGTATAAGAAGACTACGAAGGACTGGTTGATCGGCGGCCAGATGGTTTCCATCTATGGTACCAATCCTGCTGCCATCAATGGTGGTGACGTACGAAACACGGGTATCGAGCTCGCTATCACTTGGAACGATAAGATTGGTAAGGACTTCCGCTACAACGTCGGTGTGAACTTTACCACTCAAAGTAACAAGGTTACCCGTATCGCCAACGACAATGGATACATCAATGGTCCTAGCAGCGTCCTTTCACAGGGTACAGAGTACATCTACCGTGCTCAGGAAGGCAAACCCATCGGTTACTTCTACGGTATGTCATACAGCGGTATCTGGCAGAACCAAGACCAGATTGACGCTGCACGTAAAGCAGGCAAGGCTGTTCTTGACAATGCACAGCCTGGTGACTGTATCTGGGATGACTGGAACGGTGATGGTGTGATTACCTATGCAGAAGGTAAAGATTGTGACCGTCATGAGATTGGTAACCCGAATCCAGACGTGCTCCTTGGCGTCAACCTCGGCTGCACATGGAAGGGCTTTGACTTATCCATCAACGGTGCCGGTGCATTCGGTCAGCAGATTATGCGTTCTTATCGTTCGTACAGTGATGCTCCTTACCAGAACTATGACACTACGATCCTGAACCGCTGGCATGGTGAGGGTACCTCAAACTTCCAGCCTCGTATTACAAGTACAGGTAGTGAGAATACCAACTGGGTATCTATCCGTTACATGGAGAATGCCGACTTCTTCAAGATTAAAAACGTGACTTTGGGTTACGACTTCAAGAATATCTGGAAGACTTGCCCATTCCAGCAGCTTCGCTTCTATCTTCAGGTACAAAACCTCTATACATTCACCAGTTATACCGGTCTCGATCCCGAGGTGGGTAACTCTGCTGGTGGTGATGGTTGGGCTTCTGGTATCGACCTTGGTCTGTACCCGCCATCTCGTACTTTCCTGATCGGTGCAAGTATTAAATTCTAATTCGATAATAAGTTATGAAGAAATATATTTTTTCAGTGTTGACTGTCTTGTCAGCAACCTTGTTTATTTCCTGTAACGACGCGCTGGATACTGATCCGCGTGTGACAGAGATGACCGGGGCCACTTTCCCTGGTAAGCCTGCTGATGTGGAGGCGTTGTTGTCAGCAACCTACAGTATCATGTGTACGATGGGTGGCGGAGATAATAGTGGTATATTGAACAATCCTTTCTACTGGTGGTGTCTCATGTCGGATGACTGCTACGGAAGTGGCGGTTTGCAGGACAATGTAGCAAAGTCACTACATCATTTCACAACGGCAAGTTCTAATCAGTATGAATATGACTTCACTCTTCTGTATGGTGGTATCTCACGTGCCAACACCATTATCGAGACTATCGATAATGTACCCTGGACTTCTGACCAACAGGCAACTCGTAACCAACTTCTCGGTGAGGCTTTCTTCATGCGTGGTCTCTATTACATGTGGCTCTCCCAGTTGTACGGAGATGTTCCCCTGATTACCTCTACCGTTATTACTGACGATATGCAGCAGGAGGTGAGTGCTGATGAATTTATTTATCCTCAGATTATCTCTGACTTCGTTTCTGCAAAGAACCTGATGAAGCCGGAAAGAGCCAATGGTTCTGGTCACGCTGACAAGTATTGTGCTGAGGCATTCCTTGCCCGTGCATATATGTTCTGGGCTGGATTCTACAAGAAAGCCGGCGAACTTAAAAATGGTGCTCCTGACATTACCCTGGTAGAGCAGGAAGGTTGTCCTGGCGGTACATATACCAAGACGGATGTCGTTAATGGTCTGAAGGATGTCGTTTCAAACGGTGGCTATACACTCCGCCCAGACTTCCGTTCACTCTGGCAGTACTCTAACAGCTATCTATTGGCGGAAGCACTCGATGGTAAAGCTCATGCTTATAAGTTTATCGCAGACATGAAAAAAGAAGACTGCTTCGACATGCCTGGTAATGGTAACGGCAACACGGAGGAACTCTTCCAAATTCAGTTCATGAACGCTTCAAGTTGGAGCATCGGCGGTACCTATTGTAACCCACGTATGTATTCAAACTACCTCTCTTGTTTCTGGGGTCTCCGTAACGGTGCTACCAATGACAATGGTAAGCGTGACAAGACATATCCATTCAACCAGGGCTGGGGTCAGGGTACTCCTTCATGCAATATCTGGACTGATTGGACTGCTGCAGAGGAACAAGGTGGTTATACTGACCTCCGTAAGAAGGCTACTCTGATTAATCTCGATGATAAAGATGAAGTTGCATCCTATACCTACGAGAAGGACGACTGTGAGGAGTCTGGCTATGCCGTCAAGAAGTACGCCGACGTGAACCTTGACGCTAACGCTGCAGACAACGATTCATGGTGGTCACAGTGTCCGGGTTATTCCTCCAGTTCTCTTGACAACAAGCAGCAGGGTGACCATTTTGAGGACTTCTACCTGATGCGTTACTCTGACGTACTTCTGATGCTTACCGAGCTCACCGGTGAGGCTTCTTACATGAACCAGGTTCAGAAGCGTGCCGGTGTTAAACAGACAGGTTACTCTTTGGAGGCTGTCCAGAATGAGCGCCGCTGGGAGTTTGCATTGGAGGGACTTCGTTTCAACGATATGCGTCGTTGGTCCGGTATCGACTCTGGTGAAAGTTCATATGCTGCCAAGGCTCTCCAGAAGCAGAGAGGTCAGCAGATTACATGTCTTGGCAAGAAGAATAGCCGTGTTATGGAGCACATGACCTGTTCCTGGTCGAAGCGATATGCAGACACCAACGGCTTCCTGCCTAAACCTCAGTCTCAGATTAATCTGATGAAAGGTGCTCTGAAGCAAAACCCAGGATGGGGTGGAGATGATGATCCGAAAAAGACTCCTGCTAATGAGTATTCCTATAAAGTGCTTTATTAATATATAAATGAAACAAATATGAAAAAGATATTTTTGTTATTTGCCGCAGTAGGTGTGCTTATAGCCTGCGATCCCGTTCACGAGAAGATCAATAACGGCAATCACATCTCTGTTGAGGAACTCATAAAGCAGTCCAAAGTCATTGTTGACAAGGTGAATAAGATTGCGGATCAGAAAACCTATACGGCTGCCAAAGATGCGCCTATTACCTTGATAGAGAACATTGATGTTACAGACTGCGATGGTGTTACTGTCTATTTCGATGCAGAGACTGTTGCTGACGCATATTGGACAGTTTCCGTTGCTGGCGGAGAGCCGCAGAAGATTCTAAGAAATGCCGGTTTCTTCAGATACAAAGTTCCCGAAGGAACTACTAACGTGTCGGATATCGTCTTGAAGCACACCGAAAACACTGAGTCGAACACTATCACTGTTAAGGCCATTTATAAGACCTTTGGTTACCACGTGTCAAACGCTAAGGAAGGTGAGTTCGGTAACGTGATTACCTGTGAAACCTCTGCTCCCGTCAATGCGAAGTGGGATATCGGTGGTAAGGAATTCCTTGGAAACTTTGCAACAAAGAAGATGAAGGTTGCTTGGGATGAGAATGGTAATTATGTTCCCACAGATTATGTAGTTACGCTCACCGCCCTTTGTCCTGACGGCACAAAGCTTGTTGCAGAATATCCTGTCGAGTGTGACAAGATCTCCGATCCGCTTGTGAAGTACTATATCTATGGTGATCCTAACAGGACAGATGATGAAAAGGCAGAAGATCCACAGTTGCCGTTCAAGCCCGGTGCATGGGATGCCGCAGCTATGCGTTTCAGTTCTACTGAAGGTGCACACCTGCCCACCATTCCTGATGAGGTTTACTTTGGTCTGAAGACCCTGATTTTTGACGTGGCAGAAGTGACTCCCGATTTTGACTTGAAGGTCATGAACGGTTGGTGGTCTAACACCTATTACGACCATGTTAAGTGGGTGGATGGCTTGAACGAGCTTCCAATTACTCAGACAATGGCTGATGAGTGCGCAAAGGGTGGAGAGGGCCGTGACCTCGACCTCATGCTGTATAACGGCACTATGCTGCTCAAGACAGTTTACTATGAGGAATAATATGTTCTTATATGTATAATATTTAAATATCCGTTATAATGAAAAAATTAATGAATTTAAGTAAGCTCGCAATTGCCGCACTTGTTACATCAGGCCTGTTCGTGGCTTGTAGTGAGGAGATCAGCGAAAATACTGTGGACACCAAATATACTCCCCAAACCGGTAATATCAGCAATGCCGGTCAAGTTGTAGACTTGGGACTCCCTAGTGGTACTCTGTGGGCTAATAAGAATGTTGGTGCATCTAATGAGTCTGACAATGGTATTCTCTTCATCTGGGGAGATGCAACTGGACAAAAGATTGATGCAAGCAATGGTGCAACATATACAGATGTAATAGCAGCAACTTCTTTTGAAGATTTGTTCAACACTTACTCATCTGTGACGAAATCTTATGGCAATCTTTGTGACACAACAAAGATTGCCCAGATCTCTCAGCCTAAGCTTATTGACACATCAGGTTTAACTGATCCTGCTGAGATCAGGGAAAAGATTCTTGAAGGTCTAAAGGCTAAGTTGGATGAGTATAAAGCATCTTCTACTGGAAAAGGTCTTCTTGAGGTTACTCTTGTAAATGATGGTAGTTGGACGGTCATCATGAATCTGGATGGAAGTGAGTATAAAGAGAGAATCCCGGATCTTAAAAGTTATTATAAGAAAGATGATCAACATCCAGTTGTTTGGGATGATACATTAAATTATTACTCAGAGTATAAAAACGAAAAAGTATCTTCACTCATTGCTGACGATATTATTATTAATACAGTCGAGTATAATGTTTCTGGCTGGGTTAATAACTGGGATAATAATTATTCTAAAGTAGTGGATGTGGTAGGCAAAGAGATTCGTAGGGACTACATTGGCGGTACTATTGGTAACTCTATCAAAGACATCACTGACGATGGGAAGAAAAATAACTTAACCTTCGTTCCTGCGTATTATATCTTTGCAAATGAAAAATATGATGCTGCTACAGCAAATTGGGGTCACGGCTGGAGAATGCCGACAACTGCTGAATTGGCAGAGTTGCTGAACTGCTGTACATGGGAGTTTGAGGGTACTGGATACAGAGTAACCGGTCCTAATGGAAACAGTATCTTCCTGCCGGCTGCGGGTTATCGATATGGAGATAAGTTGTATGGTAATGGTAATTCTGGCTACTATGCAAGTGGAGAGATTATCGGTACTTACACTTATCCCTCTATGAAAGCGCAGAATGAGGGCTCATTTGGAGACTTCAGTAGCAAAGAAAACATGCCGAGCGTGTTGATGTTCCAGCAAGGTCAGTATAACTCTATAAGTGTTGGCAACAACATGAGTTCTAGTTACGGATTCTCTATCAGACCTGTAGCAATTCTTCTTAAATAAAGATTGAAGCAAGTGCTTTATACAATATTTATATATATGGAATAGAGCACAAAATAATTAATAATAGGCTGACTCATTTGATTGAGTCAGCCTTTTATAACAAAAAAATGACGAATAAAAGCAAACTATCCGGTGCCATCCTTTACGTAAGCCTGCTGGCTTTCATCTTATTTGCCATATACATCTTGTATATCAATCAAGAGGTGTTCTATACGGCACACGACCGCTCCGAATTCCTCTATGGGGCACCATTTTTCCACACGCTCTTGTCGAAACCCTTCGGCTTGATGCAGTATGCTGGAGCGTGGCTCACACAGCTCTTCAGTCATCCTACCTTTGGATCTGCAGTGATGTCAATTATCTGGACACTCATCTTCCTAGTAGGTGTGAAGACTTTCCGACTACGGAATGGTGCCGTTGCACTGATGCTCCTACCTGTCGCTTGCTTACTAACATCGATTGTCGACGTAGGCTACTGGATCTATGTCTCAACCATCAGGGGCTACTGGTTCTCACAGTCAGTAGGTTATCTCGCCATGCTTTTGCTTATGTGGGCAGCCCGCTCCACCCCACGCAAATGGCATGTTGCCTGGTATGTGTTGGGCTTTTGCATCTACCCGGTGTTAGGATGGTTTGCCATGCTTTTCATATTATGTCTGATATTCATTGAAAAACCAACCTGGCGTGAACTTATAGGCGTAGTCCTGCTTATCTTTACTGCCAGCATTTGGCACACTCAGTTCTATTCTAACCTGAAATTCGACGATGTCGTATTGGCAGGTCTACCCCGCTTCATAACGCCAAGTGACAGTAGCGAGCACCAGTCCATTCCGTTCTGGGTACTCGGTGTTGTCTCCATACTCATGTCGATAGGAGGCAGGTGGCTGTCAGATAAAGTTCAGACTTCAGAATTCAAAGTTCAGAGTTTATTAGTCCCTGTAGTGTGTGCCATCGTAGGCATCGTCTTCACCCTGTCGCTTATGTTCCGTGATGAGAACTACATCAACGAGATGCGTATGGTGCGTTATGCAGAGAATGATAACTGGCAGGAGATACTCCGTATAGCAGAGGAGAATAATAAACCAACCACCACAATGGTGTTCCTCAAGAATATCGCCCTGATGAACGAGGGCGGACTGCTTGACCGTTCATTTAAACTGGGCAATGACGGTGAGAATATCACCAACCCAGATTCGCTTCATGTCAGCCTTCTGGACATCGCATCACCGCTGGTTTACTATAACTACGGCATGATGAACGAGGCCATCCGCCTGAATTTCGAGAATGCGATCCAAGCAGGCTTCTCACCTTTCTATTTGAAGGTTCTCTCCAGATGTGCCTTAGCTAAGGGAGACAAAGAACTAATGGAACGCTACACGACACTAATACACCATCTTCCGTTCTGCGACGACTGGCAGCCAGCTCCGGTCACAAAGAAGATCAAGGAACTGGAGAATGCCTACCCCGATGAACTCACCGGTGTCGAAAACAGTGACAGCTATGTCGTCAACACCATTAGTCTCTGGTCTGATTCCATCAGTAAGGTTGCCTCGGAACAGGCACTATTCTATGCCATGCTGCGCTGCGACTCACACCGCTTCTGGCCGTCGCTGCGCAACTACGTGAAGACACACATGGACGAGGAATTCCCACTGCATGCACAGGAAGCCTATATATTGTTCATGGACAAGGCGCCGGAAAAGAAGCGCATGATGCTCCCCGTCCAACAGACCGTCTATGACCGCTACATGAAGTTCTGGGATACCCTGCAAAAACTAGGGAAGCCCGGTGCGACTCTTAAGGATGTCGGCAACAAGATGCGCGGTGAATTCGGTGATACCTACTGGTGGTACAACATCTTCGGAAAAAAGATTTTTGTAATTAATAACGGCAATATCGGTCATGAAGTACAATCATAAAAAAACAATGAGAAGACATTTCCATAACTATACCCTACTATTAGCGGCATCCTTACTGCTATTGTCATCGTGTGCGAATCATCCCGATGTACCTTCCTCATACAAGGAAGCCAAGTGCCTGCCTGCCATTTTTCCTGACTATTGTAACGTCACCGTACCCTATAACATCGCACCACTCAATTTTATGATGCCTGCTGGTAAGTACGAGGAGTGCGTGGCACGTTTCACCACATCTGATGGACAGCAACAGACTTACGGCAATGGTGTGAAAGTACAGATACCTGAAGACGAATGGCATACTATGCTAGATGTCTCGAAAGGTAAAAGCATCAAGGTGGAGGTGTGGGCTAAGCAAAAAGGTGAATGGCTGTCATACAATACTTTTGAGATACATATTGCCAAAGAGCCTATCGACGAATATATCTCATATCGCCTCATCGAACCGTCGTATGTAGCATGGACCTACATGGAGATTGCCCAACGCAACATCACTACATTCGAGGAGTCTCAGATCTTCAATAACGAGATTACCATGAATAATAATAAGATAGGTCAATGCATTAACTGCCATAGCTACCAGAACTACAAAACAGATAACATGCTCTTCCATGTACGTCTTGCTAATGCCGGCACCATCATTGTGAATGACGGGAAAGTCTCGAAAGTCAATATGAAGCGTGACTACACCATATCCGGGGGAGTATATCCAGCATGGCACCCTACCGCCAAATTGATAGCCTTCTCGACCAACAGGACAAGACAGGGCTTCCATACTTTAAATCCCAACAAGATTGAGGTATATGATGAAGCAAGCGACCTGATCCTTTATGACGTAGCGACAGACTCCGTGAGCATCGTTAGCAACGATTCCACACTTTTGGAGGTATACCCTACCTGGTCACCAGATGGAAAATACCTATATTACTGTAAGTCTGTTCCACTTCCAGAGGAACTGCGCGACAAGGATATCAGATCCACCTTCGAGAAAATACAATACAACCTCTACCGCCGGTCGTTCGACTTAGCAACACACAACTTCGGAGAGGAGGAACTGGTGTATGATGCAGCATCGCAGAACAAGAGTGCCACCCTGCCACGTATCAGTCCCGACGGACATTATCTGCTGTTTGCACAAGGGCAGTATGGTTGTTTTCATATCAGACACTGTGACGGCGACATCGTTTGTATGCCCCTGAATGTAGAGAACCCTTCTCCGCTTGATCTATCCAAGTTCAACAGTAAGGGCTTTGCAGACAGCTATCCCACCTGGTCAAGCAACGGACATTGGATGATGTGTTCCAGTCGTCGAGGAGATGGTAACTACAGTCGTGTCTATTTCTCCTATTTCAATAATGGAAAAGTGGAGAAGGCATTCATGCTCCCACAGGAAGACCCTGAGCAAAACACGTTCCAATTGAAGTGCTACAACCGACCAGAGTTTATGGTTGAGCCCGTCAAGATCAGCGTCAACGAGTTCAGCAAGGCATTCTGACATAGGGGTGGCATATTATAAAGAATTCGCATGGTTTGTAACGCAAACTTTGCGAAAAGTAACATTTATGTCTTTCTTTTCAAGAAAGATATGATACATTTCGTAAAAAATTATTATCTTTGCACTTGTTCTGATGTTACAAATCATAACTGTGCAAACTGACATGAAAAGTAAAGTTCTTACATTCTTGTTTCTTTTTCTGCCTTTGGGCATCCATTCCCAAACAGGTAAATTGTTTGACGCTGACAAGCAATTGTCCAGTAGTTTCGTCTGCCAAGCCTACCTTGACAGGGATGGTTTTATATGGGTTGCCACCCGTAACGGCTTGAACAAGTACGACGGGTATCAGTTCCGCATCTACAAAAAAGAGAAAGAGGCAGAGCTGGGTATGGCAAGTAACTATGTCAACTGTATCCTGCAAGATCGTAACGGGCTCTTTTTCGTCGGCATGTATGGTGCCCTCCAGTCGTTTAACGGTTATCGTTTCAAAGACATCAAAGTGCATGACCTGCAAGACCGTATCATGCCGCCTTACGTGACTTGTTTTACGGAGCGTAAGAACGGGGATGTCATGATCGGCACGTCAGGACACGGTTTGCTTCGACTGACCGACAAAGAGAATGCCCATCAGGTTGGCGGTCCTCTTGCTGACGTCATTGGTGTTCACCAGATGACAGAGGATCAGCAAGAGCGTTTATGGCTGGTCACGGAAGAGCAAGGTCTCGTATGTTATGTCGGCAACAAGTCATACCGTTATTTTGAGGATGAGTTTTTCCGCACCCAACTACGCTCCGTCTGCGAGGGAAGGGACGGCAAGATCTATGTAGGAACAGCAAAGAACGGACTATTTGTCTTAACGGAGAAAGGGACTTTTGAGCATATCGCTGTTACAGGCAACCTGCCCATTGTAGAAATTTATAAAAACAGGAAAGGAGAGTTACTGCTGGGCTATGATGGAAAAGGCATGGGTATCTTCCAGCCACTGACTGGTGTGTTACAGAACAATCCCTACTATAGCAGGGAGGTGGACCTCTCCCAGAGCAAGTGCTACTCTATCGTAGAAGACCACACCGGGAATGTCTGGTTAGGATTGTTGCAAAAGGGTATCTATATGCAACCCCGCACGGAGATACCTTTCAACTACATGGGTTACAAACTCGGGACTCGTAACCTGCTGGGACAGGCATGTGTGACCAGCGTACTCATCGACAGCAAAGGATGGACATGGGTGGGCACCGACAAGGACGGACTGTACAGTTTTGACAACAATGACCAGCCCGCATTTCATTATAAGGAGAATTTCCCCAGTACCATCCTCGGTATTACAGAAGACAACCAAGGACGCATCTGGGTAGGTTCTTTCCGTGAGGGGTGTGGCTGGGTCGATGCCAAGAGTCATGCTTTCCACCGTCAGGCATTACCCCAGGGAGAAACCGTCAGCGTCTTCGACTTAGAATGTGACAAAGAGGGAACACTCTGGCTTGCCACTATGGGTGAGGGACTCCTGCGTCTGCGATTAAGTTCCGGGGAGGTGAAAAGCTATGTGACAGAAGAGAATGCTGTCTCCGACCGTAGAATAAACAGTATTATCAACAACTATATCTCACAGATCTCACTGTCCCCAGACGGTAAACGTATCTATGTTGCCACCACGATGGGTGTCTGTTGTATGGATATCGCCAGCGAGAGCTGGACAAAAGTATTTGGAGCGAACACCATTAATTATGGCACTCCCACTCGTATAGCAAGAGAATACAATAACAACTTGTGTATCGGAACCAATGACGGACTTTACGCCTATGACCTTACCACCAAGAAACTACGTCACCTGAATATGGAAAAAGGACTTGCCGACAATGGTATCGCCTCTATCCAGCAAGACCAACAAGGGAATATATGGGTGGGTACGGATCATGGTCTGTGCTGTTATAACCCACAGACACATTTGACCCAGAGCTTCTTTGTGGACAACGGCTTGCAAAGTAACGAGTTCAGTGACGGTGCCTCCAGTATCTCCGCTAAAGGAACGATGATGTTCGGAGGTGTCGGCGGTGTGACATGGTTCAAT
>JAEEGF010069131.1_pt1 | contig 16341 bp, 10 predicted proteins | sample 9134171 | NCBI WGS metagenome assembly JAEEGF01 (sample SAMN16246542, study PRJNA631951) | gut metagenome | biome: gut microbiome; feature: rumen; material: AP-attached | host: Bos | place: Iran: Karaj | collected 2018-10
CTCGAACTTCTTGCCCTTGCCTTTGTCGAAACTTGCGTAGCGCTCCTTGACCATTGCCGGGATAGGCGACTTCTGGATGATGTCGGCAGCGCTGAGCAGAGCGTGGGCCATGGCGTCCATGGCAGCGACGTGGGCGATGAAGATGTCCTCCAGGTCGGTGCTGTTGCGTCGCGTCTTGGCATCGAAGTTCGTGCCGCCGTCCTTGAAGCCGCCGCCGCGGATGATCTGTATCATGGCCTGCACGAGTTCATAGTGGTCGATGGGGAACTGGTCAGTGTCCCAGCCGTTCTGGTAGTCGCCGCGATTGGCATCGATGCTGCCCAACATGCCTGCATCCACTGCACAAGCCAGCTCGTGCTCGAAGGTGTGGCCGGCAAGCGTGGCGTGGTTCACCTCGATGTTCACCTTGAAGTCCTTGTCCAGGCCGTGTGCCCTGAGGAAGCCGATGACGGTTTCTGTATCGACGTCGTATTGGTGCTTTGTGGGCTCCATCGGCTTCGGCTCGATGAGGAAAGTGCCCTTGAAGCCTTTGCTGCGGGCATAGTCGCGGGCCATCGTCAGCATCGTTGCCATGTGCTCCTTCTCGCGCTTCATGTCGGTGTTCAGCAGGCTCATGTAGCCCTCGCGACCGCCCCAGAAGACGTAGTTCGTGCCGCCCAGCTCGATGGTTGCATCGATGGCATTCTTGATTTGGACAATGGCGCGAGCCACTACGTCGAAGTCGGGATTCGTGCTTGCGCCGTTCATGTAGCGCTTATTGCCAAAGACGTTGGCTGTGCCCCACAGCAGCTTGATGCCAGTCTCTGCTTGCTTCTGCTTCAGGTAGGCAACGACCTCCTTCAGGTTCTTCTCGTACGTCTCCACGTCGGCTGCCTCTGCAACGAGGTCGACATCATGGAAGCAATAATACTCGATGCCCAGCTTCTGCATGATCTCGAAGCCGGCATCCGCTTTGTCCTTTGCGGCCTTGACGGGGTCCTTGGCTTTGTTCCACGGGAAGGTCTTCGTGCCAGGCCCGAACTGGTCGCTGCCTTCGGCACAAAGGGTGTGCCACCAGCACATGGCAAACTTGAACCATTCGCTCATCTTCTTGCCCAGGACCACGCGGTCGCGGTCATAATAGCGGTAGGCCAAGGGGTTCTTGCTCTCTACGCCCTCAAACTTGATGGCGGAAATCTCAGGAAAAAACTGTTTCATAATGTTGATAGTTTTATTTGGGTTTAGTGAAATGTCTTTAATGTCCTTAGGGTATGTAATGTCTTTAATGTCTTTAAGGGATGAATTGGCGCCAGCGCTCGTATGCTTCGCGATAGGCGGCCTGGTTCTTGAGGTCGGGCTCGATGACCTGCAGCTTCTTCAAGGCTGAGAAGGCCTCCTTGTTGTCGGCATAGATGCCTGCGCCGATGCCTGCCCCTCGAGCTGCGCCAATGCTGCCGTCGGTGTCGCAAAGTTCGATGGTAGCGCCTGTCACGCCTGCCAATGTGTCGCGGAAGATGGGGCTGAGGAACATGTTGGCCTTGCCGGCGCGGATGGTCGTGAGCTCCATTCCCATTGCCTTCATCACCTCCATGCCGTAAGCGAAACTGAAGACGATGCCTTCCTGTGCCGCACGAAGCAGGTGGGCTTGTGAATGGATGTTGAAGTTGATGCCATGAATGCTGGCACCCACTTCCTTGTCGCAGAGCACGCGTTCCGCTCCGTTGCCGAAGGGAAGGATGGAGAGGCCTTCAGCACCGATTGGGGCTTGAGCCGCGAGGTCGTTCATCTCGGCGTATCCGATGCCAGCCGGCGCCACATTGCGTCGTGCCCAAGAGTTCAGGATGCCAGTCCCGTTGATGCAGAGCAGCACGCCCAATCGCGTCGCCTGTTGTCCGTGGTTCACATGGGCAAAGGTATTGACGCGGCTCTTCGGGTCGTAGGCCACGCTGCCGAGCACACCATACACGACGCCCGACGTGCCTGCCGTCGTGGCCGCTTCTCCTGGCTCGAAGACGTTCAGTGAGAGCGCGTTGTTGGGCTGGTCGCCAGCGCGGTAGGTGATGGGTGTTCCCGCCTGCAGGCCCAGTTCTGCGGCTGCTGAGGCATTCACCTCGCCTTGAAGGCCGAAAGTGGGAACGATGTCGGAGAGCATTTCCTTCGGGATACCGTAGTAGTCCAGCAGGAACTGCGCGGGTTGCTCTTCCTTGAAGTCCCACATCATGCCCTCGGAAAGGCCGCTGACTGTTGTGGCGGGCGTTCCGGACAGGCGGCAGGCGATGTAGTCGCCAGGCAGCATTACCTTATATATATTATTAAAGGTGTCGGGCTCGTTCTCCCGCACCCAGGCCAGCTTAGAGGCGGTGAAGTTGCCGGGCGAGTTGAGCAGATGGCTGAGGCACTTCTCGCTGCCGAGGTCGCCGAAAGCCTTCTGGCCGTAGGGAACGGCACGCGAGTCGCACCAGATGATGGAGTCGCGCAACGGTTTCAAGTCCTTGTCCACACACACAAGGCCGTGCATCTGATAGGAGATGCCGATGGCCTTAACCTCGTCTTTGGCTGCTCCGCTGGCAGTCATGATGTCGGCGGTGGCCAACGTCAGGTAGATCCACCACGATTCAGGGTCTTGTTCGGCCCATCCTTGACGGACGGCTTTGATGGGGGCTTCTGTCTTGGGATAGAAGGCCGTTGCCACGCAGGCTCCGCTCTCCACCTCGACCAAGGAGGCCTTCACGCTGGAACTGCCTACATCGTAGCCAAGCAAATAATTCTTTTTCATATCGTTTTATTTTTTCATTCGTTCTTTCCACATCTGGCTCATCTCCTCCAAGGTTCTCCGCTTGGTCTCCGGCACGAGTTTCCATACGAAGACGGCTGCCACGAGGCAGAGGACGCCATAAAGTCCGTAGGTGAACCAATGGCCGAAGTGGTCGCCGGGCTCGAGGTGCATGTTGAACATAGGCACAAACGAGCTGGAGACGATAAAGTTGAATATCCATTGGAAGGCAACCGCGATGGCGACTGCTTTGCCACGTATCGTGTTGGGGAATATCTCGGCGATGAGCACCCAACAGATCGGGCCCCACGAGAACATGAAGCATGCCGCATAGACAAGCAGGCTGAGCGACGTGACCCATTCCACTCCTGCTTGTCCGAAGGTGGCAGCCACACCGAAGGCTCCCAGGGCCATCCCAAGCGAACCCGTGATGAGCAGCGGCTTGCGTCCCCACTTCTCCACGGTGAAGATGGCAACCAGGGTGAACAGGATGTTGCTGATGCCCATGATGACGGTAATCATCATCGGGTCTTCCATGCTCATGTCGCCAAAGATGCGGGGAGCATAGTAGAGGACGGCGTTGATGCCCACAATCTGCTGGAACACACTCAGCATGATGCCCACGAAGATGCACATCCAGCCGTACGTCATCAGCTTCTCGGTCTTCACCGTCATCGAGTCCTTGATTTCCGGAAGGATTATCTCGGCCTTGCCGCTGCCGTTTATCTTGGAGAGGACACTGAAGGCCTCGTCGTTCTTACCTATCGAGACGAGATAGCGAGGCGTCTCCGGCACAAAGCAGATGAGCAGGGCGAAGAGGCCTGCGGGAACGGCTTCCGAGCCGAACATATAGCGCCAGCCCGTCGTCACAGTCCATTGTGCAGCGGGATTGATGGCTGCAAGGCCTTTTCCCATCTCCTCCACCATCGGCTGGATATGGTCGCCGAGGATGAAGAAATTCACAAAGTAAACCACCAGCTGACCGAAGATGATGGCGAACTGGTTCCAGCTGACAAGCATGCCTCTTATCTTGTAGGGCGCCACCTCGCCAATATACATCGGGCAAATCGCCGAGGCCAGACCTACGCCGATGCCGCCGATGATGCGATAGATGTTGAACATGATGAGCAGAGATGAAGAGGGCTTCCCGTAGGGGAAGAGCAGGAACTCGGGATTCATCGAACCCAAAGCCGAGACGAAGAACAGGAGGCCTGCTATGATGAGGGATTTCTTTCTGCCAAGACTCGTAGCCAGCAGGCCGGAGAGAGCCGAGCCGATGATGCAGCCTATCAAGGCGCTAGCCGAAGTAAACCCGTGCCAACTGTTGGAATACGTGAAGTCGCCGGCCTCCATGAAGAAAGCCTGCAGACCTTTCTCAGCACCCGAAATGACAGCCGTATCGTAGCCGAAAAGCAGTCCGCCCAGCACCGCAACAAGAACAATAGAGTACAAATAGAGCTTACTGCCCGTTTGAGGAGTCTTTTCCATGTTAGTTTCAGTTAGAATTTACGCTTTTGCGTACAAAGATATAAAAAAATAAGGATAGATGGTGCAGAATGGGAAATTATTTTCAAGTTCTTGCTAGTTTTGGCTCTATGGATATCGAAGAAGGCATCAGTCCCCAAGGGGGTGACAGAAAACAGGTGGGAGTGTCAGCCCCCAAGACCGAACGCCTCCATCCTAACCCCACCCCTCGCTTCGCTCTTCCCCTCCCCTTCGGGGAATGGGAGGGGAGCTGGGGCGCAGTGCTCTCCGCCCCTTAAGGGGAGGAGTGGCCGAAGGCCGAGGTGGGGTGCGAGGGAGTCCCCTATTCCAACCCCACCCCTCGCTTCGCTCTTCCCCTCCCCTTCGTGGAATGGGAGGGGAGCTGGGGCGCTGTGCTCTCCGCCCCTTAAGGGGAGGAGTGGCCGCAGGCCGAGGTGGGGTGCGAGGGAGTCCCCTATTCCAACCCCACCCCTCGCTTCGCTCTTCCCCTCCCCTTCGGGGAATGGGAGGGGAGCTGGGGCGCAGAACACTCTCCGCACATTTATAGGGGCCGGGCCGCCGCGAAACGCCTTTCAGCCTGCAGAAAAGCCCATCCCCGCAGGGCTTGTCACAAAACATGGCAGGCGAAGTTCATTGATTGGTCATGAATAATCAATTGCTGCATCATGAATAATCAATTGCTGCATCATGATAAATCAACGAACGCCGCCTGCGGAGATTTCTGATGCCGCCCGCCAAGTTTGGCAACAAGGCTCGTCGAGTTGACCTTTTCGGCGTTTCGGGATTGTCCTCGGTTCGTTGGTGAGAGCCAAAAAGAAAAGCCCAGCGTTTGCTGGGCTCTGCGCTTCAGGATGGGCTTGCTCCGGCTTTGCCGCTTGAGCGAATGTGGAAAAGCTTTAGCTCGACGAAGTCAACCACGACCTCGGTCCGTTGGTGAAAGCCCAAAAGAAAAGCCCAGCGTTTGCTGGGCTTTGCGCTTCAGGATGGGCTTGAACCAACGACCCCATGATTAACAGTCATGTGCTCTAACCAACTGAGCTACTGAAGCAGGTTTGCAACTGCTCGGAAAAACTGGCGCTTCAGGATGGGCTTGAACCAACGACCCCATGATTAACAGTCATGTGCTCTAACCAACTGAGCTACTGAAGCAGTTTTTTTGAGTTTTTCTCTCAATTGCGGGGCAAAGGTATAGGTTTTTTCGAAAATATGCAATACCTTTGCAGAAAATTTTGCACTAAATGGAAAAAATTATAGGAATTGGCAATGCTCTTGTGGATGTTTTGGTGCGTTTGAAGGACGACAGTGTCCTCAAACAGATGGGACTGCCCAAGGGAGGAATGACACTGATTGATGAGGCTCAGCAGAGAAGCCTTCGCTCCAGAATGGAGGGGCTTCCTGCAGAACAGGCTACCGGCGGAAGCGCTGGAAACACGATGCTTGCCCTCTCGAAACTTGGAGGGAAGACGGGCTTTGTGGGCAAGATCGGCAGGGATGTCCTTGGCAAGTTCTATGCCGACAACTGTAAGGCGGTGGGCATCGATGCCCGTCTTTTGGAGTGCAATCTGCTGACGGGAGTGGCCAACACCTTCATTTCCCCTGATGGCGAACGCACCTTCGGCACTTGTCTTGGTGCGGCGGCTACCCTGCAGGCAAGCGACATAAAGCCTGCTCTCTTCGAAGGTGTCTCGATGGCTCACGTCGAGGGGTATCTTGTGCAGAACCATGAACTGCTGGAGGCTATCTGCCAGACGGCGATGGAGATGAGCGTGCAGCTCAGCCTCGACCTCGCCAGCTATAATGTCGTTGCTGCCGACCGTCCTTTCTTCCAGCATTTGGTTCAGGATTACTTCGACATCGTCTTTGCCAACGAGGAAGAGGCCGCAGCCTTCACGGGCAAGAAGGAGCCTCTGGAGGCCCTGCGTGAAATAGCGGCCTACAAGTGCCTGGCTGTCGTGAAGCTTGGCGGGAAAGGCTCCATCGCAAGGCTTGGAGAGGAGGAGGTGATGGTGGGAGCGCACAAAGTTCCTGTGGTGGATACGACTGCAGCTGGCGATTTCTTTGCAGGCGGCTTCCTCTATGCCCTGAACCGAGGTGCGTCGCTGAAAGACTGCCTCAGCTGCGGAGCATTGCTTAGCGAACACATTATCGGAGTGGTCGGCACAAGGCTGCCCGAAGAAGAATGGAAGGAAATAAGAAAGCATACCCCTTAATCCACTTTACGGGGAATAATTCGAATCAATATGATTAAGAGCAGAATTCAAAGTCCGACATCATGGCCTCTTCCCCTTAATGGGGCTTGGAGGTATATATTCTTATTTATAATGTATATAGTGCCGCTTTGTGTGGCCGCACAGAAGAAGGAGAATGCCAATTCGGCCATCAGCCGCAACCTGGAGCTCTTCAACGATATCTACAAGCAGCTCGACCTCTTTTATGTCGATTCGCTCAATGCGGATACGGTCATAGGGTGGGGCATTCGCTCGATGCTGCAGCAGGTTGACCCCTTCACCGACTATTATCCCGACGATGACGAGGACCTCAGGCAGATGGCTACAGGCAAATATGCCGGCATTGGCAGCGTGATACGCTATCACAAGAAGGAGCAAAGGGCAGTCATCAGCGAGCCTTACGAAGGCACACCCAGTCAGCTGGCCGGCGTCCAGGCAGGCGACGTGATTCTCTCCATCGACGGAAAGGACGTGAAGGGAATGCTGACACCCAAGGTGAGCAGCATGCTCAGAGGCGAAGCAGGCACGACTTTCGAACTGAAGGTGCGGCGAGGAGAGGAGGAGAAGTCGTTTCTCATCACACGACAGACGATACAGATTCCGCAGGTTCCCTACGCAGGAATGCTCGCCGACGGGCAGACCGGCTACATCTACCTGACCGGATTCACTGAGGGTGCTTGCCGAGAAGTTCGGGACGCCCTCGATGATGTTCGCCGCCAAGGGGCCAAGCGACTCGTGTTCGACCTGCGTGGCAATCCAGGCGGCGCCGTCAACGAGGCCGTCGACATCGCCAACCTCTTCCTGCCGAAGGGTAAGAAAGTGGTCTATACGAAAGGCAAGATGACGCGCACCAACCGCGAATACTATACAGCCACAGAGCCCGTGGACAGCGTGATGCCGGTCATCGTGCTTGTCGATGGAGGTTCTGCCTCCGCCTCCGAGATTGTGGCAGGCTCTCTGCAGGATTTCGACAGAGCGGTCATTATGGGCACACGCACCTACGGCAAGGGCTTGGTGCAGATGATTCGCGAAGTGGCTTATCACGGCAGTCTCAAGATGACGACCAGTCGCTACTATATCCCGAGCGGCCGTTGCATCCAGGCCTACGACTACCGCCACCTCAATGCCGACGGTTCGGCGGGCACCGTTCCCGACAGCCTGACGAAGGTTTTCCATACCGCAGGAGGCCGGGAAGTGCGTGACGGAGGCGGCATCAAGCCCGATGTGGAGGTCAGGCCGGACAGCCTGCCAACCATGATTACCGAGCTGATAAATAGCGATGAGTTCTTCGATTGGGCAACTTCCTACTGCCGCAATCATCCCACCATCCCGCCAATAGGTGAGTTCAAGCTGGGCGACGAGGATTATGCAGCCTTTGCCGACAGCATCAGCACCAGCGGTTTCGAGGCAGGAAAGCCTGCAAAGGAGTTGCTGAAAGTGCTTCGCGACGTCATCAAACGCGAGGGCTATCAGGAGGCGACGCAGGCCGAGCTCGATGCCCTCGAGGCAAAGCTGACCTATGATATCAAGGACGATTTGTTGCGCTTCCGAAAGGAAGTGGAGCCTTATCTGTGCGACGAGATTGCGCATCGCTACTATTTCCAGAGGGGCGGAGCGCAGCAACAGCTTGTGGGCGACCCGTGTATAGAGCGGGCTCTGCAGGTCTTGTCGAACGAAGGCGAATACAATAAGATTCTGGGCAAATGAAGAAGCATATCATCATAGTATTCCTGACGCTCGCCTGCTGCTTAGGCATAAAGGCGCAGGCAGATTCCTTGTCGCAGGACAGCATTGTGCGTGTGCTCGCCATTGGCAACAGTTTCTCTCAGGATGCCGTCGAGCAATATCTCTGGGAGCTGGCCAACGAGGCAGGCGTGAAGATGATAATCGGCAACGCCTATCGCGGCGGACAGGGCTTCCAGTCGCATTGGATAGATGTGACGGAGGCGAACAATACCTTCGAATACCGCAAGGTCGTGAACGGCCGCCGCAGCAACAGGCCTCGCACGGCTCTCTCCGACATCATCACCGACGAGCCTTGGCAGTTCATCACCTTCCAGCAGGTGAGCCAAGAGTCGGGCCTCACCACTACCTTTGAGCCGTATCTGACGTACCTCATCCAATATACGCAAGGCCTGCAGACGAATCCCAATGCCGTCTATGGCTACCATCAGACTTGGGCCTACTCGCACGACAGCACCCACGGCGGCTTTGCCAACTACGGCAACCGGCAGGAGGTGATGTACGACAGAATCTGTCAGGCCGTGCAATGGGCTATGGTGCAGCACCCCGAGCTCACCTTCATGGTGCCTTCCGGTACGGCCATTCAGAACGCCCGCTCCACATATCTTGGCGACAACATGAATCGCGACGGCTACCATCTGGACCTGAAGATGGGGCGCTATACGGCGGCCTGCGTCTGGTTCGAGACCATTACGGGCATCTCGCCGGTCGGCTTCGTCTATCGGCCCGATGGTGTTGATTTCCTTGCGGCGCATACCTGCCAGGTGGCAGCGCATGAGGCAGTCAGGCGGCCTTTCCAGCAGACTGTCCTCAAGGAGGAAGGCTTCCCTGCCGTCAACGATATCGTGCCGACGGGTTTGGTGAAGCTCAACTTCGGAGGCGACCATACCGACGACCCCGCCTGGAACGACATCACGCCAGCCCTGCGCACGCATACCGACATCGTGGACAGCAACATGAACCCCACGGGCATCCTCGTGACCTTAACGGGCGAATTCGGTGGCTCGAACAGGAACGGAGCAGCCTATACCACGACCAAGATGCTGATGCCGGCCGACGTCTCGCAGTCCGCCCTTTGGGGCTATGCCGCGGGCAAGTTCGGAGGCGGCGGTCCGCGACAGAGCGCCACGATTCGCCTCAGCCACCTCAATCCGGAGCTCAAGTACGAACTGACCTTCTTCTCTTCCCGCGACAAATGTCAGGACTTGCGGCAGACGAGCATCATCGTGCAGGGCGAGGACATCGAGGCCGACGACGTGCAGTCTGCCAACAACTTCAAGGAGACGGCCGTCGTGAAGCATATCCGTCCGACCGCCGACGGGCAGCTGACGATAACCGTCATGCCGGGCTCGCACAACACAACGCCCAACCAGTTCTATTACCTCAACGCAATAACCATCAAATGTAAAAAATAAAATGGCACAACAACAAAAACAGATTCAGATTCAGTTCCGCCTGATGGACGTTAGGCAGTTGCAGTTCGTCAACCTCTCCAGCGAATGGCCTGAGGGCGAGATGCAAATCAACAACCAGCTGCAGTTCAACTGCGAGACCGACAAGCGCATTGTGCGCTGCAACGCCAATTTCGAGTACAAGAAGAACGACATCACGCAACTCATCCTGGGCGTGCAGACCGTTTTCGAGTTCACGCGTGACAGCTGGAGCTCGCTCTATCAGCTCAACGAAGACCAATGGGTGTTGCCCGCAGGGCTTGTCCAGCACATGGCCGACATCACCATCGGTTCAGCCCGCGGCATCATGGCCATTCGCAGCGAGGAGTCAGGCATCCCCAAGCAGATTCTTCCGCTCGTCAACCCAGGGCAGATGCTCCGCAACAACATCGCTTTCAAGCGCACTCCGCAGCAGCAGAACGACCCCTCGGGAGCCATTCCTTTGGACGGCACGCTTGGCACGGCGTGAATTCCGGATTAGTCCTTTTCTTTCTTGGGCTTTTGCGAGAAGCGGTAGGCGACGGTGAGAAGGGCATAGCGGCGCATCGAGTTCGTCCATGTCTCTGTTCGGCCTTGGGCATTGATGCTGTAGCGTAGGTTCGAGACCTGTCCGAGGATGTCGTAGCCCCGAAGCTTCAGGAGCCACTGGCCTTCCTTGAATGACTTCGTCAGCGTTGCGTCCCAATAAAGGCGGTTGTCGTTCATCTCGTTGTCCGTATAGCCGCGACGCGAATGCATCGTGAGGTCTGTGTCGATGGCGAAGTTCCAAGGCAGTTTGTAGCCGGCGTTGATGCCGTAGCCGATGTCCCAGATGTCGGTTGGCTGCTCTCCGAAAGTGATGTTTCGGTGAATGTTGCGGTACTGGATGTCAGCCTTTGCCGTGATGTTCAGCTTGTCTTTTTGGAAGCGGACGCTCGGCTTGTAGCCAACCGTCGTAGTGCCGACGCGACTTAAATCCGCGCTCAAGCTGCCCGTGGTGAGTGCCAAGCCTGTGCTTTTGTTATAGGCGAGGTTGATTTCGTTCGTGATGCGGAAAAGCTTCTTCGTGCCGATGGCTCGGCTCCAGCTGACGGAGTGGCCGACATTCCAATTGCCTTTGCTGATGTTTTCCGGCCGATAAGTGCGGACGCCAGTCGTCGGGTTGTAGGTGTAGCCTTGCACACGGGCATTATGGGTGAGGCTGGCGTTAAAGCTGAAGCGGATCGTTTGGTCGATGCTCTTGCGGCCCAAGGCGTAGCTTGTCGAGAATCTGTGCTGGTCGGAGTGTTTGAGGTCGGGATTGCCAAGGAAGATGTTGAGCGGGTCGCTTGTGATGGGACGGTCGATGAGGTCGGTGACGCCAGGGGTCGATGCCCACAGGCTGTAACGGAAATCGACGTTGTGGCTCATGACGGAGTCTTCTTTGGAATAATACGCAGTCACATAGGGGCTCCATAGCGTGTACTGTCGTGTGATTTGCGTTGTGAGAGGCTGGCTTTCGTAGCCCATGCGCTGCCGTTGGAAGTTCGTGGTGATGTCTCCCCAGATGCTGAGGTAGCTCTCTCCCGTCTTTGGCTTGAAGTCTTTGCTGTAGTCGAAGTCGAGGCCCACCTTGCGGTCGAGGTTCCTGGTGCTTTGGTTGTAGCTGTTCAGGGCGTCGAAGAGGTAGTCCACCTCATCGCGAAGGTATTCGTGATGGTCGCTGTGGTTGTCGCTTGTGCCGATGCCGATGTTTGGCGAGAGCGACAGTTCTTTGGTGACCTTGTAGCGGTATTGTAGGTTAGCGCTCCAGTTGTAGCTATGGTTGGGTGTTTCGGTTCGGCGGTCCCGCAGGTCGGTCGTGCCGAGCTTGTGATAGACGTAGTGGCTCTCGCTCATCGACTCGGGATGGAACTGCCGGTTATATCCGCCTTGTAGCTGGAGCATGATTTGGTCGCCGGTCTTCAACTCTTTTGCGAAATAGTTGAAGGTGTTGAAGCTCAGGCGGCTCGACTTGCTGCGCGAGCTGTACCACGAGCTGTTGATGCTGTCGGCCATCATCAGGTCGGCTGTCGTCACATTCCATCCGTCGCTCTCGCTTTTGTTCCGATTGTAGCGGAGCGAGGCGTCGGACATGACGAAGAATTTGTCCCTCATGCGGAAGGTGTTGCTCAGCCCGAAGTCTTTTGCACGATAGCGGCTGTTGCCTGCCGACTTGCCGAAGGTGCTGGCATCGTTTAGGAACGACTCGCTTTCGCTGCGGTTCTCGCTTCGGTTGTCACTCCAGGAAGCGCTGATCTCGGTAGCGTTGTTTATCTTGTCTTCCGGCCCGAGATAGACGAACTGTCCGCCCACTTGCTTGAAGTGGTTGTCGCCAGCCTCGCTTGTCCTGTCCCTGTATTCGTTCTCGTACTCGTTGTAGTCCATCGTCTCGTTGATGTTGTTGAGACCTCCGAAGAGGACAGCCCTCGTACGGTCCGAGAAGTACAGCCCGAAACCCTTCAGCTTGTAGCGCCAGTCGCCTCCGTCGGCAGGGCCTGGTGAGCCGCCAGCCTCGATGTTTGCCGAGCCGCCGCGGTTGTACTCGCGCTTCAGTATGACGTCCATCGTGTACTCCTTCTTGCTTTCGTCCTTTATGCCGAGGTATTTGTTCTCTTCTGTCTGCTTGTTGTAGACCTCGATATTCTTGACGGTGAAATAGGGAAGGTTTTCCAGCATCACCTTGTTCTTGCCCTTGAAGAAGTCCTTGCCGTTGAGCGTCAGGTTGTCTATCTTCTTTCCGTTGACGAAGATTTCGCCGTTGTCTTTCAGCTCTACGCCGGGCAGCTGTTTGATAAGGCCGTCGAGCATCGAACCCTCGGGCACGTTGAAAGCGTCGGCGTTGTAGACAATCGTATCGCCCTTCCAAACCATCTGCACGCGTGTCGCCTTCACCGTCACCTCGCCGAGCGTGCCGCCGTCTATGTCCTCCAGGTAGCTGTTCCTTTTTGCTTTCTTCATATAGACGTTCGGCCCTTCGATGTCCTCGCGCCTGCGGCTCACTTGCTTCATCTCGAAGTCCACGTAGGTCGTCTCGTAATTGGGGTGCGTGAAGCGCAGGATATAGTGTGCCGGCTCTCGACTTACCTCGGTGTAGTAGCGCGTGGCTCCGGCTGTCTTCCCGATGCCGCTGCTGTACATGCGCGACTCATAGACCTCCATCGTGTCGATCTGTGTCGAGTCTGGTCGCAAGAGCGCCGCCTTCACGCCTTTAATGCCAGCCTTCGTGAAACTGTCTGCCACGAGACCATAGACATAGATGGGATTCTTTATCTTGACCTTTGTCGAGTCCGTTTGTCCGTAAGCCGCCAGACTGAGCAAGATGACTGCAAACGCGATGATTGCTTTCTTCATGTTTTGATACCTTGTTGTATTATATAAACGCACGCGAGGACGAAATGTTGACAAGAGAGGCGAAGATTTAAGTTTTTTTAGGAGAAAAAAGCTCCCGCATCTCTCGACGAAGGAGCTTCGTGGGCCCTGTATTAATTTCTAAAACCAAACGCAAAATTACGTGCTTCGAGCCAAACCGACAAACATTTCTTGTTTCAATTTGATTCTCGGCAACACAGAGAAACATATTGAAACAAGGAAAAGCCTTCTTTCTCGATAATTCTTCGTACTTTTGCGGCAGATATAACACCAAACACAATGAATAGGGGAGCAAAGACAGAAGCAAAGAAACTCATGTGCTTGTTAGCCGTCTTGTTGATGGCGGCCTGTTCGGGTAACAGCGTCATCAGGAGGATGGAGCAGATAAAGACTGTGGGAAACCATGACCCGGAGAAGGCGCTTGTGATGCTCGACTCTTTGCAGAACGCCGTCAAGAGCGAGGGCGAGTATGTCGGGAACAAGTACGAGCTGCTGCGCATCAGGCTGAGCGACAAGGCGAACGTGATGCCGAGCTCCGACGCTACAATAAGAAAGCTGGTGCCGTACTTCGAGAGAGTGGGCTCGCATCAGGAGAAGCAGGAGGCCTATTACTACGCCGGCAGCATCTACCGCGACCTTCAGGACACGCCCCGCGCCCTGGAGAACTTCTTCAAGTCGCTCGACATTGCCCTCGAGCACAAGAAAGAATGCGACCCCATCATGCTCCGCAACACTTACTCCAACCTTCAATACCTTTTTTATATGGTGAAGGATTATCCTGATGCGCTGGAATATGGACTCAAGGAACTGGAGAGCTGCAGGCAGACGAAGACCGATGTAGTGTTACCCTTCAATCACATCGCGGCCACGTATCTTGACATGGATAGCTTGCGACAGGCAGAGGCGACAAGTGACTCGGCTTTCGCATATATCATGCAGTCGGGTGACATCCACAAATATCAGGAGTCGCTCGCCTTTCTGCTGTATTACTATTCTTTTATGGGTAAAGTGGAGAAGGCAAGGAAGTGCATGTCGCTGATGGAGAGCAATCCGCTGGAGAATGGCGATTACTGCACCTGTATGACCTACGCATTCTACTATGAGGCATTGGGCAAGAACGATTCGGCCGCCATCTACTGCAAGAAGGTTCTCGAGAATGCGAAGGACACGCTCTATATGTATGATGCAGCAAAACATCTTTTCATCTATTACAATGAAAAGGGCGACGAGCCGGGTGCCGCCCGCTATGCCAAGGCATACATGGACATGAGTTCCGCTATGGACTTCGGGAGACGGCAGGAGTTGGCAGCGACGGTCAACAACCAATACAAGTATCATCTCGACCAGAAGCGGGAGCTGGACTTGTTGTACGAGAAGGAACGGTACAGAAAGACGCTCGTCATCGTTTCTCTCGCAGGCTTGCTCCTTGTTTGTTTGGGTTACATCTTCTATGTCCGCAGAGGGAACAAGCATCTGCGGGAAGTTGTGGCGCTCTCGGCGGAGCTGAAGCGGATCACCGAGGAAGAGAGCAGGCTTCGCAAGATGATCAAGGAGAAGCAGGAACAGAACAAGGCGTTCATCCAGCTCCTGCATCAGTCGGAACTGGAGGAGAAGGCGGAGGATGTCGTCTATGCCGTCCGGCAGTCCTCTGCTGGCAAGCGGGAGATGACTTCTGCCGAGTGGAAGCGGCTCTATCAGGCTGTCGATGAGCTGTATCCGTCGTTCAAGGACAGAATATTGAGGGAGCTTGGCACCTTCACGGAACAGCAGCAACAAGTCTGCTACCTGATGCGCATCGGCCTCTCCAAGCCGCAGATCCAGAACATGACGAACCTCTCGCGCGTCACCGTCTGGCGCTGGGTGAAGAAGTTCGACTGGGTGTTCGAGCCGGAATAGTCGGCGGCGTGTATTTTCAAAAAGAAAGGAACTCGGCCGTTTTGCTTTCAATGTGTCACATTTCGGAGTAGCGAAAACGGGCACTTAAAACGCCGGAATCGACAACTTCGCAGGCGAGGATTCCAAATGCCGCGTGCGGCGATTGGCATTTCCGCATGCGGCGATTGCCATTTCCGCGTGCGGCGTTTGATTTTTCGCCTGCGGAAGATTAGAGACTTCCCACGCCGAAAAAGGCGATTTCAAGCGATGAAATGGGCGATTTTGACAAGTGTACTTTGCAATCCGGCCATTGTGCATTGCACATCGCATCTTGTGCATAAAAAAAAGCCCATTGTGAGTCAGGCAGTTATAAAACGCTTTCGTTCTAAGCGCGTCAAATCGTCTTGGGGTAGAAAAGTGCCAGCGAGAAGATTTTAAGCGATTCTCGCGAGTCGGCCTAAAATCGGGAAGTAAGCAAAACGCCGAATTTAATGACAAAATGTCAAACTGGCGTTGTGGAATTATAAATCCCCATGTTCGATACGGTCGGATTGAAATCCGCCCGAACATGCAGGAGGGCATATAATTTTTCACTTTTCACTTTTCATTTTTCATTTTTTTGTCGTACCTTTGTCGGCGCAAAATATACACTTATGTCGAACATAGTAGCTATAGTGGGGCGCCCGAATGTGGGCAAGAGCACCCTGTTCAACCGCCTGACGCAGACGCGTCACGCCATTGTGAGCGAAGAGGCCGGCACCACGCGCGACCGCCAGTACGGCAAGTGCGAGTGGGGCCAGCGCGAGTTCTCCGTCATCGATACGGGCGGCTGGGTCGTGGGCAGCGACGATATCTTCGAGGAGGAAATCCGTAAGCAAGTCACCCTGGCCACCGATGAGGCCGACGTCATCCTCTTCCTCGTGGACATCCAGAACGGCATCACAGACCTCGACGAGGATGTGGCCAGCATCCTGCGCCGCTCCAAAAAGCCCGTGCTGCTCGTCTGCAACAAGATGGACAACAACGAGACCTACCTCGCCGCCGAGTTCTATGCCCTCGGCCTGGGCGAACCGCAATGCATCTCCGCCGCAACAGGCAGCGGCACAGGCGACCTGCTCGACCTCGTGGTCAGCAAGTTCCCGAAGGAGAGCGACGCCCTGCCCGACGAGGACATCCCGAGGTTTGCCGTCGTGGGCCGTCCCAACGCAGGCAAGTCGAGCCTCGTGAACGCCTTCATCGGCGAAGAACGCAACATTGTGACCGACATCGCCGGCACCACTCGCGACAGCATCTACACGCGCTACGACAAGTTCGGCTTCGACTTCTATCTGGTCGATACGGCCGGCATCCGCAGGAAGAACAAGGTGAGCGAAGACCTGGAGTTCTACAGCGTGATGCGCTCCATCCGCAGCATCGAGAACAGCGACGTCTGCATCCT
>JAEEGF011770751.1_pt1 | contig 16340 bp, 6 predicted proteins | sample 9134171 | NCBI WGS metagenome assembly JAEEGF01 (sample SAMN16246542, study PRJNA631951) | gut metagenome | biome: gut microbiome; feature: rumen; material: AP-attached | host: Bos | place: Iran: Karaj | collected 2018-10
AGCGGTAGAAGTCGAGCGTGGTGAGCGCGTCATGCGCGATGCCGCCCATGTCGATAAACACGTTGCGCCATTGCCCACCCTGTGCCTTGTGGCACGTCACGGCATATGCCATCTTCACCTGTAAGGCATTGAAATAGGGGTGCCGCTTCAGGGCACGGTAGCGGCTGCGCTGGTCGCCAGGCAGTTCGGCTATTACCTCGTTGAACAGCCGTTCTTGTTGGTCGCGCGTGAGTGCGGGTGTATCGCTGAGCAGGCAGTCGAGCACGACCTTTACCTCCATTTCGGTATGGTTGTGGTCGGGCAACTCAAGCACCACAGTGGCAAATCGCAGGCCGTAGCGCCGCTCCACCTCGCCACGCACACGACGCACGATGGCGACATCGCCGTTGGCGATAAAATCCACATCTTCATATTCTTCAGCCCAATAATAATTGTTCTTTGCCACCAATAAGAGGTCGCCGCTGGCCAGTTCTTCCTCGCGGTAGAGAATTTGTCTGCGCACGCCTCCATTGAATTGGGTGGCGCGCCAGTTGCTGCGTGTGATGATGATGGACTGTTCCATGCCGTCGCGGTCGTAGCAGTCGCTGATGGTCTCGAGCAGCATATCGCCTGTCACTGTGTGAATGTCATCAAATCCTTCGAGCTGCAACTGAGGCTCGGGCAATGGGTCGTTTTCCATGGCCTGGCGCAGCAAGGTAGCGTTGTGCAGGATGCCGCTATCTTGGGCTTGTCGGGCCGTTTGTCGCAGCGTCATCCCCATTACTTGCAGGCCGTAGCCTTGCAGCACCTGTGGATTCAGTGCTGGGCTCTCAATCGTGCCCACAGGCGGCAACTGCGCTGTGTCGCCTACGAGCAGCAGGCGGCAACCCTCACCACTATAAACATAGGTAATTAGATCGTCGAGCAGGCGCCCTGTACCGAAGATGGCACCCTCGCTCGCACCATTGGCAATCATCGATGCCTCGTCGACAATAAATAGGGTATCGGTGTGCTTGTTCTCAGCCAGGCCAAAGGTGTCGCTGCCATAGCTCTGTTGCCGGTAAATCTTGCGGTGGATGGTCCAAGCTGGGTGACCTGAGTAATCGGTCATGATGTGTGCGGCGCGGCCTGTGGGGGCCATCAGCACACACTTGCGCATGCGCCCACGCAGGGCACGCACCAGCGCCCCCACAACACTCGTTTTTCCTGTGCCGGCATAGCCTGTCAGTAACATCACCGTGCGGTCGCCCCCACGCTCTACAAAGCGGTCGAGGAGCGCGATCAACTCTACCTGCTCATCGGTCGGTTCAAATGGCAACTCTGCCAGCGTCGCCTCTCCGAGTGTGGCAGGGGGGCGAAGAAATAGATATGGCTGCCAGAAAAACTCGCGGTCACGCAGGTGAGGGTGGGGCACTTGCAGTGTGGGCAGGTCGATGGTCAGGGGTCGTCCATGCGCATCGTCAATCGCCATGATGTCGATGTCGACCAACCGATCCACATAGCCGCCCTGCGCGTTGCGGTGAGCGGCACTGCCCAACTGACGCTCAATGTCATGGATGCGGTCAAGCATAGCCAACGGTTCCATGTCACTGTCGAGTGCCAGGCCGATGTTCAAGAACCGGTTCTCGCTTTCAAACCCCCACGGCTCACTCTCAACAACGGGCGACACCACCCAGCCGGTGGTGTCGCCCGTCAATGCTTCAATGGCGCGCCGCAGGTTTTCCTGTCGATCACCTAAGTTTGTCCCAATATTCAGGTAATACCTCATAGTAAAAGCCGAACAACAAGACCCCCCTTTGGGGGATTTAGGGGGACTTAGAATACCAGACTCACGCCACCCATAAAGCTGATGCCCTGGGCGCCCATGCCCACCATGTAGTCCCACTTGCGGTTGAGCAGATTGTTGCCCTTGACCCACAAGGTGAGCACCTTGTCAAAGCGGTAGCTCGCACCAACGTGCAGGTCAATCATGTCGTCCATGTCTCCATAGAAAAAGTTGGTGTAAGACTCATCTTTCGGTACTAGGTAACTGCGACCGCCACGATAGAGCAGTCCCAGGTCAATAGCCAGTGGACGGATGGGAGTTACACGCAAGTCAAACTTGGCATGACAGTTGGCACCATCTAGGCCTTCAAATGAGTAGCCCTTGTACCATGTACGCAAATCTACATCGTCTTCACTGGGTGCGTATTGGAACGAAGCCTTGGCCTCAATTAGTGAACGATACTTATAAGCCAACTCTGCACCGAAGAAAGCCCCGCGAGCCTTGATGTTCATGTAGTGCGATGCAGCAAAAAGACGGCTATCGGGGAGTACCTGCAAGTGTCCAAAAAAGTTTGTGAGATATATGGGCACGACATTGTTGATGTCACTCTTGAATATGCCGTAGCCGCCATAAATCTGGGCACTGAAACCACTAAATGGACCAATCTTGAACCCAGCACGACCATCAAAGGGACTATAGCTATTATAATAACTGCCCATCGGATCGCTGTAGCGATTTAATGCCGCCATGGCGCTGAGCGTGTTCAATGTCTTGCCGCCAGTTACATCCACAAAGAAGGCAGCACCGTCGACTATGTCGATGTCGAGCTGCACGCGTGGCGAGACATGGACTTTTTTCCCATCGTCCAATAAATTGAGATTGCCCAGCACGATGTCGGCACCCAGCAAGGCACGGAAGATGTTGTTCTGCCACTGGTAGTAGGGAGAAATCGTGAGCATGAAATCACTGCGTTTATTGTTAACGAGGTAGCTAGAAAAACCTTCTTCATTATAAATAGACATAGTCTTGGCTTTCTCGCACTTGAAGTTCACATAGTCGCCTGTGAGGTCAAGTCCCAACGTGCCTTTGCCCAGTTGATAGGTAGCGCCCACGTTGAAGTTCAGCACAAACTCCTTGGCACCTTTACCCTCAAGAAGGGTCTTGTCGTAGCCAGCGTGATTCACGCCGATGCCAGCATGGTAGCCAAATTCGCTGTCGCGCAGCATCATGGGCTCCCCTTCCCAACCGAAAGAAGCTCCCAGTTCAATGAACGATTGCTTGTTCTTGTCATCCCATGCCTGATTGCGGCCACCGTAGTAGTTGAAGCTGTCGAAGTGTCCACGCAGAGCCGCAGTGAACGTGCCCGCTTTGTTGTTGTTCTCAAAGTCCACGCCAATGACATTGTCGTTAAACTTCTGTTTCAACCGCTCGGCCTCGTCAAGGATGAGCTTGGTGCCATTCTTGCCCGCCCAGGTGCTGTTGTGCTGCAGCCACACACCCAGCGTATTCTGCTCGGTGTCGAGGATGCGATAGCCCGCGCTGCCGGTGAAGTTGGCCTGCATGCCACCGCCTACCTGCAGATAGCCGCGCTTGTCGCTGAAGTTATGTGCCGTGCGGTAGCCGTAAGGCAACATCAGCGGGATGCTTGTGGGCACTGTCGTGGGCTCGCTCCAGTCGCTGTAGTTGAGCGTGGTCTTGGCCGGGGCCGACACTTTCTTTACCGTGGGCAGAGTGTTCTTTTTAGTGGCCTTCTTCTCAACGGGCACGAAGTCCTTCTCCAGGGTAATCTCCTTGGTCAGATCCTTCTTGTCGTTGTTCTGTGCGGTTGCTCCTGCCACAGCCAGCACCGCAGCCAACATGCTGATATAGAGTTTCTTTTTCATCTTATTTCTTCTTTAACTAGATGCACTAGATATTCTAGACTTACTAGACGACCTTATTTCTTTTTCAAGGCGGCGAGGCGTTGCTCGACAGTGTCGAGGATATCCTTCTCCTTGCCGGGGTAGTTGCTCTTGAGGCTCTGCAAGTATTCGCGGGCCTCGCTGGTCTTGCCCTGCTTGACATAGATGTCGCTCAGCAGGATGAAGGTGCGTGCCAACCAGTAGTGGTGCGGCGTACCAGCATCTATCAGACTGTTGGCGGTGCGTTCGGCTTGCTTGAGGTTGCCGGCGTCAAATTGCAACTGTGCCAACTCGTAGGCTGCCTGGGCACCCTCGGCGCTCTTGGAATCCTTGGCGAGCGTCTTCAGGTCGTTCTCAGCACTCTTGCTGTCGCCCAGGTGCGAGGCGGCAATGGCGCGGTTCATGGTCACCTCCTTCTCCTCGCTGGCGGTGAGACCGCCGCGATTGAGCAGGGTGGCGCACACGTCCTTGAGGTCGCTCCAGCGACCCAACTGCTTGGCGGCACGCATGATACCCAGTTCGGCTGTGGTGCGGTTGTCATCGCTCGACGAAATCTCGGCAAGTTCCTTATAGCTCGACAAGGCGTCGGCCGCCTTACCTGTTTGCATCAATGCGTCACTGCGCATTGCCATGGCATCTTCGGCCCATGAGGCTTGCTTGTTGCCACGAAGGGCATCATCCAGACCATTGATAGCCTCACTATACTTGCCATTATTATAATTGTGGCGGGCAATGTAATACTTTGCCTTAGCGGCATATGCGCCGTTGGGATTCTGTTTAAGGTAGGCCTGCATCTTGTCGATGCTGGGCTTGCTGGCGATAGCGGCCTTCTCGGCGGCCTCAAACGTCAGACGGTCCATCTCGCTCACGTCAACGCGTGGCCCATTGGGAATGCCGTTGAGGAATTTCTGGAACTCACCCAGTTGGCCACGGTCAGCATAGATGAGCTTCATGTCCTCGGCTGCGGCCTGTGCTTCCTCACTCGACGGATAGTTCTTGATAACTTTCTTATAAGCCTCGATGGCGGCATCCTCGTTGTTCATATTCTTGTCGACGACGGCCATCTGCAACAGACCTTTACGGGCCTCTACGCTCTTGGGATAGGCTTTGACAAGGGCATTGTAGGCGGCCACGGCATCGTTGCCCTTGCCATCGGCGGCCAGGGCGTTGCCTTTCTCAAGCATTGCCTGCGGAATGAGTTCGCTCTTTGGATAGGCCTTGATGAGAGCGTCTAGGGCGCTAACTTGTTGGCCATACTGCTTGGTCATGCCCAGCATCATCGCCTTTTGGTACATCGAGTAGTCCTTGCTGCCTCCCTTGGCATCGGCCAGGGCTTTGTCATAGCTGGCCTGTGCGGCGGTGTAGTCTTGGGTGTAGTATTGTGTGTCGCCCAGACGGTTGTAGGCGTCGGCCTTGAGCTCATCGGCAAGTTTGCCACTGCTGATGGCGTTTTGGAAGGCTTGCTTGGCCTCGGTGTAACGACGTTGCTGGTAGAGCGAGTAGCCCAGGTTATACTGTGCCAGACTGTAGTTGTCATCGCTCTTGCTGGTGGCGTTGACATAGCTCATCTGGTTGCTGGTGGCGCCCTTGTAGTCGCCTGTGCGGTACTGTGCCTCGGCGAGCCACAAACGGCTCTCATTGAGCACCGTCTTGTCCTGGTTGCCCAGGTCGACTGCTTGCTTGAGGTAGGTCACAGCCTGTTCGTTCTTACCATTCGACAAGGCCTGCACACCCAAGTTGTAGAGTACATATTGCTTGGCGCGCTTGACCTTGGCGCTGGGGTTCTTGATGTGGTTGATGCTCTGCAGCGCTTTGTCATAGTCGGTGCTAGTGAGGTAGGCATCGACCAAGTAGCCTTCTACCTGATCTTTGTAGCGGCTCTTGGGATAGTCGTTGAGGAATTGCTCAAACATGTCGATGCTCTTATCAAATGGGGTGCGAGCACCTTGGTTCTGGCTCAGAGCATAGTTGTAGAATGCCGTCTCACGCACGTTGCGATCGTAGTTCATCTTGGCCGACTGCTCGAAGGCGCGGGCGGCACCGTTCAGGTCGTTTTGCTTGAGTTTGGTCTGACCCAGGTAAAGCCAAGCGCTTTGTGCCAGCGCATCTTCCTCCTCGGTGACAAGAGGCATCAGTTGAGCGGCGCGCTCATAGTTGCCGTCCTTGTAATCGAGCACGCCCAGGGTATATGCTGCTGTGCGATAGATCTCACCCTCAGGATCGTCAAAGTAGCGCTGCAGGTAGGTGCGCGCCTGTCGCTCGTCGCCCTGGTGGTAGTAGCTTTCACCCAACATACGGTTGAGCTCGGCATCAAAGTAATTGTTTTTCTGCTCGGAAAGCAGTTGGCGGCCAGTGGAGATGACATCGCCAAATTGGCCCTTATTATACTTAATTTGTGTGATATAATATTGTGCTTGGTAGCCTAGCTCGGTGGTGGGGTCGATGTGCTGGAAGCGGTCGAGCGCATCGTCCAGGTTGCCGTTGGCATATTCGACATAGGCCTTGTAGAATACCGAAGCTTGGCCATAACGCTTGGTGCTGGCAAGGCGGGCATACTGTTGCTCGGCCTCGTTGTTGTTTCCCATGCGCAAATTGCAGTAGGCCTTGCGATACAACAAATCTTCATTGGCATCGAGATTCTGAGCCCTGGGGCGTACGAGCGAGTAGCTGAGCATGGCATTGTCCCAGTCGCCACGGTAGAAGTAATAGTCGCCAATCTTCATCTGGGCGGTGGTTGCGAGCGGGCTAGTGGGATGCTCGTCAATAAAGTCGATGAGCGCGTCAAGGCTCTTGCCCTCGCCGCGCTCAAACAGCGCCAGTGCCATCAGCAGCTCAGCCTCTTCTTCCAGGTCGGCGCTCAGCGGCAGTTGCTGCAAGTGGGTCAACTGGTCAATGGCACCCACATAGTTGTGACTGTCATACATGAGCTTGGCGCGTTCGAGGTAGCCCTCGGGGCCTGCGTCGGTCACGACGGGTTGCGCACCTACTAGCAATGGCAGACTCAACCCGATGGTTAACAAAATGTCTCTTAGTTTCATATCTTGTTAAGTTTGTGTTCTCAAGTTACTAATAAAACGTACAAAGTTACGGATTATTCGGCACATTTCCGCGCATCATGCTGCAAATAAACCCGATTTTGTTAAAATTAAGATTTTTTAGGCACAAACCATCCCATTTTAGTCTTAACTTTGTAGTCGGCTATTGCAATGCAGCCTTGATTGTGCATTGTGCATTATGAATTGTGCATTGAAATGAAAGTAGGAGACCACATCCCCGAGGTGCTGGGCACCGACCACCAGGGTCGCGAGCACCGAGCCAGCGACTACACTGGCCAGAAGCTAATCATTTATTTTTATCCCAAGGACAACACCCCAGGCTGCACTGCCGAGGCTTGCAGCCTAAGTGACGGTTACGGGGCGCTTCGCAAGGCAGGCTACGCCTTGCTGGGTGTGAGCAAGGACTCGGTGGCATCACATGTCAAGTTTGCCGACAAATACTCTCTGCCGTTCCCCCTTATCGCTGACACCGACACCACGCTGCAGCAGCAGTTTGGCGTGTGGCGTGAGAAAAAGATGGCGGGCCGCACCTACATAGGTACAGTCCGCACAACCTTTGTCATCGATGAGCAAGGTGTTGTCACCCACATCATCGAGAAAGTGAACACCAAGGACGCCGCCCACCAGCTACTTGACCTTCTTTAGCCCACTACTGTATCGCTCAGAATGACATACAATATATCATATCCACCACTAAGTCGTACTCATACTTATCGCAGATACGGTTAGTGCAAATGTATGTCGGCGAGAGAATGTCTCGCTCGGCCTGGTACCACGGCGTCGTAATGCCGCTCAGGCCCAGCATCATCTGCGATACATTGTCGAGGGTGCCGGGGCGGTCGGCGGCTTGGCGGATACGCTCCACTAACTGCGGCCTTGCCTGTTGCAAACGCGGTGAACACCACACCACAAATGGAATCTCGTGGTGGTGACGTAACATCAACTCAAGATGCTCGTTGTCATCGCGGAAACCGAGACCCCAGTGGTAGTCATGCACCTCGCCACCGTGGTCCGACAGACACACCACCACGGCCTGTCGGTCGGAGAAGAGTGCGAAGATTCGCCCCAACACATAATCGTTATACCGTATGGCATTGTCATAATCTGCCACTTCCTGGCGTGCCTCATCGTCAAGCGGTGGTTCATGTTGAGTATAGTCCTTTGGCTTGAAATGCGTCCATTGAAGAGTGTGTGGGTAGCGGCTCTCCGCCTTGAAGTGCTGACCTCGCAGGTGTAGCAATACCAACTCGTGCTTTGAGTCACGGCGATGTGCGGCATAGTCCTCTACAAACTCCCAATCAAACTCACTATTCCGGTCATTGATGTTTGTATAACACAGATTGATGACCTGCGGGTGATACATCAAACCGTTCAGTCCGTTGGTGCTGACCGACCCCTTCATAAATTCGCGCTGGTTGTCCCACAGGTCCACCTGATAGCCTGCATGTTTGAAAATGGCAGGGAACAAGGGGTAGTCGCACCACTGCTGGCCACTGCCTTTGTCGTTGACGCTGAGTAGGCTGCGCATGGCCATGTTGGTATAGCTATAGGGCGAAACAATGTCGTTGAACACGATGAGCCAACTCGCATCACGTTCTCGTTGCTGAATGGGCGTTGTGGGTTTGTCATAGCCATAGATACTGGCGTGCGACTTGATGTATGAGTCACCGATGACCAGCACTATGGTCAACGAGTCGTCAGCAATAGGTTGTGGGGACGTGTCGTAGACATGCTGTGTCGCCGTGATGGCAAGGATGGTCTGGTTATCAATGCGTTGCAGTTGATGGTGGCATTTTATCAGGTTGGTCAGCGCGTCCACCCCGAAGTTCTCATCGTGGCTTCGGGACTGGTGAGTCAGTCTATCGGCGAATGGCCCATAACATGCCATTTTGAACGCCCCTCCTATGACTACCAACATCAACACCGCCCATAGAGTAGCTTGCCAACCGCTCATCTTGCGGTGATGCGAGTGGTTTTCGCGATGGCGATGCCACCACAGGTCAAGGCTGCACCAAGCCGCCATCGCTACCATTAGTGCCAGGATGATGGACAAGCCCGTCATCGAGAAGATATACGTGCCCAAGTACTCGCCCGCCTCGGCCCAGTAGGTCTCTTGGATGACCGAGGCAATCTCGGGAGTAAGGCGCGTCCCATAATGATAGCGGATAAAGAGGTATGCGCCTGTGGCTAAAAGCGCCACCAATGCTAACGGCCATCGCACCCAGCGTGTGTGGCATATATGCGCCAAGGCAGCAACAAGATAGGCCAGCAATGCCGACATACACACACCATACCCGACGATGCGCAACAACCTCAGGATTTGGGGCGTTTCGGGAAACACTATATCAAACAGGCGCTGGATGTCGCACACGCCACCGATGCTAATCCCCACAAACCATAGCACCCAAAGCGGCCATTCAGCCACCAAAGGAGCCACCAGACGGCGCATAAATGATATGAACTTCCCACGCAGTTTCATCAGTCTGCAAAAATACTAAAAAGATGTCAATTATCAGAGATGTGTTGTTTTTTTTAGTGAATTGACTGTACTTATCTTTGGCCTTTAGCTTTGGTCTTAACTGTTAACGCAGTTTAAATTTAAGGCGAAAGCGAGGTTAAAGTGTTTAAAGAGGTTAAATCTTGAACTTTTTCTGCTGAAAAATGATGCTATAAAACATATTTGCATTACCTTTGCATCGGTTTTTCATGGTATTAGTTTTTAAGGTTAATAATGAAGAGAAACCAGGCGTTGTGAAACGGTTGAGTTTCTTTAGAATTTGTTTTAAGGTTTATGTTAATGGTATTAGAAGGTTAATTAGTTAAGCAATCCCCGACGCGAGTCGAGGATTTTTTTTGCTTATATGTCAACAATCCTTGTTATTGCCAAAAGTTTGTCTCAACAGTGGATTCAACCACGGTCTCAATGTCATCGGGCAGGTTGCAGAAGAAATCAATGCCCGTGCGTGCTTCTAGCTCGTCGATGCTGATGATGCAGCTAGTGAGTGTTGTGCTCGAGCAGGAACTGTTGATCTGCTCAGTCCAGTATGCCATGGCGTGGTACTGCCCGTTCTTGAGGCATAATACCGCCATATACCAATAGCGAGGGATAACAAGAGTCCCGGTAATATCCACACCAAACTTGGCCTTTACTTCAGAAGCGGGTATAGTTCCGCTTACTGTTGTGCCATTCAATTCCACATCGGTAATGGTCGCACCCTTGCACACATAGATGGTGTCACGGAAGGTGCTGCTATAGCCCCACTCCTGTACACGGCTCTCCATGCGGCTCCACAGCCCAGCATTGTGGGCCTGATACTGAGGATGACAATTGCTGGTGATGAAAGTATGACGGTTTTGGTCCTCTGATGACTGGCGGTCTTCAGAGGCGCAAATGTGTCCTCGAGAAAATGTTACCATGTTCGAGCCATCAAGGTTAGTGCTGCTCTGTGTGTAGTGGCCAGTGGTGTATTCCGAATGGCTGACCTGATAAGCTTCTTCTACGCAACTTTCCGGGCTGAATGTGTTGGTGACGCGCCCCACGTTGTTGTTAGGAACACCATCGTGCATGGTGAAGCAACTCCAGCGGTTGGCTCGTTTCGCCTTGTCGATTTCAAGCGAGTAGGAGATGCCATAGTCACTTGTCGCATGGACAACAACCGTGCTGTTGTCGTCAGGACGGATGTGAGGATATTCCAAGCGCCAAGCCATGCCATAGGTGGCACTGGAGGTAGTGGCGTTGGCACTAGACTCTGGTATATTGTAGGAGGTCTCTCGCCAGTTAGCGTTGGCATTGTTGTCGATGATAGTAAAGGTCGCTGTCACTACGGCGCTTGAGGTGCCATTCAGAATGGCGATGGCACTGAAGGTGGTTGTGGTTGTGACAGTGATCGGTTCAGTGTAGCGCGTTGAGTTGCTTGACGGTGTGGTCCCGTCGGTGGTATAGTAGATGGTTGCGCCGCTGGTGGCGGTCGTCATGGTCACCGTTTGTGGGCTGGTGTACGAGCCAGCCTCTGGCGAGAAAATGGGTGCTTCAACTGTTATAGTCGGCGAACCTCCAGTATCCTCCACATAAAGCTGCACAGCAGTGCCCGATGCCGATGCGTTGAAGTCAGAGTATCCAGGTTGATAGTAGATGGTCTTATTAGTGTTCTGCTTATTAGTGATGGTGGCATTGTTTTCGCTGAAACTGATGGTCCACTTGCTGTTGTCAGCGACGGTTTCCACACTGTTCAATTGGCTGGAATAACTATTGGCCAAATAATAGGTGCCGTCGCAGAAAGTCCATGAACTGCTAGAACCACCTAGGGTAAAAATGCTCACACTACTATCGTCCTCGATGGTGGCTGTGCCGTTACTTAAGGTAATGCCATCGGTCACCAGTGCGCGGTAGTTCTCATAACCAGGCATCTTTCCGCCCATCGCACCTTCATAAGCTTCGCAGACGATGAGATATCGCTTGCCCGCCACAAGCTGGTCGGTGCTAGTGATGCGCTTGAAGGTAGTGGACGTGGGGATTGGTGGGACATCCTTGCCCAGTATGATGTTGACGATGATGTTCACATCGCTGACATCTACGGTTCCATCGCCATTACAGTCGGCATTGCCAGGAAAGTCAGTGGCATGGGCTTTGCCCAATATGATGTTGACGACGCTGTTGATATCGCTGACATCGACTGTTCCTTCGCCGGTGACGTCACCTCTCACTTGTGCCATTACGCTCAAGCCGCACAGCATCACTGCCGCAGCAGTTATGATTCTCAAATATCTTTTCATTGTAATCAGGTTTATGATAACGATAGGCAAAGGTAGTGTCTTTTTCTTTATCTTGCAACTTGATGCGTGGCAATTAGTGCATTCAGGCGTTTTTTTATCGTGAATCGGCCACGATGTGGGCTCTATTGAAAAAAATGAGTCCCGACGGGACGATTCCCGTCAGGACTCATTGCGATAGGGTAGTAGAGGATTATTCCTCGGGCATCATCACGACCTCAATCTTGTTGCCGCTGGCAAGCACCTTCTTGATGAAGTCGCTCACCTTTTGCGGAGTGATGCCGTTAACGATGTTAGCATAGTTGCTATTCAGATCGATGCCACGCTGATCCCACCAGCGGAGCACGCTCAGCCAGTAGCCATTCTCCTTGGCCATGGTCTCGTAGTTCTTGATCATGGCGGCCTTGATGTCCTTCAAGGTGGCTTCGTCGATGCTCTGGGCAGCGGCAGGAACCTCTTGACGCATGATGTTGAGGGCCTCGGTAGCCTTCTCGGGCTTCATTGGCACTGCAGCCATGATGTTGGTGAACACCTTGTCACCCTCATAGTCTACATCACCACTAGCACCGGCCGAGTAGGCGGCACCAGCATCCTCACGGATCTTCTGCAAGTAGATCTTGTCAAGTACCTCGCCGGCGGCCTCAGCAAGCACGCTGTTCTCTACAGTGAACGGAATGGCGTCGGTGTGCCAGTACATGCGGGCGTTAGCTTTCGGGGTCTCCATCTTGCGAGAGAAGTGGTTCAGCACAACTCCCGTCGGGTGCTCGTCAACATTCACCCAGTTCTCCTTCTTGCCCTTGGCTGGCAGCGAAGCGATGTACTGGCAAATGTGCTTGCACAGGGTGTCCTTGTCAAACGAACCGACGAAGTAGAAAGTGAAGTCGGCGGCGTTGGCGGTGCGCTCCTTGGCGATTTGCATGATGCGGTCATAGTTCACCATCTTCAGGTGCTCGGCCTCAAACGGGCGGTAGCGCCAGGTGTGGTTGTTGAGCGTAGTCTCGACCGAGTCGCTAAAGGCGGCCTCGGGCTGCAATCCCTTGTTCTTCAAGGCGGTCTCCAGCAAGTTCATGATGTTGGCGTAAGACTTCTCGTCCTTGCGGATGTCGGTCATCTTCAGGTAAGCCAACTGGAACATGGTCTCAAGGTCCTTGATGGTCGACTGGCCGCTCAGACTCTCACTGTAGGTGTCCAGCGACAACGATGCACTGGCCTGTTTGCCGGCCATGGCCTTCTCAAGCTCTTGGTTGGTGAAGTTGCCCAGACCGCTCTGCTCAACAATGAAGTCAAACAAACCAGTGTTTGCCCAGTCGTTAGGACCATAGAGCGAGTTGCCACCCTTGGAGTAAGCATACATGCGAATCTCGTTATCCTTGAAGTCGGTCTTCTTCAGAACGACCTTCACGCCGTTGCTCAGCTCAAGGATGTCGCAGTCAAACTTAGCGTCGTGAGTTTGCTTCTTGATCTTGCCAGCCTTCGGCAGCGTGGTCATCAGAGGCTCGTTCTTCACATTGTCGACATAGGCCTCAATGTTGCTGTTGCGGGCAGCGGTGATAGCGCCTGTCAGGCTCTCAACGGTGGGATAGGTGTTGCCTTCCTTCTCCTGGTTCATGCACAATACCACCACATTGTGGTTATTGTCTTGTGGGAACATTTCGCTGATACCCTCGTTAATCATGTCAACGGGCAGGTTCGGAGCAATCTGGTTCATGATCTGGTACTCAACCTCCATGCTGGGGATGGGAGTGCCCTCAAGGTAATTGGCGACATAGCTGCGGCCATAGCGCTCGTTGCTGATCTTCGAGCGGTTGTCATAGCGCTTCTGCAACTGAGAGATGTACTCGTCCTTGGCGCGGGCATACTCGGTAGCGGTGAAGCCATACTTGCTGACGCGCAGAGCCTCGGTCATCAGTGCCTGCAGCGCAGCCTCGGCCTGACCCTCCTTAGGAAGGGCGGTAATCTGGAAGGCCTGCTTGTTGTCGGTCATGATAAAGCCGCCGTAGCCACCGCCAGCCTGAACGAACGGGCAGTCGGGCTCCTGGGCCTTCTCGGCCAGACGCTGGTTGAGCATCGACGAAACCATGTCCATCACATAGTCCTGAAGCATATAGGCCAACGTGCCGCGCTCGTCGCGAGGCAGAGGATCGTCCTTGAACATCAGCATGATGGTGGTGTACTGCTGCTCCTTGTCCTTGTCGCTCACAACGATGATCTCATCGTTGTCGGGCACTGCCTCGTCAACGACTTGGGCGGCATCGGGACCGGGAGTCGGGATGGGACCGAACATCTCTTTGATCTTGTTCTCCATGTAGTCGACATCCACATCACCCACAACGATGATGGCCTGGTTGTCGGGGCGATACCACTTGTGGTAGTAGTCACGAATCTCGTTGTACTTGAAGTTGTCAACGACACTCATCAAACCAATGGGCATGCGCACGCCATACTTAGAGTTCGGGTAGATGGTCTGCAGGTTTCGCTCAAACATGCGCTGGCTGGCGCTGCTGCGCAGACGCCATTCCTCGTGAATCACGCCGCGCTCCTTGTCAATCTCGTCGCCCTCGAGCAACAGGCCATTAGACCAGTCCTTGAGGATGAGCAAGCAAGAGTCGATAGCGGTTTGGCGAGTGCTGGGCACGTCGTTGATGTTGTAAACCGTCTGGTCGGTGCTGGTGTAGGCATTCAGGTTCTTGCCAAACTCCACACCCAGCGTGCGGGTGTAGTCAATCACACCGTTACCGGGATAGTGTTCAGTGCCGTTGAAGGCCATGTGCTCGAGGAAGTGGGCCAAACCACGCTGGCTCTCCTCTTCTTGGATCGAACCCACGCGCTGCGCAATGTAGAAGTTCACGCGGTGCTCGGGATAGTCATTGTGACGCACATAGTAAGTGAGTCCATTGGGCAACTTGCCCATGCGTACTGCCTCATCTGCGGGGATGGGAGGCATCTGCGGCATTCCTTGTGCAAAAACACCGGCCGAAACCAGCATCATTACACCTGCCAAGAGATGTTTAAGTTTCATAGAAATAGGTTATTATTTAAAGTATTAATTTAGTATAGATAAAGTCGCCGCAAAGGTAGTGCAAATAATTGACAATTGAAAGTTGAGAATTGAGAATTATTATGCTTGCGACCAAATTTCACCCTTTAGACGCAACAACTCATCCAAATGATACGACCCACAATGTTAAAAAATCACAAAGCATAGAGTTGCTAGCCAAGCAACGATGTAGGGACGCGGCGTGCCGCGTTGTCACCAGGTATGATAATCCTCCATTCACAATTCACATTTATATAATAGGTACGCGCGAGAGAAAATGCCCAAAATTTGAAAAAAAAGGAAGTTTTTTTTGGTTTTCATTTGTCAGTTCAGAAAAATGGCTGTAAATTTGCACCCGCAATTGAGAAACAACGCTCAAATGACTCCGTAGCTCAGCTGGTAGAGCAATTGACTCTTAATCAATGGGTCGTGGGTTCGAGTCCCACCGGGGTCACCAAGTTTGCCCAGGTGGCGGAATTGGTAGACGCGCACGTTTCAGGTGCGTGTGCCGCGAGGTGTGAAGGTTCGAGTCCTTTCCTGGGCACCAAAACACTCGGCAGTCGTACAGACGGCTGCCGATTTTTTAAAGCGGAGACTCGCTAGCTCAGCTGGTAGAGCACAACACTTTTAATGTTGGGGTCTTGGGTTCGAGTCCCAAGCGGGTCACAAAAAAGTCGCAGACGTTACATGACGCCTGCGACTTTTATTTTACCATAGGTGATGTTAACCTTGTGCCATGAAATCCTCGACATCCTTGGCGTGGTAGGGGATGCGGTCCTTGCCCAGGAAGCGGCAGCCGTCGTCGGTGATGAGGATGTCGTCCTCGATGCGGATGCCGCCAAAGTCCTTGTAGGTCTCTAGCAGGTCAAAGTTCAGCCACTCGGCGCAATGGCCGCTGCGGCGCCAGTCGTCGATTAATGCAGGGATAAAGTAGATGCCTGGCTCGTCGGTGACAACAAAGCCCTTCTGCAAACGACGGCCCATGCGCAGACAGTTAGTGCCAAATTGCTCCAAGTTGGGGCGAGTTTCCTCGTCAAAGCCCACATAAATCTGGTCCAACCCTTCCATGTCGTGTACGTCCATGCCCATCATGTGGCCCAGGCCGTGAGGCAGGAACATCGCGTGGGCGCCAGCGGCAACAGCTTCGTCCACATCGCCACGCATCAGGCCCAATTCCTTCAGGCGCTCGGTCATCAGGCGGCACACACCCATGTGCACGTCCATATACTTCATGCCCGGCTTGGACAGCTGCAAGGCATAGTCGTGGCACTCGACCACGATGTCATAAATTTCGCGCTGGCGCTGCGTGTACTTGCCATTGACGGGCATCGTACGCGTGTTGTCGCTGCAATAGTTGTTCACCGTCTCGGCACCGCAGTCGCACAGCACCAGTCGGCCAGCCTCGAGTTTGGCCAGCGAGGGAGCGCCATGCATAATCTCGCCGTGCTGCGAGAAGATGGTGCCAAAACTTTCATGAGCACCATAGCTGTGTGCGATGCCATTGATTTGACCGCCGATATATTTCTCGGTCACGCCTGGCTTAATCAGGCGCATTGCCGTGGTGTGCATTTGATAGCCGATGGCGGCGGCTCGTTCCAGCTCCTCAATCTCCTGATCTTCCTTGACCGAGCGCATTTCGATGACAGCCATTCGCAACTTGTGCGAGCACTCTTTGCGCTGTTGACTGGGATGGATGCCCAGCAGGTCCATCAGTTGAATCATTGTGTCGTGGCGGTAGGGAGGCAAGAAATGGATGGTGCGGCCCTTGGCGCGCGCGTCGTCGCAAATCTTCTTCAATTCGCTCATCGGGGCGCTATGGGCAACGCCCACTT
>JAEEGF012122216.1_pt1 | contig 16337 bp, 10 predicted proteins | sample 9134171 | NCBI WGS metagenome assembly JAEEGF01 (sample SAMN16246542, study PRJNA631951) | gut metagenome | biome: gut microbiome; feature: rumen; material: AP-attached | host: Bos | place: Iran: Karaj | collected 2018-10
TAATTTTAAAAAAACTGCTGATCGTTGAGATCCGGTACGGAAATGTCATGCATAGCATCCAGCCATGAAAATATAACATATTGATATCATAACATTAAAATTCTGGCACGTTTTTTGCTTCAGAAAAACATGAGGGGCCGCCCTGGCGTGGCGAAACGGTTTTCCTGCCTGCCAGGCCCGCCGGGGCGCCTCCCGCGGCTGGGGGAGACCTTTCCCCCGCCGGATGGAACGCAGGAAGTGCCCATGTCAAAAGTCGTCATCCTCGATTATGGTTCGCAGTTCACCCAGCTCATCGCGCGGCGCATCCGCGAAGCCGGCGTCTATTCCGAGATCCATCCCTGCACGGCGTCCGCGCGGGACGTCGCGGCCATGGAGCCGGATGCCCTCATCCTTTCCGGCGGTCCGGCGAGCGTGGGCGGAGAGGAAGCTCCCGGGCTCGATGCAGGGCTTCTGGATCTGGGCGTCCCCGTGCTCGGGATATGCTACGGCATGCAGCTGATCGCCCATGCCCTCGGCGGCCGCCTCGAGCGGTCCCGGTCCAGGGAATATGGTCCTGCCCGCCTTGAAAAGGCCGCCGGCTGCGCCCTGTGGAGCGGCATCGAAAGCCTTGAAAGCGGCTCCACGGCGCGGGTATGGATGTCCCATGGGGACAAAGTCACATCGCCGCCGCCGGGATTCACGGTCACCGGGCGCACGGAGAGCCTGGACGTGGCCGCCATGGGCGATGCCTCCCGGCGCATCTATGCGCTGCAGTTCCACCCCGAAGTGCACCACACGGAATGCGGCGTGCAGATGATGCGGAATTTCCTGTTCAAGGTGGCGGGGATCACGCCCGACTGGAGCATGGGGTCCTTTGCCGGGCGCGTGATCGCGCAGGTGCGCAGGACCGTCGGGGACAGCCATGTCATCTGCGCCCTTTCCGGGGGCGTCGATTCCACGGTGGTGGCCGTGCTGCTCCATAAGGCCATCGGCAGGCAGCTGCACTGCATCTTTGTGGACAACGGGCTGCTGCGCCGGAACGAGGGGGAGGAAGTCACCGGCCTCCTCACCAGGCACTTTGACCTGGACCTCACGTACGTCCGGGCATCGGAGCAGTTCCTCGGCCTGCTTGCCGGCGTGGATGATCCCGAACGCAAGCGCAAGATCATCGGCCATGCCTTCATCGACATCTTCGAAAAGGAAGCAGCCGCCATCATGGCGTCCGGGCATGACGTGCGGTTCCTCGCCCAGGGCACATTGTATCCGGACGTCATCGAATCCGTATCCTCCAAGGGGCCCAGCGCCGTCATCAAGAGCCATCACAACGTGGGCGGGCTGCCGGAAACGATGCGCATGCAGCTCATCGAACCGCTGCGTGAGCTTTTCAAGGACGAGGTGCGCGCCCTCGGCGCAGAGCTGGGCATACCGGAAGCCATCCTCAGGCGGCATCCCTTCCCCGGTCCGGGCCTTGCCATCCGCATCGCCGGGGAAGTGACCGGGGAACGGCTGGAGATCCTGCGCCATGCCGATGCCGTGGTGCAGGAAGAGCTGCGCGCTTCCGGGTGGTACCACAGGGTGTGGCAGGGCTTCGCCGTCCTGCTGCCGTTGAAGACCGTCGGCGTCATGGGCGACGGACGGACCTATGAGCACGTCATCGCCCTGCGCGCCGTGGAAAGCATCGACGCCATGACGGCGGACTGGGCGCGCCTGCCTGCCGATGTCCTGGCGAAGATCTCGGGACGCATCATCAACGAGGTGGAAGGGGTCAACCGCGTCGTTTATGACATATCATCCAAACCCCCGGCCACCATCGAATGGGAATGACGCCGCAACCATCTCATAAGGAGTGCTTTATGCCAGCCATGCCTTCAGGATCCGTGGACGAATACTTTGGCTGTGATGTCTTCACGCTCGAAACGATGAGCCGCCACCTGCCCCACGATGTCTATCTCGACCTTGAGAAGACCGTGCTCGAGGGCACCCGCCTGGACCCGGCCATAGCCGGCACCGTGGCCAATGCCATGAAGGACTGGGCGGTTTCACGGGGGGCCACGCATTACACGCACTGGTTCCAGCCCATGACGGGACTCACGGCAGAAAAGCATGATGCCTTCCTGCAGCCCGTGGACGGGCGCATGATCAGCAGCTTTTCCGGCAAGACGCTGCTTTCCGGCGAGCCGGACGCCTCCAGCTTCCCGTCCGGGGGGCTGCGCTCGACCTTCGAAGCCCGCGGCTATACCGCCTGGGACCCCACGTCCCCCGTCTTCCTCATCGGGCACACGCTGCACATCCCCACCATGTTCTATTCCTATACGGGTGAGGCCCTGGACCGCAAGGTGCCGCTGCTGCGCTCCGTGTCCGCCCTTTCCCGCCAGGCGCTGCGCATCCTGCGGCTGTTCGGCAACACCCGGGCGCGCTATGTGATGCCGCAGGCCGGTCCTGAACAGGAATACTTCCTGGTGGACAGGGGACTGGCGGCAAAGCGGCCGGACCTGCTGCTGACCGGGCGCACGCTTTACGGAGCGGCGGCGCCCAAGGGGCAGGAGATGGAAGACCATTACTTCGGCGCCATCCCCGCCCGCGTCATGGCGTTCATGGAAGACCTGGAAAAGGCCCTGTACCGCCTGGGCATCCCGGCGCAGACTCGCCATAACGAAGTGGCGCCGGCGCAGTTCGAACTCGCCCCGCTGTACGAGAAGGTCAACATCGCCACGGATCACAACATGCTGGTCATGAACCTGATGCGCCATATCGCGCCGCGCCACGGGTTCATCTGCCTGCTGCACGAAAAACCCTTTGCAGGCGTCAACGGCTCGGGCAAGCACAACAACTGGTCGCTGGCCGATTCCGAGGGCAACAACCTGCTCAGGCCGGGCGACACCCCGCAGGACAACGCGCAGTTCCTCGTGTTCCTGGCTGCCGTGCTGCGCGCCGTGCATAAGCATGCCGCCGTGCTGCGCCTCGGCACCATCGGCGCGGGCAACGACCACCGCCTGGGGGCCAATGAAGCGCCGCCGGCCATCCTTTCGGTATATACGGGCGACCAGCTGGCCGCCGTCATGGATTCCTTCACAGGGAACGGGTCAGCCCCGGGGAGCGGGAAGCCGACGCTGACCATCGGCGTAGATGTCCTCCCCCCCATGCCCCGCGACTCTTCCGACCGCAACCGCACGAGCCCCTTCGCCTTCACCGGGAACAAGTTCGAATTCCGGGCCGTGGGCTCCTCGCAGTCCATCGCCCCGGCCAACATCGGCATCAATGCCGCCGTGGCCTGCGCCCTCGAAGACATCGCCGACAGGCTGGAGCGGGAACTGGCCGGCGGCAGGCAGCTGAATGACGCGGTGCAGCAGCTCCTGGCCGACCTTTTTGCCGAGCATGCCCCCATCGTGTTCAACGGCAACGGCTATACCGGGGAATGGCCGGCCGAGGCCGCGAGGCGCGGCCTGCCCAACTACCGCGACACCGTGACGGCCCTGGAGCACTACAGCGACGCCGACGTGATCGGTACCTTTGCCCGCCAGGGGATCCTGACCGAGCGCGAATGCCTGTCCCGCCAGGAGATCCTGCTGGAAAGCTACGCAAAGACCATCGGCATCGAGGCTGCCACCGCGAGCCGCATCGGGCGGACCATGATCCTGCCTGCGGCCATGAAGGCGCAGGGCCAGGCCGCAACGCTCGTAGGCCGCACGCGTGAGGCCCTGGGTGAGGTGCCGGATGCCGAGGCGGGGTTCCTCGGCCGGATCACTTCCCTCACGGCCGGCTTCATGCAGTCCCTGGACGCGCTGGATGAGCAGCGCGCCCTGATGGACGGCGTATCGGGTGCGCTGGCATGCGCCCGTGCCGCGCGCGACGGCGTCCTGCCCGCCATGCAGGAATGCCGCCGGATCGCCGACCTGCTGGAATCGGCCGTCGACGCCAGGGATTGGCCCCTGCCCAGCTATGCCGGACTGATGTGGACGCATTAGGCGCCGCCCTTTGCCTTCTGCCATGGGGGGCAGGCCGTATCCTGCCCCTTAAAAAGCACTGCCGTGATACATAATTGTAATTTATTGAAACAAAAGAGGAAAGTATGTGCAGGATCGGCTCTGTGAAGAGCAGGACGCCCGTGGGGCCGTCAGCGGCCCTGACCCTCATGCTGCCGCAGCAGGAAGGGCATGACAATTCCGGATTCGCCATGGTCATGCACGACATGGAAGGCCCCTTCGGCGCCTTCAAGGACAAGCCCATCTTGTCAGCCGCCTGCACGGAAGAGAGCGTGGCGCGCATCGACGGATACATGCGCGACCATGACTTCACGCTCCTGTACAACTGGACCCCGAGGCTGGAAAAGCATCCGTCCATGGACATACGGGACATGCCCCGGTACCTCTTCAGGGTGTACGACTATCCCCCTGCATTCAGGCAGGGGGGCATGGAGGATCGCGGGGAGCTGCTGCTCGACACGCGCCTCACCCTCCGCGCCATGCTGGAGCAGGACCGCAGCGGCTTCGTCTATTCCTTCTGGCCCGACACGCTGACTCTTAAAGAGATAGGCGACCCGCGCGACATCGCGGATTTTTTCCACCTGTGGGACAGCGACTGCCCCCTCCTGGCCAGGGACATCGTGGTCCAGTGCCGCCAGAACACCAACTACGATATCGTGCGCTATGCGGCGCATCCGTTTTTCCTGCAGGGCTACACGCTGTGCGCCAATGGGGAAAACACCTTCTACACGAAGAACATGGAGTTCCAGAAGTCGCTGCACCGCGGCTACATCGGCTTTGAATCGGATTCCCAGTGCCTCCTCTACACCCTCCACTATGTGCTGCATGAGATGAAGTGGCCCGTGGACTATTACAAGCATGTGATCACGCCCCTTCCCTTTGCCGAGATGGAAAGCCGGGAGGACCGGGACGTGCTCAGCCTCATCCGCCAGACGTTTGCCCATCTCGAGATCAACGGTCCGAACACCGTCATCGCCATGCTGCCCGACGGCCGCATGATCACGTGCTGCGATTCCAAGAAGCTGCGCCCCGTGGTCGTGGGCAGGACCGAAGGGATGGCGGCCATTTCCTCCGAAGTCTGCGGGCTCAACGCCCTCATGCCGGACCGCAGGCAGGAAGAAGACGTCTATCCCGGCGAACGGGAACTCGTCGTCATCGGCAACGACCTCCATGTGTGCCGGCACAGGCAGTGACCCCCAAACCAAGCGAGAACCACCATGCAGTCGGTCAGAGCCCTCGATCTCAGCAGGCAGGACCTGCGCTGGGTCATCCAGCACGATCCGTCGCGCTGCACCATGTGCGGCAGCTGCATCGCCCAATGCGCGCAGCATGCCATAGAGGCGGGCATGATGCGCCGGGACATAACGCTTTCCCGTGGCGCGGCACCCACGCCCGAAAGGCAGCATGAGGCACGCCCGGTCATACGGCAGAGCCTTGATCCGGACAGGCTCTGCGTCGGCTGCGGCTTCTGCAGCCGCGTCTGCCCCAACGAGGCCATCCGCCCGGTGCGCAATCCCGACCAGCGCATGCCCATGACGGACCGCGGCGCACTCCCCGCAAAACGCGGCGGCCGCACCAATGTGAACACGCAGCGCACGCTGGACGCCATCGTCGTCGGCCGCATAAGCCAGATGACCGATCCGGCGCTGGATTCCGAGCGGCATACCTTTGACATGCGCGCCCCGCTGGGCAGGGTGCTGCTCTCCGGCGAACTGCCGCTGGAGGTGCAGGGGGGCAGGCTCGTCAAAACGGGCGGCACGCCTCCCGTGCGCTGGATCTACCCGCTCATCTTCAGCGACATGTCCATCGGCGCGCTCTCCACCCGCGCCTGGGAGGCCGTGGCCCTTGCGGCCGCCTATCTCAACGAGGAATGCGGGCTGCCCGTGCGCATGAGCTCCGGCGAAGGCGGCATGCCGGTAAGGCTGCTCGAGTCCGACAAGCTGAGGTATTTCATCCTGCAGATCGCCTCCGGGCATTTCGGCTGGGACCGCATCATCAAGGCCATGCCCCGCATGAAAGCCGATCCTGCAGGGATCCTGATCAAGATAGGGCAGGGGGCAAAGCCCGGGGACGGCGGCCTGCTCCCCGCGTCCAAAGTCGCCCCGCACATCCAGGCCATACGGGGCGTCCCCAGGAGCACGCTGCATTCCCCGCCCAACCACCAGGGGCTTTACTCCATCGAGGAGTCCGTGCAGAAGATGCATCTTTCGCTCAACGCCGCTTTCGGGTTCCGCGTGCCCGTCGCCATCAAATGCGCCGCATCGGCGACGTCGGTATCCGTTTACAACAACCTCCTGCGCGACCCGTACAAGATATGCGGCGGCTTTTTCATCGACGGCATCCAGGGCGGCACAGGCGCGGCCAACGAAGTCTCCCTGGACCATACGGGGCATCCCGTGGTCTCCAAGCTGCGGGAATGCTATCTGGCTGCCGTCCGCCAGGGCCTGCAGGGTCAGATCCCCCTCTGGGCAGGGGGCGGCGTGGGGCTCACAGGCAGCGCTGCCGCAGACGCGTTCAAAATGATCTGCCTCGGCGCCAACGGCGTTTTCTGCGGCAAGCTGCTCATCCAGCTTTTGGGATGCGTGGGCAACGAGCATGGGCGCTGCAACAACTGCTCGACAGGCCGGTGCCCCAACGGGATCTGCTCGCAGGACCCCCGCCTCGTGGCAAGGCTGGACGTCGACAGGGGCGCCCAGGCCATCGTGGACTATGTGCTTGCGTTCGACAGCGAGATGCGCAAGCTCATGGCCCCCGTAGGCAACAGTTCCCTGCCTGTGGGACGTTCAGACGCCCTTGTTTCCACCGACAGCGCCGTCGCCGCCAGGCTCGGCATAGCCTATGCCTGCTAGGAGTTGCCTATGCTCACCATCGACACCATGAGGCAGCATGAGCGCATGTCCACACAGGACCTGCTCATGGCCATCCGCAGCGCTGTGGCCGCGGGCGAGACGGATTTCCAGATCGCCGCGTCAGGACAGCATGACATAGGCGGTCCGCTGTGGAGCCCGGAGGGGAAGCGGCTGCGTTTCCTCGTGAGCAATCCCGGACAGCGCCTGGGCTGCATGGGGCTGGACGGCACCGAGATCATCGTGAGCGGCCCGGTGCCTGCCGACGCCGGCTGGCTGAATTCGGGTGCGCATATCGTCATCCGGGGGGACGCCGGCGACACCGCCGGGCATTGCGCGGCCTCCGGCGTCATCTATGTCGGCGGGCGGGCAGGCACGCGTTCCGGCTCCCTCATGAAGCACGACCCCCTCTATCCCGAGCCGGAGCTGTGGATCCTCAGGAACACGGGCTCCTTCCCCTGTGAATTCATGGGCGGGGGCAGGATGGTCGTTTGCGGCTGGGACTGCGGGGGATGCCCGTCTGTCCTCGGGGAACGGGCCTGCACGGGCATGGTCGGCGGGACCCTGTACTTCAGGGGGGATCCCGGCTCCTATTCCAGGGCCGACGCGGTCCTGCAGGAACTGGACGGCAGCGACGTGGCGTTCCTCAGCGAGGGCCTGCCGCGCTTCCTGTCTTCCCTGGGCAGGGAGGAACTGCTCCCCCAGCTGAACGGCTGGGAGGGTTGGCGCAAGCTCGTCCCCCATCCTGCCGGGGAGCCTGCCCCGGCCGGGCGCAGCGTCAGGGAATACCGCGAGGCTTCCTGGATCAGGGGCGGCATGTTCAGCGACGTGGTCAGGGACGACCTCAGCGTCAGCCCGCTGGTCACGAGCGGTGCGCTCCGGCTGCGCGTGCCTTCCTGGGACAACGCCGCCTGCGCCGCACCCTGCGAATATGCCTGCCCTTCGGGCATACCGACCCATAAGCGCTTCAGCCTCCTGCGGCAGGGGAGGGTCCGGGAGGCCCTTGAACTGGTGCTGGAGTATTCGCCCTTCCCCGGCAGCGTATGCGGGCAGGTATGCCCCAATCCCTGCATGGAAGCCTGCAGCCGCGGCCGCCATATCGACCTCCCGCTGCAGATCGGCGCGCTGGGAAGGCTTTCTGCCGGGATGGACCTTCCCGCGCCGCCGCAGAAAACGGGCAGGAAGGCCGCCGTCATAGGCTCTGGCGTGGGCGGGCTCTCCGCGGCGTGGCAGCTGGCGCGCCTGGGGCATGACGTCACCGTGTACGAAGCCGACAGCGTCATAGGCGGCAAGGCAGAGCAGGTCATACCGCGCTCCAGGCTGGACCACGACATCCTTGTGGCCGAGATCAGGCGCATAGCCGGCATGGGCGTGCGCTTCGTCACGTCCTGCCGGGTGGACAGGCAGAAATTCGATGCCCTGCGCGCCGCGAACGACGCCGTCATCATCGCCGCCGGCGGCACCAGGGCCCGCGTCTTCGACTGGCCCGGCAGGGAGCGCATCGTTTCCGGCATCGAATACCTGAAGGCGGTGAACCGCGGCGAGCATCCCCGGACGGGCCGCAACGTCATCGTCATAGGCTGCGGGAATGCCGGCATGGATGTGGCCGCAGGAGCCTACGCGGAAGGAGCCGGGCACGTCACCTGCATCGACGTGCAGAAGCCTGCGGCCTTTGAGAAGGAGATCGCCCATGTCCGGTCCCTGGGCGGCGAACTGCTATGGCCGGTCATGACGAAGGCGGTCACCGGCGAGGGCATCATCGCCTCCGACGGCAGGCTGATACCGGGAGACATGGTCATCGTCGCCATCGGCGATGAGCCGGAGGTCGATTTCCTGCCGGAAGGCGTGCCGACCTTCCGCAAAAGCTGGCTCGTTCCCGGGGAAGACCGCAGCATCCTGCCGGGGGTGTTCGCCGCCGGAGATGTGGTCAGGCCCGGATTGCTCACCGCAGCCATCGGATCGGGCAGGGAAGCCGCCCTCGCCGCAGACGCATGGATGCGCGGGGCGCCCTATGCGCCCGCCCCCAGGCGCACCATGGCGGAACGGTCGCTGCACCTGGAATATTTCAGCCGCGTGCCGGCAGGAGAAATGCCGGATGCCGCCGGCGACGGGACGCGGTGCATCAGCTGCGGTTCATGCCGGGATTGCGGCATGTGCCTGCAATCGTGCCCCAGGCAGGCCATTGCGCGTATTGAAACCCATGACGATACAGGTTACGCCTATGCGTCTGACCCGGAACGCTGCATAGGATGCGGCATCTGCGCGGGCGTATGCCCGTGCGGGGTCTGGACGCTCAGCGCCAACACACCCCTGGACTGAATCCAAAGGAAGGCTTTCCATGCCACGGATCAACACAGCATTTGCACGGCTCTCCCCCAGCTATCTTTTCAGCGAGATCGCAAGCCGCGTCCGCGCCGCCCAGGAGGGGCATCCGGAAAGGCCGGTCATCAGCCTGGGCATCGGCGATGTTTCCCAGCCCCTTGTCCCGGCCGTCCTGGAAGCCCTGCACAAGGCCACGGACGAGATGGGCAGCGCCGCCACGTTCCGCGGCTACGGTCCCGAGCAGGGCTACGCGTTCCTGCGCGAGGCGATCCTCGCGCATGACTTCACCGCGCGCGGCATAGCGCTGGATGCGGACGAGATCTTCATCAGCGACGGGGCAAAAAGCGATATCGGCAATTTTCAGGAGTTGTTCGCCCAGGATGCCGTCATCGCCGTGACCGATCCCGTTTACCCTGTCTATGTGGATTCCAACGCCATGTCGGACCGCTGCGGAGAATGCGCCGATGGCCGGTGGAGCCGCATCCTGTACCTGCCCTGCACGGCGGAGAACGGTTTTGAGCCGGATCTGCCGGACGGGCGCCCCGACGTCATCTACCTCTGCAGCCCCAACAATCCCACGGGCACGGTGCTCAGCCGGAAGGCGCTGGAGCGCTGGGTGGACTACGCCCGGGAAAACGAGGCCTTCATCCTCTTCGACGCCGCCTACGAGAGCTTCATCGCAGACCCCGGGCAGCCCCGGAGCATCTATGAGATCGAGGGGGCGGACGAGGTGGCTGTGGAGTTCCGCAGCTTTTCCAAGACGGCCGGCTTCACCGGGCTGCGCTGCGGCTATGCCGTCGTCCCCAGAAAGCTGAAGGCGCCGGCCGGAAGCGGCATGATGAGCCTGCATGACATGTGGTTCCGCCGCCAGAGCACCAAGTACAACGGCTGCCCCTATATCGTGCAGAGGGCGGCCGAAGCCGTCTTCAGTCCGGCGGGGCAGGCGCAGATCGGCCATGTGCTCAATATCTACCGCAGCACCGCCGCGGTCATGCGGCAGCGCCTGGCCGCCATGGGGCTGCGCGTCTTTGGCGGGGTCCATTCCCCCTATGTCTGGGTGCAGACGCCGGGGGGCATGAAGTCATGGGATCTCTTCGACCTCCTGCTCCATGAGGCAGCCGTCGTCTGCACGCCCGGCTCGGGATTCGGCGCGAGCGGAGAGGGCTATGTGCGCATGACGGCCTTCAATTCACGGGAAAACACGCTGGCGGCGCTGGAGCGCATGTCGGCCGTCCTTTAGACAATGCGGCTGCCGGCGGGCTCCCGCGCCTGCCGCAGCCGGCACCGCAAGAGGTACACCATGGGCAAACCGGCCATGCCTGTCACAGAATTCGCATCCTGCCTTGCAAGCGTGCACCGCATCGTCCGCTGCCTGGAGCCCAGGCCCCAGTTCCGCAACGTGCTGAGGAACGTCCTTGAGATCCTTGCTGCGGAACTGTCCTTTGAGCGGCCGCATATCGTCGTGCAGAATCCGGAGAACGGACGCCTCCACCTTTCCCTGTCGCTGGACAGGCCGGTGGAGCACATCACCTACGCGCCGGGATCCGGGATCACCGGGCAGGTGTTCGCCTCGGGCGAGCCCGTCATCGTCCCCAGGATGAGCGGCCACCCGGATTTCATGAACCGGCTCTTTGCCCGGCCACAGTCCGTCCTGGACGAGCTGGCCTTCCTGTGCGTGCCTGTTTTTGCAGAGGGGGGCCCTCTCGCGGACAAGTCCGACCAGCGCAGGCCCGTCGGCGTCCTGAGCGCAGACACGCCCTGCGCCGACATGGCTGTCCTGCAGATGCGCTGCCGGTTGCTGGAGGTCGTGGCGTCGCTGGTCGGCCACCAGGCGGCATGCCTGCAGGAAGAGATGCTGCGCAAAAGCACGCACAGCACGGAGCAGGACGACAAGCCCCTGCCCAAAGCCATGCGCGACATGCCTTCCATCGTCGCCTTTTCCCAGTCCATGAACCATGTGCTGCACCATGCGGCGCAGGCAGCTCCTTCCCTGACCACGGTCCTGCTGCGCGGCGAGACGGGGACGGGCAAGGAGCTTTTGGCGACGGCGATACACCAGTGCAGCCAGCGTTCCGGAAGGCCGCTCATCAAGCTCAACTGCGCCGCCTTGCCGGCGGATCTCGTGGAAGGCGAACTGTTTGGCTGGCAGAAAGGCGCGTTTTCCGGGGCGCATCAGAATCACCGGGGGATGTTCGAGCAGGCAGACGGCGGTTCCCTTTTCCTCGATGAGATCGGCGACCTTTCCCTGCCGGCGCAGGCCAAGGTCCTGCGCGCCATCCAGGAAAAGGAGATCTCGCGGCTCGGCAGCGAAAAGGCGCTGCATGTGGATGTCCGCCTGATCTGCGCCACGCATCAGCCCCTGGAACAGCTCGTGGCCAGGAAGCTGTTCAGGGAAGACCTGTACTACCGCATCAATGTCTTCCCGCTGTTCCTGCCCCCCTTGCGGGAGCGGAGGGACGATATCCTTCCCCTGGCGGAATTTTTCCTGCAGTCCTTTGCGGAAGGCTGCCATAAGCCGGGCATCCGCCTTTCCAGGCAGGCTTCGGACATGCTGCTGGCATACCAGTGGCCGGGCAATGTCAGGGAATTGCAGAACGTGCTGGAAAGGGCCGTGCTCCTTTGCGAGGAAGGCATGATCATGCCCTCCCACCTGCCGAAGGGATTGCGGCTGAGCCCTGCCGGAAAAGCGCCGGATGAAAAGCATCCTGGCCTGCTGGACGAGGTCCGGGAACTCGAGAAGTTGCGGCTGCAGGAAGCGCTTTCACGGTCGGGCGGCAACATCCACCGTGCGGCGGAAAGCATCCATGTGTCCTACAGGATATTCCACTATAAAATGCGGAAATTCGGCATAGACTACAAGGCGTTCCTGCCGCAGGGATAGCAGGCGCGGCGCAGCGCCGGCCCCCCGCACAGGGGCTCCACATCAAACAGGAAGGATGCACCATGGAAAAAGGCATTCGCTTCACAAAGATGCACGGGGCGGGCAACGATTACATCTACGTGGACATACGGCGCCAGAGCATCCCGGACCCGGCCGGGGCGGCAAGGGCCTGGAGCTGCAGGCATACCGGGATAGGCAGCGACGGACTGGTCCTCATCGGTGAGCCGTCCGTCCCTGATGCGGACTTCTCCATGCGCATCTTCAATGCCGACGGTTCCGAAGCGATGATGTGCGGCAATGCCTCCCGCTGCATCGGCAAATACGTCTATGAGCGCGGCCTGGTCGGCCCTGGTCAGACGCAGGTCAGGCTGTCCACGCTGTCGGGGGTGAAGACGCTCGACCTCCATGTCGAAGGCGGGAAGGTCAGCTCGGTGACCGTGGACATGCTCGCGCCCAGGCTGGAGGATGAGGCGCAGTTCCTGCCCGGCGCGGGGATGGACCGGGGGACGTTCGTGTCCATGGGCAACCCGCACTACGTCATCTTCACCGACGATGTCGATGCCGTCGAGGTCAGCGGACCCAGCCTGGAACATCATCCTGCCTTCCCCCAGCGCTGCAACATCGAATTCGCCTGCCCGCTGCCGGACGGCAGCATCCGGACACGCGTGTGGGAACGCGGCAGCGGCATGACCATGGCCTGCGGCACGGGAGCCTGCGCCACCGCCGTGGCCGCGGCCCTCACCGGCCGGGCAGGGCGCCGGAGCCGCATCGTCATGGACGGGGGCGTCCTCGGCATCGAATGGCGCGAAAGCGACGGGCACGTGTACCTGACAGGGCCGGCGGAATTCGTGTTCGACGGGGTGGCCGGCCTTCCCGCATAGCCGGACGGGCTCCAGCGATGGTCCAGGGAGGAAAGGGATGTGCGGGATCATAGGCATCACCGGGCATGAAGACGCGGCAAGGCTGGCGTACTTCGGCCTGTACGCGCTGCAGCACAGGGGGCAGGAAAGCGCCGGCATCGCATCCTGGGATGGGCAGGCGGGAACGGTGCATCTCCATGCCGGCATGGGGCTCGTGCCGGACGTCTTCACCGAAGGCGACCTCAGGCATCTGGCAGGCAGCGCTGCCATAGGCCATGTCAGGTATTCCACGACGGGCAAGCCGCAGATCCGCAATGCGCAGCCCATGCTGGCGCGCATGCGGGGCGGGCTGCAGCTGGCCCTGGCGCATAACGGCAACCTGACCAACGCCGCAGGGATCAGGCGTATGCTGGAAGATGAAGGCCGCATCTTCCAGACGACATCCGACAGCGAGATCTTTGTGCACCTCATCGCCAGGGCGCTGGCTTCCTGCGATCTTGAACAAGCCATACGAAAGGCCTGCAGCAGGGTCGAGGGCGCCTACAGCCTGGTCATCATGGCCGGCGGCACGCTGTATGCGGTGCGCGACCCGCATGGGTTCCATCCGCTGAGCATGGCAAGGGCTGGGCATTCCCTGCTTTTCGCCTCGGAAAGCTGCGCCTTCGACCTTTTGGAAGCGGAGTATCTGCGCGAAGTGGAGCCCGGCGAGATGGTCATTGCCGGACCGGACGCTTCCAACTGCAGGAGCGTGTCCCTTCCCCATGCCGGCGTGCCCGTGCGCCAGTGCATTTTTGAGCTCGTGTACTTTGCCCGGCCGGATTCCGTCATTTTCGGGGAAGACGTCTACCGGTGCCGCAAGCGCATGGGAGGGAACATGATGCGCGAAGCCATGTGCGGCGCGGAATGCGTCGTCCCGTTCCCCGATTCCGGCGTCTATGCGGCGCTGGGCGCGGCGCAGGCCGCCGGAGTGCCCTACGAGCATGCGCTCATCCGCAACCACTATGTGGGCAGGACCTTCATCCAGCCTTCACAGAGCATGCGCGAGTATGGCGTGAGGGTGAAGATCAATCCGGTGCGCTCCATGATACGGGGCAGGAGCCTGTGCGTCGTGGATGATTCCGTCGTCCGCGGAACGACCATACGCACGCGCGTTGCCAAGCTGCGGGAAATGGGCGCCAAGGCCGTGCATTTCCGCGTGAGCAGCCCGCCTGTGAGATTCCCGTGCTTCTACGGCATAGACTTCCCGTCGCCATCGGAACTCATAGCCAACAGCCATGATGCCCGGCAGATCGCCGCCATGCTTGGCCTGGATTCCCTGCATTACCTTTCCCTGCAGGGGCTGCTCGATTCCGTGTCCTGTCCGGATCATTACTGCACCGCCTGCTTTACGGGGGACTATCCCGCTCCTCCGCCGGAAGGGCAGGGGAAAATGTCGCTGGAATGCGGGCAATGACGGCATCCATCCATGGCAGCGGAGCGCTGCAAGGAGATCCTTCCATGAAGACGAAATTCCTTTTTGTGACGGGCGGCGTCCTTTCTTCCCTGGGCAAGGGGATCGCAGCGGCATCGCTGGGGGCGCTGCTCAAGGCGCGGGGATCATCCGTGACCATGCAGAAGCTCGACCCGTACATCAATGTCGATCCGGGCACCATGAATCCGTTCCAGCACGGTGAAGTGTTCGTGACAGGCGACGGCGCCGAGACCGACCTCGACCTGGGCCATTACGAACGCTTCATCGACATTTCGCTCTCCAGGAAGAACAACGCCACGTCGGGCAGGATCTATCACACGGTCATCACGAAGGAAAGGCGGGGGGATTACCTGGGCAGCACGGTGCAGGTCATCCCGCATGTCACCGACGAGATAAAGCGCACCGTGCTGAGCCTGGCAGAGGGCGATGATGCCCCGGACGTGGCCATCGTCGAAGTGGGCGGGACCGTGGGCGACATCGAAGGGATGCCCTTCCTGGAAGCGCTGCGCCAGCTGCGCTCGGAACTGGGCCGGGGCAACTGCCTGAGCATCCACCTGACGCTGGTGCCCTATCTCAAGGCCGCAGGGGAATACAAGACCAAGCCGACGCAGCACAGCGTCAAGGAGCTGCTTTCCACTGGCATACAGGCCGACATCATCCTGTGCCGGTGCGAGCAGCCTCTGCCTCCCGAGCTGAAGAAGAAGATCGCCCACTTCTGCAATGTCGATGAGGACGCCGTCTTCACTTCCGTCGATGTCCCCAACGTGTACGGGATCCCCCTTGCCTTCCATGCGGAAGGCCTGGACGAAAAAGTAGCTGCCATGCTCCGCCTTCCGGCAGGGGAAGCGGATCTTTCCGGATGGAAGCGGCTCATGGCAGGCTTTGCCGAAGCCTCGGGAAGCAGCGTCCAGATCGCCATCGTCGGGAAATACGTGGAACTGAAGGAGGCCTACAAGAGCCTCCACGAAGCGCTCGTCCATGCCGGAGTCGCCAACCGCACGCAGGTCGTCCTGCGCTATGTCAATTCCGGGGACGTCACTCCGGATAACTGCGGGGAACTTTTCCGCGGGTGCGGCGGGATCCTCGTCCCGGGCGGATTCGGCTACCGCGGTGTGGAAGGCAAGATCGAAGCCATACGCTACGCCAGGGAGCAGAAGATCCCGTTTTTCGGCATCTGCCTGGGCATGCAGTGCGCGGTCATCGAATTCGCGCGCCACGTGGCGGGGCTGCCCCTGGCGAATTCCGAAGAATTCAGCAGCAGCACGCCCCACAAGGTCATCTACCTGATGAAAGCGTGGTATGACTTCAGGAAGCATGCCACCGAAGTGCGCTCGGAAAGCAGCAACAAGGGCGGGACATTGCGCCTTGGCGCCTATCCCTGCGTCCTGCGCGAAGGCTCGAAGGCGGCCGCCGCCTACGGGGCTGCGGAAGTCTCGGAAAGGCACCGCCACCGCTATGAGTTCAACAACGCCTTCCGGGAAGTCCTGGAAAGGCACGGCATGGTCTTCAGCGGGCTCTCTCCCGACGGCGGGCTCGTCGAGATCATGGAACTGCCCGGCCATCCCTGGTTCGTCGGCTGCCAGTTCCACCCGGAATTCCAGTCCCGCCCCCTGCGTGCGCATCCGCTGTTCAGGGCGTTCATCGCCGCCTCCAGGGAGCACGCCACGGCCGGCGCATGACCGCAGATGCCGCCATGGCTGGCGCTGGCCCGCCATCCCCCCTTGAAACATCAGCATATCGAGGAGCTTTGCCATGCCCAGGAGGACAGATCTGCGGCGCATCATGGTCATCGGGTCCGGACCGATCGTCATCGAGCAGGCCTGGAACTTCGACTACTCCGGCACCCAGGCCGTCAAGGCGCTCAAGGAAGAGGGCTTCGAGGTCATCCTCGTCAATTCCAACCCGGCCACCATCATGACGGATCCCGGGCTTGCGGACCGCACGTACATCGAACCCCTCGAGCCTGAAACCGTGGCCGCCATCGTGCGCAGGGAG
>JAEEGF011826726.1_pt1 | contig 16334 bp, 8 predicted proteins | sample 9134171 | NCBI WGS metagenome assembly JAEEGF01 (sample SAMN16246542, study PRJNA631951) | gut metagenome | biome: gut microbiome; feature: rumen; material: AP-attached | host: Bos | place: Iran: Karaj | collected 2018-10
AGAGCACCTGGAAGTGGTAGTTCTGCTCATTGCCCACGACATAAATCATGCGGTCGATGGGATAATCCTTGTAACGCAACTGGGCGGTGCCGATGTCCTGTGTCATATAGACCGACGTACCGTCGCTGCGAAGCAACAACTTGTGGTCCAGACCATCGGCTGTGAGGTCGGCCCACACGCTATTATCCTCCTTGCGGTAGAAGATACCCTTATCAAGTCCCTCAAGCACGGTATCGCGGCCCACCAGATAGGTGTCACTCTCGTAATAAATCTTGTCAAACGAGACGCCCATGCGACGATAGGTCTCGTCAAAACCGGCATATACCCAATTGTTCATCTTTTCCCACAGGGCGCGCACCTCGGGATCGCCGGCCTCCCAGCGACGCAGCATGTCATGTGCCTCCTGGATGAGCGGAGCCTGTTTCTCGGCCTCCTCCGGGCTCATACCCTTCTCAACGAGTTCCTTGATCTCGGCCTTGTAGTGCTTGTCAAACAGCACATAGAAGTCACCGATCAAGTGGTCACCCTTCAGACCCGTGGACTCGGGAGTGGCACCGTTGCCCCACTTGAGCCAAGCCAGCATCGACTTGCAGATGTGGATGCCGCGGTCATTGACGATGTTGGTCTTGACCACCTTGTAGCCATTGGCCTCCATGATGCACGACAAGCTGTAGCCCAGCAGGTTGTTGCGCACATGTCCCAGGTGCAACGGCTTGTTGGTGTTGGGCGATGAGTACTCAATCATCACCAGCTGGCTATCGTCGGTGACGGGTGTAAAGCCATAATTAGGTGTCTCGGCAACGTGGCGCAGCACGCTGGTCCAGAACGACGGCTTGACGGTGATGTTCAGGAAGCCCTTGATAACGTTGAACTTCTCCACTGCCTCGCAGTGAGCCAACATGTGCTCACCAATCTCCTGTGCCGTCACGTCGGGCGCCTTGTGCGACGCCTTCAGGAACGGGAACACCACAATCGTCAAATTGCCCTCAAACTCCTTCCTCGTCGTTTGGGGAACAATCTTCTCGGCGGGAAAATCCACGCCATACAACTCCTTCACTGCCAACGCAGTACCCTCAGCCAATATCTGATCAATCGACATAGTATATAGTAGTTTTTTATTGTTATCAATCACGTTTAAACTGCAAAGGTACAAAAAAGTTTTCACTTTCAAGTCTTGACAGCCCTAGTTTATAGTTTCTCTTGATCATCTAGAGGCTCTAGACAATCTAGAAACTCTAGATCATCTAGATTGACTATGGGCTAGAGAAGTTATAACTGGAAACTTATTTCCTTGCCGGTCTCGTCGAGGATGAGGTCGTGGGTGATGTACCAGATGCGTCCGGCGATGTGGGCGCCGGGGAAGATGAGACGCAGCTTGGCAATGTAGCGGTTCAGCTGGCGCAGGTAGCGCTTGTCATCGCGCTGGCCGCTCTTGTAGTCAATGACGAGCAACTGGCCGTCGGGGAGGCGCACGATGCGGTCAGGACGCACGTTCTCGATGCCGTCCTCGGCCCACAGGGAGTCGCTGGCGGTGGTGATGGTGCGCTCACTATAAACCGTATTAGCTGGGTCAAACCAGGCTGCGACACGGGTGCCTTGATCAAGAATGGGGCGACGCACGTGGGCGTTGACACTATCAACGCCACAAGGGTCATCGGGATCACCGGTGGTGATGACTCCATGCTTGAGGGCATTATCAATCACGCGATCCACGTCATTGCGGTCATTGATGCGGCTCATCAGGCTGTGCAGCCTTAATCCCGCATCAATGCTGGAACTGGAGGCGTGTTCTACCCTCACGCGCAACTGCATGGGGATGTCATTGACGGTATAGCCAGCAATGGCTGCCTGAACAATGCCAGAATCCGTTTCGCCTTGTCGCTGGCGGCGCAGGTCTTCCATTTGTTCCCTGCTGAGCGGCGTGCCCACTTCATACCAACCCTCTACCGTTGCGCTGGGCGTCATCACACCGCTGGAGTCGGCAAACTCAGTAAGCAAAGGTGCAATGGTGTTGCTGGTGCCAGCAGTAAAGATGTGCAGCTCGGTGCGCGGACGCGTCATGGCAACGTAGGTCTTGTTGAGGTTGTCGATGAGCACATCATCCACCTGCTTATTGACAAAGACAGCAGCCTGGCCACCGAAGACGCCAGCACGTGTCAATGCCACGGATGCCGTCTTGTTGACATGCAGCAACGGAGGCACCTCGTCGGTCGTCCATGACAGTCCGTCAAAAACGGGATTCTTCAAGGTATCGACAAAGTCCTCACGCGGCATCCAATAAGCCTTCTCCAACGAGTTGCCATCCATCTCCCACTTGGCATAGGGGATGACAACGCAGTCAAATTCCAGTCCCTTGGCAGCATGGATGGTCATGATGTTGATGGCATCACCGCCATCGGCACTGCTCACGGCAAGTTTGTTTTTCTTCTCGTCCCAGAACTTGAGGAACTCTCTCACGCTCCCGCCATTGCGCTGTGAACTGAACTGCATCACCGTGTCCTGGAACGCCAGCAGGAAGGCCACCTCGCGGTCCACGTCATGTCCGCTATCACCACGCTTGAAGTGTGCTACGATAGTCTCAACGATGCTCACCAGTGTAGTGAGCTCTCCAGCTGGTGGCAGGAGTTGCTCAAGCGTCACAGCCATCGGCTGCTCGTCCTCCTGGTTGCCCTCGGAGGCGACACTAATGGCCTCCAGACACTGCTGCAGCATTTTACCATTCTCCTCGGGAGATGCATTAGGATTAGCAGCCACGGCCTTGATATACTCGTTGAGTGCCGTATATAGCCTCCTGTCGCTCAATCGCTTGCGAATCATCCTCTGCTGGATGTCGTCTTTCACATCATCGGTATCATCGGCCTCGTCGGCAGCGCAGAACTGGCTGATGTCGATGAAGCGCAACATGGCAATGATGCGTCGGATGATGGGCGAATTGTTAAGCAACAGCGATTCGCCCGAGATAATGTGTATCTTCTCGCCGTCGGTACGTTTGTTATAGTCAAGGATGCAGTCCACCACCTTGTCGCCATCGGAGTGAGCATTGACCAGGATGCCGATGCGTCCCCAGTCAAAACGCTCATGCAGTTTGAGCAGATAGCCCGGCAGCACAGCCAGCACATCCACATCCTTATTCTCGGGCACCTCTAGGTCGGCAGGCTTTGCCGCCTGCACCACGGGGTCATCAAGCAGGCGTTTGTAATTGGCCGCCATCAGGCACACATAGCCCGGTGCCTTGGTATCGATGTTGGCGGGCATGCCCTGCTCAATATCACCGTATGTGCTGACGACCGTGGGACGGTCATGATACACGTCACGCAGGAACTCAAACAGCTTGTTGTTGAAGTCGATGATATTGCGCGAGCTGCGGTAGTTCGTCGAGGTGGGGCGGTTGTCATCGGGCTGTGAATCATCATGCTTACGGCCATCGGTAATCTCGCTAGCAAAGTCCTGCCCCACCCGCTCGCGGAACACGGTGAGGTCGGCATTACGGAAACGATAGATAGACTGCTTGGCATCACCGATGAGCATATTGAAATGCCCGCTGGCCAGACTTTCCTGAAGCAAGCCACGGAAGTTCTCATACTGCTTGGTGCTCGTATCCTGGAACTCGTCAATCATGAAATGGGCTATCGTCGTTCCCACACGCTCAAACACGAAGTCAGAGCCGCTATCGAGCACGGTGCCGATGAGTTCATTGGTATCCCCGATGAGGATGGAGTTGGTCTCATGGCGATATTCCTCAAGGAAGAGATCTATCATCGCCAGCATACCCAAGAGGCCCAGATTATCCTCGATGTGCTGGAAGAAATCGGCCAGATGGCGGTCGGAAAAATGCCCGCTCACCAGTTGATGGATGGCGGTCACCGTTGCATCATCGGGGACATTCCCCTTGGTGAACTGGGTACGGATTTTGTCCTCGTCGGCTTCGGCCAAAGAATCAGACAGCGGTTCTATCTCCTTCTTGGCATACCAATTCTTCAAGGTATTTTTCATCACGCCATCAAATGGCGCTAACGCATCACGCAGCTGTGCCAGTCCCCCATCAATCCTATCGTTCACACGCTTGACCGCCTCATGCACCATCTGCTTGAAGTGGCGAATCTTGGAAAAATCGTTGCAGTAATGACCCTTATCGTCCACTTTCCCCAGATAGTCACGTATCTCGCTCATCCTGGAGCGGAACAACTCGCTGTTGATCTGCTTGGCAAAGGTATTCAAGCTACCATTATCGTTAAAGAACCTCCAATCCTTCTTCTCGGCCTCGCTACGTATCAGATGGCGCTGGTAATCCTTCACCCACTGGTCAAGTTGGGTGGGCTTGGCCTCGGTACCCAACGACAGTAGGAAATTGTGAACCGCCACCCTCACGGCATAATCCTCGTCAAGCTGGATGTCGTAATTGAAATCACGGTCCAGTTCACGAGCGAAGTTGCGCAGGATGGTCTGGAAAAACGAGTCAATGGTACTCACGTTGAAGTTACTGTAATCAAACAGCAACTCATTCAATGCCAGCCGTGCCAACGAGCGCACTGCAGGCTCGTTGAGTTGGGACTCCTGCATGAAGTCGGCCAGATAATCGCTCTTGACGCCTGGCTGTGACAAGCGGTAGAGTTCGGCAACGATACGCTCCTTCATCTCGTCGGTCGCCTTGTTGGTAAAGGTGATGGCAAGCAGGTTGCGGTGAGCGTTGAGTGGCCGGGTATCGCCTACAGCCCGGCGGGGCACTAGGTGGTCACTGCCGTCACTCGTGGTGAACAACAGGTGACGGATATATTCCAGAGCGAGGCGATAAGTCTTTCCTGATCCTGCCGAAGCCTTAATCACCAGCAGGTTGTGAGAGTGATTGTCGTTTTTCTCCATCATAACGAGATATGCTAAATATAAGGTAATGTTAAATGATGCGGGCCTTGAAACCCATCGTTGTCAACTCGGTGAGCACGCGCTGGCGAAAGTCGCCCTGTATCAATATCTCGCCGCCGCGGGCACTACCACCCACACCCAGCGAACGCTTGAGCCTCGACGCCACATCCTTGAGGGCGGCTTCATCACAAGTGAAACCGGTCACAATGGTTGCCTGCTTGCCGCCGCGCCCCTTCTTCTCCAGCACGATGTCAAGGCGGACCTTGCCTTGCTGTTCCAAGGCGTCGCCGCGGTCCTCGAGCTGCGGCTGTTGTTCGTCTGTCGGGTTATCCTCGGGGACGGGCATGTTGAACGCTTTGCCCAGCGCGTCTTTCCAGTCGGTCGTGTTCATAGTCCTTTTCTTGAAAAAAATTTGGGTGCAATTAAACTTTCCTGCATCTCCCACATCAAAGGTACGAAATTTCCACGAGAAATGAACACTAAAACACAAAAAAATGACTTATGCCAAAGAAAAAACGGTAAAACATGCTACCAATTAAAATAAAAGCACTACTTTTGCCGTACTGTTTACTTTTACATTATTAACTAATTCACATTAAATTTATCGTACTATGGCTTATGTAATTTCTGACAGCTGCGTGGCATGTGGAACTTGCCAGTCAGTATGCCCCGCCGACGCCATCAAGGAAGGCGACATCTATTCGATCGATCCCGACACCTGCCTCGACTGCGGCACTTGCGCTGACGCTTGCCCCACTGGTGCAATCGCTCCTGGCGAATAATTCGAAAACAACAACAAAACAACATGTGGGTGTGTCAATCTCTTGGCACACCCGCTTTCTTTATATCAAACGGCACCTGCTCACGATTCGTTAGCGGACGCCATAGGACAAAAACAATTCACACGGGAGTTCCCTTTAGGCTGGGGAAGCTCCCGTGTGAACTTTGTTTATCGGATAGTCAACGATCAGTTGGCTCTCTTGACGGGGTCAAGAACGATGAGCTTGTTGATGGGCGTGCCACCGAAGTTGATACCATCGTTGTAGGTACCGAAGTAGCGGTACAGACCAGCGGGCACCTTATTACCGTTCATGTCCTTCATGTCCCAAGTAACGGGGAAGGAGTCGGTAGTGGTCATCCACATCAGGTTACCAGTAGCGTCGGTCACACGGACAATCACCTCGGGCTTGAGGGACGTCTCGGTAACGATATCAAAGTTGACTTCCTCGTTGAGGATGGCAGGCAGTTTGTCAGCCACCAGATCTACAGCACCGGTCTGGCCCACCATGAAGGTGATCGTGCGCTCGGCAGAGTTGCCCAGCATGTCATAAACTACGTAGGTCAAGGTGTGCAGACCCTCACCCAGGTTGTTGAGGGGGAACTCCACATTCACGGTCTTACCGTTGTCGCTGAGCGAAGCATAGGAAGTGATATCCTGATAGGAGGGCTTACCACCATCCAGGAGAAGGCTCATGCTACGATCCATCGAGTTCTCACGGACACAGATGGCCTGATCATCGACAGCAGTGATATAGAGCATCGAGTTGGTACCAACCATCGAGCCGTAATTGAAGCTGCTCTCATCATTGATATACATGCTGGTGATGACAGGATTCTGGGTATCGTTGAGGGCCATGTTAGCGTCATAGGCAAGCATCTTGATATCCTTTGAGAAACCGTTCACCATATAGTTGCTGTTGTCCTTGTGGGCATAAACGCGCAGCAATACATTCTCGTTAATGGCCCTGGGATCCTCGGGAACAATCATTGAGGCGGTGAACACACCATTCACAACGCGTCCCGTCACCTCTGAAAGCTTGTCACGGTTGAAGTAGATATCGCGGGCTTCACTCACGTTGTTGACCGGCATAGTAATGGTCGTGAACAACTCTTCCTTGTCATAGAGGGTCATTGTTGCATCACCGTTGAAGCTGGTGTCAAGGTTGCCGTCGGCATCCAAGACATGAGCCGTTACCTCAAACTTCTTGAGCGGCCTGAGCATGGGGACATCGCTATTATCGTTCATGTTGGCACCATTCACCTCCATGAGTTTGAAGCGCGAGATGGGATAGTTGAACTTAATAGCGGGGTCACCCAGCAGGAAGAACGACATCTTGTTGGTGTTGGCCGAGGTAAAGCCGGTCTTAGCAGCTACATAAGCTTCGCCCAGGGTAGGCATCACACCCTTGGCATCATGGCTGAAGAGCGCATTGATGAAGAAGGTATTGAGCTTATCGTTATCATTGGCATACACCATACGCGAGCTGGCGAGCATGGCGATAGTACCACCGTTACGCTTGTGGAACATCAGGTCGGCGATGCCACGGCTACCGTTGTCGTAGTGAGCAACGTCACAGCAGGCAGTGGACATGATGGGATAGTGGCTATAGCTTGTGCTGGCAACGTCACCAGTAACCCACAAATTGTTGTGCTTGGTGAAGCTGATAGCACCGGCATGGCCCACATAGGTAGCATAATACAAGCCGTTCTTGTGGAGGTTGCTCCACAGCTGCTTGGCCTCGGTCGCCGTCTTGCGGTCGATCTCGATATTGTTCTCAACCGGTGAGCGGGAATACATGGTATTGTGAATCGTCGTCACGTGCATTCCCGTCTTTAGGCCGTTATCAATCATGTTCTTGTAGCCCTCGCCCTGGAACATGTACTGACCATTCTCGGGGCTGTCACTAGCCACCATCGGGTTGTTGCGCCATACGCCATAGTCGGGGTTAGCGTAGTATTCCACCAGCTTGTCAACGTCGCTCTTGGCTTCATCGACGGTGGTAGTGGTGTAGCGGCCGACACCAATCCTGATCTTATCACTGATCACGTTGGCACCCGAGTTGTCATCCATGAAGCCAAAGAAGTCATCACTGGTAAAGGAGAAGTCCTCATAATGGCTGTTGTCACTCTGGTAGGTGAGCAGAGCATTGGGATGGTTACCCATCAACTCACGGTTGTCAAACGTACCCGTACCGAAGATCAACAGGTTCTTGAACTTGTCCTTGTTGCGATCATAGAACATCTTGCAGATCAAGCGGTAGGCCATACCGTCACGAGTACCACTCGAGAACTCGTTGAACACCTTGTCCTGGTCAACGACAGCAACATCCAGTCCGTCAACAGCAGCATGGAGGTCAGCAATGCGCTGAGCCTGCTCGTGATAGGACTTATCGGTGATGATGAGCATATCGGGCACTGGCATGCCGTGGAGATTCTGGTTCTCGATGTCCTCAAAGGCGATAATCTTCTTCAACGTCTTGGTGGGATCAAAGGCGACATACTGGGCCGACGTCACACTGGTGGCGTAGAAACAGAGGCCTTGTCCGGTCTCGTCGTTATAGGCAGCGGTGGTCACCTCCTGCGGGCTTGCCGGGTTGTTGATGTACCATACCACGGTATTGGGCGAGGCGTTGGGGAGCATGAAACGCTCATTGCCACGGGTAGCAGCATAACCCATCAGCAGCTGGCCGTCGTGATCCTCATGAATGACATTCATGTGCTTATAGCTCAAGATGAAGTAGTCCAGACGCTGAGTGGTGATATTGTAACTGTCGCTATTGTAACGCAAGTAAGGCTCAAACTGGCCATGCTCGGCAGGATGGGTCAACTTGACGTAAGCATAGGGAGACGCATTGTTGTAGAGCACATGCTGCGACGGCGTATAGATGCGCGACATCGACAACGAGTAGTTGGTGCTGTCACTAGCACCGCCACTGTGCAGTACGGCCGAAGCAAAGGTAGTGACCGATACATTGGCACTGATTGCCGTGTGGACAACAACGCTGCTGTCGGCAATGTCAGGCAGGTAATAATCCACCATCACACCACCATTGCTGAAGTCCTCACCCAGCATTTCCTTACCTGAACTGCTCAACGAAGTCTGTTCCTTCTCATGATAGAAATAGCCCAGACTCATAGGAGTGTCCACATAGGTGTTGACCGTCACGGTAGATTTCTTGGTAGGACGCAGGTCGCCCGTCGCGTAGTCGGACAAGAAATAACAGCCCACCTGGGAATAGGGGTTGAACGTACGCGTGAAGCGGGGAATCGTGTTGTAGTCTGTAATGGCGAAACTAATAGGACCGCAACCATAGAAAATAATCTTGTTGTTGCTGCGAATGAAGGGCACACGATTCAAGTCATCAGGAGCGTTGCCGTTAAGCACCTCACTGATCTTGGCACCACCAGAGCCATAGACACTGACCCTGGTAGGATCGCTGAAACCCATCTCCAGAAGTTCATCATAAGTGATTTCATACACACCATTCTCGGGAATGGAGATTTTCACCCATTTGCCAGAGGCAAGCTTCGATGTTGTCGCATAATGCGACACATTGAACGCATTGGCAAAACTGGCGCAGAAGAAGGCCAGTACTGCCACACATGCAAGTTGAAGTTTTGTCACTTTGCTCATATTTAATGTTCTTGGTTATATTTCGTTTTTAACCTATTTCGTTTCTTGTTCCGTATCGCCAAGCTTTCACGGTCACCGCCTCACTTTCACGTCAAGCACCTGGGTCTCGCCGACGGTCGCCGTCAAGCGCATTCCGGGTACCAGAGTCAAACCCTCGGCACAATCGCCAGTGAACAGCATGTCGCCCATCTTGATACTGCAACGGGTGCTTGCGGCAGCCATCACGTCATCGAGGGGCCAAATCATGTCGGCAAGGCAGCATCGACAGATTACCGCGTCGTCTACCTTAACCTCCACCACAGTGTGCAACGGGTCTTCCATGTCAGACACTGTCACCCAGTCGCCCACTACCGCCGCGCCGTCAAAGGCACGGTCCAGAGCACTCAGTCGCCGGTCATCACTTTGACAGGCTTTGACACTGAAGCCTGCCGTAAAAGCGTCCCAGTAACGGTGGGCAAACTTAGCTGCGATGCACTTGCCCAGGCGACCCGTTCGCACCACGATAGATGGTGCCGCTACAAAGTCACTGGCGAAATCATGGATGAAGAGCGGCCTTCCTGTGTACAGTACCGATGAGTCTGCCATGAGATAGCTCCCAGTGGCGTCGCCTGTGGTATTGTAGTTTCCTGTTATGCCGATGACCTTCATCTTGTGTCCTCGCGTCGTTACTGATGGCCGGGCCGATTATCCCTGCCGGTTGTCACTGTATGTATTTTGCATCCTGTTATAGATAATGGCCAGATGGGCATAGATCGAGGTGTTGGCAATCACTACATCCTCGGGGACCTTGATGCGATAGGGCGTGAAGTTCCACAAGGCCGTCACACCACTGGCAATCGCCAGGTCGGCAGTCTCTTGGGCCCGTTCAACAGGCACTGTCAGGATGGCTATCGACACATGGTGTTCACGCTGCCACGAGGCAAGTTCGTTGATGTCAAACACGGGCAGGCCGCCCAAGTTCTTGCCGATTACCTCGTTGCGCACATCAAAGCCTGCCACGATGTTCAGGCCATAATGTTCCAAGCCATGGTCCTGCATCAGGGCTGTGCCCAAGCTACCGGTACCGATGACCACCGCATCGTGCTGACGGTTGAAACCCAGGAAATTCTCAAGTTCAACCAGGAGGCTTCTCACCTCATAGCCGATGCGTGTCTTGCCGCGAATATTGAGAAAAGACAAGTCCTTGGCAATCTGCGACGACTGGACGTTCAACTCCTTGGAAATCTGGGTCGATGACACATACTCTACATGTAGGTGGTCAAGCATACGCACGTATGACAGATACCAAGGCAGACGACGTATAGTCGGCTCGGGCAGGAGTGTCTGATTCTCATTATTCTTAGCCATGTTCATCTATAAATGATACAATTAACCGACAAATTTACCTCATTTTTTTGAACGGGATGCAATCTACACCTTATTTTAATGAAAAGTGGCGATTTTTTAACAAATGTTATGCCTTTGTCATCGGAGAGGCAACCATTTAGCGAACAGAACCTCACACCGTGACATTAGGGTGTGAGGTTCTATATCAGACGTTTTGCTGAACTGTTTCAAAGGAGAAAAGTGAGAAGTTGCTGGTTGCTAGATTCCCAGTCTCTCACTTCTGATCCACCACCGGACATCAGAGTCCAGTGACGGCAAGTTTCTTGGCCTTGGTAGCCTCCTTGATGCCATCGGTCGTGATGGTGGCACGATAGACGTAGATGCCACGAGACACACGACGGCCGCCACTGTCGGTGAGATCCCAAGTGACAGGTGTCGAAGTGTACATGTCGCTGCGGCCCGACTGGGTCGTGCTCCATACCATGCGGCCCATCAGGTCATAGACCTCGATAGTGACAGTCACCACCGCGTCAGGACGGTTGTGCTTGACATAGAATGACGTCTCGACGCTGGCAGGGTTGGAAGCACAATAGACATCGGCAATCTCGGGAGCTAGACCGTTGACGACATTGAAGGTAATGGTCTTCTCTCCCACGTTGTTATAGACATCCCACACGCGCAGTCGCAACGAGTGCGAGCCCGGTGCAAGGTCACTCAACTGGTAGCTGATGCTGCCCAGCGTGCCATTGTCGGCAAACAGTGGCGTATAGTAGCTCACCAGGTCGTTGAAGGAGGTCGTGCCATCCAGGGTCAAAGTGATGGAGTGCCCGATACCTGACGACGAGAAGTTCACTCCGCTATCGTCAGACACCATTGCCAACAACAGGGGCGAATCGTTGATGTCACTACCGTCAACAAAGCTGTAGTTGTTCAAACCCATATTGATGATCTCGGGGCCAATGGTGTCGGCTACCTCGTCATCGTCATAACCATAGATGATGAAGTCACTGTTCGAGCCCTTGGCTTCAAGGCTGTCACGGCTGTCGTAGGCATACAGGTTGATCATCGACGGGCTAAGGGTTTCATATTCGCCATTCACCTCGCTGGGAATGATTACACGCACGGTGAAGTTGCCACCCTCGACCGTATCCACATTGATGGCAAGACGGTTAGAGCGCTCAGCATATTTGAAAGGCTTACCTTTCATGTCACCATAGCCATGGGTCTTTACCGTGTCCTCTGAGGCAAAGAGCGTAGACACCACTGTACCATTGAAATTGGTAGCTAGTTCACCTTTACTATTGACGATCCGGCCGCCGAACTCCACCGATTCACGGGCCTTGAATATAGGCATATCATCGGGATCAACAGGCTCGCCGTTGATGGTCTCAATCTGAGCAGTATAAGGAGCCCAGGCCAGTCGCATGGCAGGATCACCGTAGCAGATGAAACGGCGGGAATTATCTGACGTGGAAGATACTCTGTTCTTGGCAAGACGCAGAATATCGCCAATGCGGCGTGGCTTATCTTGACTGTCGGGCGAGAACGCAAACTCAGCGACGAGATCACTCAACAAGCCATTTTCGCCGATGAAAGCCAGACGTGCCGGGCAGATGACAGCAATGGCACCGCCATTGGCATTCAGGAAGATGCGCTCACCACCCGACAGGACGGAGTTGTCAAAACGTGTGTACTCACAAGTGGCGGCATACAGTACCGGCAGATGACGGTAAAAGAGCTGCGTCTCCACATCTGAACGCATCATCAGACCCTCGCCAGTCCAGTTCTGGGTACTGGCATGTCCGATGTAGTTCCACCACAAGGCACCCTCCTTGAGCGTGGTGAACATCTTGGTGCGGGCATCGGGATAATTGCGGGCACCACCGTTGCTCACCGCATTGAAGGCGTCGATATAGACATGGCTATAAACCATGTCACTACCGCCATTGGCATTCATGATGGAGTCCATACTGGAGGACTGCTCCATGTGCGCTCCTCCATTCTCATCATCGGCAACCATAAGTACCTGATTGCGCCATGCACCATAAGCAGGTTTAGACACATAATTCACCAGTTTATTGACCACCGTGCGGGCCTCGCTGACGCTCTTGACAATCATACGTCCCACGGCGATATCCATGTCGTCGGCGACATCAACGCCGGTCTCATCTTGCAAGACACCGAAGTAATCATCGGTGGTAATCGAAGTCTGATCGTTATTTCCTTCAACACTCTGCCACGTGAGCAGGTGGGGATAGTTCAAGGCATTGGCATCGGTGCCGACCAGGCGGTTGTCATAACTGCCGCAGCCCATCAGCAGCAAGTAACCCAACTTGTGGCCGTCCTCGCTCACGCCGCGGTCAAAGAACATCTTACACAGGCGGCGATAGGCCATCGCATCCTGGGTACCGCTAGAGAACTCGTTGAACACTTTCTCATGGTCCAGCACGAGTACACGGAAGTTGTCATACTTCTCATGCAACGCGGCAACGCGGCGCGCCTGCTCCAAATAGGCACTGGGTGCCAGAATAATCATGTCAGGAATAGGCTCACCGTGAATATCCTGATTGGGAACATCGCCAATAAATTCGGGATGGGGAAAAGTGCCCGATTCGTCAAATGCTACGAACTCCAAACGTCCGGTTCCCACTGGGCTGAAGGTGGCAATGCCGTCGGCAAAAACCGCTTTCATCTCAAGCAGGGCAAAGGGCTTGGTCACATCCCACACATGGGTGGCAGAACCACAGCCAGCCAAACGGTAACACATGTTGACGCTAGCAACCGAGTCGCCGAAGACCAATTTACCATTCTTGAGCGCCAATTCCCGCTCATAATTGATAGTGATATAGTCCAGACGAGCCAGCTTGACCGAGCCAGGGCATGAATACTCCAGGGTATAGTTCAGTTGTGTCGTGCCGTCAAGGGTAAAAGTCTTGAGAGCCCCGTTACCGTTCAACTCATAGTGGGCATGAGAGGATGAAGCGACAGGTATTTCATCACTGCCACTTACCACCGACAATGCAGTGCCGTTATAACTTTGAGCAATCGTGCTCCTGGCACCCGAGGTATTGGCGCCGAACATGGTGAAAGCCTTTACCGTACTGCCGCTAACCAGGCCGTCAAGATCAAACTTGAAGGTCTGACGTTTGTTACTCTTGAAGTCCTCACCGAGGAACGCACGTCCCGTCTCACCGGGATTGATGATTTCCTGCTCGTGAAAAAGACGCTCAGTAAAGGTGGTCTTGGCAACACCAGAGGGTTCATTTGTCGCTTTCTGAATCTCGATGTCGTTGAAACGGCTGTCGTTAGTCACCAGATAGCTGCCCGAGTTGGCATAGGGGTGCTGCACCTGCAACTGCTGCAACCTAGAGCCACGGTGTTTCCACGACAATTGGCTCTGGGCATAGAACAGGATGCGGTCGCCAGCCCGCACGATAGGCACCTGGGGCAGGTCATCGGCATAGTTGTCGCCGAGCATCTTCTCGCTCAACGGCTTGCCTCCGTAACCGAAAATGTGAATCTTTGACAAGTCACTGCCCAGTCCCCAACTGCGGATGTCATCGGCGGTAATCTGGTACACGCCACTCTCCACGACCGCAATCTTGACCCACTGGCCACTGGCCAGTTTACTCGTCTCGGCATAGTAACTCTTGTCAAGCGCATTGACCGAAAAAGCACAGCAGGCCATCACCAGAAAAGGCACAACCATGCGGACGAAATATCTCATCATCTTTTTCATCGTGTTTTATCTTTATATCCTAATAACGATGATTTTCCTGCAATATTGCACAAAGGGCAACTTTAGCCGCTCAATAGGCGATAGCGAGCGTCATGTAGTGGCGCTCAACACGATGTGTGGTCATGCGGTAGCGGTTAGCGCCGCAACGGGCAGTAAAGGTGATTTCCTCAAAGTCAAGCTCGGTGACGGTGAAGGGATCCAGACAGATGCCGTTGGTCCAATCCAGTGCGCTGTTGCGTTCGGCCTTGATGATAGCTTCCTTGGCGGTCCAGGCAATGATATGGGCTGCCATGTTTTGACCGATGAAGGTCTGTTCTTCAGGATTGAGGAACTTGGCACGCACTTTCAGCACCTGTTGGCGGTCGGCCTGCTCGGCATCCAGCCCGATGACCTCGTTCTCGTTGACTGCCAGCGCCACCAGCTGTGGCGTGTGGGTGATGCTGATGTTCACCTGCTCATGGCCCTCGACCGACGGAGCCCCCTGCTCGTCATGCAACAGTGTGACAGGCTGCCCAAAAGCACGACACAGCAACAGCCTCTCGGCGGCCTTCTCGCGCTGCCGCTTGAGGGGCAGGTCCATTAAATCCTCAAATGCTATGCCCATCTCATGGCAACGCGACGCTAGCAGCGACGTCTCTTCCTCAAGCCGCCACACCAGCACTCTCGTGCCTCCCGGAAATGTCACTTCCTCCAAAAACATTGAGATTATCAAACCTTCTAGACCCTCTAGAATCTCTAGATCATCTAGATAGTCTAGACCAGTAACTCCTAACTTCTCACTTCTCACTCCTAACTCCTCACTCAACTCTACCCTACTCCGTTCTTGGCTAGCTCGATACGGGTGAGAATGTTGGGGTTGTCCTCGCTGGCAGCAATCCAGGAGCGATAACGACGACGATTCACGTAACGCTCGACCAGATAGGCCAAGATAAACATCACGGGCACCTGTATCCACAGCATCCAGTAGGGGTGCTGAACCTGATAGAGGGTGGAACCGTTGGTCTGCATGAGCACGTAGCCGTTGACCATCCATGTAGCTGGCACACAGTCGCCCACAAGCCACCACAGCCTTGACATTAGGTAGCGCGGCCACGATACGCCCGTCAGGAACACAAAGACTACCGACGAGAACACGAACAGCAGGAACACGCTCTCGCGCTCGTTGACAAAGGCCGACAACGTCTGTCCCATGAACGAGACAGCGATGACAAAGGGCACAGCCAGGCAGATGATGTGCAACAGGTTGCCATACTGCGGGAAACCGAACATCAGCGGCACGTAGTGAAGAACATAGATGACGGGCAGCACATAAATGATCTGGTGACACATCATCTTACCCACGATGGTGGCACCGGGGCTAGCCTCGACAGCCATCGGGTCACGGCCGCCATTGCGACGACGGCGCTCAATGCTGCCGCCATGCAGCATAGCAATACCCAGAATCATGCTCTGTTGCAGTACCAGCGGCAGGATAAACAGCAGCACGGCACTGGCGATACCAATTGCGGGATTGCCCACAGGTACCTGATGGTTCTCGACGATAGATCCTCCCATATTCACCACGGGCTCGACGACGGCAGCCATGCGTTCATTGCCCATCGCCTGAGTAACGTTGGACAAAGCAGTAAACATCGCCTTGTAACGCATCATCACGCTCATGTCGCAGTAGAGCGACACATGCGCCTGCTCGCCGCGACCGACACTCTGGCCAAAATCACGCGGCACATGCAGGATGCCATAACAGTCCTTGCGGTGCATAGCCTCCTGTGCCTCCTGCATGTTGGCGGCATATCCGGTTATAGCAATCTCCTGGGTTGCATCGAGACGGCGCACGAGGTCACGGCTCGCATGGGTGCGGTTGTCATCGACAACCACAACACGCTCGTTGCGTACCACCTCGGGATTGTAGATCAGGGCATACAAGACAGGGTAAACCGCATTGAGGACCAGGAAAAAGATGACTACGCCCTCGTCACGGAAGACGAGCAGCAACTC
>JAEEGF012463965.1_pt1 | contig 16333 bp, 9 predicted proteins | sample 9134171 | NCBI WGS metagenome assembly JAEEGF01 (sample SAMN16246542, study PRJNA631951) | gut metagenome | biome: gut microbiome; feature: rumen; material: AP-attached | host: Bos | place: Iran: Karaj | collected 2018-10
GTGCTTGAAAAGGGTTTTACCCTAGCCGATGTGGACAGTGTGACAGTCGCCAGCGAGACGTTTGTCGACGACAATGTCCTCGTCAAGTACAACAACAATGTGGCCGACGTGTATGTAGCCGGTAACATCGCTAACCACATCACCGCCCAGGTGACTGGTGCACGCGTTGCCGTCATGCAGGACGCCACAGTGGCCACCGAGTACATCTATACCCTGCAGGGCACGAGCAGCAGCGGCTGCTTCTATCATGCGGGTTCCTACAAGATGACTCTCGCGCTCAACGGCGTCAATCTGACCAACCCTGACAGCGCAGCCATCAACATCCAGAACAGCAAGCGCATCGCCGTGCAACTCGTTGACGGCACTACCAATACGCTCGCCGACGGCGCCAGCAACACCAAGAAAGCTGCCTTCCTTGTGAAGGGTCATGCCGAATTTGCCAAGGGTGGTTCTTTGACCATCACGGGAAACAAGAAGCACGCGCTGGCCTGCAACGAGTACATGGAAGTGAAGAAGACCGTGGGCACCATCACCATCACCAGTGCTGTGGCCGATGCTATCAACGTGACCCAGTACTTCCAGATGAACGGCGGTACCATCAATATCCAGAGCTGTGGCGACGACGGCATCCAAGTCGATGCCGAGGACACTTCTCTTCCTGAGGAGGATGGCCATGTGCTCATCAAGGGCGGTACGCTCACCATCAACGGCAGCGCGGCAGCAACCAAGTGTATCAAGGCCGAGGGCAACATTGATATCCAGGGCGGCACGCTCACGCTGAAACACAGCGGTATTCCCACTTGGGACAGCAGTGAGAACAAAATCAAGGAGGCTATCGGTATGAGCACCGACCGCAACCTGACCATCAATGGTGCCGAAGCCATCATCAATATCACCATGACCGGTAACGGCGCTCGCGGCATGAAGTGCGACAGCACGCTCACTGCAACCGCCGGCACCATCGATATCAACTGCTCGGGTCAGCCGTGGGCTTACGGTACGACCGATACGACCAATGTCAAGTGCGCTAAGGCTGACTACGCCTTCATCCTGAATGGTGCCAACTTCAAGTGCACTACCACCAAGGATGAGGCCGAGGGTATCCACAGCGAGGGCACCGTCCTCATCAGTGACGGCGTCTTGACGCTCAACACCTATGACCACGGTATCAAGAGCGACGGCAACATGGACATCACCGGCGGTACCATCAACTTTACCGTCACCGGTCCTGCCAGCAAGGCCATCAAGCCCGAAGGTAACCTGCACATCACTGGTGGTACTATTACCGGCAGCGTGAGCGGTGGAGGCGAGACCTACAACGACAAAACGGTCAGCGGCTCGGCCTGCATCAAGGGTAAAGCCAACTGCGTAATCGACGGCGGTACGTTCGACCTCAAGGCCACCGGTCAAGGCGGCAAGGGCATGAACTTCAATGGCACGCTCACCATCAACGACGGTAACATTAAGGTGACCACTACGGGTAGCAGGTACGGCACCAGCAGCAGTGGTGGTGGCGGCTTTAATCCTTGGAATCCGTGGGGCGGCGATGATAGCAGTAGCGACACCAGCTCTTCTCCCAAGGGCATCCGCGCCGAGGGCAATATCACCATCAACGGTGGCACATTCACCATCTCATGTACTGGCGGTGAGGGTGCTGAGGGCATCGAGTCCAAGTCCGTTATTACCGTTAACAATGGCTATATCGAGGCTACGACCTATGATGACGCCATGAATGCTGGTAGCGACATGTACATCAAGGGCGGTTACGTCTATGCAGTAGCCACCAACAACGATGCCATTGACGCCAACGGCAATATGTACCTGAGCGGCGGCTTTATCTTCTGCGCAGGTAGTGAAGAGGGTGCTGACGCCAACACCGAGGCTCAAAAGAAACTCTACATCCAGCCCGGTGTAACCCTGATGGCCTACGGCCGCAGCATGGGCGCCCTGGAGAACAACGCAAGCATATCTCAGACGTGTTATAAGGTCACCACCTATTCAGCTGGTACACGCTATGCCCTGTATAACAGCGGCAATGTAGCGTTTGCGGTAACGGCACCATCCATCAGTGCTAGCGGTCCTGGTATGATTGCTGGTCCTGGCGGTCCTGGCGGTAACCAAAGTGCCTCATTCATTGTCACGACACCGGGCACCACTTCGCTCAAGTCGGGTGTGACCTTCAGCGGCTCCTCATTGTGGAGCGGCAAGGGCAGCACCAATGCAACTGGCGGTAGTAATGTTTCGCTCTCTGCTATGTAATAATCAAGTAGTTATAAACAATGACATCATTATTTAAAAGACTTAGAAATATGAAAAAGACGATTATAACGATGCTGATCGCACTGGTGGCCATGACCATCAGCGCCGAGACCTATAGCTACCTGAAGTTCACCAAGATTGACAATTCGACCGTGACCTATTCGGTAGAAGGCATCAAGCTCACCTACGATAACACTAATGTGACCATTACCAATGCCGAGGGCACGGCAACGCTGCCCCTTGCACAGGTAAAGGATATGGAGTTTACCAATGATCCTGGCTCGACACCTAGTATACTTATTGGTGACGTGAACAATGACGGTGAAGTCTCCATTGGCGATGTGACTGCGCTCATCGATTATCTGTTAGGAGGTACTGCCAACAACATCAATCTGGCTGCTGCCGACGTGAACAGCGATAGCGAGGTAACCATTGCCGATGTCACTGCGCTCATCGATAAATTATTGAGCGGCAACTAAAGATGTAGTCTCCCAAGAACTATTGCATGCTTTGGTTTTGCGTCGTCTGGATTATTCCAGGCGACGCAATTTGTGTGTAATTCCTTTTGTTATCAGAAGTGCGGATGAAGGATAGGACAAAAGGATAATTCTTAAAAAATGTTAAAGAATTTGGTGGTTTAAAAACTATTGTTATACCTTTGCAGTGTACTAGTTAAGTAGTACACTAGATAAGTTTATTATTAACCATTTTAAATATCTATCTATTATGTTTACAATCAGCAATCTAACCTTCAGTTACAACAAGCGTAATGGAGATCTTTTCCACGATTTCTCGCTTGAATTGAACGCTGGCAATGTTTACGGTCTGCTAGGAAAGAACGGTGCCGGCAAGTCCACGCTCATCTACTTGATGACAGGTCTGCTCACTCCCGCCAGTGGCGAGGTGCTGATGGATGGTGATAATGTTCGCAAGCGTCTGCCCAAGACGATGAGTGACCTCTTCCTGGTACCCGAGGAATTTGAACTGCCTCGCCTCACGCTCAAGAAGTATGTGAGCATCAATGCCCCCTTCTATCCCCGCTTCAGTATGGAGGACATGCAGCGCTATCTCGACATCTTTGAGATGGGCGGTGACTTGAATGTGAAGCTCAACAACCTGTCGATGGGTCAAAAGAAGAAAGTGTTCATGGCCTTTGCCTTTGCCACCAACACCCGTGCCCTGATCATGGACGAGCCGACTAACGGCCTGGACATTCCCAGCAAGAGCCAGTTCCGCAAACTCGTCACCACCTGCATGAGTGATGACAAGATGATGCTCATCTCGACCCATCAGGTGCGCGACATCAGCGACATCCTCGACCATGTGACCATCATTGACCAGAGCCGCGTGCTGCTCAATACCGGCATGGCCGATGTGACTAGCAAGTTGGCCTTCCGCCCGCTGCGTGATGGCGACCAGCCCATTTTCACGCAGCAGAGCCCCTACGGCACTCTGGGTGTTGTTCCTGCCCTGCCTGAAGAGGAGACCAAGGTTGATTTGGAGATGTTGTTCAATGCCACACTCCAGAATTCTGAGGCCATCAATCAAATGTTCACCACCTTAAAATGACCACAGCCATGAGTACGAAGAATCAAATTTTTGACTTTGGCCGCTTCACAGCTGCCCTGCGCAAGGAGTGGGCTGAAAACAAGCGCCTGATATTACTGGTGATGCTGGGCGTCTATCTGATTTTTGCCTCTGGTCTGATTTTGGACAACTACTTGAATCGCGGCATGGGAAACAATGCTGTTGATCCCATGTTCACATTCTTATTTATGGGGATTATTTCATCACTTGGCTTTGCCGGATTGGCCAGTAAGGGCAAGCGAATGAATTACCTGATTTCTCCTTCATCGACTGTCGAGAAGTTTACGGCAAATGCACTGATTTATGTGATCGGTGGCATCGTGGTCGTATTCCTCTGTATTGGCCTCGCCGATTTGACCCGCATTGCCGCTCTCTGGTTCTTCAGGAGTGACGATTTGCTGGTCTCAGGCCCCACGGCATTTGCCGACACCGTCATCAAGTGGGTAGATCCTAAGGGAGACTTTTGGTCTTGCCTGCCCGAGTTCTTGCTCAACTGCCTGTGGTGGTCCTCGGTGTTCATGTTGGGCAGTATCCTGTGGCCCAAGCATTCATTACTCAAGACAGGCTTGGCTATCATTGCGTATTTCATTCTAGTAACTGTCCTGGTTTTGATTAATCACAGAGATGCATCATCATTTAGTAAAGGTTGGGAGAATTATGAACGGATATCTCCTTACATTGACTGCGTCATCATCATCCTGAGTTGGGTGATTGGTTGGATTCTGTTTAAGGGCAAAGACGTGATCCGCCGCAGATGGCGTGTTGTGACAACCAACAGTTAATAATTTAGATGACACAACTATGGATACGACCAATCAAATATTCAACTGGAAGCGCTTCACAGCAGCTCTGCGCAAGGAATGGGTGGAAAACCGCACCGTGTTGTTGCTCGTCATCGCTGTCACCTTCCTCCTGTATGCGGTAATTCCTCCGACAAAGCATTTTTCTAGAGGAGAAATGTTATATTGCTTCCTCATCAATTATGGGTTTATGGCTCTAGCTTGCATCGTGCCATCGCTGGCAAACCGCCAACTCAAGAGCAAAACAGGCCGCATAGAATTATTGACCTTGCCCACATCGATGTTTGAAAAGTTTGCTGTCGGCATAACCATTTACATCATCGGCTTCTTTGTGGCATTCGTCATCTGTGTTCAACTTGCAGATCTCTTACGCTCCGCAATCTCTGGTTTTGAAATGGCTCCCAACCATCTTTTCAATTTTATGGACGAACTTCATGATTTCAGCCATTACGTGTATGAGAACTCTCAATACTTCACATGGACCGCTCTGGTGTCAACCGCTCCTTTGTTTTTCCTGGGCAGCGTGTTGTGGCCCCGCTGGTCGGTGATTAAAACGTTCGCTCTGACCATTGTAGGAACTTTTATACTCGAATTCATGTTCATCGGTGTTAAGGCCATGATGGGCGAGCATCTGGATTTTGATACTATAGATAACAACGCTCAGTACATCGTGATGACCGATGTCGTTAACATCGTCATTCTCATCGTGAGCCTTGTACTGGCTTGGTACCTGTTGAAGCGTAAAGATATTGTATCACTCAAATGGTGGAAATAAAGCTATGAATTTCAAGGATAATAAAGCAATATATCTGCAGATTGCAGACCGCATCGGCGACCAGATCCTCTCAGGGACACTGACACCCGATGGCAAGGTGCCGAGCGTACGCGAACTCGCCGCCGAGATTGAGGTCAACGCCAACACTGTGGCGCGCACCTATGACCACCTGCAGCAGAATGGGGTCATCTACACCAAGCGTGGACTGGGCTACTTTGTCAGCCCCGACGCTCAGGAGAAGATTGTGGCCTCGCGTCGCAACCAGCTGATGCAGGGCGAAATGGACTACTTCCTGGGACAGCTCAAGGCTGTGGGCATTACCCCTGCCGAGCTCCAGGAACTCTATAGCAACTATCTCAACAAGTAATCATCCATCCATCAACAACGAATTACGCAAATTATACTTACAAAACAATCACATACAATGATAATTAGGGCGTCATTTGTGTAATTCATAGTTTGAACCAAACAATAAGATTATGGAACAGCAAGCATTTGTAGCAACAGCAACCGCGGTGGTTATCGCCATCGTCACATTGATCACCAGCGTTATCCTGTCGCATTGATCAAAACAGTAACTCCACAGTTATTAACTCTTAAAACCACTATCAAGATGAAAAAAGTAATTTTTACTACCATACTGGCGTTGATTGGCGTCATGGCAATCACCTCTTGCACCGATGATGCTAAGAAAGGTGACCGGTTGACAACCATGCTCACTATCGAGTCGTCACAAGACCTGATCGACGTGTGTGACATCCAGATTACCTACAAGGGCAAGGGCGGTGTCAACACCATCGACACCATCACCACGACCAAGTGGCATAAAATCATCGTCAACGACTCGTTCCCCACCAAGATTGGCCTGGTCGTGTTGAGATATCTCGTGAAGCCCGGGTTCAAGCCCACCAAGGACTTCTATAATCTGGAGTGCAGGTACCGTTCTACCTGTAAGGAACAGGAGCACAGGATTGACTACTATCCCTTGAGGATGCCCGATGTGCCAGGTGACAAAATCGCCAGCATACTTGAAATGCAAAACTATATGCATAAAGACACCGAAGAGAGAGAAGTAAAGCAGGAAGTCTTTATCAGCAGTATAGTTATTGTGACCAAGGCCAAGAATGGCTCAACGGGTGACCCCTTCGACATCAAGTTTGAAGGAGAAACGGATTCCAGTTCCGTCCAGCTGGTGGAGGAACAGCCTGTATTAGGTCCTGACCATGTGAACCAGCAGGCTCCAGCTACAACAAATAATAAGTAACCCTAAAAACTGATAGCATTATGAAAACAATTCTATATACCGCAGTGTTGATGCTCATGACTGCAACGGTACTTACCTCATGCGGCAAACTGCAAGAGGGCTGGCAAGATGGGCAAGAGAACAGTCAAGAGATCAAGCCAGAAAAGAGGCAGGTTAGTGTCACTTATGAAATCAAATGCTCTCAAGACGTTGTCGATGCACTCGATATGGTGATTACCTATAAGGACAAGGGAGGCATCAACGCCACCGACACCCTGCGCGATACCATCTGGACCAAGACCGTTGTCAATGAGGTGATTCCAGTGAAGATCGGTTTGTCCTGGTCATTATCACCCAAGTCCGCCGACAAGATCACAAAGGAAACCTTTGAGGATCTCGCTGCCAGCTATTCTATCACGAGAAACGGTGAAGTTTCTTCTAATCATACGATTGCTAGGGATAATCTTTTCCATTATTATCCTTCCTATAAGGATTTCCCTGCCAGCAAATTGTCAAACCTGTGTGATTATGAAAACTACGAGCACACTCTAGTACTAAGTAATCATGATTATGTAAACTCGCTGTGTTACATGCTCAAACCCATAGCAGATGCGTTAGGGTACGAGAGAATCATTGATGAACCCGCTTATTGGGACGACTAGAAGCGCGGCTACAAAGCGTGCCTGGAACTAAAAGTGTAAAAAAAATTGACACAATAGTGTTAAAATTGAAGAGAAACGATTGTTTGCAGTGAAAAGTGTTTGGAATGGCATAATATTTGTATCTAAATTTGTGACAGCAAACCGGAAATCCGTTTTCCGTTTTACCTCGACAATGAACCGACAGTAACAAACATTAATGATATAAAACGTAACATTATGGAACCACAACTTTGCATCGTAACCATTACAATGATTGCAGTCGCTATTGTAACGCTTATCTCATCATTGGTTTTGGGCTGATTATTGTAGAAATGGTGCGGCTGCCGATGCTAGGCGGCACACGAGGATGGCTACATTTCTCTTCAGGAGTGATTGCTTGATGACGATCTCCACCGCACCTACAAGGAATTTAAAACTTATAAGATATCATTATCGGCAGCGCTACCGATAATGGTATCTGTTTTTTAATGAAATGGGATGGATGAAATGTAAAAAGCAGGGGTTTTTAAAAAAAAATGTGGATTTCGTGTAGTTTTTTGGATATGGGCTGCGTCTAACAGTCGAAATAATCGATAAATTTGCATCAGCAAACGACAATTTTATCAATCTATATATTTAACTATCAAGTTTTTATTATGAACACAAAGAAATTATTTGCTGTTTTGATGGTCATGCTGTTGGCGTTCAGTGCCAACATGGTGACGGCACAGGAGATGCCGCCCATCCCCGTGGACGACGCTGTGCGCATCGGTAAACTGGATTGCGGACTGACCTATTACATCCGCCACAACGATTATCCTGAGAACCGTGTGAACTTCTACATTGCCCAGCGCGTGGGCTCCATTCAGGAGGAAGAAAGTCAGCGCGGTCTGGCCCACTTCCTGGAGCACATGGCCTTTAACGGCAGTGAGCACTTCAACGGCGAGGGCAAGAGCATCATCGACTATACCCGTTCACTGGGTGTGAACTTTGGTGGTGACCTGAATGCTTACACGAGCATTGCCGAGACCGTTTATAACATCAACGACGTGCCCAGCACGCGCCAGAGCGCTATCGACTCCTGCTTGCTCATCCTCAAGGACTGGAGCACTGGTCTGCTGCTCACCGACGAGGAGATTGACAAGGAGCGCGGTGTGATCCACGAGGAGTGGCGTCTGGGCCAGAGCGCACAGATGCGTATGCTGGAGCGCCAGCTGGAGCCCCTGTTCCCCGGTTCCAAGTTCGGCAAGCGCCTGCCCATCGGTCTGATGAGCGTGGTGGACAACTTTGAGTACAAGGAGTTGCGCGATTACTACCACAAGTGGTATCGCCCCGACAACCAGGCCCTGGTCATCGTGGGTGACGTGGATGTGGACCACATCGAGGCCCAGATCAAGGAGATGTACAAGGGTTACACACTCGACCCCAACGCCGCTCAGGTGGTTCGCGAGCCCGTGCCCGACAACGATGAGCCCATCATTGTTGTTGACAAGGACAAGGAGCAGCAGTACAGTGAGGTGAGCGTGATGTTCAAGCATGAGACCGAAGAGCCTGATGAGAAAAAGAATCTGGATTACCTTATCGTCGATTACGTCAAGGACATGATTACCGACATGGTCAACACCCGCTTGAGGGATCTGGCACAGGAGCCCGACTGCCCCTTCGACAACGCTTATTGCTATGACGGAGAATACATCTTGGCCAACACCATGGATGCCTTCACGATTGACATCATGCCCAAGGAGGGCAAGACCGAGGCCGCTACCCAGGCTGCTATCATCGAGGCCCTGCGTGCCGTTAAGCATGGCTTTACCGCTAGCGAGTACGGCCGTGCCCGTGACGAGTACATGAGCCGCCTGGAGAAGCAGTACAACCAGCGCGACAAGGTTTCCAACGAGAGGTATGGTCGCCAGTATTGCAGCAACTTCCTGGATGGCGAGCCCATCCCCTCGATCGAGATGCTGTATCAGATTATGGGTATGATTGCTCCCAACATCACTGTTGACATGATCAACGAAGTATTGCCCGAGCTCATCAGCACCGATGGTAAGAACCTTGTCATCACCAACTTCAACCAGGAAAAGGAAGGTGCCGTTTATCCCACCGTCGAGGCCCTCAAGGCTGCATACGATGCTGCCGTTAACGCCAACATCGAGGCCTATGTGGACAACGTGAAGAATGAGCCCCTGATGACCAAGATGCCCAAGAAGGGTAAAATCAAAAAGGAGAGCACCAACAATACCTTCGGCTACAAGGAACTTGAACTGAGCAATGGCGCCCGCGTCATCCTCAAGAAGACCGACTACAAGAAGGACGAGATTACCATGAGCGCTTTCCAGCGCGGCGGTCAGTCGCTCTATGGCCAGAAGGACTGGGCTAATCTGCATATGCTTGACATGCTCAACAGCTTCACTGGCGTGGGCAACTTCTCCAACTCTGAACTGGATAAGGCACTCGCAGGCAAGCAGGTCAACGTAAATCTGAACATTACCGACTACACCGATAACCTAAGCGGTAACAGCACTGTTAAGGATCTGGAGACCATGTTCCAGCTCATCTACCTCAAGTTCACCGCCCTGAACAAGGATGAGAAGAAGTTCAACCAGTCCATGAGCCTGATGGAGACCCAGCTCAAGAACAAGGACCTCATGCCCGAAGCCGCATTTAGCGACACCTTGCAGTATGTGATGACCAACCGCAGTTGGCGCCACCAGCCCTTCAATGTCGAGCACCTGAAGCAGATCAATCTGGACCGCATCCTTGAGATTGCTAAGGAGCGCACGGCCAATGCCGCCAACTACACCTTCACCTTCGTGGGTGACTTTGACGAGACCGTCATCCTCCCGTTGATTGAGCAGTACATTGCCAGTCTGCCCGCCAAGAAGGGTGTGAAGACCAACTGGGTTAACGATGTGGATATGCCTAAGGGACAGGTTGTCAACCACTTCACCAAGAAGATGGAGTCACCCAAGGAGTTTGAGCTCCTCGTTTGGCACAACAACGAGTTGCCCTACAGCCTGGAGAATGAAATCAAGGCCGAAATCCTGGGTGAGGTTCTCTCACGCGTATATCTGCAGAAGATCCGTGAAGATGCCGGTGCTGCCTATTCGACCGAGGCTATGGGTCAAGTGGGCATCAGTGGCGGCAAGCCCCAAACCCTGGTACTCGCTATCTGCCCCGTTAATCCTGAGTTTGAGGAGACCGCCCTCAAGATTATGAACGAGGAAATGGTCAACGCTTGCTCCTTCATCGATGCCACTGCACTGAAGGAGGCCCAGGAGCAAATGCTCAAGGACCATGCTACCAGCCTCAAGGAGAACAGGTACTGGCGCACCGCCATTGTGGAATACCTGATGAACGGTGTTGACGGCCACACTGGCTATGAGGACATTGTCAAGGCCCAGACTCCCGAGTCGATTGCAGCCTTTGCCCGTCTGCTCTATAATGGCGGCAACAGAATTGAGATTGTGATGGCACCCGAGAAGTAATCAGGATCCTTATCACATGAGTTAGTTTTAAGAGCCAGGGAATCCAATAGCGAGTCCCTGGCTCTTGCTATTGATACTTTTGGCTGTTGTGATTTGCTCAACTGCGTGATTTGTACTATATTTGCACCACCCGATAATTATAAACCCAAGACAGGATAATTCATATCTAATTACATCAATAATACATTTAGCATTATGAACATGAAAAGACTTTTTCTAGCCTTGTTGCTGATGGTCATGGCATTTGGTGCCAGCACCGTCAAGGCGCAAATGATGGGTCCCATTCCCGTCGATGACCAGGTGCGCATCGGTAAGTTGGACTGCGGGCTGACCTACTACATCCGCCACAATGATTATCCCGAGCACCGTGTGGACTTCTTCATTGCCCAGCGCGTGGGCTCCATTCAGGAGGAGGAGAACCAGCGTGGTCTGGCCCACTTCCTGGAGCACATGGCCTTCAACGGCAGTGAGCATTTCAACGGCGAAGGTAAAAGCATCCTCGACTATACCCGCTCGCTGGGTGTCGCCTTCGGCCAGAACATGAATGCCCTCACAAGCATTTCCGAGACCATCTATATGATTACCCAAGTGCCCAGCACGCGCCAGAGCGCTATCGACTCGTGTCTGCTCATCCTCAAGGACTGGAGCGGCGGCCTGCTGCTCACCGACGAGGAGATTGACAAGGAGCGCGGTGTGATTCATGAGGAGTGGCGCATGCGCCGCAGCGCCGATCAGCGCATGATGGAGAATAATCTCGAGACGCTGTATCCTGGCTCAAAGTATGGCCGCCGCATGCCCATCGGCCTGATGGAGATTGTGGACAACTTCCCCTATCAGGACCTGCGCGACTACTACCACAAGTGGTATCGTCCCGACAACCAGGCCCTGATTGTAGTGGGTGATGTGGATGTCGATCACATCGAGGCCCAGATCAAGGAACTGTTCAAGGACTGTGTGCTCGATCCCAATGCCGCCCAGGTAGTTGAGGAGCCCGTGCCCGACAACCCCGAGCCCATCATCGTCATTGACAAGGACAAGGAGCAGCAATATAACCATGTGACAATCATGTTCAAGCACGAGGCCACCCCCAAGGAACAGAAGGGCGACGTGTTATATCTGTTTAAGAGTTTTACCACTGCTATGATGAGCATTATGCTCAACAACCGTCTGGAAGAGATGGCTCTGGAGCCCGACTGCCCCTTCCTGTCGGCCGGTGCCTCCGATGGCCCTTATCTGCTGTCCAAGAATGCCGAGGCATTCACCTTGAGCGTGTCGCCCAAGGAAGGCCAGACCGAGGCCGCAGTCCAGGCCGTTGTTACCGAGGCGATACGCGCTGCCGAGCACGGCTTTACCGATACCGAGTATGAGCGTGCCAAGGAGGATCTCATGAGCATTCTGGAGAATGCCTATAACGAGCGCAATAAGATTCCCAATACAGCATTTGCCGTTGAATACTGCAATAATTACCTCAACAACGAGCCCATGCCCTCGATTGAGCAGAGATACCAACTCATGCAGGCGCTCGTCCCTCAGATACCTGTCGAACTCATCAACATGGTCATTCCCAAGTTCATCAACACCACAGGCGAGAACCTCGTTGTGATGAACTTCAACCAGGAGAAGGACGATGCTGTTTATCCCACGCCCGAGGGCCTGAAGGCTGCCATTGACGCAGGTCTGTATGCCCAGGTTGAGGCCTTTGTCGATAACGTGAAGCAGGAGCCCCTCATCAGCAAGATGCCCAAGAAGGGTAAAATCACAAAAGAGACCTACAACAGCAAGTTTGACTACAACGAGCTCGAGTTGAGCAACGGTGTCCGTGTTATCCTCAAGAAGACCGATTTCAAGAAGAACGAGATCCGGATGGAAGCCGAGGCTCGCGGTGGTACTTCGCTCTACGGTGAGGAGGATTGGGCCAACGTTGAGAAGCTGGACTTCTTCCTGATGGATTGTGGTCTGGGCAACTTCACAAAAACCGAGCTCGATAAGGCTACCGCTGGCAAACAGGTTGATGTCTACTTTTTTATGTCTCCATACAATGATTTTGTATCCGGCAACTCCACGGTCAAGGACCTGGAAACCATGTTCCAGCTCACCTATCTCACCTTTACCGATCTCCATATCGATGAGAAAAACTTCAACCAAAACAAGAGCTTTCTCGAAGACATTTACAAGAACCGTGGCATGGACCATGAATCTGTATTCCTCGACTCGGTCATTTATACCCTTAACGATCATGACTGGCGCTGTAAGCCCTTCAATGTTGAGGACTTGAAGAAGATGAACCTTGACCGCATGATGGAGATCGTCAAGGAGCGCACCGCCAACGCCGCCAATTACACTTTCATCTTTGTGGGTAATTTTGACGAGGCACTGATCCGTCAGTACATCGAGCAGTACATCGCCAGCCTGCCCGGCAAGAAGGGCTCTCGATCCAACTGGGTGAATGTTACTACCCGTCCCGAAGGCGAGACCATCAATCACTTCTCCCGCAAGATGGAAACGCCCAAGGCCAATGCCGAAATCATCTGGTATGACACCAAGACTCCTTATAGTGTTGAGAACGGCATCAAGGCCGACATGCTGGGTCAGGTGCTGAACAAGATTTATCTGCAGAAGATCCGTGAGGATGCAGGTGCTGCCTACTCGGCAGAGGCTGGTGGCGGTGCTAGACTCTATGGCGACCGTTGCATTACCTCCATCTCGGCTTCTTGCCCAGTGAAACCTGAGTTTGTTGACGTCGCCCTCAAGATTATTAACGAGGAGCTGGTCAAGGCTTGCAGCACTATCGATGCCACTACCCTGCAGGAGATCAAGGAACTCATGATCAAGGAGCACAACACCGAACTCAAGGAGAACTCCTACTGGATGTCTATTATCTCGGCCTATATTGATCCGGGTATTGACTACCACACTGGCTATGAGCAGATGATCAATGCCCAGACTCCTGAGAGCATTGCCGCCTTTGCCCGCCAGATCCTGGCTGCCGGCAACAAGGTCGAGGTGGTCATGACCCCCGAGGAGTGACCACCTGCCGGATTAGAATCAATTTAACATGAGAGCCAGGGATTCCGCATGAGTTCCTGGCTCTCGGTTGCTTCTCAAGGTCAAAAGATTTGCTCGATTGCATGATTTGTACTATATTTGCGCCACTCAATTACTATAAACCCAAGATAGGATATATCATACTATTAACATCAACAATAAATTCTGCATTATGAACGTGAAGAAACTTTTTGTTGCCTTGCTGCTGATGATAGTGGCATTGGGCACCAACGTGATGATGGCACAGCAGATGCCGCCCATCCCTGTGGACGAAGCTGTGCGCATCGGTAAACTGGATTGCGGACTGACCTACTACATCCGCCACAACAACTATCCCGAGCACCGCGTGAACTTCTACATTGCTCAGCGCGTGGGTTCCATCCAGGAGGAGGAAAGCCAGCGTGGCCTCGCCCATTTCCTGGAGCACATGGCCTTCAACGGCAGTGAGCACTTCAACGGCGAGGGCAAGGGCATTATCGACTACACCCGCTCGCTGGGTGTGGAGTTCGGCCGTGACATGAATGCCTATACCAGCATTGCCGAAACGGTCTATAACATCAATAACGTGCCAAGCACGCGCCAGAGCGCTATCGACTCCTGCTTGCTTATCCTCAAGGACTGGAGCGGTGGCCTGCTGCTCACCGACGAGGAGATCGACAAGGAGCGCGGCGTTATCCACGAGGAGTGGCGACTGAGCCGCGGTGCGCAGATGCGTATGCTCGAGAACAACCTCGAAACCCTGTATCCCGGTTCGAAGTATGGCCGCCGCATGCCCATCGGCCTGATGAGTGTTGTGGACAACTTCCCCTACAACGAGTTGCGCGACTACTACCACAAGTGGTATCGTCCCGACAACCAGGCCCTGGTTATCGTGGGTGACGTGGACGTAGACCACATCGAGGCCCAGATCAAGGAACTCTTCAAAGACTGCAAACTCGACCCCAATGCCGCACAGGTGGTTGAGGAGCCCGTGCCCGACAATGAAACGGCTATCATCGTCGTCGATAAGGACAAGGAGCAACAGACGAGCAGCTCCCAGGTCATTTTCAAGCACGACGCTGTGGAGAAGGAGGGTAAAACCACTCTTGACTATCTCCTCTATAACTATATGCGCAACATGATGAGCAGTATGCTCAACAGCCGCCTGAGCGAGAAGACACAAGAAGCCGACTGCCCCTACCTGATGGGATTTGCCTATGACGGCAACTATTTGTTGTCCAAAAACAAGGATGCTTTCAACCTCGTGTTCGTCCCCAAGGAGGGCATGACCGAGCAATCAACCCAGGACATCGTCACCGAGGCCATGCGCGCCATGGAGCACGGCTTCACCGAGACCGAGTACATCCGTGCCCGTGAAGAGTATCTGAGTGGCCTGGAGAGTCGCTACAACGAGCGCAACAAGGTGGACAATGATTACTACGGACGCCAATACTGCAGCCACTATCTCGACAACGAGCCCATTCCCTCGATCGAGCAGGAGTATGAAATCATGAACCAGATTGTGCCCATGATTCCCGTTGAGGCCATCAACTCGATACTGCCCGCAATCATTACCACCGATGGTAAGAACTTGATTGTCGTGAGCTTCAACCAGGACAAGGAAGGTGCCGTTTATCCCACTGCCGATGCCCTGAAGGCTGCTGTCGATGCCGGTCTCAATGCCCAAGTCGAGGCCTATGTGGACAACGTGAAGCAGGAGCCCCTTATCGCCAAGTTGCCCAAGAAGGGTAAAATCGTTAAGGAGACCGAGAACAAGCAGTTCGGTTACAAGGAACTGCAACTGAGCAACGGCGCACGCGTCATCCTCAAGAAAACCGATTTAAAGGACGATGACATCCAGATGAAGGCGATGCAGCGCGGCGGCAATTCGATCTATGGCGAGAAAGACCACGCAAACTTCTCACTCTTTGAAGCCGCCATCGAAGTCAGTGGACTGGGTGAGTTCAACAACACCGAGCTCGAGAAAGCCCTCGCCGGCAAGCAGGTGAGCTGCAGCATGGAGATGGACGGCGAGTTTAACATAGTCAGCGGCTCATCGACCGTCAAGGATCTGGAGACCCTGTTCCAGCTTAACTACCTGATGTTCACCGATATCCGCAAGGACGAGAAGAAGTTCAATAACCTGATAAGCCAACTCGACATGGTGCTTAAGAACAGGGACCTTGTACCCGAGACGGCATTCAACGATTCGCTGAGCATGACGCTGGGTAGCCACAACTGGCGCAGCAAGCCCTTCACCGCCGAGATGGTCAAGCAGCTCGACTATGACCGCGCGCTGCAAATGGCCAAGGAGGTTACTGCCAACGCTGGCAGCTACACGTTCTATTTCGTCGGCTCGTTTGACGAGGCCGTCATCCGTCCGCTCATCGAGCAGTACATCGCCAGCCTGCCCGGTAAGAAGGGCGCCAAGACCAACTGGGTGAACATCGACAATGACCCCAACGGTCAGGTCATCAACCACTTCACCCGCAAGATGCAAGATCCCAAGACCTATA
>JAEEGF011464616.1_pt1 | contig 16328 bp, 11 predicted proteins | sample 9134171 | NCBI WGS metagenome assembly JAEEGF01 (sample SAMN16246542, study PRJNA631951) | gut metagenome | biome: gut microbiome; feature: rumen; material: AP-attached | host: Bos | place: Iran: Karaj | collected 2018-10
TACGTGTTCTCCGTACAACTTTGCCTGCTGTTATGACGGAGTTTTGTACTATAAATGCTACGTCAAAGATGCAACCAATTCTAAATATATATATTCTATTGTGGCCTATGAACCCTCCACTAAGAAGTATTGTGAAATATACAGATGCGCCGATGATAATAAGTATCTGACAAACATCGATGTATTTAATGGTGTATTGTCTTTTGCTGTGTTGGGGTATGATTCATCAGGCTGTCAGATTTTCTGCTATGAAAAGACAGAAGGGGAGCTGGAATACACTGAGGTTTCTCCTATGTACAGCGAGTTTTATGACAAAATCAATGATTATAGCCTGAGCTATATTGGCGATGGATTAAAGAGTGGAAGCAGCTGCTTTGATCGCATCGTCTATAACAAGGGAATTCTCATAGGTAAAAAAGATGGAGCTTATTACTATCTATTCCAGGATGGAGGCTCCAAGCTGATAGAAGCCACAGGTACTGATAATCATTTCATTGATGCCTATGACTATTCCGGCGTGATCTTCCATAAATACGATGATTCTTTTAATTTCGAAGGAAACTTTTATTATAACCGCGAGTCTGGCAGGACGGTGCAGCTTCCTGAGAAAGCTTTGGATAATATGATCTGCTACCGCGACGGATGGCTCTATTATTTCACTGAGGAAGAGAGCGAATACAAAGTTGCGCAGATAGAGGTATACAGGGAGAACCCAAATACCGGGGAAAAAGAGCTTCTTCTGACAAAATACACAATCCCCGGAGTTTATAACTACAATCCCGGCGCGGAGGCCTTTACACTTTTGGATGACGAGGTCCTTTATACGGATCTTTCAGGTGATACAATCAAGTTTTTCAGGGCTAAGATAGAGGATGGAAAGCTGACAGAGGCTAAAGATATCAATTGTCCTGTGGAAAAAATTGATGCTTTTTCCTATGGAACCGTGGAACACATCAGTAAGTCCTTTTATTGCCCTAAGTGCGGTATTCCGTTATCTCAGGCTTATGCTGAATATCTTGTGATAAATGATGGATCAGCGGGTGCAGCCGCCATCAATAAAGAGCTTAAGGACATAGCAGAAAATACAGTTTCTTACTACGGAGAACCTGTGGAAGTTACTGACGAAGAGTGCCAGGAACATCAGGAATATGAAGCCTATATGTTCAATGAGACAAACGATGAATATGTAAGAGGTGCAGGGGTTATTGATGACAGGTATTTCTACGTGAACATGGAAGGCTACTGGTATGGCGGTGGAGCTCACGGAATGCCATTTAAAGATCAGTACATCTTTGACCCGGATACCGGTAAAAGACTGACCTTAAAGGACTTCTATAAGGGAACAGAAGATGAGTTTAAAATGCTCATTGCCACCAAGACTAAAGAGAATTACGAGCAGTATGGTGCGGATAATCCTTATTTTGCCGCAGATGCGGATGAGTGCTATGACAGTGCTTATAGTTCAGCTAACTTATCCGGATGCGTAGAATTTAAGGAGGACGGCGTTATTTATTCATTTATGCCCTATGACATGGGACCATTTTCATCCGGATTCATAGATATTTTCGTATCTTACAAGGATTTACTCGGAAGGGATACTCTGGCAGAGAATTAACATAAACTGCCGCGTTTTCTTATAACTACGGACCTGATTTCTTTTAACATAAAGGAGGAAACGAAATGAAGGCACTATTAATTGGCGGAACCGGGCAGATAAGCATGGCTATAACCAGAAAGCTTGTGGTAGACGGATGGGACGTTTATCTGTTAAACCGCGGAAATCGCAGTTCGGAGCTCCCGGAAGGAGTTCATTCCATAGTGGCGGACATAGGTGATGAAGAGAAGGTGCTTAAAGCTATCGACGGCCTTTTCTTTGACTGTGTCTGCGAGTTTATCGGTTTTACCGTATCACAGGTGGAGCGTGACTACAGGCTCTTTAAGGGCAAAACAAACCAGTATATTTACATCAGCTCAGCATCTGCTTATCACAAACCTGTTAGAAGCTACATTATCACTGAGGGAACCACCCTGGCAAATCCATATTGGCAGTACTCAAGAGATAAGATTGCCTGCGAAGATTTCCTTATGGAAAAGTATAGAACTGAGGGATTTCCTGTAACTATCGTGAGACCTTCACACACCTACGATGAGAGAAATGTTCCTCTCGGAGTTCACGGAGCCAAGGGCGCATGGCAGGTAATTAAAAGAATGCTTGATGGTAAGCCTGTCATCATTCAGGGCGATGGAACAAGTCTTTGGACTGTGACCTTCAATTCTGATTTTGCCATAGGCTACACAGGCCTTATGGGCAACAGACATGCTATTGGAGAGGCTTTCCAGATCACATCCGATGAGACTCTTACCTGGAATCAGATCTACGAGACCATAGCTGATGCTCTGGGTGTAGAACTTAAGCCTTATCATATTTCCTCAGAATTCCTTGCAGCTGTGGGAAAGCAGTACGACTATAACGGAGCTCTTCTTGGAGATAAATCAAATACCGTTGTCTTTGACAATACCAAGTTAAAAGAGGTAGTTCCTCAGATGACAACCTATATTCCTTTCCACGAAGGAGTAAGGATATCCCTTAACAACATTCTTTCTCATCCTGAGCTTCAGGTGGAAGATCCTGAGTTTGATCAGTGGTGCGACAAAGTAATCGCTGCAGTGGAAGAAGCGAAGAGTAAGCTTATTTAAAAAGAATAATACAGAAACTAACAGCCGGACTCAATTAAGAGTACCGGCTGTTAGCTTCACAAGAGTTAATATATTAGGAAAGTAAAAGGAATGATGTAATCATTTTTTAACAACGCTGAAATCGATAACTTCGCCGCTCATCATTTCATCAAGAAGAGTATTGAAGATATTCTCGGCTTCAGCTGAATCAACGTTGCTGTAATCGCCAGCGTCATCTGATTCATAAGTGTAGGTTCCGTTGCCGTTTTCATCGTAGTTAACAGCTGCCTTTTCCATGATGTAGAGGATATTGTTGTCTACGACATATTTGCAAACCCAGTGATTTGAAGCACTGTAGAGATATTTGTCTTTTACTGTGATAGGATAAGCAGTTCCGCCGCTGCAAAGCTTGCCAACTTCAACAGGAACGCCGTCCTTGTATTCGAAAACAGTAGCATCGATAGCTGCCATTTTGCCGTCGAGATTATCGTAAGCTGCGCTGGAAACAAGGAGAAGATCTGAATCTCCTAATGTCACATTGGCATAGCCCATACCGTCAGTAAGCTTCTGGTCAACAATCTGTGTGAAGGTATCTACACCTGTCATATCAATAGTAGGTGCCGCAGCTTCAAAGATTTCTTTTAATGAAGCATTGGTGTACTCATCAAAAACTGCGTCGTCATCAGGCATGTTTGCTCCGATCTGCTTGGCTGGATCATAGATCTGATCTGCAATGGCTGAGATGTCAAAGCCGTCAAGATCTTTAGCTGTAGCAGAAAGAGAGTAGGCATAGCCTGTCTCAACGTCATACCATCTGATAACATCAACGGTCTCATCATCACCGATATGTCTGTAGGTTGTATAGGGCATCTGTCCTCCAGCCCAGTTCTGGAAAGTTCCAGAATCCTCAACATCCCAGTTATAATACATTCCGGAGATATCAGTGTCATTATCACCAACAGCCTGCTCACGAGCTATAAAAGAAGTGCCGTCAAGATCGAAGGCCATCTGAATCATTGTACCCGGTAAAACAGTGTTATCAGCAACTTCCATCATGCTCCACTTAACATTAGTGGCACCTTCTGGTGCGCTAAAACCGTTTGGACCATACTGATATGCTTCTTCCTCAGTGCAGTCTCTCCAGGGATTTGCAATGGTAGCAGCAGGTGTTTCTGTGATGGATTCTGCTATAGTGGCGGTTTCTGTTTCTGCAACGGCGTTATCGTCTGTTGACTTATCGCCGCAGGCAGCCAAAGAAAGGGCCATTATACCAGTAAGAATAATAGCAAGATATTTTTTCATAATTTTCTCTCCCTCATAGTGAAAAAGTGTGAAATAAAAATTCAGTGCTTTTCACTTGCTCTATAGTAGCACGTTTTTGCGGGAGTAAAAATTAAAAAACTATTAAAAAGACTTTAGAATTTGTTTAGAAATTCCAGAAATTAAGAGTTTTCCTGATTCTTTATTTCGTGAAGAGTGTATATGAAGTCGCGGGTAGTCTGGTGGCGGGCCTCTTTGTCTTTGTAAAGAGCCTGGTCCGCATTAACCAAAGCGCGCTCAATACCTATTTCAGGAGAAGTGCAGTTGTAGATACCAATACTGAATAAAGGCTGGTATCCAAGAGTTGATTTCTCTGATAGCACTTCATTAAGAGCATCGCCGAAGACATGTGGAAGAGCAGGGTCTTTACCCGCAACGATAAACTCGTCGCCGCCCCATCTGGCTGCCACAGCATTCATTTTTGCAGATACAGTTCTAAGTGCCTTGGAAAAGGTCACAAGCGCTTTATCACCTTCATCATGCCCCAGAATATCATTTATATGCTTAAAGTAATCCAGGTCGATCATGATGATAGTAAGAGGTTTTTCAGCGCTGCAGGTTGCAATTTCTTCAGAGATGATATCAGTCATTCGCCTTCTGTTATAAAGTTTTGTAAGGGCATCAGTATAAATCTGTGAATCCTGAAGTTCAAGGAAGAGCTTGAAAACAACAGGGTTAACGCAGATTTCAATGGCCGGGAAGTCCATCATGAATCCGATGATCATTCCGCTGATGGTATAAAAGAATATAAATAATATCTGACTGCTGTATTTTTTCTTTTCAGGCCTGGTTCTGGCGTTCTTTCTTTTGAAAATGGACATTACCAGGGCGGATATCATATAGACATAGTCCATGAGAAGTATTAATCCGATAAATGGAGAAAAAACTATCATGCCATCTTGAATTTCAAAAACAAGATGATTTAGAGGTGTTAACAGAAGGATAAGATTTGCAACCAGTGGCATTAGCCAGAAAAATTTGAGTTTGGATTTCGCAGTTTTACGAGGCATCGTAGCCTGAACATGCAAGAACCAGAAGAAACTTGAAAAAGACATGGCTACAAAGCCGGTTGCCGTAATAACTCGTACAAATATTGATGGGAAAATGGAATAGAATTCTCTTCCAATGAACATTCTAAAGTCAACGAGTGTGTACACCAGAAAAGAGATAAGCATGCCTCTAAAAGCACTAATTTCACGCTTGTTACCAATGTTCTCGTTTGTTTTGGAATATATGATGCACAGCGATACGATGCTTGTAATCAAAACCAAAAAAATATAAGGCTTTATCTGATATTCTATAGGTACCATTTACGTAGTCCTCATAAGTAGGTTAGCATGGCTACACCGGCACATATTAATTGTAATTACGTATATGAGAATATGCAAATTAAATATTCTTAAAGAATATTTCAGAATAACCCCTTGCTTTTATTACGTAGTGGTTGTAATATTTAACTGTACTAATACAACTAATACAGTTAATATAGTTGGCACGTCTCGCATTGAGGGGAAAAAATGAAATTAATTGACTACCAGGACAGTCGGCCTATTTACGAGCAGATTGTCGAGAACTTAAAACTGCAGATGTACAAAGGAATACTCCAGGCTGATGATCAGATGCCATCGGTCAGGAGCCTCGCCATGGAATTGTCCACCAACCCCAATACCGTACAGAAGGCCTATGCAGAGCTTGAACGTCAGGGCTTTATTTACACGGTTAAGGGCAAAGGAAATTTCGTCAAGGGGAATGCTTCGCTTATGGATAACAAGAAGCAGCAGATCATAGATTCCATCATAGATCTGTTCAAGGAGGCAGAAGAGATCGGAATTTCTGTAGAGGCCATAATAGGTGAGATTAAAGAGAGATTAGAGGAGAAGGGAAAGGGAGGCAAGGGATGATTGAACTTTTGGAATTAGAAAAATCCTTTGATGACATTAAAGCCGTCAATCGTGTTTCACTGACCATTAGTGATGGGGAAGTCTTTGGTCTTGTGGGAACCAACGGAGCCGGTAAGAGTACGATCTTAAGGACCATCAGCGGCGTCATCAAACCGGATGCTGGAATTGTCTGCGTGGACAACAGGGGAGTGTATGACAATCCTGATATCAAGAAGCTGATTTTTTATATCTCGGATGATCAGTATTTTCTGCCCAACAGTACACCGGAAGAAATGGCGGAGTACTACGAGGGCATCTATGAGAACTTTGACAAGCTCAAGTTCTTTAAACTGTGCTCAGGCTTTGGACTTGATGTAAAGCGCAGGATCAGCACTTTTTCAAAGGGTATGAAAAAGCAGGTTTCAATTCTCCTTGGTATTTGCGCCAATACCAAGTATATTCTCTGCGATGAGACCTTTGATGGACTGGACCCGGTGGTGAGACAGGGGGTTAAGAGTCTTTTTGCAGCAGAGATGACAGACAGGGGTCTGACTCCGGTAATAGCATCACATAACCTGAGAGAGCTCGAGGATATATGCGACCATATAGGCCTTATTCACCAGGGCGGAGTTATTCTTTCTGAGGACCTTAGCAACATGAAGCTCAAGATGCAGAAAGTACAGTGCGTTTTTGGCAGTGAGGAAGATGAAGAGAAGGCTTTGGAGGGACTAAACGTCCTTCTTCATGACAGAAGAGGCCGACTTCACACCAGAACGCTTCGTGGGGACAGAGAAGAGACAGAATCTGCATTTAAGCGGGGAAATCCGGTATTTTTCGAGGTATTGCCACTTTCCCTGGAGGAGATATTCATTAGTGAAACGGAGGTAGTTGGGTATGACATCCGCAAATTTATCCTTGGCTGACAGAGTCAGGAATCACAGGAAATATATAACCAGAACACTCTGGATATCTATAATAGCTTTTCTTTTCATGGCTGTTTACTATGTTCTTGGTGTAATCATGATGGTTTCAAGAGCTATCAATTACGGCAATATTTATCATCAGCCGGAGAGTACCATCAGAATTGAGAAACTAAATGCTGTTACAAAGATCATGGGCTTTGAGCAGATTGGATTTATTATCATTATCTTTACAGCTGTTGCCTTCGCTTTCCAGGGCTTTTCCTATGTCTTTGACCAGAGAAAAATAGATTTCTTCTTAAGTCAGCCCACAACAAGAGCTGAGAGAATGAGAAAGAACTACTTCAATGCCTTTTCTACTTTTATAGTTATGTACCTTGGCGTTGAGGCTATAGCCCTTCTTGCTGCCACTGTAATGGGAGCCATGAACAGCGTGGTGCTGGTTTCAGTTCTTTTGGAAACTCTTAGAAGCATCGTTTTGTTTTTTACCATCTACAATTTTACCGTACTGGCAATACTGCTCAGCGGTTCACTTCCAATTGCTACCATGGTGCTGTTTTTCCTCTTTGGGATTACATGTATTCTGGGCTTTGAGATAAACGCCTATAAGGATTCATTTTTTGCAACCTACAGTACCTATGGAAGCTATGACCAGATCGTGGCATCTCCGATTTACGATAGAGTTGTTATGTATGACAAGCTCACGGAGTTGGCCAGATATGATGATCATAATGTTTTCATGGATTCCATTAAGAAAATTCTTGCTCTTATCTGGACCAGAGAGCTGGATATTCTTTTATCCGGTATAATTGCGAACGTGCTTGTGGTTATACTCAGCAGATTCAGAAGAGCAGAGCACGCCGGAAAGACAGTAGTCTTCAGATCTTTCAGATGGCTTATGAAGATAGCTTCCTGCGTGGTTGTGGGACTTGCAGCCGGCTTTTTTGTGCAGGTGATCTATCTTAATGTCTGGAGCTCCAAAATCTATGTCCTTATGTTTGTGGTCATGGTGCTGGCAACCTTTGTATTTGGCTGTATTTTAGAGGCAATACTTGAGGGCAATATCAGAAAGCTTATCTGCGGAAAGGCTCAGACAGTGCTGGCTGTATGTATCGTGGCTATGGTATTTGTGGTCTTCAGAGGGGATCTCCTTGGCTATGACAGCTATATTCCCAAGGGGGATGATATAGATAGCTGCGCAATTCTGCAGGATGATTACAGCTTCGAGCTCTATAGGGATTATGGCAATGTCTTTGATGATTATGCTGAAGAGTATATGCATCTGACTGATATTAGTGGCTGTATAAGCCTTGCAAGGATTGGCATGGAAGCCCGCAAGGAAGAGTATAAGCTGGAAAAAGAAGGTAAGTATAATTACAGAGGTGATGATACCACCATTCTTTACAGACTTAAGAACGGAAAGAAGGTATATAGAAACATCACTATTCCATATGATACTGATGAGATACTTCTTGCTTCCATTATTGATTCAGATGAGTATAAGACAGGATATTTCAAGGTATTCCATGACGAGCAAATGAGGTATGCAGACAAGACAAAGGAAGAGTCCACTATCAGATATACTACAATTACAGACGATAAGACTGCATATAACCTGGACTATGAAGAACTCAGCGATGCTTACAGGAAGGATGTCTTAGAGCACTACACTTATGAAATGGCAGAGAACACAACACCTATTGGCCGCATAGAGTATAACAGCTCAGGCTTTTCAGATTATGCATGCTGTGATCTCAATGTTTTTCCTGATTATACAAACACAATTGGATTTTTGAAAAAATATGGTATTTATTCTGACAGTAAAATTGATGTAGAATATATAGATAGTGTTGAAGTAACAAATTACTATTCCGGATATGTTGCAGAAGATGGGGATGAATACACAACACCGGATGATGGATATGAGTATCCCACAGTGTCAATGACTTACATTGACAAGGATGAGATAGCAGCCATTTTGGAGTGTGCTCATACTACCGACTATTACAGCCGCTGGTTTAACTCCTATAAACATGACAATAATCTCTATAATATTACTGTTACTGATAACAACGGTAGAACTTCTTATTTACTCTTTGAAACGGGGAAGGTACCTGATTTTGTAAAAGCAGATACCGAATAAGCATTGAAAAAGTTTTGTATTTCACGTGTTAAGAACAAACTGAATAGAATTATGCATGGTCAGTTCACAGCGCTGGAGAAGAAAAAGTTCATTTCCTGGCTTTTTCTTCTGCCATCGCTTTTAGGCGTGCTGCTGTTTTTTGTGGCTCCCTTTGGAGTGGTTATTTATTATTCTCTTATTAATAACCCAATTCAGAAGGAGTTTGTGGGTGTTGCCAACTATATTAAGGTTTGGAACAACGCCGCCTTTAAAGAGGCTTCTTTTAACACCTTCAGATTTTCGCTTCTGGCAGTGCCATTGGCTGTTTTATTGTCACTATTCCTGGCGGCGGTTATGGAGGCCAGAATTCCCTTTAAGAGTTATTTCAGATCTTTTTTCCTGAGTCCACTTATGGTTCCCACGGCGTCCATAGTGCTGATTTGGCAGGTAATGTTCCATTACAACGGATTAGTGAACAATATTACAGCGTTATTTGGTGCTGACAAGATTGACTGGCTTAAGTCAGATAAGGCTCCGATTGTTATCATACTTCTGTTTTTGTGGAAGAATCTGGGTTATAACATGATTCTTTTTATGGCGGCTCTTGCCAGTATCCCCAAGGATCTTCTGGAGGTGGCTGCCCTTGAGAATGCCAACAAATGGCAGGTTTTCTGGATGATAAAGCTTCGCTATATGTCCTCAACTATTTTGTTTGTAACCATCATGTCCGTCATTAGTTCCTTTAAAGTATTCAGGGAAGTTTATCTTATGACGGGTGACTATCCATATAATACGCTGTACATGCTGCAGCACTTTATGAATAATACTTTTGCTTCGCTGGATTATCAGAAGCTTTCGTCAGCAGCCATCATTATGTTCGTGGTGGTTACGGGGCTTGTTTATATAATGTATGCCATAGAGAATTTCTATGGAAAAGATATTGAAGGATAAGAGGCTTTTATGAATTTATGAGAATGGGGAATGACGTTGTAAAAAGTATCCGGGCCAGAAAAAAGAGAATAAGCAATATCAAAACTGCCATAGTTACCATTGCTGCCTTTGTCTTTGCTCTGATCTTCCTTACGCCTATCATTCTGACAGTAACCAATTCGTTTATGTCGGCGGCGGAGATCAATGCAAATTACGGAAGTGTCTTTGACAATGTCACTAAGAGCGGCAAGGTCTTTATTGCCAAGAGTGTGAATCTTAAATTCATTCCGGACATGGTGACTTTCTCGCAGTACTACACGGTGTTATTTAAGAGCCCGGAATATCTGTTTAAGTTTTGGAATTCGGTTTTATATGTTGTGCCTATAGTGGTGTTCCAGCTGGCTATAGCAACGCTGGCTTCCTATGGATTTGCCAGATTCAGCGGAAAAGTAAAGGATGCTATTTTCTTTTCCTATATCATTATGATGCTGATGCCGTATCAGGTAACCCTGGTACCGAACTTCCTGGTTTCAAGGTCTTTGGGGATATATGGAACCAGATGGTCCATTTGGCTTCCGGGTATTTTTTCACCCTTTGCGGTGTATCTTCTGACCAAGTTTATGAAGAGGATTCCGTCTGAAGTTATGGAGGCGGCTTCCATAGACGGGGCGGGAGAATGGCAGATCTTTTCCAAGGTCAGCATGCCGCTTTGTAAGGGTGGAATTGCATCCATATCTATTCTGGTATTTTTTGATTACTGGAACATGGTTGAGCAGCCGCTGATACTGCTTCCGGATTCGGATATGCATCCCTTATCAGTATTTCTATCCAAGATAAATGCCGGCGAGATAAGTCTTGCCTTCGCAGTTGCAGTTATATATTTGGTACCGCCGCTACTTATTTTCCTATACGGGGAGGATTATCTGGTAGAGGGCATTTCGTACCAGGGCGGAATTAAAGGTTAAAATAGTTTGAGGAGTTTGGGAAATGTCAGAGTTTAACGAAAAAGAAACAGAAAAAGAAATGGAAATAATGGAGGCCAGGGACAAAGAACTTGGCGAAAAGAAGAAGGCAAATAAGAAGGATGTCATCAAGAATGTGGCAATAGTGTTCTTGACCATTATGCTGATTCTTACCTTCTTTTCCAATACTATTATGAATTATTCGCTGCCCCAGGTGGCAACGCAGCAGATATCCTATGGGACCATAAGCCCACAGATCCGCGGATCAGGAACGGTTGCGGCTGAGGATCCATATAATGTCACGGTAAAAGAGAGCAGAAAAGTTTCCGGTGTTGCCATTAAAGAGGGAGCACACGTCGAGATAGGCGACGTTATCTTTTACCTGGAGGACAAGGAATCTGAGGAGCTTAAGACCGCCAAGAAGGATCTTGATGACATGGAGCTTGCCTATGAGCAGTCTCTTTTCTCAGGAGATATTCCAAATGATGTCATCACCAGAGTCAGAAATGGCAAGACTTCCAGCTATGATGCCTATCAGCTTAAGTTAAATGAAGTTAATCAGACCTATGACAAGGCAGATGCTGATTACAAGGCTCTTGTGGACGCCAAGGGTTATCTTACATATCTCAAGCAGCATGATTCCAACGAGACCAATTATCATGCGGCTACACCGGGCTACATGTCAGCGGAGGCAACCTATGAGCAGACCTATGCCACAGATCCGGACAGGATTATCGAACTTCAGAAGATAATCGACAATGCCACTAAGGATACTACACAGCTTGATATTTATGACAAGCAGGTTTCTCTTAGCTACGACCAGAAGATCATTCTTTTGGACAGACAGATAGAGCAGGCCAAGGTCATTCTTGAAAAGGCAGAAAAAGATAAAAACGACGAGATCAAGAGCATCAATACTGAGATTGGTCTTTGCATGAAGAGAGACAAGATTGCAGAGCAGAAGGAGAAGATCAAGCAGCTGGAAGCTGAGTCTGTGGGCGCTACTGTTAAGGCGCCTGTTGCAGGTATTGTATCTTCCATTAACAAGGCTGCAGGCGAGTCTATAAGCGCTGATGAGACTTTGGCTGTGATCCAGATTGATGGTAAAGATATGACCACCAGCTTTTCTGTAACAAATGCTCAGGCTCAGAAGCTCAGTATCGGAGCTGCTGCTAAGCCTCAGAATGCCTGGATGTTCGGGGATGATTTCAAGGCAACTCTTATTAACATCAAGAATGACAAGACAGACCCAAACGGCAAAAAGGTTCTTACCTTCAAGATAGAGAGTACTGAGGTAACTCCTGGACAGAACATCGCTCTGGCAATTGGTGAAAGGTCTGTTGAATACGACATGGTAGTGCCTCTTAGTGCCATCAAGAGTGGCAATGCCAGCAAGTATGTACTTGCAGTTAAGAGTAAATCCAGCCCACTTGGAAACAGATATATTGCTTCCAAGGTCGATGTGAGCGTAATTGCTCAGGATGATACCTATGCAGCCATCAACGCAGCTCTTGATGGCGATGAGTATGTAATTACTACTTCCAACAAAATGGTTAACCCAGGTGATCAGGTGAGGCTTTCAAACGAGTAATGAAATATATACGTGAATTCTTTTCAAATAAAAAAAGGAATATTGCCCTTATAGTCATTGCTGGCCTGATTGTGCTGGAACTTCTGCTGGGCGTCATCTGCGGATACTTTGTATCAACATTGGATGACCAGAATGAAGCCATGAGATGGTCCGATGAAGAACGAATGGCTCAGGTTAGTCTGTTTTTTACCCAGGATCAGTTGGTGGAACCCGACGGTATCAAGAGGCTTGAGTACCAGCTCAAAAAGAAGATGCTTGATTCCGGAATAATCCAGCTGGAACAGGATGATAATTCTGATAAGTCCGGTATTGTTGATACTGTTGATGTGGGTAGGCGTGACAGCGATATTCCGGCTCCCGGTCAGACCAATGACCTTTCCGGGATTTATACCAGCTGCTACAGCGCTCAGGGCATTTCTACCATAGTTTTCGAGAACAAAAAAGCTGAGAATATCACCACTATTGGTGTGGATGGAGACTTCTTTTTATTCCACCCATTGCCACTGGTGAGTGGTTCTTATTTCTATCGCGATGACCTTATGAAGGACAGAATAGTGATAGATGAGCAGTTGGCCTGGGATTTATTCGGATCCAGCGATATCGCAGGGCAGTGCGTTCAGATTGGCGACGTCAATCACTATATTGCCGGCGTTGTAAAAAGAGATGAAGGCAGGATCAATGATGCTGCGGGCTTGTCCAAGAGTATCGTTTACATGTCCTACGACAGTCTTTCCAAGTACGGCAGTATCTTAAGCGGAAGAAATGAGAAGGTTGAAATTTCCGAAGACGGTGCTACCGCAGCTAAAGGCGGCATCAACTGCTACGAAGTGGTTATGCCAAATCCTGTAGACGGAATAGCTGAAAAGATTGTCCGTGAGAGTTCCGGTATGGAAGATAACTACATTTCTGTAGTTGATAATACCGAAAGATTCTCAGGTTTTTCACTCTGGGATGTTATACGCAATCTCGGAATCCGCAGTATGTGGGATAAGCCTGTTTTTTACCCCTATTGGGAGAACGTGGCAAGAGCCTGGGAAGATATTCTGGCAAGGCTGTTTTTGTTGAGAGTTCTCTGTATCGTAGGGGCAGTTGTTATATTTGCAGTTATAGTTGTATTTGCCTACAGAGACAGGAACTGGAGAGTATCTGATATTATGAAATATCTGGCCGATAAGAAGTATGATTTTGAGGCCAATATGAAGCTTAAGAAAAAAGCTAAATGAATTATGAGAGGAGATTATTATGAAGAGAGGAAAAACACTTGCAAAGAAGCTACTTTGCTGTGGACTGATTTGTACACTGGCTGTTGCTTCTTTTACCGGCTGCGGCAAGCAGAAAGCCAAGGATGAAAACAGTCTTATTAGTAAGGCTTCTGTTAACTCAAAGGACTATGTTTTTGGCGAAGAAGTGCTGGACATTGGCTTAACAGATACTGAGTATCTTCAGAAAATTAAGATTGTCGGAGACAGGATCTTTGCAATTACCAATGACTCCGATAACGGAAGGAACAATGTCTATTCTTTTAATTCCGATGGATCAAATGTAAAAAGCTTTAGTATTGCTATTGGTGTAAATGAAGGAATCAGTTTTGCTGATTTTGATTCCGATGAAAATATGTACGCCATAGCCTATAAGTACAACTGGGGCGAGGAACCTATCGATGGCTCCGGTGCTTCTGGTGAAGAGTCTTCAATTGAAGAATCTTCAGAGGATTCTTCAGATGATTCTTCTGCGGATGAAGTGCCTGTAGAGGAGGTCAGCGCAGATGCTGAAGCTTCTGAAGCTTCTATTGATGTGGATCCTGAGACACCCGGTATGGTTGATACAGATGATGAGGAAGAAGAGGTCTATTATCTCGTAAAATACGATAATACCGGAAAACAGATTTATAAGATCAAGTTCGATAAATCTTTTATCCCTGAAGGCAGCGACTATTTCTCTATATCCAGTCTTGTTTATACCGATGAGTTTGGAGTTTTGGTGACTTCATCAAATCAGATCTACAGCTACAATGAAACTGATGGATTTAAGAAGCTTAATAATCCTGAAGATAATAAAGATGCTTATTATATCTATTTATACAAGGGATTCCAGGATAAGCTTTTTGTAAGCTACTATGGCGATGAAGGACAGATACTGCGTTCTTTTGATGCTGCCACCGGCAAGTTTGGTGCTCCAACATCTATTTTGGATAAGTATTCCGATTATAACTTCTTTGGCGGCAATGGCTATGACCTTTATATTTGCGATAGTGATGCTGTATATGGATATGATGTCGCAAAAGATGAGAAAGTTAAGCTTATGGATTATGCGGATTCTGACCTTGTGACCACATCAGCGATTTATGCCATAGCAGCAGTCAGTGACACTGAGTTTGTCGCAATCCTTCCTGACAATGACTACAACTTCTACATAAGCAGGCTAACCAAGATTCCTGCAGATCAGGTTGCAGACAAGACAGTTCTCACCATGGCCGGAAACAGCATGCCATATAATATCCGCAAACAGGCTCTGGCATTTAACAAGAATAGCAATAAGTACAAGATCAAGATTGTTGACTATTCCAGCCTTGATAACGAGGATAATTATAATGCAGGTTCTGACAGACTTAATCTTGATATCGTATCTGGAAATACACCTGACATTCTGGTACTTTCCAATGATATGCCTGTAAACAGCTATATGAACAAGGGACTTTTTGTGGATTTGAATTCTTTGTTTGGAAATGACACTGAGATCTCAAAATCAGATTTTATCACAAACATTCTCGATGCTTCCGAGACCAATGGAAAGCTGTATCAGCTAATCCCTGTGTTCAGCGTACAGACTGTTGCCTGCAAAAATAAGCTGGTTGAAGACAGAACTTCCCTTAGTTTCAAGGACTGTAAGGAAATCATAAATCAGCTTAAGCCCAATAAACAGTTTGTTTTTGGCATGACGGATAGAAGCACCTTCATGAATCAGGGTCTTAAGTTCTCCGGTGATAAATACATAGACTGGGATGAGAGAAAATGCTATTTTAACAATGATTCATTTATTGATTTCCTGGAAATGGCCAATAGCCTTCCTGTAGAATACGGTGATAGTGCCTGGGATGACTTTAAAGATACTATTTACAGAGATAATGAAGCTATTTTTGATATTTACAATCTACAGAGCTTCAACGATTATACTTATCTCAGAGATGCTATTTTTGGTGAGGAAATATCTTTTATAGGATTTCCTAATGATATGGGAGTTAATTATTCAACCATTGAGCCTGAGATAAGGCTTGCCATCTGCACTCAGTGCAAGGACAAAGACGGAGCATGGGAATTCCTGAAATCATTTTTGACTGAGGATTTCCAGGATAATATTTCTTATGATTTCCCAATCAGGAAGTCCAGTCTTGATAAATTCGCTGCCAAGTCCATGGAAAGGCCATATTACATGGAGAAGGGCAAAAAAGTTGAGTATGACAATTCCGTTTATATAAATGGAACAGAAGTTATTATCAGACCTCTTACACAGGAGGATGTGGCTAAAGTCACAAATTTCATTAAGGAATTGACACTGATAAGTAACAGCAACATTAGCGTAAATGAGATTATCAACGAAGAGGCATCAGCTTTCTTTAGTGGTCAGAAGAGCGCAAGAGAAGTTGCAGATATTATTCAGAGTAGACTTTCAATTTACGTAAATGAGAATAGCTGATAAGATAAATTATTGTATTTTCAGATTAAATTTTATGGAATTCTATTTTGCGCGAAAATTTGCACAAAAACAGATGGACCTGCTGCACTGGAAGTTAGAAAAGATGGTGTTGATGGAACAGTTCTTGGAAAGATCGATTCCAGCTGGTGCGTAACAGTATCAGAGAATGGTTCAGCTTATGTTATTACAGCTGCTTCATGGAATGGAACAATTCCTGCACACGGTGCTGTAGAC
>JAEEGF010139512.1_pt1 | contig 16327 bp, 7 predicted proteins | sample 9134171 | NCBI WGS metagenome assembly JAEEGF01 (sample SAMN16246542, study PRJNA631951) | gut metagenome | biome: gut microbiome; feature: rumen; material: AP-attached | host: Bos | place: Iran: Karaj | collected 2018-10
TCTGAAGGGTTGCCCGCTGAGATGTGTGTGGTGCCACAACCCGGAGTCCTGGTCGGTCCACCCACAGTTGCTCTACAAACAGGGCCGATGTATGGGATGCCTCGGTTGCATGGATGCCTGTCCGCACCAGGCACTGGAATGGGGGGACGACGGCATCATCCGCAATGAGCAAAACTGCACGCTCTGCGGCAAATGTGCGGAACAGTGTCCCACCATGGCACTGGAGATATGCGGCAGGGAGTGGTCGATGGAGGCACTGATGGAGGAAATTGAAAAGGAACGCGATGTCATGATGGACAGCGGTGGTGGCGTGACGCTGTGCGGAGGCGAACCCCTGATGCATCCTTCATATACCCTAACACTGCTCCGCGAACTCGGCAGGAGGGGATTCCACCGCACTGTGGACACCTCCCTCTATGCGGCTCAGCAGGTGGTCAGTGAAGTGGCGAAAGAGTGTGAACTGATGCTGGTTGACCTGAAACTGATGGACAGTGAGAAGCACCAACGGTTTACGGGCGTGTCCAACCAACTCATTCTCGACAACATCCGGTGGTTGGCAGAAAAGGACCATGATTTCTCCATACGCATACCCCTTATTGAGGGCATCAATGCCGATGAGGAGAATATCAGAAAAACAGGACTTTTCCTCAGGTCGTTGCCTGGGAAAAATCCTGTTGTGCATCTGTTGCCTTATCATGATGTGGGCAGGGACAAGCACCGCCGCATGGGCTCGGTATTCAACCCGGAGGGCATTTCCATGGCCGCTCCTTCCGATGATGCCCTGCAAAAATCTGCTTCTATCCTCTCCGCCCATGGCTTCCATGTCATCATCGGCGGATGAGGCAAGATCCTCTATATCTCCAATTTGTCTATCTCATTTCTTGATGGCCTCTGCGATGATATCCGCCATCTTGCGCACTCCCTTATCATTGGGGTGGATGCCATCACCCTGCACCTTGTCACCGTCTTCAGCGAAGAGGGTATGGAGGTCTATCACACTCAGCCCATATTCCTTGGCCACCTCCTGCTGGATGGGGATGATGCCATTGACGATGACAGAGTCGTTGATGTTCCACGTTGACTTGAATGCCGGAATGGGCGTGCAGAGATAAATCTGCGGTTTGGTGGGCGCAGAGACCTTGGCCTTCTTGCCTTTTTTCTTGACTGGTGTGGCCAGACTGGGACAGAGTTGGGTGATCATCTGCTTCAGATCCTGCTTGAATTCTGAACCATACTGCCAGTTCTGTGGTTTGGAGTCATTGGTGCCCAGTTTGATGATGACGATGTCGGGGTTGAAAGCCAAGGCATCACGCCATGCCATCTCATTCATATAGGGGAAGTCGCCTTTGTTGAGCATGGTGCGAGCACTCACTCCGAAATTCTTCACCCAATAGTTGTCGCCAAGTTTTTGCTGCAAGAGGGCGGGATAACCATGCTGGGGTGCCATCTCTATGCCATGGCCGTCGGTGATGCTGTTGCCGATGCATGCCACACGGATAGCGTCGGTTTTCGGGGTTTTGAGGTGATTGAGCCAGTTGCCCAAATCCGACAGCATCTGGTCATGGTATTTGAACCAGGGGCCGACACCGAAACCATGGTCACCGCTGGGATAGACATGCAGGGTACATTCGTTGCCGGCATTGCGCATGGCACTATAGTAGGCGATGGCATTGGTGACAGGGGGAACCAGCCGGTCGTCATTGGCGGTGATGATGATGGCGGGAGGGGTCAGATGGCGCTTCACGGCATTCTGGGTGGAGTACTTCTTCACCAGTTCCGGATTCTTATGTCCTTCCTCTCCGAGGAAATTGATACAGGAATACTTGTGCGACACCCGCTCATCCATGGAGATGACCGGATAGAACAGGATGGAGAAGTCAGGGCGCACTTCATAATCTGACATGGTGGAAATGACGGAGGCCAGGTGGCCGCCGGCGGAAAAGCCCATGATACCTACGTCACGGGGATTGATACCCCAGACAGCAGCGGAGTCACGGACAATACGGAACCCTTTCTCCACGTCACCGATGGGGATGCTGCGGTCGCCATTCGGCAGACGGTAGTTGACCACGAAATAGGCGATGCCTTGCTGGTTGAGCCAACCCGACCATTGTGTGCCTTCGTGGGTGTTGGAGAGCATCGAATACCCTCCGCCGGGAATGCCTACGATGGCCTTGCCGGATGGCTTGTCGGGCAGGAATGCCACCATCTGGGCATCTCCGCTCTCTGTGAGGTTGAGGGTGAATTGTCTCGATGTCTGTGCCTGTGCGACCAATACGGTCAGCAGCAGGACGAAAGTAATGAATTTTTTCATGTTGATAATTTATGTGATTGAATGTCTTTTCCTCCTATGGTCAGTCCTCATCCGGAATATAGCGCGCTAAGGTACTCATTTATTTTCTAAATCAGAAAAACTCCCACAATTTTTTAATCCTCAACACCCAAAAGCCAACAGCCAACAGCCAACAGCCAATGGCCAAAGGCCAACAGCCAATCTTCAATCGTTTAACAATCTTTATTACGAGGTGACGCTATATCCTACCGATTTGCCTTACCTTTGTATCGCGTTTCGCCAAATAGCCTGTCTTGAATGAAAACATATCCGTTGCTTGACTCACAACTGGGAATCCTGCTTTCCTGCAGTTACATTCCGGCTTCCACAGCATGGAACTTGCCTTCGGTGATTGTCTTTGACAAGACCATATCGGCAGACAGGCTCCTGGATGCTGTTAGGCGAATCAGTGCGGCGCGGACAGAACTGCACATCCAGTTTCTCAGAACCGAAGACGGCTCAATTGTGCAGTTTGCCGATGAAGCGATGGAGATACCTGTCGTTCATTCCAGAATGACGGACAAAGAGGCGGGATTGTATATGAAGAAAGGTTTCGTGCGACCTTTTCATCTTTTCTCTCATCAGCCGCTATGCAGGTTCGAGGTGGTGGAAACCGACACACAGGTGCTGCTGCTGAGCGACCTCCATCACAGCATTGCTGACGGATTCACTATTGCGGGACGGCTGATAGGATCCGACCTTCCTGCCGCCTATATGGGGCAACCACTAAAGATGCCGGCCATGACACTTTTCGACTGGGCACTGCGTGAACAGGAGGGTCTCGGCTCTGCCGCCTATGTTCGTGCGAAGGACTTTTTTCAGACACTTTTTTCCGATGCGGAGGTCACACGGCTCTCACAAAAGGGGAACTGCGATGACGGCAAGGGCATATCGCAAAAATTCTCCTTGCACATGGGTGCTGTCGATGAGTGGTGCGCCGCACATCAGGTTTCCCCATACCACTTTCTGATGTCCGCCTTCTGTCTGACACTGAGCAAACTGGCTCATCAGACCAAAGTGGCATTCTGTACGCTGAACCACGGACGTTATGACAAAAGACTGGCAGAGGCTTATGGCATGTTTGTGAACACCATTCCCTTTGTCGCCGACATCGACCCTGCCATGACAATCCACATGCTGATGGCGCAGGTGAGAAAACGCTTGATGGACATCCACCGCCACAGGGCATATCCGTTTACGCATTTCTGCGCCGACATGGGTGTCGTTCCCAAAATCACTTTTGGCTTCCAAAGCAACGGAATTTTGGAACAAACGGTCATCAACGGACGAAGATTCGAGGGGAGACAGTTGCCAAGGCAGGACTCCCAAAGTGATCTCAGCGTGATGGTCTACTCCTCTGGGGAGGAATATGATGTGCGGGTGGAGGCCAGTGATGCCTTGTATGAGTTGGCTGACTTGAAGCGGTTGTGCGATGCCCTGCGTCATTGCATCGATGAACTGATGGTGGATGAGGACAGGCCGGTCGGGGAGATTGAATTGGTTGACGAAGGTCAGAAAGCCCAAATCATGCGGTTGTCTGCCGGGGAACAAACGTACTTTGACCAAGGACTCACAGTGGTGGGAATGTTTCTCCGTCAGGCTGAGGCAACTCCCGATGCGATGGCTGTCAGTGATGGTGTCCATGCGCTGACTTACAAAGAATTGGAACGGCAGTCGCGTGCGTTGGCCAACAAACTGTTGACGGATGGGGTGGGGGAAAACTCTTTCGTGGGGATCGACACAACCCCGTGCTGTGAGTTTCTTGTTGCCGCTCTTTCCATCATGCGTGCAGGAGCCGCTTATGTACCCATCGACAAGTATCTGCCTCCCAAACGCAGGGAGCATATCATTCGGGATGCGGGGATTCGACTCGTCATCGATGCCGAATATGTCAGGACTTCTGTCGTGTCGGATGCGCCAGGTCTGCCAGTTGACCATTCTTCTCCGCAGGGCATGGCTTATATGATCTATACGTCGGGGTCGACGGGAATGCCTAAAGGGGTGATTGTCAGACATGTCGGACTGACTAACCTCATCCGTTTCTGCGTCAGGCGATGGCCGTTGTCGGGCAACAGCCGCATAGCATGCCACTCAACATTGGCTTTCGATGCTTCTGTGGAAGACCTGTTTCCTGTGCTGACCGTGGGTGGATGTGTGGTGATGGTTCCCGAGGAGGTGCGGACCGACCTGGATGAACTGGCTCTTTTCTTGCAGCGGCAGCATATCACAGGCGGATGCCTCACCACCCGGTTGGGCGTGGCCCTGGCGGGGGCGCATCCGATAAACATGGATTATTTATGTCTCGGTGGGGAGCGCCTGACGTCGAATCCGGCAATCTGCGGAAGGGTATACAACACTTATGGTCCGACGGAGTTCACCGTGGATGCGACATATTGCGAACTGAAGAAGGGAAAGGTGTACGGCACTATCCCCATCGGACGTCCTTTGGACAACTGCCATGCCTTCGTGGTGGATCCTTTTGGTTGCTTGCTGCCACAGGGAGCAGTGGGTGAACTGTGGCTAGCAGGACCTCAGATGGCTGCTGGCTATTGGAACGACCCCCAACTCACCGAGAAAAAGTTCACCGCCTGTGGGTTCCATGACGGGAAGGTGTATCATACGGGTGACCTTGCGAGATGGAATGAAGAAGGCATGCTGGAGTTTGTGGGACGACTGGACAATCAGGTGAAAATCGATGGCATGCGTATCTCATTGGAGGAGATAGAACAGCACATATCGGCCATTCCTGGTGTCAGCAGTGCCGCAGCGGTTGCCGAGGAGGTAAATGGGAAACCACAGATTTATGCTTTCTTCACTGCCGAAGGAGCAATCTCTGAAGAGGATGTGATCAAAAAACTCCAAGAGTCGCTGCCGTCTCAGATGATTCCCAAACAAGTAGTAAGGTTGGAACGGATGCCGCTGATGCCTTCCGGAAAAGTGGATAGGAAACAACTTCATGTGGTCAGACGGCAGGACATAGCCGTTGTTCCGACGGATAGTGCAGAAAGGATGATGTGCACACTGATGGCGGATGTGCTGGGATTGGAGCGCATCGGTGCTACGGATCACTTCTTTGCCATGGGGGGCACGTCGCTCAGTGCCATGCAGTTGGTGGCGGAGGCAAGAAAAAAGGGCATCTCGGTTGCTTTTGCCGACATTTTCTCAAATCCCACACCGAGATTGCTGTGCAAACACATCAAACGGACGGACGAGAGCGATGGATTTGACCTCGGGGCTTACGACTATGATGGCATTCATCAGTTGTTGGCAAAAGGGAGCACGCCCCATGGTGAGGCATACCCCGATGGCGGAACAGTGTTGCTTACTGGGGCGACGGGTTTTCTGGGCATCCATGTGCTGGCACGCTTTTTGGCGGCTCGTACATGGAGGGTGACCTGTTTGGTGCGCGGCAGGGATGAGCAAGAGGCTTGGGAGAGACTTCGCTGCCGGTGGTCGTTCTATTTCCCACAACATTCTCTGAATCCAGAGAAGGTGAGGGTCGTTTGTGGCGACATCACCCGACCCTCGGCGATGGCTGTCATCGGCCTCGCTCCTTTCGACCTCCTCATCAACTGCGCGGCGGATGTGCGCTATTTCAGCAAAGATGACAATATCATGGAGGTGAACGTCCGGGGCACCAACCACCTGACTGAGTTGTGCAGGATGACAGGTGCCCGACTCATACACATCTCCACACTGAGCATTGCGGGCATCGGACCCGCTGGCGAACTGATGCCGATTTCTCCTCATGAACTGTATATCCATCAGCGGTTGACTGACCAGTATTCCTACTCTAAATTCTTGGCGGAGAGGGAGATTCTGCAACAGGTCATCGATGGCGGACTGAAGACCAACATCATCCGGGTGGGTTATCTTGCGCCTCGCTCAAAGGACGGAAAACTCCCTTATAACATTTCAGAGAACATGCTGTCTTCTCTGTTGCAGGTCATGATGGAGTTAGGCGGATGCCCAGAATCGTCCTCGCACAGAGAGATGACATGGGCGCCTGTGGATGATGTTGCCGATGGCATCTTCAAGGTAGCGGTGACCTGCCCTTCGCAGCCAGTGTTGCAGGTAGAGGGAATGAGACGGTGCAGCGTAAAAAAGTTGGCCGACATTTATGGGGGGATGAAGTTGCCGCTCTGGTCTGACGAAGACTTTCTCAAACGGCTCACGAATCAGCAAAAATCAGGTGTCGGCATTCATCTGCTCGAAATGATGATAAATAACTGAGTCCCCTTTTCCCATCCCATTCAAATGCACTCATCTTTTATTGATCATGAAATTCTCTAATTCTATAATTCTTGAATTCGATAATTAGAGTGAGAAAAATAATAAAAGTCCCGAATTAGCGAATTAAAGAATTGGGGAGCACTAAATAATTCGATAATTCGAAAATTCGTGAGAAAAAATAAAAATCCCGAATTAGCGAATTAAAGAATTGGGGAGCACTAAATAATTCGATAATTCGAAAATTCGTGAGAAAAAATAAAAGTCCCGAATTAGAGAATTAAAGAATTGGGGAGCAAAGGAAATTCTGGACAAAAAAACTTCGTGAGCAGTTCATGATTCATGAAAAATCATTATATTTGCAAGGTGAAAACGTGTCACAGTGACGTGTTGGGTGAAATAAAATGATCAAGATGAAAACAGCAGTGAAGTATTTTGTAGGCTTCTTCTTGTTTTGCATGATCCTCGTGTCGTGCAAGGAGAATTATTCAGTAGGTGAGAAAGTGGGCACACTCACAGAATTCGCCAAGTCCGGGTTGATATGGGACTCCTGGGACGGACGGCTCAACCTGACACAGACGGGAATGAACACCGCCGGCGAACCATTTGAATTCTCGTTTGACAATGACCGAAATGACCAGGACAGTCTGATCTCGCTCTTGCAGCAGGCTCAGGTGGAGGGTTGGAAAATCAAAATCAAATACCATCGTGTGCAAGGATGGAACTGGTTTGAAAACCGTGGCAGATTCGACTATTTTGTGGACAACGTCGAGGTGCTGGACAAGGACTTTGCCAATGTGATGCGTAGCAACAGCAATCCCCAAGGCCATGTCATCGATACCATCTATGTGGTAATAGACAAATCTGAAGTCAACAAGATGCTGAAGAAGTAAATTGAGCCCCCTTTAAAAAGTCAAAAATCGAATGCTGTGAGCCGAATGGAACTCCCCTCCCCACGATGGGGAGGGGTTGGGGTGGGGCTTATTTTCTGAAATTCATGAAGTTACAGTACCACCCCTGACCCGCCCCAGGTGTCTTTTTCTTCTTTTTTGCGAACGCCTTGGCGTTTTTTCGCCAGCAGCAGCGTTTGCCGAATGACATTCAAAAATGTTTTTCTTTTTTTTTCTGAAGCGAAGCGGTTTTTGATCTTCTCTAGGCACTAAAGTACTTCTTTTTTATCCCTTCAGACACATAATTCCCGAATTATGACTACATTTGCACAAACAAATTCATTCCTATGAGTAGATTTCGTTATTTCGTGGTTGTGTGCCTGATGGCAATGTATGCAGGAGTACAGAACTCAAAAACACAGATGAATCCGTCTGCGGAGGAGGGTGACGACCCCCATTCATTAGTGGTCAATACAGTATCGGGAAAGGTGAAGGGGTTCGACCAGGAGGGAACCCAGGCTTTCCTCGGCATTCCTTATGCCAAGGTGGAGAGATTCCAACCGCCACTGCCTGTCGACCGCTGGGATACCATCAGAATCTGCGACCACTGGGGACCGCAGGCCATGCAGAACGTGGGTGGAAGGACGCTCAGCGAGGCTGAGATGTCTGAGAAAAACTCATGTGTGCTCAATGTGTGGACCACAGACCGAAAGGCAAGAAAACCCGTGATGGTGTGGCTGCACGGCGGAGGCTTTGACTCGGGCACCTCTGCATGGAACCCGGGGATGGGACTGGCCAAGAAGGATGTGGTGGTCGTGAGCGTCAACCACAGACTCAATATCCTTGGGTTCCTCGACTTGTCTGCTTGTTCGGAGAAATACAAGAACTCGGCCAATGTCGGTATGCTCGATGTCGTGGCTGCCTTGAAATGGGTGAGGGACAACATCGGCAATTTCGGTGGCGACCCTGACAACGTCACCATATTTGGTGAGTCGGGTGGGGGAGGAAAAGTAGGCACCCTGCTCTGCATGCCTCCCGCAAAGGGGCTTTTCCACAAGGCCATTATCCTCAGCGGCACCATCCTCAATGTGAACACCAAGGAGATGAGCGAGAAACTGGGTGTTGCTGTGCTCAAGGAACTGGGCATCAGCACCGACGATATCGACCGCATCAAGGAGGTGTCCTACAAGCAACTCTATGAGGCGGGACAAAGGGCGATGGCTGCCAGCATAGGAACAAGAAGACCGGGCACACCAATGATGTGGGGCTTCGGACCGACACCCGACGGGACAACCTTGTTGCAGCAACCTTTCCAACCGGGATTCGCAGCCATTTCCAATGACATTCCCATCATTATCGGTACAACGTTCAATGAACTCCAAAGACTTGCCTATCAACAGCCCATGACTTTCGAACAGGCGAGGGAAGCATTGCTGCCCACCTTTGGCTCGGATACCGATGAATATATACAGGCTTTCAAAGAGGCGTATCCGGATGCCATACCGCAGGACTTGCTCAGCATCGACTGGCTCTTCCGGCCCAAGACACTGATCACTGCCGATGAAATAGCGGAGAGCAGGAACGCGAAGACCTACACCTATATGTTCACCTGGAGGTCTCCACTGACCAAAGCCTCACAGCATGGACATGAACTGAAATTCTGCTTCAACACGTTGCATCACTCTAAAAACGAACTCCCGCAAGCAACGGCGGAAGACCTGAAACTGGCTGACCTCATGAGCAGCGCATGGGCACAGTTCGCGCATACAGGCGACCCCAATATCAAAGGACTGCCGAAATGGAAGCCCTATACCAAGAAAAATGGGGTAATGATGGTGTTCGACCACAAATGCCTGATCCGCAGCAATCCCGACCGACATCTGCAGCAACTCATCGACAAACATTGCTTCAAACAGTTGGATGAGTTCAGAAAAACGCATCCATAACTCCCTCCGCCACTTGTTAAAAAACCTAAAATTGGAGGCGCGACTTGTTGCGTCTCCGTTTTTTTTTGTAATTTTGCAGCCGCAAAACGGGTAAGTCTTGCACGGCCAGCTCCTTGCAAACCCTCCAGGACGGGAACGTAGCAAAGGTAGCAGGTTGAGCGGCGCGATGTAAGTAGCTTGCCCACCCGCCTCTTTAGCTCAGTTGGCCAGAGCACGTGATTTGTAATCTCGGGGTCGTTGGTTCGAATCCGACAAGAGGCTCAGAAAAGCCGTGTCTACATCAGCAGACACGGCTTTTTTATATATTTTAACATGCACACGATGGTTTATTATGCTAAAAACCCTTAAATTTGCACTTTATAATCAACCAACATGTATGTTTATGTATATGAATAGAATTAGGCGGACCGTTCCCTTATGGTGCACCGCGGTTTTGGCCATGACAATGGCTGCTTGCGTCGACAAAGACTATGACCTGGGAGATGTCGACAAGACGGTAGGACTGGGTAATACCATCCAACTACCAAGCAACAACTACACTGACGATATCCCTCTGGACGACTTACTTGACCTGGGTATCAACGACTTCCTTTCAGTGGGTGAGGATGGGATGTACAACATCTCCGCCATCGATGACAATGAGTTCATCGCCCACATGGGTGTGCCCCGGTTCAGTGTGCCTTCAAAAACATACAAAGGCAAATATGTTATCGACCTCGGTGATTTCGATCCCAGGAAATCGGTGATGAAACGCGTGAAGAAAGCGGATGATGACATCTCTTTCCAAGCACCGATGGTGGATCTGGATTTCTCTGTCAGTTACAATTCCAAAAACATCATGCGGCTGGAGAAGATCGGTTTCTCCACCAAATTGACCATCACGCTGACTTTCGCCAAAGACCTGCAAGCCGCGCTGAGCAACATCAGCCGCCTGTCGTTCACTTTGCCGCAGTGCCTGGAGGTGGGAAATGCCACATGGAAAAACAGCACCATCGCACCTAACGGCAACAATACCTTTGAACTGAAGGATGTGAACACCGCAGAAGGCGTCAAAGTCGTCATCGAACTGTTGGGGGTTGACCTGTCTGAGAAAAAGGCCGACGGCAGTTATATGACCTATACGCAAGGCGAGGGTCTCACATTCCATGGCGCTCTCAACATGGCTGTCGTGGTCAAGGAGTCGGCCATCGATTTCGACAAGGTGGCTGAGGCGAAAGACCTCTCTGTAAGCGGTACCGCTGTCATTGACAAATTCAATGTCACCACTGCCAAAGGCGGATTCGCACCCGTGAGGACATTTAAAAATGTGGGTGGCGTGGCTCTCCGCTATGTCCCTCCCTTCCTCAGCGATGATGATGTCAACCTTGACCTCTACGACCCGCAACTCAATATCAATATCTCCAGCACCGTGCCTTTCGCAACGAAGATGAAAGGCGCCATCGTGTCGAAAGACAAGAAAGGAAATGTGCTGTGCCGCATCGACGTGCCTGAGTTCTCCTTCAAGTCCAACGGAGAGAGCATCGTCAGTCTGAGACGCAGGCCTGCAACGCACGAGAGCGATACGACCGTCATCGTGCTGCCTAATATCTGTGACGTCATCCGCAACATCCCCGACAGCATTGCCCTGATCGACCTTGAGGGAGTGGGTGATGACAGGGAAACGGCAGAAATCACATTGTCGAAATATTATGAAGGCAAACTGAGGCTCTCTGTCGCCTCGGGCATCTCACTCGCAGAGGAGGCGCTCATCGTTTATAATGAGGAATATAGCGGATGGAATGACACATTCAAGAAAATCCGCTTCGTCGAGACGGAGAAAGATGGCCAGAAGGTCATTGAGGGATTTGTCAGGGTATATGCCAATGTGTATAACAAGATTCCGGGCTTCCTCACGCTCAAACCTTATGGCATCGACCACAACGGCAATCCTATCAGTTACGACAGACTGGCCGTAGATGTGGAGAAGATTATCAGTCCTTCTCCTGATGGGAAGAAGGTTGCCAAAACGGAGGAGGTCATCAACATCAGACCCAAAGACAACGATGTATTCAAGATTCTTGACGGAATACGATTCCGAGTGGAGATGACCACAAAGCAAGGAAATGAAAAAGTGGTCGGTGTATTGCTCAACGCATACAAACAGACCGTCAAGGTGACAGATGTCAAAGTACAGAAATTCGGCAAAGTGGCCTATGACCTCAATTAATCACTAATCATCATCTCGGATATGAAATCATTTGCAAAATATATGGCTGTCGCCTTCATCGCAGGATGTGCGACAATCGCCAATGCACAAGACTTGAGAACCGGCTATTTCTCAGACAATTTTCTCTACAGACATGACCTCAACCCTGCCTTGGCCAACGATTCCAACTATTTCTCCATACCAGCGGTGGGTAATGTCAACGCGGCGATGATGGGAAATTTCGGATACAGAGACCTCGTACGTAAGAACCCACTCTATCCTGAAGAGAGCAACAAAAAAATGACGTCTTTCCTCAATCCTTATCTCAGCAATCCGCTGAAGGGATTCGCTTCAGGAGACAACAAGATCAATGCTGATGTGAAGGTGACTCTCATGTCGGTGGGCTTCAAGAAATGGAACGGCTACAACACCGTGGAACTCAATCTCAGGGGGCAGGCCAACGTCAGGGCTCCCTTCAAACTGTTCCAGTTTGCCGCTGAGACCGCCAATGATCATTACAAAATCGGTGACATCAACGCCAGCGCACAGGCTTTCACCGAACTGAGTTTTGGTCATTCCAGACAATATGACCGCAAACTGAGGATTGGTGCCAAGTTGAAACTGCTGGTGGGTATGGCCGATATCAACATGAAAATGGAGAATACGAACGCTGAACTCAACCATACCGATTATTGGACCATCAAAGCCAATGCTGAGTCGCATGTGAGCATGAAAGGGTTCAAATATGTGAGCAAAGTCAAGGAATACAATGCCTCTTCTGCCACATATCCTCATGTCCGCGACGTGGACATGGGCAAAGTGGGCGTTGCTGGATTTGGCGCTGCTATTGATGCCGGTGCTGTGTATAAGGTGAATGATGACCTCACGGTGAGCGGTGCCATCCGTGACCTTGGAGCCATCTTCTGGTCAAACGACTACTTTGCCACCAATGATGCAGAGGATTTCACCTTTGATGGCTTCCATGACGTGACGGTGGGTTCTGACTCGCCGGGTGTCCTTGACAAAAAGGCTGACAAGTATGCCGATCAGATGCTCGACTTCTTCAATCTCCGTGACAAGGGCGACAAGGGCTCACGCATTACGGGACTGGGCGCTACCGTGACAGCCGGATGTGAGTATATCATTCCCACATACAGAATTCTGAAAGTCGGATTGCTGGGAACCGCCCGCATCAATGGTCCTTACTCTTGGGGTGAGGCACGCCTGTCGGGAAATATCTCTCCGTTGAAATGGCTGGATGGCTCGGTCAGCCTTGCCGTCAACAACTATACAGCCAATTTTGGTTTCCTGGCAAACATCCACACCAAGGGATTCAATTTCTTCGTGGGCATGGACAGCCTGCTCGGAAAGATGAGCAAGGAGATGATACCGCTCTCTTCCAATGGAGGATTGTCGTTCGGATTCAACGTGATACTCTGAGGCAAGACATCGTAGCCGACTACGCAAGGTCGACAACGGTGATGCCGGCTCCGCCAAATTGCACGTGCTCGTCGTGGAACGATTCCACGGCGGGCACTGTTGCTAAATATTGCCTGATGAGTTGGCGGAGGATTCCCGAACCTGTGCCGTGAAGGATGCGGACTCGGCTCATGCCCACGAGGATGGCATCATCAATAAAATAGGTGACGGCATTGATGGCCTCGTCGCCGCGCATGCCTCTCACATTGATGTCTTGCTTGAAGTTGAGTTTGCGGTCGTCGATGGTCTCACGGGTTTGCCGACCCACTGAGGCGTAGGTGGCGGGGCGCTCAATCACGGGCATATCAGCACGCTCCAGACGCTCTGCACGCATCTTGGTGCGCATGTCGCCAAAGACGACGCTGGCCATCTTGCCCTGGATGCTCTCTATACGGCCCACCGTCGTGAGACCTTTGATCCTCACCGTGTCGCCAACCTTGAGTGGTTCCTCTTCTGGAACTTTCTGAGGTACTGTAGGGGCCGCCGTGGCAGTTTTGGTGGCTTTCTCGCGCCGGCGTTTCTCTCGTCGTTCCTTGCGCTCTTGTATCTGCTTGATTTTTTTGGAAACCAACTCGTCGGCTGCTCCTTCGTCAATCCCTTGCACCTCATCACGGAAGTCGGAAAGTTGCTCGCGGATGCGGCGGGTCTCTTCCTTCTCGGCTTGGTGCTCACGGATCTCACGGATGGTGTTCTCTATGCGACGGTTGCTCTCGGCCAGCAGTTCCTCGGCCTGTTGCTTGGCGTGCGCGAGGATGGTCTTGCGGCTCTCGTGCAACTGCCTGATTTCTTCCTCATAACGGGCAATGGTGGCTTCCATCGATTTCTCACGCTGATGGATGGTCTGCCGCTTGCCTTCCCAGTAGCGCTTGTCGCGCACGATATCCTGCAGATATTTGTCGCTCTGGATATAGTCGCTGCCCACTATCTCGGAGGCATCGCGGATTACCTCTTCGGGAATGCCAGTCTTGCGGGCTATCTCAATGGCGAACGAACTGCCCGGCTGACCGATTTCCAACTGGAAGAGGGGGCGCATCTCATGCCGGTCATAGAGCATCGCTCCGTTGACAACTCCCGGATGATGTTCGGCAAAATGCTTCAGGTTCTGGTAATGGGTGGTGATGACGCCCCATGCCTTCTTTTTCCAGAATTGTTTCAACACGGATTCGGCGATGGCTCCGCCAATCTGTGGCTCGGTGCCTGTGCCAAACTCATCGATGAGGAGCAGCGTTTGGGCATCAGCGTGCCGCATCATCATCTTCATGTTCAGCAAATGACTGGAATAGGTGCTCAGGTCATTCTCGATGCTTTGCTCATCACCGATATCTATCATGATGCGGTGGAAAATTCCCGCACGGGAACGGTCGCCAACGGGGATGGAAAGTCCGCATTGGAGCATGTATTGAAGAAGACCCACGGTCTTCAGACAGACCGACTTGCCTCCTGCATTCGGACCAGAGATAATCAGGATGCGCTTGTCGGATGTCAGCATGATGTCCAACGGTACGACTTTCTTTCCTTGCTTGGCAAGGGATAACTGGAGGAGCGGATGAATGGCTCTGATCCAGTCGATATGGGGTTTGTCGCTCACCTCTGGCTCAAAAGCCGATGTGTGGCGGGCCAATTCGGCCTTGGCCCTGATCAGGTCAATGGTTGCTAAAAAATCGTAGGAGTTGAGCATGGCTGGCACATGCGGACGAAGTTGTTTGGCCAGTTCGGTCAATATCCGGATGATCTCCCGCCGCTCCTCAGACTCCAACTCACGGATGCGGTTGTTGGCTTCCACCACCTCGGCTGGTTCGATGAACACGGTTTTGCCCGTGGCACTCTCATCATGCACGATGCCACGGAGACGGCGTTTCATGGCTGGAGCAACGGGAAGCACCAGACGACCATCACGAAGGGTAGGGGCAGCATCCTTGTCAACCAGTCCCTCACTTTGGGCGGCACGCAGGATGGTGTTGAGGGTACGGGAAACCGACCCCTCAGTGCGAGAGAGTTCCTGACGTACCTCCAGCAAATGTGGGGAAGCATTGTCGCGTATCTTCCCATACTTGTCAAGCAACTGGTCTATCTTCTGGACGATGGTGGGGAATGTCGCCACATTTCCTGTAAGCGCATGCAGGGTAGGGTAAGCATAGTCTTCCTCTTCATCCTCAGAATGGTCACCTCCCTGAGTACGACTGAGAAAACGGACGATATCGTTGATGGTCTCCAGCGAGCGCCGCAGGTCAAACAACTCCCCCTCGTCGAGGTGGGTGCCTTCCATGCGGAGCCGGTATAGGCTCTGTCGCATGTCGTAGAAGAAATGCAGAGGGAAATCGTCCGCTTCATCCTGGATACGCCGGAACTCACGGATCTCACTCAACCATCGGTTGATGGTCAAAGCGTCGGATGATGGTTTCATCATGTCCACCCGGTCCTTGCCGAGGGTGGAGAGACAGCGCTCACGCAGCAACTGCCTGATGTCGCTGAATCCTATCTTGTTTTCAAATTGCTCAGGGTATGTCATAGGGTGCAAAGGTAGTGCAAACTGAGAGCAATGCAAAATAAAATGCTTATTTTATTTTCATTGCCGAGGAGCAGCCTACCCAATCTTTGCTTAGTCTCTCTATTCGCTGTGGTCATCCACTCCCTGCTCCCCCTTTGTCCGAGGGGAGATGGCCAGAGACCGGAGGAGTCCGATTAGAGGGGGTAGGGGGCGTTGATAAATAAAAAGCAGAAAAACAAACAAAATAACAAGCCACAACAAAAAAGTCAAATGAAAATTTGGCTAAAACAAATATTTCCCTTAATTTTGCACTCGCTTTCGGAAAACCGCCACATTCGCATTGAAGGTTATCCATCATGTGTAGAACAAGGAGAGATGGCAGAGTGGTCGATTGCAACGGTCTTGAAAACCGTCGTACGGAGACGTACCGGGGGTTCGAATCCCTCTCTCTCCGCCATAAACACTGAAAATCAAGTATTTACAGAGTTTACGCACAGTGTTACGCACACTTCCTGAAAAAGAGGTGTGCGTATTTTTTATTTGTATTTTTCCCATCTTACTTCCTTATTCTCTTTTAGTTTTTTTAATATTTGGTTATGCAAGTGTAACTACTCAGCACCCCATGGTATGAATAGTTACCTTACTGTCGTACAACAGCAAGTATTGCATTGAATTTGGAGTTTCCATTCTTCATAGCTGTTTCTGCTATGGAGTGTAACTTGGCAAAATCATCGGCACCGTCATCAGTTCGGAAACCACCACTGATTTTCTGTTTTA
>JAEEGF010451266.1_pt1 | contig 16326 bp, 12 predicted proteins | sample 9134171 | NCBI WGS metagenome assembly JAEEGF01 (sample SAMN16246542, study PRJNA631951) | gut metagenome | biome: gut microbiome; feature: rumen; material: AP-attached | host: Bos | place: Iran: Karaj | collected 2018-10
CACGACAATTCTGACGAGGCATGGCCCTATAACCACACCTACGACGGCTGGTGGGGCCACGACACCCTGCCAAAGCTAAACTACGAAGGCTCCGAAACGCTCGTGCAGGAGATCCTCCGCATCGGCCGCAAATGGGTATCACCGCCCTTTAACTGCGACGGCTGGCGCCTCGACGTTGCGGCAGACCTCGGTCATTCCACCGAATACAACCACAAATTCTGGAAACTCTTCAGAGACGAAGTCAGAAAGGCCAACCCCGAAGCCATCGTTTTAGCCGAGCATTACGGAGATGCCTCCGGCTGGCTCATGGGAGATGAGTGGGATACCGTCATGAACTACGACGCCTTCATGGAACCCGTCAGCTGGTTCTTAACAGGCCTTGAAAAGCACTCCGACGAGTTTGACTGGGAAATGCTGGGAAACGGCGACCGTTTCATGAAGAGCATCCTCTACAACATGAGCAAGCTCCAGTACCCTTCACTTGTCACCGCGATGAACGAGCTTTCAAACCACGATCATTCACGCTTTTTAACCCGCACCAACTCCACCGTCGGCCGCCTTTCCACAAGAGGCTCCGATGCGGCAGGCAGGGGCCTCAGATACGGGCGCTTCCGCGCAGGCGTGGTCATTCAGATGACATGGCCCGGCGCGCCCACCATCTACTACGGAGATGAAGCAGGAGTAGTCGGCTGGACGGATCCCGATAACCGCCGAACCTTCCCGTGGGGGCACGAAGACTTCGAAATGATCGAATTCCACAAGTACCTCATCCACATGCACAAAGGCATTTCCTGCCTTCGAAACGGCTGCTTCAAGCCCATGATAGGCACCGAAGGCCTTATCGCCTACGGCCGCTTTGACGTGAACAACCAGGCCGTTATCATCATCAACCACATGGAAGCCGCAAGACACATCACCCTGCCCGTATGGCAGCTCGGTGTGGAAAACGGAAAGCGCGCCATGGCCCGCATCATGCAGACCACGGACAATTACTACAACGTCGGCCGCGAAAAGTATGACGTGGAAGATGGAAACGTCCGCGTCTTTGTTCCCGCCGGCAGCGCAACCATCCTCGTCGCAGGAAAGCATGGCTACCGCGTAGGATAATATTTTTGTTAACACTTTGGCCAATACGACGCGTCGGTCGAACGAAAAACTTTTGAAGACAGGAGTCGCTTCGCTCCTACAGTCTTCAAAAGTATTTCGATTCACCCGCCGCTGACATTGAAAAATCAGGTATTTTTTAAAGTTAGTTTTTATAATAGTGAAAGACTTTTGTTTTCATTCCACAGGTTGCCTACAACCAGCGGTGGCCAAATCGCAATACTTTTGGGGACTGTTTGAGCGAAGCGATACCTGTCCCCAAAAGTTTTGCGATTCGGCCGACGCGTCACTGAAGAAAACAACGAGGGGGGAAAAACGATGTTAATAAAGGCAAAACAGACGATCCCGTCGGACGAAGAACTCGAAGCGCGTTTAATAATCGCGCGCGACCGCCTCTTCGTCCAGCAACAGCTCATAAAGGATAAAAAGCTTCCCGTCATGGTAGTGATCGACGGCTTTGGGACCGCCGGCAAAGGAAGCGTAATCGGCCGCGTCATAAAGATAATCGATCCAAGATTCTTCGGCACAGTCACAAACAAACGCCCCTCCGAAGAAGAAACGCGCCGCCCGTTCCTCTACAGATACTTCGTAAACATCCCCGAACAGGGCAAATTCAAATTCTATGACGGCAGCTGGATGCAGGACGTCACCCGCGCCAAGCTCCGCGATGACATATCGCCCGAAAAGTACAGACAGCGCATCGACAGCGTTAAACGCTTCGAACGTACATTAAGCGATAACGGCTACCTCGTAATGAAATTCTTCCTCGACATCTCCAAAAAGGAGCAGAAGGAAAGACTCGATAAGCTCAAAAGCGACAAAAACACAAAATGGCGCGTCGGCGAATACGACCTCTACGAAAACGAACACTTCGATAAGTGCAGCGCCGTTTACGAACAATACATCTACGACACCGATATGCCCCACGCACCATGGTACATCATCGATGCCAAGAACAAAAAATGGTCAGAGCTTCAGGTTCTCGAGATACTCGTAAGCAGCATCGATACCGCCCTCAAAAATTCCGGCACCAATGCCCGCATACTCCAGAACGTGTTCCCCCTTCGCAAGGCAATTAAGCTCTCCGAAGTCGAACTCAAAGGAAAGACCATCGTAGACAGCGAATACAGGGAAAAACTTAATGCTCTTCAAAAACGCCTCACCGAGCTCCATAACATCATCTACCGCAAAAAGATACCCGTTATCATCTGCTACGAAGGATGGGATGCAGCCGGCAAAGGCGGCAACATAAAGCGCATTACCACCGCCCTCGATGCCCGCGGCTTCGAAGTTCAGCCCATCGCATCGCCACTCCCGCCCGAAAAAGCCCGCCACTTCCTCTGGAGATTCTGGACCAGACTCCCCAAGGACGGCCACATCACAATCTTTGACCGCACATGGTACGGCCGCGTGATGGTCGAGCGAATAGAGGGATTCTGCTCCGAAAACGACTGGCAGCGAGCCTATAACGAAATAAACGAATTCGAAAAAGAACTCGACGACTGGGGTGCAGTCGTTATCAAATTCTGGGTGCAGATCGACAAAGAGACCCAGCTTGCCCGCTTCACCGAACGTCAGAACACCCCCGAAAAGCAGTGGAAGATCACCGATGAAGACTGGCGCAACCGCGAAAAGTGGGATGCGTACGAATCCGCCATCGACGAAATGCTCGCCAAGACCAACACCGAATTCGCACCCTGGGTCATCCTCGAATCCAACGACAAGAAATACGCCCGCGTCAAGGCCCTCGAGACCATCGTAAAGCGCATCGAGGACAGGCTGAAATAAAAGAGCGGGCAGTGTACCAAAACCCATTAAAAGCAAGTTTAGGTACACATAGATTAGCCTGAAAACGGTTTTGGGTGTACCAAAACCCAAAAAACAAGCATTTGGTACACCAACAAGCCGGAATAAAAGAGCGTGCAGTGTACCAAAACCCAAAAAACAAGCATTTGGTACACCGACAAGCCGGAATAGAAGCGTGGGCAGTGTACCAAAACCCAAAAAACAAGCATTTAGTACACCAACAGCCCAAAATAAAAGACTAGGCTATGTACTAAACCCCAAAAAAAGCAAGTTTTGGTACACCACCCCACCCCTATAAAAATAAAAAAGAGAGAAGAGAAAATGATAATCGACGGACACTTTAAAAACATGGCCCTGATCGGCTCGCCCGTATCCCACTCCATGTCACCCCAAATGTACAATTACTGCTTCGAAAAGCTCGGCCTCCCGTACGTCTACACTGCGATAGACATAAAAGAAGCCGACGCCGCAAAGGCCTTCGAAGCATTCGGGCTTATGGGCTTTCACGGCGGCAACGTCACCATGCCCTGCAAAACCGCGGCTTACGCCTGCATGGACGAAGTTTCCCCCGCCGCAAAGCTTATCGGCGCGGTAAACACTTTCGTCATAGAAGACGGAAAGCTTAAAGGTTACATGACCGACGGCGAAGGCTTCGTCGGAAACCTCCGTGCAAACGGCATAGACATAAAAGGCAAAAAGATCACCGTTGCCGGCGGCGGCGGCGCAGCAACCGCCATTCAGGTGCAGTGCGCCCTTGACGGCGCAAGGGAGATCACCATCTTCAACAAAAAGGATGCCTTCTTTGAAAGAACCTGCAAAAACGCCGAAAAGATAAAAGCAGCCGTTCCCGGAATTATAGTAAATGTATATGATATTGATGACATCCCCTGCATGACAAGGGAGATACAGTCAAGCGATATCTTTGCGAATGCCACAGTTGTCGGCATGAAACCGAACCTTGACGGCGAGAGCGTTGTAAAGGATACATCGGCCTTCTACGAAGGCCTTGTCGTAGCAGATGCCGTGTATAACCCGCCCGAAACAAGGCTTTTAAGAGAAGCTAAGGAAAAAGGCTGCAAGTGCATAGGCGGCAAAGGAATGCTCCTCTGGCAGGGCGTTTCGGCGTTCAGGATATTTACAGGACAGGATATGCCCGTAGAAGAGGTGAGAGAGAGGTTTTTTAAGTGAAAAATATATATCTTATTGGGTTCATGGGAACCGGCAAAAGCACAATAAGCAGGCTGCTTGCAGATAAACTCGGCCTTAAAGCAGCCGAAATGGATGCATTGATAGAAGAAAAACAGGGCATGCCCATAGCCGATATCTTCGACAAATACGGCGAGCCCTATTTCCGCGATCTTGAGACAAATGTGGTCAGAGAACTCAGCGAGACCAAAGACATGGTCGTTTCCTGCGGCGGCGGAACCGTCCTTCGCATGGAAAACGTCGATATGATGAGAAATTCGGGCACCGTCATACTGCTTGAAGCAAGCCCCGCAGAAGTCCTTCGCCGCGTCAGCCATTCGACCGCGCGTCCCCTTCTGAACGGCCACATGAACGAGCAATACATAGCAGATCTCATGAACAGACGCCGCCCCGCATACGAAGCCGCAGCCGAAGAAAGAATCTTAACAGACGGCTGCCCGCCCGAAGAAGTGGCAACCCTTATCGCAACCTGCATCCGCAGGAGGTCGTAATGGGCATATTTTTAATAGTTTTAGGCATATTAGGCATCGTATGGTGCCTATTGCCGTTTTTTATGTACGGCATCGTCGGCATCGGCAATATCACGGGCATCTGCTGCTTTACAGTGCTTGCCATCATTGGCGTCTTTTGGAAAAGACTCATGGCAAGAAAAGCAGTTGTTCTTGCCGGCAAATATGCCTGGACCGTCTGGGCCATCCGCATTTTCCTTATAGCCTTTGCATCCCTTGTCATCTTCCTAACGGTCCTTATGTGCATGGGCGCCGGCAAAAAAGCAAAACAGGGCGCGACAGTAGTTGTCCTCGGCTGCCTTGTCAAAGATTACGGCCCTTCCCTGATGCTTCGCGAAAGACTTGACGCGACCCTCGACTACCTAAACGAGAACAAGGACTGCGCCTGCATCCTTTCGGGCGGTCAAGGTAAAGACGAACCAATGACCGAGGCCAAAGCCATGTACGACTATCTTGTCGAACGAGGAGTAGATCCTTCACGCCTCTACCTTGAAGACAAGTCGCAGGATACCGAAGAAAACATCAGATTCTCAAAGCAGATCATCGAAGAAAACGGCCTTACGCCCGAAATAGTCATCATATCAAATGAGTTTCACCTCTACCGCGCAGGCTGCCTTGCAGACAGGCAGGGCGTTACCTACGGCACCTATCCCGCCCGCACCCACTGGTGGATGTTTATGACCTATTACATACGCGAACTCTACGGCATCCTCGCCGAATGCGTGCTGCACATCGCGTAAAAGGAGACTAAAAAAATGGAAATACTCGGAAGAACGATATATTGCAGCCCCGAAGACCGCAAGGTCATAGCCGGCTACCTTAAGCCCTTTGTAAAGCAGTTTGCGATCGGTCAGGCAAAAAAGGTCGGCGCCATTGCAGGCAAAAAGGCCGGCGCCGCGCTCTTTCACAGCATAAAACATAGAAAAACAAAAAAAAGAACGGAAAAAACTTAATGTCGCCCTGCAAAACACAGCATACTGATGAAAATATTAAAATTCTATTAAAAAAACTTGCACCCGCCCCCTAAAACCAATATAATGTTAAAGGCTTTAGGGGGCTTACTATGCCCTAAGAATGCAAAAGGAGAGAGAGAATGAACGACGTACTAAACAAAATCGCAGAAGTAAACGACGTGATCAACACCTTCGTGTGGGTCAAGATCGGCCTTTTCATCCTCATAGGCACAGGCATCATAATGACCATCGTCACAAAATGCTTCCAGGTAACACACCTTAAGCACTGGTGGGTAAACACCATCGGCAGCGTATTCAAAAAGAACTCGGCCGCTACCAAAAAGACCGACAAAAAGACAATATCACAGTTCCAGGCGCTCTGCACAGCGCTTGCGGCAACCATCGGTACAGGTAACATAGCCGGCGTTGCGGCAGCCATCTGCATAGGCGGACCCGGTGCAGTATTCTGGATGTGGGTAGCGGCATTCCTCGGAATGATGACCAACTATTCGGAAAACGTCCTCGGTATCTACTACAGAAGAAAGAACAAAAAAGGCGAGTGGTCAGGAGGAGCAATGTACTACCTTGCAGACGGCCTCGGCGCAAAGAAAGGCTTTAAAGGCGTAGGCCGCGTTCTCGCCGTCCTCTTTGCGATATTTGCCATACTCGCTTCATTCGGTATCGGAAACATGGGTCAGGTCAACAAGATCACCCTTAACTTAGAGTCCGCATTCTTTGCTAATGTCGACGCGCCCACTGTTCTCGGCGTTTCGGCCATAAGAGTCGCAATAGGCCTCGTGCTCGTAATCATCGGCAGCCTCATCATCATCGGCGGCCTTCAGCGTATAGCAAACGTTGCGGAAAGAGTAGTGCCCTTCATGTCAGTTGCGTACATCATCGGCGCCATAATCATCTTCTGCATACATATCAACACAGTAGGAGCTATGTTTACGGCCATCTTTAAGTTCGCATTCGGCATCAAGGCCGTAGCGGGCGGCGCAGCAGGCGTTGCGATATCCCAGGTCATCACACAGGGCTGTAAAAGAGGCGTGTTCTCAAACGAAGCCGGTCTCGGTTCTTCGGTTATGGTACACTCTTCATCAAACGTAAAAGAGCCCGTAAAACAGGGCATGTGGGGAATCTTTGAAGTATTCTTCGACACATTCATCGTCTGCACCATGACAGCTATAGTCGTTCTTTCATCAGGCCACATCGACCTCGAAACAGGACTTACAGTCGGCACCGTAGATGATGCAACACTTGTCGCAACATCCTTCAAAGAAGTCTTCGGTCCCGCAGGACAGGGCTTTATCGCACTGGCAATGCTCCTTTTCGCATTCACCACAGTACTCGGCTGGTCGCAGTACGGCGGCAAGGCAGTCGAATATCTCTGCGGCGAAAAGGCAGTAAAGGTGTATCACGTGATCTTCTGCGCAATGATCATTTCCGGCGCAATAATGACATCTTCCATAGCATGGGATATCTCGGACACCTTCAACGGCCTCATGATGATCCCCAACCTTATAGGTGTGCTTGTCGGAATACCCGTTGTTTATAAGATCACAAACAACTATGTAAGAAGAAAAATAAAGGGCGAAAAGATAGAGCCCGTGGTCTCATACGACCCCGAGATCCAGAAAGAACAGGCAGCGGCTATCGAAAGAGGCGAAGAATAAAAAATCTATTTCCTTTTTTATGATTTTGTGATAGAATCGATAAAACTATGTGTCAGAGGTGTCTAATGGACAGGATCGCAGTGCTCATACCGTGCTACAACGAGAGCAGCACCATAAAAAAAGTCGTGACCGACTTTAAGGCCGCACTTCCCGAAGCGGTCATCTATGTCTATGACAACAATTCCACCGACGGCACGGCAGAAATTGCAAAAGATGCCGGCGCGGTCGTAAGACACGAACACATGCAGGGCAAAGGCAACGTAATAAGAAGGATGTTCAGAGAAATAGACGCCCTCTGTTACATCATGACGGACGGAGATGACACATACCCCGCCGAATACGCGCCCGAAATGGCGGGCCTTGTCCTTGAAAAGAATGTCGACATGGTGGTGGGCGACAGACTTTCCTCCACATATTATAAGGAAAACAAACGCGCATTTCACGGCATCGGCAATTCGATGGTCAGAAAAGCCATCAACCTTCTTTTCAAAAATGACATAAAAGACATCATGACAGGCTACAGAGCCTTCTCGTACGAGTTTGTAAAGACCTTCCCCGTTCTTTCGAAGGGCTTTGAAATAGAGACGGAAATGAGCATCCACGCCGTGGATAAAAACATGTATATCGAAAATGTCGTGGTAGATTACCGCGACCGCCCCGAAGGCAGCGTCTCAAAGCTCAATACCTATTCGGACGGTCTCAAGGTCCTTCGCACCATTACAAGGCTTTACCGCAATTACAGACCGCTTGGTTATTTCGGGATGATCGCATTCCTTTTGTTTTTGATCGCGACCATATTCTTTATCCCCATTTTGATCAAGTTCTGGGATACCGGTCTCGTTCCGAACTATCCCACGCTTATAGTTTGCGGTTTCACGGTCATAGCGGCCATACAGTCCCTCTTTACCGGGCTCATGCTAAAGACCATACACCAAAAGAAACGGCAGGATTTCGAGCTCAGCCTCATTCGGGCCGGGTCAGATAAAAAAAGACTCTTAGAATCGGAAGGAGAAGAAAAAAAATGAGCGAAACAGGAAGAAAACGCTTTGTCACCGTTTTGATCCTTTGTCTTGTGACGTTTTTCCTTGGAACCCTCTACGCATCCACAACAAGGTCAAGAGCAGAGGGAGAAGATACGGCTAAAGAAAGCGATGCGCCTGGCGCTGCCGATGAAAGCGTTGTTACGATAGGCGCTAGTGAAGAAGAAGACGTCCTCGACCTTTCAGACTATGACGCGGCAGAAGAGTATCTTGGTGATTACGCTTCCATGCTTGAAAACGATGAGGATTTTGAGACTCATATCGAGCAGGCTTTAAAGACAAAAAGAACCGTTGTAGGTAACTTCGCGACTCCCTGGGCACTGCTTCCTCCGCTCATCGCCATCCTTCTTGCGCTCATTACAAAGGAAGTATATTCCTCACTTACAATAGGTATCATCACAGGCGGCCTCATCTATGCAGGCGGCAACCTTGAGACCACAATGACACATGTTGTCTCAGACGGCTTCATAAGCTCCGTTGCCGACAGCTACAACATAGGTATAATCATCTTCCTTGTTCTCCTCGGCACGCTTGTTGCCCTTATGAACAAGGCAGGCGGCTCCGCAGCCTTCGGCCGCTGGGCAACATCCCACATAAAGTCAAGAGTCGGCGCTCAGATAGCAACCATCATCCTCGGCATTCTCATATTTGTCGATGACTATTTCAACTGCCTTACAGTGGGTTCTGTCATGAGACCCGTAACAGACGGACACAAGATCTCACGCGCTAAGCTCGCATACCTTATCGACGCGACTGCGGCGCCCATATGTATCATCGCACCCGTTTCTTCATGGGCGGCAGCTGTTGCCGGCTTTGCAAAGGGCGCGGGCGCAGAAAGCGGTCTTTCGCTTTTCATCAGCGCCATCCCTTACAACTACTACGCATTACTTACCATCGTTATGATGTTCTTCCTCGCTATTTCCGGCCTTGACTACGGCCCCATGAAAAGGCACGAGACAAATGCCGCAAAGGGCGACCTCTTCACATCCGGCGTAAAGCAGGCAGCAGAAGAAATGAAGGTCAATCCCAAGGGCAAGGTTATAGACCTTGTTCTCCCGGTCGCAGTTCTCATAGTATGCTGCGTATTCGGAATGATCTACTCCGGCGGATTTTTCTCCGGCGAAAGCTTTATCGATGCATTCTCAAACAGTGATGCGTCAGTTGGTCTTTCATACGGCGCGTTTATCGCCATCATAATTACAGTTGTATATTTCCTTTGCAGAAGAGTGCTTAAATTCTCAGAGATCATGGAATCTCTTCCGAACGGATTTTCTGCCATGGTGCCCGCCATCCTTATCCTTACCTGCGCATGGACACTTAAAGCCATGACAGATTCACTCGGCGCAAAGATATTCATATCACAGCTTGTCGAAGGCTCTGCAAAAGGCATGCAGTCATTCCTGCCCTTCATCATCTTTATGATAGCAGTAGGCCTTTCATTTGCCACAGGAACATCCTGGGGAACCTTCGGTATCCTCATACCGATAGTAATGAGCGTTTTCCCTGCCGGAAATCCGCTCCTCATCGTTTCCATATCTGCCTGCATGGCAGGAGCCGTTTGCGGCGACCACTGTTCACCCATTTCCGACACCACCATCATGGCGTCCGCCGGTGCCCAGTGTAACCACATAAACCACGTATCGACGCAGCTTCCGTACGCGATAACGGTTGCGATCGTTTCGGGCGTCTCATACATCGTGGCCGGGCTGTTCACAAACGTTGTCGCAGACCTTATCATCGCAGTCACGCTGATGATAGCTACTCTTATTGCGATAAAGGTGATCACCGGAAAGAAAACGGTTGACGCAGAAGAATAAAGATATGCCCCCTCCCGCCAAAATCAGTGGGAGGGGATGCGTGTGTAATGATAATTATATTTTAGGGTAGAGAAAATGGGAAAAAACAGAAGCAAGATAACACTATTCGGACTTAAAAAATGGAAGGTCATAGCGATCCTCCTTGCTGTATATGATTTTGTTGCCATTCATTTTGCGTATTTCCTTGCGTTGTGGTTCCGTTTTGACTGTCGTTACAGCGAGATACCGCACATCTTTTTGAAATACTATATTCGAATCATCACGCCCTATGCGCTCATATCCCTCGTTCTGTTTTTCATCTTCAGAATGTATTCAAGCATGTGGCGTTTTACCAGTGTAAGGGAACTGCTGCGCATATGCTGGGTATCGGCATTTACCTCTGCCGGCCATATTATAGCCATAACACTTATTTTTGGAAGAATGCCGATCATATACTACGTACTCGGCTCGCTTTTCCAGTTCCTTTTTGTCGCCGGCGCAAGACTTTCATTCAGGATCGTCTACATGATAATCCGCGGCAAATCAAAGCCGAACGTTGCCGGCGATAACATCATGCTCATAGGCGCAGGCTCCGCAGGGCAGATGATCCTCCGCGACATAAACAACTCAAGAGAGATCACCGACCGCGTTGTCTGCATCATAGATGACGATTCAAACAAATGGAACCGCTTTATCGGCGGCGTGCCCATAGTCGGCGGCAGAGATGACATTCTCTACAACGCCAAAGAATACAAGATAGACAAGATCTTCATAGCAATACCCAGCGCCCCCGCGGCCGAAAGAAGAGACATCATAAACATCTGTAACGAAACAGGCTGCGAGCTCAAACAGCTCCCCGGTATGTACCAGTTCATCTTAGGTCAGGTCAAGGCCAGCGCCATGAAGAATGTCACGGTAGAAGACCTTCTCGGCCGTGAACCAATAAAGACCAATCTTTCAGAAGTGTTTGATTTCATCAGAGGCAAGGTAGTAATGGTAACGGGCGGCGGCGGCTCTATAGGAAGCGAACTTTGCCGTCAGATAGCAGGGCACCAGCCAAAGACACTCATCATCTTTGATGTATACGAAAACAACCTCTACGACATACAGTTAGAGCTTAAAGAAAAATACCCGAAACTCGACCTTCACGCCCTTGTGGGTTCTGTCCGCGACAGCCGCAAGATGTTTGAAGTATTCAGTCGTTTCAGGCCCGAAATAGTTTACCACGCAGCGGCTCACAAGCACGTTCCTTTAATGGAAGACAGCCCCTGCGAGGCTATAAAGAACAACGCCATAGGTACCTACAAGACAGCCTATGCCGCAATGGTACACGGCTGCAAGCGTTTTGTCCTTATATCTACGGATAAGGCCGTAAATCCCACAAACATCATGGGAGCAAGCAAACGTCTTTGCGAAATGATAATCCAGAGCTTTGACGAAAAGATAAAGCAGGGCAGGGCAAACGAGATACCTCAGCTCTTTACCCACACAGGATCCGAAAATGCCGACAAGGACGGCACAGGCAGCGTATTCAAAGACATAAAGACCGAATTCGTCGCAGTCCGTTTCGGAAACGTTCTCGGCAGCAACGGTTCAGTCGTGCCCCTCTTTAAAAAACAGATCGAAAAGGGCGGCCCGGTAACGGTAACTCATCCCGAGATCATCCGTTACTTCATGACCATCCCCGAAGCCGTAAGCCTCGTGCTTCAGGCAGGCACCTATGCCCACGGCGGCGAGATCTTCGTCCTTGACATGGGAAGCCCCGTCAAGATCGACACCCTTGCAAGAAACCTCATAAAGCTTTCGGGCTTCCGCCCCGACATAGACATCAAGGTAGAATATACCGGTCTTCGCCCCGGCGAAAAGCTATACGAAGAAAAGCTCATGGCCGAAGAAGGTCTAAAAAAGACCGAAAACGAAATGATCCACATAGGCTGCCCCATCCCCTTCGATGCGGACGAATTCTTCGCCTCACTTGAAGGCCTCATGTGCAAAGCCTACACAAACAGCGAAAAGATCCGCGACATCGTTAAAAAGATCGTCGTGACCTACCACCCCGAAGACGAAGGCAAAAAGCCCGCTAAAGGCACCGAATTTGCCGCAGTCATTGAAGGGGATGGGGAAGATGATGAATAAATAATAAAGAAAAACGGAGAATTATCATGGATTTCCATGCAGATCCCGGATTTGCCGGGATAGAAAGATTTGAATCAAAATTGTGGCTCGCAAGCCCCACCATGCACGGTGAAGAGAAAAAGTGGGTGGATGACGCCATAGTGACCAACTGGGTATCGACAGTCGGCGAAAACATCAACGAAACAGAAAAGAAGATGGCAGAGTATGTCGGCTGCAAATACGCTGTCGGTCTTTCCTGCTGTACGGCCGCTCTTCACATGGCAATAAAGCTTGCCGGAGAAAAGCTCTACGGCCAGGCAAGACCAAGCGAGGGAACACTTGCGGGCCGCAAAGTTTTCTGCTCCGACCTTACATTTGATGCTTCGGTAAACCCCGTGGCATACGAAGACGGAGAAGCTGTATTTATAGATACCGAAAAAGACACCTGGAACATGGATCCCGCTGCCCTTGAAAAGGCATTCGAGCTCTATCCCGATGTCAAGCTTGTAGTCGTAGCACATCTTTACGGAACTCCCGCAAAGATGGACGAGATCAGAAAGATCTGCGAAAAGCACGGCGCCTCAATAGTTGAAGATGCCGCAGAAAGCCTTGGCGCAAAGTATTTTTCGGGCGGAGAGTGGAAAGAGACAGGCTCTCTTGGCGACTATAACGCCATAAGCTTTAACGGCAACAAGATAATCACAGGTTCTTCAGGAGGCATGTTCCTTACAAACAGCAGGGAAGATGCCGAAAAAGTGCGCAAATGGAGCACCCAGAGCCGCGAGGCAGCTCCCTGGTATCAGCACGAAGAGGTGGGTTACAATTACCGCATGAGCAACATCGTTGCAGGCGTTGTAAGGGGCCAGATCCCGTTCCTTGACGAACACATCGCCCGCAAAAAAGCTATATGGGAAAGATATAAAGAAGGCTTTAAAGGCCTTCCCGTATCCATGAACCCCTATGACAGCAAGAAGAGCATTCCAAACTTCTGGCTTTCATGCATCATAATAGATGAAGATGCCATGGCGCCCCATGTGCGCGGAGACAAGGACGAGCTCTGGAAGAAAACGAGCGGAAAATCAAGCCCCGGCGAGATACTCGAAGCTCTTGCAGCCTTCAACGCAGAAGGCCGCCCCATCTGGAAGCCCATGCACATGCAGCCCATCTACTGCGAAAATGCCTTTGTAACGGTGGAAGGAAACGGCCGCGGCCGCACCAACGCCTACATAGAAGGTGGCGGCATAGATGTCGGCGCGGATATCTTCAGAAGAGGCCTCTGTCTGCCAAGCGACATAAAGATGACCGCAGAGCAGCAGGACAGAGTAATAGAGATAGTCAAAAGGTGTTTTGCCTGATCGATTCGGATATATGAAATAAATCAGTTTGGTAAGAGAGGCAAAAATGGCTAAGACAAAAAAACACAGGGCAAAAGGACCCTACGAACTCTTTATCAAGAGATTCATGGATATTTTTGTATCTGCCCTGTTTATTCTTATATTTTTCTGGTTATACCTTATAATCGCGCTCATTGTGCGCATAAACTTAGGCTCCCCGGTCCTCTTTACGCAGGACCGCCCGGGAAAGAACGGCAAAGTCTTCAAGCTTTACAAGTTCCGCTCAATGAGCGACAAGCGCGACAAGAACGGAGACCTTCTTCCCGACAAAATGCGCCTGAATAAGTTCGGTAAAATTCTCCGTTCCACATCGCTTGACGAATTGCCCGAGCTCTTTAATATACTAAAGGGAGATATGAGCCTTGTCGGCCCGCGTCCCCTGCTTGTCAAGTATCTTGAGCATTACAACGAGCATGACGCGAGACGCCATGAAGTAAGGCCCGGCCTTACAGGGCTTGCCCAGGTAAGCGGCAGAAATGCCATGTCATGGAAAGAAAAGTTCGAAAAAGATATAGAGTATGTGGATAACCTGACATTCATGATGGATGCGAGGGTGTTTTTTATGACTATAAAAAAAGTTTTTGTCAGAGAAGGCATAGAGTTTAAAGAGGGACATCAGCCCATAATGGATTATTTTGAGGAAAACAAGTAGAAGCTAGGAGCAGTATTAATGAAAGCACTTGTAGTTGCGGGCGGGATGCCGCAGATAACTCTAATTAAACAGCTTAAGGAACGCGGCATAGAGACTGTTTTAATTGACGGCAGTAAAACCCCCGTTGCGCTTCCCCATGCCGATAAGTTTGTAAACGTAAACATATTTGACACCGAGGCAGTAAAGAAGATCGCGGTGGAGGAAAAAGTCGATTTTCTTATCACCGTCTGTGCAGACCAGGTATTGCTCGTGGTTGCCCGGGTTTCCGAAGAACTCGGTCTCCCCTGCTATATAGACTACGAAACGGCAAAGCTGGTCTCCGACAAAGAACTCATGAAAAAGATCTTTGCCGAAAACGATATACCTACGTCAAAATATGTGGTAATGGACAGCTTTGACATAGAAAAGACCCGTCACCTTACCTACCCCCTTATAGTAAAGCCCGTAGATGCCTACAGCTCCAAAGGAGTTAAAAAGGTACTTAACGAAGAAGAACTAATCGCCGCTTTTGAAGAGGCTAAGAATATAAGCCGGTCAAAAAGCGCAATAGTGGAAGAATTCTTTGAAGGAGAAGAGATAAGCGTCGACCTCTTTGTCGAGGACGGAAAGGCCAATGTCCTTCTCATATCAAACAGCGACAAGATAAAAGATAAAGACCATTTTGTAATATTCAGAGGCAAGTGCCCCGTCCACGCATCGGACGTATTAAAGGCAGAAATAGCAAAAGTGTCACAAAGAATAGCCGATGCCTTTAAGATCAAGAATGCCCCCATGCTTGTTCAGATCCTCACGGACGGAAAAAGAGTAACCGTTCTTGAATTCTGCGCAAGAACCGGCGGAGCCATGAAATGGCTCTTAATTCAGCACGCATCGGGCGTTGATGTGATAAAAAGCGTTATCGACCTTACACTGGGCATAAAGCCTGAAATAAGCCTTGGTGCTCCCGAGACCAAATATATTGTAAATGATTTCATCTACTGCCGTGAGGGCATATATGACCGCATAGAAGGCTTTGATGAACAGCTAAGTAAGGAAAACATAACCGACTACCGCATGCTTCGCCCACAGGGCTGGAAGTTTTCCGGGCAGATCGCAAGCAGTACCGACAGGCTTTGCGGCGTCACTTTCCAGGATGATACCTTAGAAGGCTTAAACAAAAAGCACCGCGAATTTGTAGAAAGCGTAAAGGTCCTGGACAATAAAGGAAACGACATCATGAGGCATGACCTGCTGCCGGATATATCAGATCAATGATCCATCAGAGATGAAGCAGAATTCAAATAAAAAATACAAAGGACCGGAGTATGAAAAATCCACGTTTTTCAGTAATCAGCAAATCAGACAAAGTAAGCTTAGTATCTATCATACTGCTGTCTGCATTTATAATTATATTCGAAACACCTATTGTTTCGAGAAACATTCCCAATGTGATCTTTTACGGGTTGATGGCAGTACTTTTGCTCTTAAATGTCAATGTATTTCTAAAAACAAGCAAACGTAATAAGCTGATATTACTTGTTATAGCAGCGTTCGTGGTGCTTTTTACCGTCTATAAGGTGCTGAAAATATCATCCTCCGGACTCAGTTATTATTCTACGACAGTTAAGTTCCTTTTACTTGCGACAATACTTATCGTTTACTATGATATATTAAGCCCTAAGCAAAAGTGTTTTCTCCTTAACTTAACTGTGGTCGCAGTCATTGTCAATTTGATCGAAAATATGCGCTTGTATTTTAAGTACGGACCGTTTAGATTTGTTTACCTTTTTCAAAAAAGGAGGTTTACGACAAACAGCGTCAGTACTATGTATGTGACCGCAGTATTCTTTTTCTCCGCAGCATTGTTTGTCTATTTTTTGCATGCCGACAAGAAAAAACCTGCGAAGTGGATATCTCTTATCCTTTCGTTTTTGATGTTCTTTTTCTGTGTAGCCATTGCACAAAGAACGATAATTTTGCTGCTTGGAATGATAATGTTCCCGCTGCTTATAGTTGCAAATGCCAAGAATAAACGTCAATTCTTCATTATTTTGGCCACATTTACCGTGATCATTGTTCTGCTATGGTTATTTTAT
>JAEEGF011197247.1_pt1 | contig 16326 bp, 11 predicted proteins | sample 9134171 | NCBI WGS metagenome assembly JAEEGF01 (sample SAMN16246542, study PRJNA631951) | gut metagenome | biome: gut microbiome; feature: rumen; material: AP-attached | host: Bos | place: Iran: Karaj | collected 2018-10
AAAGATGGCCGCCGCACCATCCGACTAGGCTTCACTGGCGATATCGGCCGCTACGACAAGCATATACTGCAAGACCCCGAACCCTTCCCCCAAGTGGACTACCTCATCATGGAGTCGACCTATGGCGACCGCCTGCATACCACCCTCGACACTGCCGAACAGGAATTGCTTATGGCAGTGCTCGACACCTGCACCAAGAAGAAGGGCAAGCTCATCATCCCAAGTTTCGCCATCGGTCGCGCGCAGGAGATTATTTATGCCCTCGACCGTCTCGAGCATGCTGGTCTCCTTCCTGATATTGATGTCTTTGTCGATAGTCCCCTCAGTGTCTCCGCCACCAACATTATGCGGCTGCATGAGGAGTGCTTCGGTGCTCCCATTCTGGAGTACATGAAAAACGACCCCGACCCCTTCGGTTTCGACCGTCTGCACTATATCCAGTCGGTCGCCGAGTCGAAGACCCTCAACGTGCGCCACAAGCCGTGCGTCATCATCTCTGCCTCGGGCATGATGGAGGCTGGGCGCGTGAAACACCATATTGCCAACCATATCGAGAACCCTGCCACCACCATCCTCTGTGTAGGCTATTGCGAACCTAAGACCTTGGGAGCAAAGATTATGCGTGGCGACGAAGAGGTCTCCATCTTCGGACAGATCCACAAGGTGCGGGCCGAGTTGCGCCGCATCGAGTCCCTGTCGGGCCATGGCGACTACAGCGAAATGATTAACTACATAGGCTGTCAAGAGAAAAAGAAGCTGAAGAAGATATTTCTTGTTCACGGCGAAGCCGAAACTCAGGAGCATTTCCGCACTACCCTCAACGAAGTGGGCTGGAAGCGCGTCGAAATCCCCGAGTTCCGCCAAGAGGTGGAGCTGTGAAATGATAGAAGGCAATGAATAAGAATGGCCATAATAATCAGAATGATCTGATTAGTCAGAATAATCGGAGTAATCAGAGCAGTCAGAGTAATCCGACTCCTCCGACCCCTCCGACCCCTCCGACAATTCCGCCCTCTCCGACTCCTCCGACCCCTCCCAAGTCGTCCCCCATCACCTTCCTCCCCCAGCATGGCCATTACCGCAGTCTGCGGGTCTATCAAGTCGCTGAAATCATCTACGACATCACCTATTACTTTACACAGCACTACCTTGTAAAGGGCGACCGCACTGTGGACCAAATGGTTCAAGCTGCGCGTAGCGGCAAACAGAATATTTCGGAAGGCAATCGAGCTGCCGCCACTTCGAGCGAGACAGAAATCAAGCTGACCAATGTGGCGAAGGCTAGTTTGGAAGAGTTGCTCAACGACTATGAGGACTATCTGAGAGTGCGCAACCTGCCTCGATGGGATGCACAGCACCCGCGCTATGAGAAGATGCGCCAATACGCAAGAAGTGAACAGATTAAGAAAGATTATACATCAATTATTCATCGCATGACCGATGAGGAGATGGCCAATCTCTGCATCACCCTCATACATCAGGCGACATATATGCTCCGCAAACTGCTGGAGACTATGCAAAACCGCTTCGTGACCGAAGGCGGCATCAAAGAGCGCATGTATCAGAGCCGAGTCGCCTACCGGAATGGTCAGAATGCTCTGAAAGGTCAGAATAATCAGAGAGGTCAGAATAATCAGAATTATCCGCCCTCTCCGACAAATCCACCCTCCTCCGAATAGTCTGACCCCCTCCGATAGCATCGCCCCCTCCGACCACCCCTCTGAGGCCTTGAATAATAGCAAATTGAAAATATTTTTGTGCAGTTGAGAAAAAAGTCGTATCTTTGCAAAACTTTTTAAGCAATTCACAATAAGGATTATTCCGTTGTGAAAACTACTAAGGGGGCGGGGGACATGTTCTCCCGTCGTCTTTTTGAGAGACGTGGTGAATTGCTTAAATAGAGGACATTGACATTATTGATAAACACCTTTTTACGGCATCACCAAACATGCCGATTGGTTGTGAATTGCTTAAAAAGAGGACATTGACATTATTGATAAACATCCACGCAAAATGGGCGTGTGTCAGTTTTGCTGTTGTGAATTGCTTAAAAAGAGGACGTTGACATTATTGATAAACACCTGCGGTTTAAATGATTCATCCGCTATCTGTGTTGTGAATTGCTTAAAAAGAGGACGTTGACATTATTGATAAACACCTCCATTCCAAAATAGAGTTGTAAATTTCATGTTGTGAATTGCTTAAAAAGAGGACGTTGACATTATTGATAAACACCAAGCCCCTTGTGGAAAAGACGCTCAGCCGCGTTGTGAATTGCTTAAAAAGAGGACGTTGACATTATTGATAAACACCCTTGTTCGTAAAGACGCGTATACGGTTGTGTTGTGAATTGCTTAAAAAGAGGACGTTGACATTATTGATAAACACCCGTCAGGAAGCAACGTATTACCTAGACTAAGTTGTGAATTGCTTAAAAAGAGGACGTTGACATTATTGATAAACACCAAGTAGGTCTGAATAACCATCTCTTTGAAGGTTGTGAATTGCTTAAAAAGAGGACGTTGACATTATTGATAAACACCAAGAGATCCGGCCTTCACTATCGATATGAGTTGTGAATTGCTTAAAAAGAGGACGTTGACATTATTGATAAACACCAAACCATAAAAGCAAAAAAACACAAGCTGGTTGTGAATTGCTTAAAAAGAGGACGTTGACATTATTGATAAACACCCTCCATCATTAATAAAAATATCTTTTCTAGGTTGTGAATTGCTTAAAAAGAGGACGTTGACATTATTGATAAACACCTACCTACAAGCCAAATAACCAAATGAATAGTTGTGAATTGCTTAAAAAGAGGACGTTGACATTATTGATAAACACCTATGTTTCTCAAATTTAGATAGATGCATAGTTGTGAATTGCTTAAAAAGAGGACGTTGACATTATTGATAAACACCTTCTAGATAATTTTGTGATGGTGACAATCGGTTGTGAATTGCTTAAAAAGAGGACGTTGACATTATTGATAAACACCGTAGGAGTGCAGATAGACCACGCTCATCTGTTGTGAATTGCTTAAAAAGAGGACGTTGACATTATTGATAAACACCAGATGGCTGTTTTGAACAAGCGGGACACCAGTTGTGAATTGCTTAAAAAGAGGACGTTGACATTATTGATAAACACCTGGTAAAACTATTTTGGAAAGTTCTAGTAAGTTGTGAATTGCTTAAAAAGAGGACGTTGACATTATTGATAAACACCCGCGCCTTGCTCTATCATCTGGAACAATCGGTTGTGAATTGCTTAAAAAGAGGACGTTGACATTATTGATAAACACCTCATCAAATATTTTATCAACGTCTGAACCAGTTGTGAATTGCTTAAAAAGAGGACGTTGACATTATTGATAAACACCCTGACCCAGGCAGTTATCGACGCTGGTCAGGTTGTGAATTGCTTAAAAAGAGGACGTTGACATTATTGATAAACACCCGCCAACTCTCTCTCCCCCGAAAGCATCTAGTTGTGAATTGCTTAAAAAGAGGACGTTGACATTATTGATAAACACCACGATTGTGATATATTGATGATTGTTAATGTTTTGTAGGTTGTCAGTAATGAAAAGAATCCCGCTCGGATGGGCGGGTTTTTTTGTTTTTTGGGGTCGCTTTTCAAATCCTATTAGAGCTAGAACATCTCAAGTTGCTGTCCGGGGGCATTGGGTTCAATTTCCTTTCGACAGGAGTATAGTTCTATATCGGCAAATTGTTTGTCGGTAATGGTTAGGCACCCGACTTGCCCGTATTGGGGTAGCATGGCGCGGACGCGGCGTAGGTGCACATCGGCATTTTCGCGACTGGCACAGTGGCGCACATAGATGGAGAATTGAAACATGGTGAATCCGTCGGCGAGTAGGTTCTTGCGGAAGTCAGCGGCGGCTTTGCGTTCTTTCTTGGTGTCGGTAGGCAGGTCGAAGAATATGAGCAGCCACATAATGCGGTATTCGGAGAAGCGGTCCATCTACATCTCGGGATAGGTCAGTTTGCGAATTTCGCCCGAAAAGCATCGTGATAGTGATGCAGTGGTTTGGCTGGCAGCAACCATGAGTGGGCTGCGTTGACCGTTGATGCGTACTTCGAGGGTGGGGATGGTGAGTAGTGAACGTTTGAGGTCGGGGGTCAGGTCTTCGATGTCGGGGTATTGGTGCATGGTTTGAATGACGAGGCGGTCGACGTATGGACGGTAGGGCTCCATGATGTCGTCGGCTAAGCAGTATGCGTTGTAGCGGTTGTGGTGGTGTATGCCGAGGGTGGGGAGGAGTCCGCTGCTGACTAGGGCTCGGGCAATGACGGCTCGGAGTATGGCGTAGCCGTAGTTGAAAAGGTTATTGGGGTAGTTGCCTTCGCGTTCGCGGGTAAAGTGGTCGATGTCGGGTAGTAGTTGGCCCCAATAGAAGGCCGCGGCGCGGCCTTCGAGGTTGGTGCTGTCGCCCGAATGCACGTCGGAAGCCCATTGCTGCATATTGCCTGTCTCACAGTTGTGGAGTTCGCGCAGTAGGGCGGCTTGGTTGAGTATCTTCTGTTGGACGGTTTGTTGCCACAGCTGTTTTCTTAAAGGCACGGATGCTGTTAGTTGGTCTTGAAAACGTTCGCTCTGCACGGTGTGACCTTCAAGGGGTAGCATGAGTCCTACGGGCATGTGGCGTTCGTCGCAAGTGATGATGGAGGCGTTGTTGTCGAGCAAGGTGGCCATGAGTCCATGGGTGATGGTGATTTGCTGGCAGTCGAGCACTACGATACCGATGTCTTCGATGGGTACGGTGGCAGTCCGCTCGGGTTCGTTGTCATGCTTTTCGAGTTGCACTACCAGTTGCCTGTTCTTCATCGATAGGTAGGCTGGGTTGGAGAAGCAGAGGGTGCGCTTAATCATGGCTAACCAATTTTGATGATGTTTCCTATGCGGTCAATCTGGATGGGGATACAGACTTCCTTAATCATTTCGCCTGTAAGGGCACGCTCCATTTTGTTTTGAGCCTCAAATTCTTTTCCTGAAAGAATGATTGAGGCCACGGAGTTATGTAAAAAAAGGCATTGTTTTCCTGTGCAGGAAACCATTTTGTATATACGTCGAACGTTGATTTGCTTGATGCCATTCTTTTGTTCATCCTCAGTAGGCACATACACTAAATCGCCAGGAGAGAGTACATATAGCACTTTAGCGGTAGGCGGTATTAGGTTTGTGTCTTCATTTTTCAGTCTTGCTGCAAGGTGGGTTTTCCAATCTTTCTCATGCGTTTTTTGCAATTCTATAATGATATTAAGGGGGACGGAGGCATAACCTCGAGTTCCTTTTTCGTCGGTATAGATGACAAAGAATAGGTTGGTTCCCTTGGCTGCTTCGACGTATTTTGTGGCTTTCTGTCCATTGGTACCAACACTAAACTTGTTGGCCTGTTCGTATACACGAACCTTTTTGATGGGTTGGTGTGGGTGGCCGTTGTTGAGTGACTGAATGTTTCGGTTCAGGCGTTCCAGTCCGTCAGCAGAGAAAGCTTCGTTAGCGTGGTTGCCTTCGGCTAGAAGATGTGCGTATAGTATTGAGCGGATTCCACTGTCGGTAATGGCATCTATGGCTTTCTGTGCAGCAGGTAAGGTGGTGGCTCCAGCCATGTATGATAATAGATCTTTGCGAGTGGCAAAGTACCTATCGTTAGTGTCTTTGGTATAATAATACACCTCAATCTTGCCATCAGCAGCTTCGCTCCATACTTCCTTGTATTTGTCGAGATACTCAATGATTTGTTTTGTGGTGTAGTGTAGGGCTAGTTTCTCCTTTATCTTGGCTTTCAGTTCACGATCGACGATGCTATTAGGGCTGGCAATGGCTTCTTTGATTTTGACCTTTTTCTTCAGTTGGAGGTTCACTTCGCCAAAGACGGTCTCTTTGTGGAGGGGTTTCCGTATTGCCCAACTGTCACCCTTTGTTTGTTGGACGGCAACATGCTTGCCGTTGGCAATAGTGGTGTAATAGTTGGTTGTCTTGTTGATGACTCGAAGGTTTTGTTTGAAACTGACAATGATGCCTTGTAGTGTGTTATATACGTCCTCGGTGAACGTAGACCAAGGTTTGAAGAAGGTGGTGAATCGCTCGTGTTTATTGCCTTTGTTGTCTAGATAGTATTCGATTTGGCGTAGTTTGTGTTGGAGGTCGTATCGGGTTTTGCTCTGAGCTTCTATGTTGTTGAGCAGGTTGACGTGGTCGCGAGAGGTGCAGGCAATTACGATAGCATCCATGGCATGGTGGCGATGGTCGATGCGTTTCTTGTTAAAGCCCTGACGCAGTTCGATAGGGACGGATGGTATGGTGTGTCCTTCGGCGGAGGTTGTGGTATAGTTGGATGTGCCCGTAATGGCGTTCAGCCGCTCAAATCTTGGCAGTATGATCCGGTTCCACACGTCGTTGATGCCCCAGTCGTGCTTCAGACGGTCGGTGATAGAACCGTTGCAGGCAATGACATTCTTTGAGGTGGTGGCATTCTCTCGATTGCCCTCTTCGTCCTCGGTACGAACGATGTTAGAAAGCAGATGCATCATCAGACGACTGATATAGCGGTTGTCTACCATTTGGCGTGAGGTGAAGTCTTCTGGAATGTCGTCAAGCATGAGATTTCTTAGTTTCTTAGTGTTGGTGGCAAAGAGTCGTTTGGCTAGCTCTTCGTATTCAGGGACGGAGAGAATGCTAACGGTGTCGCCAAAACTGAGAGGTACTATTTGTCCAGCATGGTTGGATATGAACTCGTGTCCAAGTTCCCTGTCTTTTAGTTGGTTTACTTCGGCCTCACAAATGACCTTGTTGGAGAAGGAGTCGTCGAACCAACGGCTTTGAGGAATGATATGCTCAATTTGGTAGGCGGGAGTGAATAGTTTTGCTAAAGGGATGGGTTTGCCTGTATAAGGTGAGATGTATTTTTGGTCGAGCCATAGTTTGTATCGGATGACCTCGGCGTGCGAAGGCTGATTCTTGGCAGAGGTGAATCTTTTCTGTATGTCTTGAATGTCTTCAGGAATATTGATACCACTATTAATCACGCCATCTTCATATATTTTCAGCAGTTCTTGTTGTGAGGGAGACTGTGGGCGCACGTTCTCAACTTGGCAGTCGGGGTTCATAAGTTCAAGGAGTAGCAGTCGGATACGTTGGTTTGTCGACTCTCCCTCGGTGATGGCCTTTGTCATCCGTTCACGTTCGGATTTGGTTTTCTTCAATTCCCTGCCTAGTTCGATGTGGATTTCGTCAATATGCCCAACTTGACGCCAGATGTCGCGCACAACACGGAGGGTCTCAGTTACCACTTGTTCCACGACGGGATTGTTCAACGAGTTATGGCGGAAGTGCTTGAGATAAGTATCAATGTCTTCAGGCTTGTTCCATTTTTGTGCATCAATGGCTTCAGAATGTCGATTGTAAACGAGATAGCATGCCTGCCATGTGGCAAGTCCTTGACATTGGTTGATGTGTTCTAAACCATTGAACTTTTCTCGGACAAACGGGGTAAGAGTGTCGTCCTCTTCGCCTGTGATAATGTGGTCGATACGTTTGAGAGTTAGGTCGTCGATGGTAGTGGGGTCCCAATAATGGCCTCTACGCATCAGTGGCAAAAGGCGGTTAATGGCTTTTGTGGAATAGGCACCATAGTCTTTTTCCTTGTAAATGGTAAGTCGTCTGAATGCTTGAACAAAAGCCGTACAGGTATCTTCATTCCAACCCTGTTTGCGGGCGAAAGTCATTAATGCTGATTCGTATTGCAGTTGGTCGTCAACAGAATATAGGATGTGCCATAGCTGTTCTTCTTTTTGCGAGGTCAGGAAGTTCTCAGAGATTCCGGCTTTGCGGAGTCCGCCCAGTAGTGTGGCATGGGTCTCCCCTGTGGGATAAGATTTGTCTGGCACATAGTTCCATCGGTAATGAGGTAAGTCGTTACGGCTAATTTTGAAATACTTTAGCAGGCTCTTCTGGTCAATGGATTTCGTGGAGAGAAGGTAGTCGTATAGGTTGGCGTAGGCATCTTCGTCAGGAAGTAGGGTGGATGTGATGTCACAATCTTCTTTGAACAACCTAAGGTTGGAGAGGAACTGCCATAGACGGAATTCTTGGTATAAGGGATGTGATTTTGCAATGCATTTGATAGGGATGCCATTTCTTTTCTCAAACGGGCAGTCGGCAATCAGTGAACGTTTGCTTTTTAGTGGGCGTTGATAGAAGAGAATATCGTCGGCGATTAAGTAGGTGAAGTCGCGGTTTGCAATGCTGTTACGATAGGCATCGTTGTTGGGATATAGCTCTTCAATGCAAGAGAGATATAGCTCATGGTCATTTAGTTCGGGAATGTATTTCTTCTGTTCGTTCAGAATCTCGTGCAGTTCATTCAGATACAATTCGCGATCAACGGTTTGAACTAAATCTCCAATAATCTTTCTGTCGGGAGTGTGAAGTAGGCTCTGATAAATATAGGCTCCAATAGTGAGGTGGCTTTGATTTATGTCCTGCTCGGTTTTGATTTTGCGAAGCCCCCAGTCGTCGTCTTGAGGAGCACTCAGCTTTGGTTGGATGTCTTTTCTTTTTCCGTCTTTGTCTAGTTTAAAGGTGGCGATAAACCCACGTACTTTTCCCTCCCAATCAGGTTTGACAAGACAAGGACGTTTGTATACCCATCCGTTCTCAAGAGTGATATTGTACCAAGAACCACCCCCCTTGCGTGGCTCGCCAGTGTCTTCTACTTTTATTACTTTTAGCTCATGGTATGACTTTTCTTCATTTTTCTCCTCTGGATTATCCATGCCTTCGTTGGCCTTTCCGCGAAGTTGATAGTAGCCTCTCTTTTGGTTAAACTGCATGAGTACCCATGCTAGTTCCTCCTTGCTAATGGGTTGGGTAAGGGCTTTTTGGCGCAGGTAGTAGATGGTCCAGTCGTACGGTACTTTAGTATAGATGCCTACCTTGTGGAAATCGGCAATCATTTCCTCAAAAGAAGTTCTGAAAAGGAACTCGTTTTTACCATCCTTTCCTTCTCGCCAAGGCAGTTTTGGCTCTTTGTCTTTCGGGGTTTTTCCGAATCGGGTTATTTGTGAGGCATAGTGTTTGGGTAGGAAGTCTAAGATAGTTAGTACGCGTAATAATCTTTCTCTTCGTAGAAGGAAGCGCTCGTGAAGACGGCGTGTACCTCTATATTGTGTTCTTTCGGTGGTGAAAGATACAGAATTGCCCTTTTCAAAGTCTCCCAATCGTCCTGCGTCCATGGGTATGATGCGTGTGCCTGCCGCATTTATCTGTTTGGTATCGTTGTCAATAACAGCCCAACCAATGCTGTTGGTGCCCAAATCTAGTCCAAGGATTTTAGCCATAAATATATTGTTTTAAATTGCAAATATACAATTTTATTTTTGAAACACAGATAATGAGTGGGGAATTTAACGTTTGGGAACATTGAAAAATAGCGAATTGAAAATAATTTTGTGCAGTTGAGAAAAAGAACGTATCTTTGCATTGAAAAATAAAACGAGATGGTCCAGATTAAGAACATACACGGCGAAGTAATCTACACCCTCCCTGAGGGTCAAGAACTATATAATGCCGTCCTCATCGGCCTTGACCTCCGCGAAGCCGACTTCCGCGGTGCTGACCTCATGTTCGCTCATCTCCAATGGGCTGACCTCTCCGGTGCTGACTTGACTGATGCCAACCTCTCCAGCGCCAGCACCGAAGGCATGATTCTCGATGATGCTATTCTTGAAAACACATTGTTACCAATGGAGCATCACCACATTCACTGCTGTTAAAAATTTCCCCCTCAATTCTGTGTTATCAATAAACGGTATGATTATTGTTTGGTTAATTACTGTTGTTTTGGCTGTCTGTTTTTTGGTTGTGGCTTTCGGCTCGGGATTGTTGCTTTTTTTCGCTACAGCTTTTGTCGTTGTTTCGACTCCAGTACGCGAAATTGCTCGGCTATACAAAAGCAATCATAAAAAGAAGGCATATACTTTAGCGGCCTCTATGGTCTTTGCCTTGATCATTGTACCTTTCATTATCTGGCTGCTCTCAATTATTGTTCCATGAGTTTGGTTGTGTCGTGAATTGTTTGAAAAAAGAAACACGATGATGACACTTAGGTATCTGTTATAATAAAATGCTAAAGTTTGACAAGCTTTTTTTGCTCTAGATCTATATGGCATACGGTTTTGGCGAGGCAGTGGCTCAATGTTTGCGGATACCTACAGCCTGAAAGGCTAGAAGGTGAATAGCCTAGGGCATCGCCCTGGGTAATAGAGGACCTGCTATCAACGCCCTGAAAGGGCAAAAGAATCTTGCTTTTGCCCTTTTAGGGCGTTGGACGATATACCATATACCCAAGGCGTTGCCTTGGGCTACAGAGATTTTGGCCTTTCAGGCCGTTTTGACGAGTAATCTATCATAATGGTATTTGTACCCGAATTAACTTGTCAAACTTTAGTAAAATGTTTTACCTAAAGATGAAGATGAAAAAGTACCCCGCCTGCGGGGTATGGCACAGGCGGGGTACTTGTCTGTAAGGTTCGTAACCTTCGCTAGGTTAGGGGCTGGTTTTTAGAATACTATGCGATGGGAGAACATGAGGTAGGCGACGCGGCGGTTGAGGCCTTTGGTCATGCCCTCGGCGTAGCTATCGTTGAGGAGGTTGTGTAGGGGCATGGAGAAGGTGAGGAGGTTCTTTTGGTCACCGTCACGGTTGGTGAGGGAGAAGGAGAAGTCGATTCCCCAGCCGTCTTGTATCATCTCTTTGTGAGGGGTTCCCCATGCGTTCCAGGTGCCAGTGCAGGTAAGGGCTTGGTCGTAGAATACGCCTGCCTCAATGGCTTTGCGGTTTTTGCCAATAACCAGTCCGAAACGGGGTTGAAGGTAGTTGGCACGCAGGTTTTGGTCGGAGGGTATGAAGCAGAGTTCTTGGCTTTTGTAGTATACTCCAGCGTAGACGCCTACGGTTGAGGGCACGAATGAGGCATCGAGGCCGACGCCGAAATCACCCGGGCGTTTGAAGGGGTTGCTGAAGGCACGGTGGTAGGGGCCATAGATGTTGTAGGGGGTCATGAAGCCTTCTTTGACGATGCCGATGGGGAATACGAGTTCGGCATCGGGAATGATGGCGTCAGCCACTCGGTCGTCGCCAAGGGCCCAATGGACGATGGCACCTTGGGTGAGGTTGTAGAGGATGGTGGTCCAATAGTTGGTTGACCATGCGCGGGTGTTGATGGTGAATTGGCTTTTGCTCTCTTGTGCGGTGATGCTGGATGAAAGCAGAACTGCCATGACTACAATGGATAAGAGTTTTTTCATGGTGAGTGTTTTTTATTGTTTTGTGGTGCAAAGATAAGATTTTTTTTCCATAGTTTGGGGTTTGTGTAAAAATGGTGCACAATACATACTGCGACGTGACGCAAGTCGAGCATAAGCGTAAGTTCCGTGCAGAACAGACTCTTCAACGCTTCCGAAAAACAAAGAAGCTGTTTAACCCCAAATCTGCCATAAACAGACATAAGGTGGGTTCTATTAATTCGTTTTCAATGCTGCGTCTCCTCGAGACGCAGTTTGGTTTCATTCTGACTATCACCGCACTGCGCAATATACGATGTTGCTCCCATTCGGTCGCGACACCGTACATTGCTTGTACGGTGCAATTGATGGTCACACCTCTCGAGGTGATTTATAGAAGGCAACCTCTAAAAATAGCCCGTCAGGGCTTTTCGTTCAATAGAAACGCGTTGATTAACAATATTTATTTCCCGTAGGATTAAGGAAGTCCTGTGGACTTACGTCCGTTTAAGCCTATTTTTGGAACCTACCTATTGTTATTGTTATTGTCATTGCAAACTGAAAAAAGACAGAAATTGCGCAATTAGATCCCAATATAAACCCAAATCGGTCATCAAGCCGACTTAGATGTTGCAAAAAAAACGTGATTTTAAAAAAAGTGTGTATATTTGTAGCGTTGATGGAGGAGGTTTTTATATGTTGTTTTTTTGTAATATATTGAATGTGAAATGATTGTGTGATATTTTGTATAATTGTTATCTCTATAAAATAAGTAATTAACACTTTAAAAAATTCAGATTATGAAAAGAAATGTATTATTAGCAGTAGCGTTCTTTGTTAGTTTCTGGTTATGTGTAGATTATGTGGTTGCACAGCCTGAAGTGAGATCACCTAACCCGGCATACCTGAATTGGGAAGACCCTTGTCCGGAAACTCCTGGGCTATTACAAGGTGGCTTTCCCTACTACACTGGAATAACCTTTCCCACTATATTGTCTGAAGATACCTTATGCTATGTAAATTCTTTTGGAGGTATAGAAAAGAAGTACACAATATACGGCATGGCCGTATGTATAACTAATAGTGAGGGCTATCAGCCAATAGGCAGAACGGTAACACTGGACGTAAGGCTATATAACTTCACACCAGGGGATTCTGTTCTTCAATTGCTAAAAAGCCAAACGTTCCAAGTGGAGCAGGGCCAGCCTCATGATTTAATTATGGTGTATAAGAATAGAACATACTTGTTTAATCCAGAATCTGGAGTTGATTCTTTATTAAAATACCCGATGTATGAGTTATACTTTGACAGCCCAATAGATGTGGATGGTTACTTTTTTATGGGTCTAGCTTCAAATGACGTTTTTCTCTTACATAAAGGTACGCTGGATTATCCAACCCGCCAAGAAATGCCTTGCTGCCAAAATGGGTATGAGGCTGGTGTTGACACGAATAGAAATAGAGCTACCAAAATATTAGCCTGGTGCTATAGTATATACAATGGTGCGATTACTGAATATGGGTTGAATAGCGTTGAACATTATGGTGATGTAATTATGGTACCACAGCCGGATACCGTATACACGCTTTCGGCACAAGGCGTGTATCCGATACTGAGGCCGAAGGGATATCTTGCCGCCACGGAGCCTACAGCGGAAAAGGAAAGCGTGCAACTGCTGCCCAACCCAGCACGGACCAAGGTGACGGTGGAAGCAACAGAGCCGCTACGCACAGTGGATGTGGTGGACATGGCGGGACGAAACCTCCTGTCGAAACAGTGCATGGATGATGCGACAACGGTGGTGCTGGATATAGCCACCTTGCCGCAGGGCAGCTATGTGGTGAGAGTGAGGACCGTTAAAGGGGAGACGACACTCAAGCTGCTGGTAGAGTAGGGGGGTAGAGGCAGGAAAAACAAGAAGTACAAATAAGGGGCTCGGCAGCATGCCGGGCCTTTTGTTTTGAATACGGCTTCTAAAAAATGAAAAAGTTGTGGTGCTTTTTGGTATAATTCAAAAAAAAATAGTATATTTGCAGATGCTGCGACATGTTGTGTCGTGGTGAAATGATGCTGTAAACTAGCATGCTACAATTAAAGTATATATGGCAGAAGATACAAATATACCTAAAACTACCGACCAATGTGGCCCTCAAGCAGAGGTCACGAAGGTGAATGTGTCAAGCGAGTACGGGCATCTGAATGCCGTGCTGCTGCACCGACCAGGAATAGAGATTGAGCGAATGACCCCAAGCAATGCCGCAGAGGCGTTGTTTAGCGATATTCTCAGCAAGCACATTGTCGACAAGGAGTATGCCTCCTTTGCCGGAGTATTTGAGAAGTGGTGCAAGGTCTACTATGTGGAGGATGTGCTGGAACAGCTGATGGACAACGACGATGTGCGCCAATATCTGGTAGCACAGAGTTGCCGACTGGACGGGTGCGAGGGTCTTGCTGACCAATTGATGGAGCACGACAGCCGTAGGCTGGCAAAGGAATTGATAGAAGGGGTGCCGTTTCATGCTGATACCGACCCGAAGGAGCTGAGCGAGAGACGTTATACGCTGCAGCCTCTGTATAATCTGTTCTTTACCCGCGATGCATCCTCGTCGGTGTATAACGAGGTGCTTATTAACTCGATGTCTTTCCCTGTCCGTCAGCGCGAGACGCTGCTATATAGAGCCATATTTGAGTACTTCTTCAGCACGAAGACCTTCTGTGGACAGGATGTCAATACGAGTGCCCGCACAGAGGGCGGGGATGTGCAGGTGGCGGCAGACAATCTGCTCTGCATTGGCGAGGGAATTCGAACCAACCGCAAGGGTATCATGTTCTTGGCTGAGAAGTTTGCCAAGGAACGTCCCAAGTTTAACATACTAACCCAAGAGCTTCCTCACAAGCCCGACTCGTTTATCCATTTGGATATGGTGCATACCTTCTTGGGTAAGCATCAGCTGATGGTTTACCCCCCGCTGCTGGACAAGACGGGTCTTTTCGCTGGCAAGTCGACGACACTGATTACCTGTGACAATGGCAATATCAGCACCAAAGAGTACCCCAACATGTTGGAGGGTTTGAAGGCGTGCGGCATGGAGATGGAGCCTGTGATGTGCGGTGGATTTGATAGTTGGTATCAGGACCGTGAGCAGTGGCACAGCGGAGCCAACTTTTTTGCTCTCGACGACGGGAAGGTGATAGGCTATGAGCGTAATGTGCGGACGATTGAAGCATTGTCGCATGCCGGCTTTGCAGTGCTCGATGCCGACGAGGTGTGTGCAGGTCGGGTGAACATGAAGGATTACGACAAGTTTGTGGTAGTGTTCAAGGCCAGCGAGTTGCCCCGCGCCGGTGGAGGAGCCCGCTGCATGACGATGCCGATCAACAGAGATTAAAGTACGTGAAAAAAAACAGACAAATATAAATAAGAATCTATGAAAAAGTATCATCTGATGAACAACATTATAGGCTGGGTGGTCTGCATCGTGGCCTGTATTGTCTACATCCTGACCGCCGAAGCCACTGCGTCGTGGTGGGACTGCGGCGAGTATATTGCCACGGCAACCAAGCTACAGGTGGGGCATCCCCCGGGAGCACCCTCCTTCCAACTGATAGGAAGACTGTTCTCTATGTTCTCGACCCCTGAGAATGTGGCTCATGCCGTAAATGTGATGTCGGCTATCTGTAGCGGATTCACCATTCTTTTCCTTTTCTGGGGTATCACCCTGTTGGGCAAGCATTTGTTGCCCGACCCCAAGAATCCCGACATTAAGGATGCGCGCACCTGGGGCGTGTTTGCCGCCGGTATCGTCGGCGCCTTGGCCTATACTTTCAGCGACACGTTCTGGTTCTCCGCTGTCGAAGGCGAGGTGTATGCTATGTCGTCATTCTTCACAGCCGTGGTGTTCTGGGCGATACTGAAATGGGAAGAGCAGGCTGACGACCCACGTTCGCTGCGCTGGCTGGTGCTTATCTGCCTGTTGGTGGGTGTGGCTATCGGCGTGCACCTGTTGAACTTGCTGACAGTTCCCGCCATCGTGTATGTGGTTTATTTCCGCAAGTGGAAGAAGACTACTACCAAAGGGTTTATCTTGAGCGGTATAATCTCGGTAGTGCTGTTGGCACTGATTTTGTGGGGTATCATCCCAGGTATCGTGAATGTCGACTCGGCTTTCGATGTCTTCTTTGTCAATACGTTAGGCTTGCCGTTCAATTCTGGCACGGTGTTCTTCTTCCTGCTGCTGGCTGCTGCCGTGGTGTGGGGGCTATGGTACACCTCGCCCAAGAAAAAGGACAGACCTGTCATCAACGCCTCCATCTTGGGATTCCTTATGTTGGTGATTGGCTATTCGACCTTCTTCCTGTTGGTGATTCGTGCCAATACCAATACGCCGCTGAACGAGAATGCTCCTAAGGACGCTGTGGCAATGCGTGCCTATTTGGGACGTGAGCAGTATGGCGACACCCCCCTGTTCAAGGGCCAGTATTACACTGCCGGAGACCCCATCGATGCCAAGGAGGGTTACACTAAGTATATCCGCGGCAAGGATGAGAAGGGGCACGATAAGTATATCCCTGCCTCCTATCAGCAGAAGTTCGTCTATCGCCAGAACCATACGGGCATATTCCCCCGTATGTATAGCAATGACAACGACCGTCACCATCCTCAGTTCTACGAGTACTGGGCTGGTAAGACCCGTGGCGACCACAAGCCGACCTCGGCACAGAATATCAAGTATTTCAACGGCTACCAGATGGGCTGGATGTATTGGCGCTACTTTATGTGGAACTTTGCCGGTAGGCAGAACGACATCCAGGGGCACCATTTCAATGACGATGGCACGGTTGACTATATGAATGGCAACTGGATATGCGGTATCAAGGCCATCGACCAGGCTCGCTTGGGTCCGCAGGATAATCTGCCCGACCACATGAAGAACAATAAGGCTCGCAACGTATACTATCTGCTGCCATTGCTGTTGGGTCTGATAGGTTGGGTGTATTAGGTAGTGATG
>JAEEGF012200700.1_pt1 | contig 16326 bp, 15 predicted proteins | sample 9134171 | NCBI WGS metagenome assembly JAEEGF01 (sample SAMN16246542, study PRJNA631951) | gut metagenome | biome: gut microbiome; feature: rumen; material: AP-attached | host: Bos | place: Iran: Karaj | collected 2018-10
GGGCGTAATAGAAGGCACCTTCTACGATCCAATAACCGGTGAGAGGCGTTTTGCTCCGGAAAAGAATCTGTCCTATGCGGCATTTTCCACAATAATGCTCCGTGCTGCCTTCCCCGATGAGCTTGAGACGGCAGAGCGCAGCTATGCCGACTGGGTAATGGCCGCGGGAAGCGCCGCCGGAAAGGCAGGTTTACTTGACAAGGGAATGAGCCGGGATCAGCTGAGCTCTTCCATGCCCAGATATGAAATGGCCAAGCTTCTTGTCAAGGTGCTGAATGCCTTTGGAGAAGCATCGCCCTCGCTGTTCGACATTGAAGGCATAATCGAACGTATCCCCGATGGAAAAAAGATCCCTGATGCATATAGGGACTATGTGGCAATCTGCTACGATCTCGGTCTCATAAACGGAGGCAGCGATGGCTCCTTCAATGGATCACGCTATATGACAAGGGCTCAGGCGGCTGCTGTCTATAACAGGTATGAGCAGCTGCAGCAGAAGATAGCGCAAGGTGCAGAGATAGTTAAAACCCCATCTCTTGCTGCTCAGAAGAAGGCGGAAAGGCTGAATGTCATCGATTCCCTTCTTAGCAATAATGCCATGCTCAAGGCTGAAAGGGTCGAGCCGCCAGAGGATTATAAGTCCTACTGTGCGCTGTACAACATCCGCTACCGCTCCGACAGCTGCGAGGTCGTTGGCATGCTTGCTCTGCCTCTGTGGTACGCGGATAACTGCGATACCGAGGCTATGGATCCGCTTCCGGGCATGGTCTACTGCAGGGGCGGAAACAGAGATTTCGGCATGCTTGAGCCCTGGGAGGTCTGCTGGTACGCTTATCATGGCTATGCCGTCTTCGGCAGCCAGTACAGAGGAAATGCAGGCGGAACCGGAAGAGAAGATTTTGGCGGAAACGATGTTCACGATGTGACGAATCTTATAGATATCGCCGTTCATATGCCCTTCGTAAAGAGCGACCAGGTCTATCTCTGGGGCATTTCAAGGGGCGGAATGATGGCATACAGGGCCATACAGGAAAAGCCCGGAAGAATAAGGGCTGCCGTGATCAATTCGGGCATGGCGGATTGCTATGTTTAATATAACCGCGACAAGAGCATGGCCCAGGTCTATATAGATCTTGTGGGCGGCGGTCCGGATAAATATCCAAAGGAATTTGACCGGAGGTCCGCCACTAAATTTGCCGCCGATCTGAATGTTCCCATGTTTATAGGGCAGGGCACCGACGACTGGCGCGTGGTTCCGCTGCAGGTGGAGAATCTGGAAAAGGCTCTGAAGGCTGCCGGAAAAAAGGCCGGAACGGACTACACTATAAAGTGGTACGAGGGCGGTACTCACTGCCTTTATGAGACCAGCTTTGAAAGTGATGCCATGAGCTGGCTTGACAAATATCCCATCAATTAAGGAGAAGAAATGGCTGAAAATAAACGAATGATGCGTAATCTGAACGAGGGCAGTGTGGGCAAGGTGCTTGTGAGCTTTGCCATGCCTTTGTTTCTTTCAAATCTGCTGCAGGCAGTTTACAACATCGTGGATATGGTCGTGGCAGGCCAGGTGCTCGGCAGCTCCGGCATGTCCGGCGTTTCCATAGGCGGCGACGTCCTTCACCTCCTTACCTTCATCGCCATGGGCTTTTCGGGCGCCGGACAGGTGGTAATCTCCCAGTACGTGGGAGCCGGCCTCAGAGATAAAATAAAAAAGACCATAGGAACACTTTTCACCTTCCTTTTCCTGGTCTCCGTCGGCCTTATGCTTCTTACCTTCATCTTCAGAAACCAGCTGCTGGCCTTCCTCAAGACCCCGGATGAATCCTATCAGGCAGCTATGGACTATACCATGGTCTGCGCATCCGGTCTCGTATTCATCTACGGCTACAATGTGGTTTCCGCCATATTAAGAGGTATGGGAGATTCCAGGCGCCCCTTCGTATTCATCTCAATTGCAGCCATACTTAACACCATACTCGACATCCTTTTTGTGAAATACATGGGAATGGGCACCATGGGTGCTGCTCTTGCAACAGTCATAGGACAGGCCGTAAGCTTCATCGCTTCCCTGATCTATCTATACAAAAACAAAGAGCAGTTCGGATTTGATTTCAGATTCTCCAGCTTCAGGATAGATGCGGAGGTATTCAGGCCTCTGTTCAAGCTTGGCATACCCATGACCATTCAGAGCGCAGCCGTAATGTTCTCCAAGCTTTTTGTTGTGCGCTGGGTCAATTCCTTCGGTGTGAACTATTCCGCCATGACCGGCGCCGCAAACAAGATAAAGATGGCCATGATGCTTGGCTCCAACGCGTTTATGACAGCCGCCTCCACCATGATGGGACAGGCTATAGGAGCGGAAAACTACGACAGAGTAAAGAAGATCTTCTGGACCGCCACCACCATCATTTCAAGCATAGGCGTGGTCCTTGGCTCACTGATCTTCCTCTTCCCGGATGTGGCAGTGGGGCTCTTCACTCAGGATCCTGCGGTGCTCAGCCTGGCTCATGTATGGGCTCCCATAATTCTGGTGGACGCTGTGGGCATGATACTCAGAGCTCCCAGCTTCGCCCTCATAAATGGCTCCGGCAATTCCAGACTCAACCTTATGGTGGCTCTATTTGACGGAATAATCGCAAGGCTGAGCTTTGCCTATGTTTTGGGCTTTACCATGGGTCTGGGTTGCTTTGGCGTGTGGCTTGGAGATGCTCTGGCAGGCTTTGTACCAGGCCTTATCGGTTATCCCTACTTCTTCTCCGGAAGATGGAGAACAAGAGAACACCTTCTTGGCAAAATGAAATAAAACACAAGTATTTGTGTTTTTTAGATTCAAACATCAGCATATATGGTATTGACCCTTAATTGAAATCATGGTACCATTACAAGGAATATGATTTTGAGGCGTATTGATAATGTCTGAAACCGGTAAAGAACAACTGAGATATTTACCTAAGGTGGATCAGGTCCTGGCAAGACCTGAGTTTTCTGCTGCAATGGAGGAGCATGCCAGAGAGACTGTAGTCGAAGCTGTGCGCGCCGCCATCGCGGACATGAGAAATGCAATACTCAATGGCAAGAGCATCAATGTCAACGAGGATACAGCAGTTAACATTGCGCTGTACAAGCTTGAAAAGAGCGAGGTCAGGAGCCTCCGCCGCGTAATTAACGGCACCGGCATAGTGCTCCACACAAACCTGGGCAGGGCAAGGCTTCCCAAGAGCGTTGCCGAGGCTGTCAGCTCCATCGCCTCCGGCTATTCCACGCTGGAATACGATGTGGAGAAGGGCGCAAGGGGCAGCAGACATGACCATGTCAACAGGCTCATCTCCAAGGTCACCGGCGCAGAGGATGCAATAGCCATCAACAACAATGCCGCAGCCACGCTCATAGTCCTTATGGCTCTTGCGCACAGGAAGGAAGTCGTGGTTTCAAGAGGCGAGCTGGTGGAGATAGGCGGAGCCTTCAGAGTGCCCGACATCATGAAGGTGGGTGGCACTATTCTTAAGGAAGTCGGTACCACTAACAAGACCCATCTTTACGATTACGAAAAGGCCATCGGCGAGAATACCGCAGCCATAATGAAGGTCCACACCAGCAATTACAGGATACTGGGCTTCACGGAGGACGTTCCAGCAGAGGAGCTGGCAAAGCTGGCCCATGCAAACGGACTTCCAATGATCTACGACCTTGGCAGCGGCCTTATCGTTGACCTGCAGTCCTACGGACTTGACGAACCTACTGTAGGTTCAGCCTTCAGGGCAGGGGCAGATCTTGCTCTGTTCTCCGGAGACAAGCTTCTCGGCGGTCCTCAGGCAGGCATAATCGCAGGCAAAAAGGAATATATAGACATTATCAAGAAGCACCCTCTGGCCAGAGCTATGCGTCTTGACAAGATGACCCTCTGCGCTCTGGAGGAGACCTTCAGGCTTTACGAGGATATCGAGCATGCCAAAAAGGAGATCCCTGTTCTCAGCATGATCACCAGGCCTGCAGCTGAGGTCAAGAACAAGGCTGCGATCTTCGGTTCAAGGCTCAGAAATGTAGGCATTGCCGCTGACATATCTATAATGCAGGGCGTAGGAAGGGTAGGCGGCGGATCCGCACCAATGCTGGATCTGGAGACCTGGGCAGTTGCCATAGTTCCCCGCAGCATGAGCGTTGACAAGCTGGCTGAGTCCCTCAGACACTGGGTGGTGCCCATCATATCCCACGTTCAGAACGACTGCCTGCTTCTGGACATGCGCACAATAGCAGACGACGAATTGGATGTTACTGCAAAAGCCCTTATTGACATTTTGGTTTAAATGTTTATAATAGAACAGCGTGTTTATCACAATGTTTCGGGAGTATATGGGTGCTGGTGTGCCCCGCGGTCTTCAAAACCGTTGTGAGGGGTTAGGAGCCTCTCGGGTGAGTTCAATTCTTACATGCTTCCGCCAGATAAGGTGCTTTTGCATTATGCAAAGGCACCTGTTTTTTATGGGGTCATGCCCCGGAAAAGGATAAAAATGAGTTACGTAATCGTTGGAACAGCAGGACATGTGGACCACGGAAAAACTTGTCTCATAAGAGCGCTGACAGGAAAGAATACCGACAGGCTCAAGGAGGAGCAGCAGCGGGGCATAACCATAGAGCTGGGCTTTGCGGACATGACGGCCCCCGATGGGACTGACATAGGCATAATCGATGTTCCCGGGCACGAAAAGTTCATAAAAAACATGCTGGCAGGCATCGGCGGCATAGATGTGGTGCTTTTAGTGGTGGCTGCTGACGAGGGCGTCATGCCTCAGACAGTGGAGCATCTTGATATTATGCGACTCCTTAACATAAAGCGGGGTATTATAGTCATAACCAAGGCAGATCTGGTGGAGCCGGACTGGATCGAAATGATAGAAGGGGATATCCGCGAGGCCTGCAGGGGCTGCTTCCTGGAAAACGCCCCGGCCATCGCCGTCTCCTCAGAGACCGGTCAGGGTATAGAAGAGCTCAAGACCATGCTTTTTGACATGATAAAGCAGGTGGAGCCCAAGAACAATAATCCATCTCTTCTGCGCATTCCCATGGACAGAGTATTTACTATCTCTGGCTTTGGTACTGTCATTACAGGGACCCTTATGCAGGGCACCATAAGGACAGGCCAGGAGGTGATCATATATCCCGAGGGTATCAGCGCCAGGGTCCGCAACGTTCAGGTCCACAACCAGATGGTGGATGCGGCATTCGCAGGCCAGCGCACAGCCGTCAACCTTACAGGCATCAAAAAAGAGGACATAAACAGGGGCGACGTGCTGGCGGCGCCCGGCAGCATCACTCCTTCCAGGCGCCTGGATGTAAAGCTTTCCATGCTGAGCGATTCAAAGCGCAGCATCAGCAGCGGCGATACACTGCACTTTTACTATGGAGCCCGCGAGACCCTCTGCAAGATAACACTGCTGGATAAGGATATCCTTACGGCAGGGGAGGACTGCTATGCCCAGATATATTTCCCCGATGGAGATGAAGCCCTGAAGCAGGATGATCTTTTCGTTGTCAGATTCTTCTCTCCCGTGGAGACCATAGGCGGCGGCAAGGTGCTGGATGCTGATGCTCCCAGACATAAGAGACTGGATGAAAAGGTGATCGAAGCCTTAAGAGTAAGGGAATCCGGTGACGACACCGCTGTGCTGGAGCAGGCTCTGAAGGACAACAGCAGGTCCTTCATGAACTATGAGGCCCTGGCCAAGCAGCTGGGAACAAGCCCCGAGGATGCTCTTGCAAAGCTTCAGCACCTTGAGGCTCAGTCCAAGGCATTTAAGCTTAGCGACAAGGTTTACATCAGTTTAGATTATGTTAAGCTTTCGGAAGAGACGGCTCTTAAGATACTGAGAGAGTTCCATTCAAAGAATCCGCTTACTCCCGGAATGGCCAAGGAGGAGTTCAGAAGCCGCTTTGTTTCTGCTATGAAGATAGCAGATCCAAGGAATGCCGACGCTGTGCTGCAGCTCATTGCAGGCCTCGGGAATATAGTCATAGGAGAAAATTCCGCAAGAGCCTCGGAGTTCGAGGTCAAATATACTAAGGCCCAGCGGTCAGTGCTTGACCAGATAAAGAGGGCATATAAGGAGGCTGGCCTGGAGGCGCCGGAAACTGACGCTGTCCTGGCATCCTTTAAGGACAAGACAGAGGCCAGACAGCTTCTCATGGGCCTTCTTTCCGCAGGTGAGCTTGTTCGTCTGTCACAGACCAACCTGATCGATGCCGAAGCCCTGAACAGGGCAGTGGAGCTGGTCCGCAGTCTTCTGGAAAGGAATGGATCCTTTACGATCGCAGAGTTCAGGGATGCCATTGGGACCTCGAGGAAATTCGCTCTTCTGATCCTTGGCTGGTGCGACGCAAGGCGCATCACAAAGCTGGTGGATGACAAGCGGATAGCCTTCTGATTATACCTATGTAAATTTATTTATAACTAAATAAGTTTATTTAGATTGACGGCTTTTATCAAAGTATGTTAAAATCTTAGCGAATTTATAGAAATATCGAATGATGGATGCGGGAGAGCGATTTGGTTCGCACCGAAGGAATAAATCTGTTTGAAGCCTTAAAAAACAGATGAATCTCTCAGGTACCGGGACCGTATCCGGACGATACTCTGGAAAGCAAAACGCACCGACGGGGCAATTTCTCTCGAAAGAAACTCTCAGGTTATGAACAGAGCAGGGAAAGGCTCCTTTTCCCGCTCTTTTTTTGCGAATATGCTTTTAATAACAAACAATCCCGATGTACGGGATGCATTTACAGATAAGCATGGAATAACTCTGCGCTTTATAGAGGGAAGCTATCGGGACGTTCTGGTGGCCGCCAGAGACCTGATACACAGCGGTTCAAAGCTTCTTACCCATCCTCTGATGGGCAGCCTTAAACCCAATGAGACCCCCTACAGAAGCGTTGCTTTGGCTGTTATGGAAGGTCCTATGGACATGGACAGCCTGATGCTCATAGAAAGGAGCATCGAAACCTTTGATAAGTTTGCTGCAGTTACAAGACCGGACAGGGGCGTAAACACTCCTGAAAGGATGCTGGCAGATTTCAGACTTATAGATCTAAGTTTAATTAGCAGTGCCTTGGACCACTAAGGCACAAAATTGACGAAAAAGGAGGAATGTCAAGCTATGAAACTCGAATTGGGTTACATCTACATTAAGGATGTCCAGTTTGGCGCCAAGTCCGAAGTCAAGGATGGTACTCTTTATGTAAACAAAGAGGAGATCCAGAAGCTCGTACTTGAAGACGAAAACCTGGTAAGCTGCGATGTGGATCTCGCAAGACCCGGCGAATCAGTAAGAATTACTCCCGTTAAGGACGTTATCGAGCCCCGTGTTAAGGTTGAAGGCCGCGGCGGAGTATTCCCCGGCTGGATGCACAAGGTTGACACCGTAGGCGAAGGCAAGACCAACGTTCTGAAGGGTGCAGCTGTTGTTACAGCAGGAAAGGTCGTAGGTTTCCAGGAGGGAATCATCGACATGAGCGGTGAGGGCGCTAAGTACACACCGTTCTCCAAGACCAACAATGTTGTTCTTGTTATCAATCCTATCGACAACCTGGAAGCTCACGACTACGAGCACTCCCTGAGAGTTGCAGGCCTTAAGGTCGCAACCTATCTGGGCGAGCTTGCAAGAAACCTTACTCCTGACGAAGTAAAGGTTTACGAGCACGAAGGCGTTCTTGAAGGCTACAAGAAGTATCCCGATCTGCCCAGAGTAGCATATGTTCTGATGCTGCAGTCCCAGGGTCTTCTCCACGATACCTATGTATACGGCGTAGACGCTAAGCAGTCCCTGACCACAATGATCAACCCCACCGAGCTCTTCGATGGCGCTATCGTTTCCGGTAACTGCGTATCCGCTTGCGACAAGAACCCCACATACATCCACGAGAACAACCCCGTAGTTGAGGAACTCTTTGCTCAGCACGGCAAGAAGCTGAACTTCGTAGGCGTTATCATCACCAATGAGAACGTTTACCTGGCAGACAAGATGAGGTCTTCCGACTGGTCCGCCAAGCTCTGCAAGTTCCTGAACCTGGACGGAGCTATCGTATCCCAGGAAGGCTTCGGCAACCCCGATACCGACCTTATCATGAACTGCAAGAAGATCGAAGCTGAGGGCGTTAAGACCGTCATCATCACCGATGAATATGCAGGCCAGGATGGTTCTTCCCAGTCTCTGGCAGACGCTGATGTTGCTGCTAACGCAGTAGTTACCGGCGGCAATGCAAACGTTGTCATCCACCTGCCCAAGATGGACAAGGTAATCGGAACTCTCGACTACGTTGACATCATCGCAGGCGGCTGGTCCGGCTCACTGCAGCCCGACGGAAGCATCATCGCTGAGCTTCAGGTCATCACATCCGCTACCAACGAACAGGGCTATAACTGCCTGAGTGCCAGATAATAGGAGGGTTAAAAATGGCTTATAAAGTTGTTCATTATATTAACCAGTTCTATGCTGGTATCGGCGGCGAGGAATTCGCTACCACAGAGCCCGCAAAGATCGCAGGCGTAAAGGGCCCCGGTATGGCTCTTAATGCAGCTCTGAAGGCTGCCGGCGCTGAGATCGTCGCAACCGTTTACTGCGGAGACTCCTATTTTGCAGAGAATAACGAAGACGCTATCACCAGAGTTCTGGCTCTCATCAAGGAAGAGAACCCCGATCTGGTAATCTGCGGACCCGCTTTCAATGCCGGCCGTTACGGCGTAGCCTGCGGTCAGGTTGCTGCAGAAGTCAAGGAAAAGCTTGGTGTGCCCACCCTCACCGGTATGTACATCGAGAACCCCGGCGCTGACATGTACAAGTCCAAGACCATCATCATGGAGACCAAGAACAGCGCTGCAGGTATGAGAGACGCAGTTGCCAAGATGGCACCTGTTGCTATCAAGATGCTGAAGGGTGAAGAGCTCGGTTCTGCTAAGCAGGAAGGCTACATCCCCACCGGTATCAGAAAGAACCTCTTCGAGAATGAGAGAGGCGCTAAGAGAGCCGTTGACATGCTTATCAAGAAGCTGGCCGGCGAAGAGTTCGAGACCGAGTTCCCGATGCCCGAGTTCGACAGAGTAGCACCCAATCCCGCAGTTAAGGATCTGGCTCACGCTACCATCGCTCTCTGCACATCCGGCGGTATCGTACCCAAGGGCAACCCCGATCACATCGAGTCCTCCTCCGCTTCCCACTATGGAAAGTACAGCATTGCGGGCGTTAACGATCTGGATGCTGAGCACTGGCAGACCGCTCACGGCGGCTACGATCCCTCTTATGCAAATGCTGACGCAGACAGAGTACTGCCTGTTGACGTTATGAGAGAGTTCGAGAAGGAAGGCAAGATCGGCAAGCTCTATGACTTCTTCTACACCACAGTTGGTAACGGCACTGCCGTAAAGAACGCCAAGAAGTTCGCTGCTGAGTACGCTCAGGAACTGAAGGCTAACGGAGTTGACGCTGTTATCATGACCAGTACCTGAGGAACCTGCACACGTTGCGGCGCAACAATGGTAAAGGAAATCGAGAGAGCCGGAATCCCTGTAGTACATATGTGCACAGTAACTCCTATCTCCATGACAGTAGGCGCTAACAGAATCGTTCCTACTATCGCAATCCCGCATCCTCTTGGCAATCCTGCAAGGACTCCCGAAGAGGAAAAGGCTATCAGAAGAGGTCTGGTCGAGAAGGCTCTTAAGGCTCTCCAGACCGAGGTCGACGGACAGACCATTTTTGACTAAACTTTACAGACAATTCAGACTTTTAAAAAGTTCGTCAAAACATCACACAATTCTCACAGCCCAAGGTATAATATGACCTTGGGCTGGGAGTGTGAAGATCCCAGTCGGATCGGATAATTCTAAAGAAAATAACGAGGAAGAAATAATGGCAAAAGTTTATGACGTAATCATCATCGGAGCTGGCCCTGCAGGTCTTGCCGCCGGTCTCTATTCCGGAAGAGCAAAGATGGACACCCTGATCATCGAGAAGGAAAAGGACGGCGGACAGATCGTTATCACCGCTGAGATCGAAAACTATCCTGGCAGCCTTGCCGAGGAATCCGGTCCCTCTCTTATCGAGAGAATGAGCGCTCAGGCTGCCAAGTTCGGATGCGAGAGAGTATACGACACCGTAGTAGATCTGGAGCTCGAAGGACCCATCAAGACCATCAAGGGCAAGAAGGGTGAATATCAGGCAAAGGCCGTCATCCTGGCTCCCGGCGCTTCCCCCCAGCACATCGGCTGCCCGGGCGAAGCTGAATTCACAGGCAAGGGCGTTTCCTACTGCGCAACCTGCGATGCTGCATTCTATGAAGACTTCGAAGTATTCGTAGTAGGCGGCGGCGATTCCGCAGTTGAAGAGGCTCTGTACCTGACCAAGTTCGCAAGAAAGGTAACCATGATCGTCAGAAGGGACGTATTCAGAGCTGCAAAGTCCATTCAGGACAAGGCTTTCGCAAATCCCAAGCTGGACATCTGGTGGAACACCAGCATCGTTAATATCGAAGGCGACGGTCTTGTAAACAAGATGACCCTCATCGACAACAAGACCAAGGAAACAAGAGAATATTATGCTGACGAAGAGGACGGCATTTTCGGCATCTTCGTATTCATCGGCTTCGTTCCCGCAACCAAGTTCCTGGAGGGCAAGGTGGCAATGGACGAGAGAGGATACATCATTGCTGATGAGAACATGCATACTAATATCCCCGGCGTATTCGCTGCCGGTGACTGCCGTGTGAAGAGCCTCCGTCAGGTCGTGACCGCTGCTGCAGACGGCGCTATCGCCGCTGTACAGGCAGGCAACTATGTTGATGATCTGGCATAGTCCGGATTATATAAATCGGTTCTGAAAATTTTAAAATATTAAGAAGAAGGAGAAATTAAAGCCATGATTGACGTTGATAAGACAACATTTGAAGCAGAAGTACTTCAGGCTGAAGGCTATGTATTCGTAGACTTCTACGGAGACGGCTGCATTCCCTGCGCAGCTCTTATGCCCCACATCCACGAGATGGCTGAAGAGCTTGAACCCAAGGGAACAATGAAGTTCTGCTCCCTGAACACCACCAAGGCAAGAAGACTTGCCATTGGCCAGAAGGTTCTCGGTCTGCCCACCATGTACATCTACAAGGACGGCGAAAAGATCGATGAGTGCCGCGGTGAAGAGCAGTGCACCATGGAAAACATCAGAGCCATGGTGGAGAAGTACATCTAAAACCGGTTCTCAGTGCGTTAGCATTGTGAATAAAAACTTAGCAAACTATAACAAGGAGGAATGTAAATGGCTATTTTACAAGGTAAAAAAGCGATTATCATCGGCGACCGCGATGGCATTCCAGGCGATGCAATTAAGGCATGCGCAGAAAGCGCTGGTGCTGATGTAGTATTCAGCTCCACTGAGTGCTTCGTCTGAACGGCTGCTGGCGCTATGGACCTGGAAAATCAGAAGAGAGTTCTTGAGTTTACAGAAGAGTACGGTAAGGATAATGTCGTAGTTATCCTGGGTGCTGCTGAGGGTGAGGCTGCAAGCCTTGCTGCAGAGACTGTAACTCTGGGCGATCCGACCTTTGCCGGTCCTTTAGCAGGAGTCTCGTTGGGACTCGCAGTATACCATGTTGTTGAGCCTGCAGTTAAGGAAGAATTCGATCCTGCGGTTTATGACGAACAGTGTGGTATGATGGAAATGGTTCTGGACGTTGATGATATCTGCAACGAAATGAACGCTATCCGTGAACAGGCAGCAGAAGTTTAATTGCTAAGTGTGAGGGGGGCGATCCTTTGGCTCGCTCCCCTTGACTGTGCTTAACGTGAAGCAATTATCACGAAAGGAAAATAATTAAATTATGAGCAACAGTGTAATCAAGGGAGCCGGATATATCCTGGTACACGTACCCGGAATGGTTATGGATCACGGCACCACTCAGACTACTGAAAAGGTAGTTAACCCCGACTCCGAATACCTGAAGGAAATGCCTTCTCATATGAGAAGCTATGAGCAGGCTCTTTCCTATGCACCTAACCAGACCTATATCGGAAACCTGTCCATCGAAGATCTGACTGCCATGGGAGATCCCTGGTACGAAGAGGGCAAGCAGGTAGAAGGCAAGAGATACGGCAAGTTCGGTGAGATCATGCCCGAGGCAGAATTCATCCTGATGCTGCAGATCTGCGACGCATTCGACCTGGTCCGTCTGGACAAGGATTTCGTAGCTGCAACCAGACCCGCTCTGGAGGCACACCCCCTGATGACCCCCGCAATCCTTGGACTTCTGAAGGAAGGCGTAGATCAGGACGATATAAACCATTATGTAAATGAAGAGCATGCTGAAGCCATTACACTTGACGGCAAGCTCGTAGGATATGTTAAGAGAGCCCATGACGTGGACGCAAACCTTTCCGCTCACGTTATGTTCGAGAACCTTGTAGCCAAGGCTTCCGGTGTGCTCTCCATTCTGCACCTGGTAAAGAATGCCGGCATTGACGCTTCCGAAGTTGATTACGTTATCGACTGCTGTGAAGAAGCTTGCGGCGACATGAACCAGAGAGGCGGCGGCAACTTCGCTAAGTCTGAAGCTGAGATCGCAGGCCTGAAGAATGCTACCGGTTCCGACGCAAGAGGTTTCTGCGCAGGTCCGGCTCACGCCATGGTAGAAGCAGCTGCACTGGTCAAGTCCGGCGCTTACAAGAATGTTATCGTTGTCGGCGGCGGCTGCACAGCTAAGCTGGGCATGAACGGCAAGGACCACGTAAAGAAGGGCCTGCCCATTCTGGAAGACTGCCTCGGCGGATTTGCTATTCTGGTATCCGAGAACGACGGTATCAACCCCGAGATCAATCTGGATGTACTCGGACGCCACACCGTTGGCACCGGCGCTGCTCCCCAGAACGTTATCCAGTCTCTTGTTACCGATCCTCTGGCTGCCAATGGCATGACCATCAAGGACGTTGACAAGTACTCCCCCGAAATGCAGAATCCGGACATCACCAAGCCCGCAGGCGCAGGTGACGTTCCTGAAGCAAACTACAAGATGATCGCAGCTCTGGGCGTTAAGCTTGGTCAGCTGCAGAGAACCGAGATCGCCAGCTTCGTAGCTGAGCACGGTCTTAAGGGCTATGCACCCACTCAGGGTCACATTCCCTCCGGCGTTCCCTACATCGGCTACGCAAGAGAGAGCATCCTGGAAGGCAAGACCAAGAACGCCATGATCATCGGCAAGGGCTCCCTGTTCCTTGGCCGTATGACCAATCTGTTCGACGGCGTTTCCTTCCTGATCCAGAAGAACACCGGCAAGGACGATGCACCTGTTGCAGCTGCAGGCTCCGGCAAGCAGCCCGTAATCGGCATCGCTGCTTCCGGCACCGAGCTGGGCAGAGAGAACCTGGAGAAGGCTGTAGCTCTTGCTGCAAAGAAGGGCGTTAAGGCAGTCATCATCGACGGCGAGGACTGCCTCTCCAAGATGGAAGAGATGCTGAAGGCCGGCGAGATCGACGCAGCAGTAGCTTCTCACTATCCGTTCCCCATCGGCGTTTCCACCGTCGGCAGAGTAGTTACTCCCGCTGAGGGCAAGGAAATGTTCCTGGCCAACACCACAGGCACCAGCTCCACTGACAGAGTTGCCGCAATGGTTCTGAATACTGTTGCAGGCATAATCGCTGCAAAGGCCTGCGGCAATGATAAGCCCACCGTTGGTATCGCCAATGTTGACGGCGCACGTCAGGCTGAGATCGCTCTGAACAAGCTGTCCGAGGGCGGCTACAAGATCAACTTCGCTGAAAGCTCCAGAGCGGATGGCGGCGCAGTCATGAGAGGCAACGACCTGCTTAAGGGCAGCGCAGACATCATGGTCATCGATTCCCTGACCGGTAACCTGATGATGAAGATGTTCTCCGCATTCACCACAGGCGGCAGCTTCGAATCCACCGGCTTTGGCTACGGCCCCGGCATCGGTGAAGGCTACAGCCAGCTGGTACTGATCATCTCCAGAGCTTCCGGTGCTCCTGTTATCGCCAACGCATGCGCATACGCTGCTGAGCTGGTCAACGCAGGCTGGACCAAGATCGCTGCAAAGGAATACGCAGCAGCCAACAAGGCAGGTCTTGCTCAGATCATCGAAGATATCAAGGCTTCCAATGCCAAGGCTCCTGCAGCTGCAGGCGCTGCCAAGATCGAAGCTCCTGCCAAGGAAGTCTGCGATGCTGACATCCACGGCGTAGAGGTAATGGACATCGAAGATGCAGTTACTTCCCTCTGGGCTAAGGGCATCTATGCCGAATCCGGTATGGGCTGCACAGGTCCCGTTGTAATGGTCAACGCTTCCAAGCTTGATGCTGCTTCCGATGTACTCCGCGAAGGCGGTTACATTAAGTAGTTTAAAGCCATTATTTCTTTAAAGACGGTCGGGTCATCCCGGCCGTTTTTATTGTTCGTAAAGGGGATACTGATAATCGCATATGACAGTGGGAACGGTTTTTAATGCCATGTTTTCATGCGAACAGCAAGTGCCTCTCAAGACCTCGCTCTTTGATCTCACATCGGCCTCCGGAGTCAGCCGCTGTTCAATCAAGCGCTAGCCCATGGTCTATCGAAGCACTTGCTGCTTCGCTTATGCTTACAAAATGATGCTAAAAGAATCATCTGCGAAGTCCTTGTAAAAGTGAAAACCGTTCATGATGTTATATTGACATTTTTAAGAGTTATGCTAAAATTCATATGTCAAATACAGAGGTGCCGAAAGGCTGAGATCATACTCTTGAACCTGATCCGGGTAATGCCGGCGTAGGAAGTATAGAATATAATTCGTTTAATGCCTCTGTTTCACATGATAGGAGGTATTTTTTATGAACACAAAAACCTATTCAAAAACCCAGATCCTTGTGGAGTGCGCACTGCTCATCGCTCTTGGAACAGTTTTAGCTCAGTTGAAGCTTTTTGAGCTTCCGAACGGCGGCTCCGTAACCGTGCTTTCCATGGTTCCCTTCATCCTGATCTCCTTCAGACACGGCACCAGATGGGGCCTTCTTGCAGGCTTCGCCAATTCTCTGCTTCAGATGGCTCTTGGCGGACTCTGGCCTACACCTGCAGGCACCGCCTTTGCCATGCTCCTGGAGATCCTTCTGGACTACGTTCTTGCCTTCACTGGCCTGGGACTTGCCGGCTGGTTCAAGGACAGAATGGGCGGAAACAGCCTCAAGGGCTATGCTATCGGAACCTTCTGCGCCTGCTTTATCCGCTTCCTCTGCAGCTTCCTTTCCGGCTTTATCGTATGGGGCTCCATCACAGAAAGCGGCATCGGCGCAGTCATCTATTCATTGACCTATAACGGTTCCTACATGCTTCCCGAGACCGTTCTGACTATTGCAGGAATCATTGCTCTTTACAAGGCTGCTCCTAGATTCTTCAAGTAAATAATGAAAAAATGTCTGATAATATCCGGCGGAGAATTCAGTCCTCTGCCGGATAGTCTTACAAGTGAATACTTCGCTGAGGGGGCGGAAAAGCCTCTGGTAATCGCCTGCGACAGGGGCTATGAATATGCCGAAAGGCTTGGCATAGTCCCGGACATCATAGTGGGGGATTTTGACTCGGCGCCTGAGCCTGTGACCGACATACCCATCATTGAGCTTCCCACAAGGAAGGACGATACGGATACAATGAAGGCAGCGCGTGTGGCGCTGGAGCGCGGCTGCAGGGATATCTGCATATGCTGCGCCCTGGGGGGGAGGCTTGATCATGCTATAGCCAACATCCAGACCGGCGCTTTTATCGTGTCCAATGGCGGACAGGCCAGGATCCTGGGCAGGGATACGGAAATTCTTATTCTCGGCCCGGGTGCTTACAGCATTCCGCAAAAAGCGGGCTGGTCTCTGAGCCTTTTTGCCCTGAGCGATCTTGTGGACGGTCTTTCGATCTATGGCTGCAAGTTCAGCGGAGAAGGCTACAGCCTGAACAATTCATTTCCCCTTGGCGCAAGCAATGTATGGGAAGCAGATTCTGCACGTATAAGCTTCCGCTCAGGAACACTTATGATAATCATGTCCAGGCTAAAGCCGGGCGAACACATATAATTTCAGACCCTGCCATATGGTGGGTCTTTTTTTGTGAATTGTTCGTGAAATCGTATATTACGAGCCTTTTTTGCGCATTAAAATAATACCAATAAAACTTCTCTTGTGTTATACTTTCATGTGGCGGAATATCGCCGGGAGGAATATATGGAAACAAAGTACAAAAGAGTAGTACTCAAAATAAGTGGTGAAGCCCTGGCGGGTGAGAAGCGCGTAGGCATAGATGATGCCACAGTAAACAAAGTAGC
>JAEEGF011841140.1_pt1 | contig 16321 bp, 15 predicted proteins | sample 9134171 | NCBI WGS metagenome assembly JAEEGF01 (sample SAMN16246542, study PRJNA631951) | gut metagenome | biome: gut microbiome; feature: rumen; material: AP-attached | host: Bos | place: Iran: Karaj | collected 2018-10
ACGAAGGTGCTCGACGGTGAAGGTATGGAACGTGACACAACGGTTTTGGCCAATGACTCGTTGGAGAATGCTAAACCCGTCGCGCTTGAAGAAGGCGAGGCGACGAACGAGGAGGAAGGGCTCAAGCCTTACGAATTTGATATCATTGATATTGATGAAATGCCCGAAACAGCGGAGCGCAAGGATGCTTACTTCCAATGGGCAGTGTATGTCAACGTTGAGAGCAAACCAACCGAGGATGAGCCTGTTGGTACATACACCGTTTTTCTTGCCGATGAACGTTCTGGCACTGCAGCGCGTATTCTGAGAACCAATCCCACGGCTCAGGCCCCTTGGGACGAGATGGGCAACAGCGCCATACCGGTGCCTATTCATCTCGTGGCGACCGCCGAGAAGGCATGGCTCGCTCCTGGCGACATCACCAAGATTATTGTTGAAGGATGTCCAGATGGACGCAATGTATGGACGTACATCATCGATTGCAACACGAACACAGCCAAGATGTTTCCTACCACCGAGGGCGTAGTGGATCTCGATTGGGAACATCGCAGAATCACCCTTGCCACTTATGGCTACTTTGAAGGTGGCGGGCGCTACTCGCAGAAGAAAGCCTTCAACAACGATGGCATATTCTTGCGTAATGTTGGCAAGCCGAATGCTGAATAAAAGCTAAAAGGATAGCTGACCTGCCTGCTTGACGAGATGGAGACGATGGGTGATGCCTGAGGGTAGCTCGTCGTCGTAATGCGACACGATGATGAGTGTCACATCGGGGTTGCTCGTGTATTCCTCTATAATATGGGTGGCACGTAGCCGGTTGTCGTCGTCAAGCCCATGAAATGGTTCGTCGAGGATGAGCAGGTCCGGTGATTTCACGAAAGCACGGGCCAGGAGGCACATTCGCTGTTCGCCACTCGACAATTGAAGGTAGGGGCGGTCGGCGAATGCGGCGATGCCAAAGCGGTTCATCCATTCCAGGCAAGTCTTACGTTCTTCTGGTCGAGGACGGACGTATAGTCCTACGCTGTCGTGGAGGCCGCTGGCGACAATGTCTATGGCAGGAAGATCCTTGCAATAAGCACGATGCATCTCGGGACTCACATAGCCGATATGTTTTTTTATGTCCCAGATGCTTTCGCCTGTGCCACGGCGTCGTCCGAACAGCTCAATATCGCAGGCATAGGCTTGGGGATTATCGGCACAAACCAGACTCAGGAGCGTTGATTTGCCGGAACCGTTGTCACCCGACAACGCCCAATGCTCCCCGCGGTGCACGGTCCAGTTGAGGTCGTTGAGGATGATGTGCTCGCCGTAGCGTATCGTGACGTGATTGAAACGAAGGACGGGGAAGGGGCTGCTTGCCTTTGGGGATGGGGTATTGTTGCAAGTATAAGGTTGGGCATCCATCCCGGTAGGTGTGGGGTAGGGAGTAGGCGCCTCAATCTTAATGATACGATTCACGAAATCCGGAATGTCTTTCTCCCGGCTGACGACAAGGATGACCTGCAGATGCTCTGTCTGGATGAGCTCGGCAAGGGTGTCGCGAAGTGTCTGACGGGCTGTCGCGTCAAGACCGATAAAGGGATTGTCGAGAATCAGCAGCCGTGGATGTTGGGCAATGGCTTTCTGCAGTTGATAGCGACGCAGCTCACCCGAGGAGAGGCTGATGATGGGACGTCCGTCCACCATCGGCACGTCGTCATTAATGTCGTGCTGGTTCCAACGCTGTTGCAGGTAGTACGAAGCGTCGCTGTCGCCATAGCTGTCGCGGAACGTCATCACTTTGATGTTCTCGCTGACGAGGCGGTGGGGTGAGCCGGCAAAATGATAGCGTACTTCATTGCCGTTGAGCAAGGGCCAACGACCCGTGAGGATCTCTACTAAGCGTGTCTTGCCGGCACCGTTGTGACCGATGAAAGCCACCTGTTCACCCTCGAAGATGTCGAGCGTAACAGGTTCTGGCATCCGATGGTCCGGATGACGGGGGACGCCGTTCTCAATATGAATGACAGGCTCACATCCCATGTATCTTATCTTTGTTTTTGTTCACGAACTCTTTCCACGATTTAGCGCCTCCTGTAGTCGTAGGCCGCGAGCTCTCGATGAAATGGCAGTAGGCTGCAGCGAGGCCGTCGGTGGCGTCGAGCCACGGCAGCATGGCATCCTCGGGAATCTTCATCATCTGCTTGAGCATATAGGCCACCTGCTCCTTCGATGCCGAGCCGTTGCCCGTGATGGCCATCTTGATTTGCATCGGTGCATATTCGTGGATCGGCACTTGGCGATGTATGGCAGCAGCCATTGCTACGCCCTGTGCACGCCCCAGTTTGAGCATCGACTGCACGTTCTTGCCAAAAAAGGGCGCTTCGATGGCCATTTCGTCAGGCAGGTAGCCTTCGATGATATCTGTGATGCGTTCGAAGATACGGCCCAGCTTGAGGTAATGGTCTGCGTATTTGCGGAGGTCAATGACCCCCATCGTCACCATTTCAGCCTTGCGGCCGCACGCTTTGATGATGCCATAGCCCATGATGGTTGTGCCGGGGTCTATGCCCAAAATAATTCGCTCACCTTTCGTATTCATGGCGCAAAATTAGACAAATATCTGCAGAATATTGTCGTTTTCACGTATTTTTTCACTTTCTATAGCTGTTGTTTCAGGAAAAAGGACTAAATTTGCCCGCTGAAAGCGTCTATTGCTTTCGTTTTTATCTAAGAACAAGTACAATTAAAACGATAAGACAATGAAAAAAGTAATCTTCGCCGCACTGCTGATGATCGGTGGTGTCGGATGTGTACAAGCACAGACACCTGCTAAGAAAACTACAACCGTGACCACAGTCAACCCCAACGCTAAGTCCGAGAAGGCTGCTGAAATCAAATTTGAGACCATCACGCATGATTTCGGAACCGTCAAGGCTGACGAACCTGTTAAGTGTGTATTCTCCTTCACCAATACCGGTGATGCTCCCTTGGTGATCCATCAGGCCATCGCTACCTGCGGATGCACCGTCCCCAACTACTCCAAAGATCCCGTCAAGCCCGGCGAGAAGGGGCAGATTGAGGTCACCTACAATGGTCGTGCCGGTGGCATCGGGCGTTTCATGAAGGGTATTACTGTTCGTTCAAACGCCAAGACGAACCCTGTCATTCGACTCACCATTGAGGGAGAAGTGGCAGAATAATAGAAGGATAAAGCATTCAGAATTAAAGATCAACGCTCATGAAGAAACTGCTCATGTTGTGTGCGGCGTTGTTGATGGTGACCGCTGCAACCGCTAAAACGAAGAAACAGCCCGCCAACCCGTTAGGCGATGGACAAAGCGATCGTGCCTATTGGGCAGAACTGGCCTACACGATGGCCGCTCCTGTGCTCGAGAATATGGCCAACGGCACGCTCCAGCAGAATATGAAGCTGGAACTGTCGCCAACCTGGGACAACCGCGACAAGAAGGTTGCCTATATGGAGTGCTTCGGACGTCTCATGGCCGGCATCGCACCTTGGCTCACCCTGCCCGACGACGACACTCCGGAAGGGTTGAAACGCCGGCAGCTTCGTGAATGGGCGCTGAAGGCTTATGCCAATGCCGTTGATCCGGAAAGTCCCGACTACCTCGGATGGAGGAGCGGTGGACAGACCCTTGTCGATGCCGCTTACGTCGTCGAGAGCCTCTTCCGTGGGAGCAAAGCCCTTTGGGAGCCTCTCGACTCGTTGACCAAGGCGCGTTATATTAAGGAATTGCAGGGTCTTCGTCGCTACGACCCGCCTTACACCAACTGGCTCCTGTTCTGCGGCATGGAAGAAAGCTTCCTGATGTTTGCCGGTGCGCCTTACGATGCCTTCCGCATTAAGATGGCGATGAGCAAGGTCGAGGAATGGTACATTGGCGACGGGCTCTACAGCGATGGCCCCAGCTTTGCCTTCGACTACTACAATGCCTTCGTCATTCAGCCGATGTACATCGAGTGTCTGCAGATGATTGCTTCGAAGCAGCCCAACAACACCTATCTCATCCGTTCGCATGGCGACAAGCGCAACGGTGCCAAGAACCGCCTCGAAGTGGTTACGAAGCGCATGCAGAAATATTCCGTCATCCTCGAACGCTTCATCTCGCCCGAAGGCACCTTCCCCGTCGTCGGACGGAGCATTCCTTACCGTCTGGCCGTGCTGCAGCCTCTGGCTATGCTTGCCTGGCAGAAGCAACTGCCGAAAGAACTGACCAATGGACAGGTGCGCGCCGGCATCACCGCCGTCATGAAGCGCATGTTCGAAGGCAAGGGTAAGACCAACTTCACCGAGGACGGCTACCTCACCATCGGTTTCGTCGGCTCACATCCTAATGTTGCTGACTGGTACACGAACAATGGTTCGCTTTACATGACCAGTCTCGCCTTCATGCCCCTTGGACTTCCTGCCGACGATCCTTTCTGGACCGACGCTCCCGAGAAATGGACGTCCAAGAAAGCTTGGGAGGGCGATGACTTCCCCAAGGACCACAAGTGGGACATCAATAAGGAGATTCTTTATTGGGAATAGGTGAAATACGGATTGCTCTTGCTTCTCCTGCTTCCCGTTGCTGCTCAGGCTTATATCACCTGGCGGCTGTGGCAGCTTGTGCCTTTCCCGCTGTGGGCTAAGGTTCTGCTGACCGTCGTGTTGACGCTGGCTTTCTGCCTGTTCTTCTTATCGGTGATGCCCCAGCTGGATCGCCTGTCGATGCCACTGGCTACGGCGTGCTACCATGTAGGCACCTCGTGGGTGATCATCATGATGTATCTGCTGATGCTGTTTGTCGTGGCAGACGTGCTTCGCCTGTGCCATATTGTGCCGCAAGGATTCCTGCGCAACAGCTGGATAGGGACGTGCTGTGTGATTGGTGCGATGGCCGTCGTGTTTACCTATGGCTATGTCCATTATATTAATAAGGTACGCGTGAGGCTTCCTTTGACCACTTCGAAGCCGTTGTCGCGTCCCCTGCGCATCGTGATGACCTCGGACTGGCATCTGGGTTACCACAACGGCCGTAAGGAGTTGGCACGATGGGTGGATATGATTAATGCCGAAGCGCCTGACTTGGTGCTGATTGCCGGCGACGTCATCGACCGCAGCATCCGTCCGCTCGATGATGAGGACATGGCACAAGAGTTTCACCGGTTGACGGCTCCGGTCTATGCCTGTATGGGAAATCACGAATACCTGAGCGGCGAACGTCAGGCGCTGAGGTTTTATCGCGAGGCGGGCATCAACCTGCTGCAGGACTTCGCTGTGGAGATCGGCGACGTGGCACTCATCGGTCGCGACGACCGTTCCAATCATCGTCGCTTGTCGGTGAAGGAACTGACATCACGGGTCGATACGACCAAGTACATGATTCTGCTCGACCATCAGCCCTATCATCTCGAAGAGGCTGAGGAGGCAGGCATTGACCTGGAATTAGCCGGCCACACCCATCATGGACAGGTATGGCCGGCATCGTGGATTACGGATTATCTGTATGAATGTGCCTTCGGCGAGCATCGCCGTGGGGCTACACGCTACTATGTTTCGAGCGGCTTAGGCATCTGGGGAGGCAAGTTTCGCATCGGCACACAGTCGGAGTACGTCGTGGCAGAGATTACGTCTGGGACGAACGAAGAGCATTGAGCGACGGGCACTCAAAACTTGGTTTTCTTCTTCTTCTTTCCTAATCCGAACACACGCCGTGCGGCTTCGATCGCAGAAAGAGCGATTTGGAAGCCGCGGAAGATGGTCCAACCGTTCTGCAGGAGGTTGGATGCGCTTTCCCATTTGTTGCGCGCTTCGGGCAGTGGTGCCAGCAACGTGTTGGCCGTTTCCTTCATTTCGCCCTGGTTGTCATCGAGTTGCTGACGCAGGTGCTCTTTCTCAACGGCAATGGCTTCCTCGGTAGGGTGGGTGAGTTTCGAGGCCAACAGACCTACCATGAAACGCGTGGTCGGCATGATGATCCAAGCCCTGCGGTTGGCGTACACCAGAAGTGCAGATGCCAAGAGCACGCCGGCGATGATGACGAATCCGAGGATGTGGCTGCCCAACATGCCCCCGATCCAATAGGCCAAGGCGAAGCTGCCGAAGAGGATGACCAGGAAGCCGACGAGGATGAGGATGGCGGCCAGAGCGATGGCCGAGAACAGGCGAGTCAGGATCTCGACGCTGTTCAGGCTCAGGTAATCCTTCTGCAGCGTAAGGTAGCGGCGAGCCTGCTCGAAGAGCTGGCTCATCCGCGAAGTGGTCTGTTCGTTGGAAAAGGTCATTATTCAGCGACGCTTTCCTGAACGTTGCTCAGTTCCTCAGTGATATCATCGACGAGGGCGTCCATGTCCTTGCGGTTGAGACGGATGCCGCGCTTGCGAAGGGCTTCGGCAATGCGTTCACGAGTGTCAGTACCTTTTTCGGGAGCCCACAGGAGGCCGGCTACGCATCCGATGGCAGCGCCACCGATAAATGCAGCGAGATAGTTCAGTGCTTTCATTGTTTTAATCGTTTTGCGACTGATGGCAGAGCTTCTCAGTCAAATAATGAATAATGTTAGCTAATTCCGCTGCAAATATAGTGGATTTCTATCCGTTTGAAGCGTTTTGACCTTATTTTTATATAAAAAAAAGTGAAAGATAGCACTTTTAACGTTTTTTTTATGCCAAAACGTTTTGTGAGAAGATAATTAGTTGTATATTTGCAGCGTAAAATTTATTATTTAATCAATTAAGGAGTAAAAACAATGAAGAATTATTTCGTTTTGGGTGCCGCCGTATGTGTGGCTCTTTCCATGGTATCCTGCAAGAGCAGTGAGAGTGCTTACAAGAAAGCTTATGAAAAAGCTAAGCAGCAACGTCAGACTCAGGTCGATCAGCCTACGACGACCACTACAACCACTACCACTCAGCCTACGGTTGTTGCTCCCGTCCAGACGGTAACCACCGCTCCTGTAGCCACCGAGAATACCCGCAGCGAAAACCTCACTCTCGTCAATGGTACGGGTCTTAAGGCTTACAGCGTCGTTGTCGGTAGCTTCAGCATCCGCGCCAACGCTGACAATCTGCAGAAGACGTTGAAGAACAACGGCTATTCTGCTCAAATCGCAACCAATCCGCAGGGCATGTACCGCGTCATCGCTTCGACGTTCGATGACCTGACCAGCGCTGTCAACAGCCGCAACGCTCTGCGTAATCAATATCCCGATGCTTGGCTGTTGCGCAAGTAATGGCTGCATCGCTTATCCATCAAGGCATTTCTTTTTGGTAAAGTGAATATATGTAAGATTTCTATGACAAGGGTGGGCTGTGAAGCTAACCCTTGTTTTTTTTAACGCATCGTTCCACATTCATCATTCATCATTCGTCATTCATCATTCATCAATCCTCATTCGTCATGCGCATCCTCGCTATCGACTACGGACAGAAACGTACGGGCCTGGCAGTGACCGACCCGCTGCAGATCATTGCCAACGGACTGACCACCGTGGCGACGAAGGACTTGGAGGCTTTCGTCGTGGACTACGTGGGTCGTGAACCCGTTGAGCGCATCGTCGTCGGACAGCCTCGGCAGATGAACGGTGAGGACAGCGAGAACATGCGTCGCATCACGCCCTTCGTGAACCGCCTGCGCAAGCTGCTGCCTAACATCCCCATAGAGCTATTTGACGAACGGTTCACCAGCGTGCTTGCCCATCGCACCATGCTCGAAAGCGGCATTGGGCGCAAGGCCCGGCAGAACAAAGCCCTCGTCGATGAGATATCCGCCACCATCATCCTGCAAGGGTGGATGGAAGGGAAGAAGTTGAAAGTTGAGAGTTGAAAGTTGAAAGTTGAAAATTGTCCATTATCAATTGTCCATTATCCATTATCCATTATCAATTATACATTATCAATTGTCCATTGTCCATTATCCATTATAAAATATGGTATTACCTATTTACACTTTGGGTCAACCCGTGCTTCGCAAGGTGGCCGAGGAAATCGACCCGCAGGATTCTGAGATTCAGGAGTTCGTTAAGAATATGTACGATACGCTCGACCACAGCGGAGGCATCGGTTTGGCCGCGCCTCAGGTGGGGCGTTCAGTGCGCATCGTGGTCATCGACTTGAATCCCATCAAGGAGGACTACCCGCAGTATGAAGGGTTCCGTCATGTGTTCTATAATCCCTACATCGAGGAGTACGACAAGAGTCATCAGGAGTCCATGGACGAGGGTTGCCTCTCGCTGCCCGGAATGAGCGAGAAGGTGAAACGCCCCACTCGAATCCGCGTGTCCTACCTCGACGACAACTTTGAGGAGCACGACGAGTGGATCGAAGGCTACCTGGCCCGCGTCATGCAACACGAGTTTGACCATCTCGACGGCAAGGTCTATACCGACCATATCGTCGGCCTGCGCAAGCAGATGATCAAAGGACAGATCAACGATATCATCAAAGGTCGCTTCACTTGCGACTATAAGGTGAAGGTGAAGAGATAAAGTCCCACCCCCCTTACCCCTCCGTCAAGGGGTATAAACTTGAAGGAAGTGAGAAGATTATCTACCCTTGTCAACATTCTACTCCCCTCCCTATCAGGGAGGGGCAGGGGGGTGGGTCTTCTTCTTTTTATATTCCCAACGCTTCTTTCAGCCCAGATCAACACCGACCGTGTGATGCTCATGGGTCGCAATGCCCTCTACTACGAGGACTATGTGTTGTCGATCCAGCGTTTCAATATGGTCATCAATGCCAAGCCATATCTCTCGGAACCCTATTTCTTCCGTGGCTTGGCAAAGTTCTACCTCGAGGATTTCACGGGGGCTGAGCAGGACTGTTCCGAGAGCCTCTTTCGTAATCCTTACGTCGCGATGAGCTATCAGTTGCGAGGCCTCTGTCGCGTGAACCTTAAAAATTATGAGGGTGCCATTGCCGACTATCGCAAAGTCCTCGACATGGAACCCAAGGACCGTGCATCGTGGCACAATCTCGTTCTCTGTTATTTCGAGTTGAAGGACTATGCTGCCGCCGATTCGTCGCTCGACCGTATGATCCGTTATTGGCCCCGTGAACCGGAGCACCTGACGCTGAAGGCGCAGTCCGCCATTCTGCAGGGCGACACCGTTCGCGGCCTGACACTTGTCGATTCGGCGCTCGTCGTCGATGCCTTCGATGCTCAGGCCTGGACCATGCGTTCGATGATCAGCCTCAATCGCGGCGAGTATGCTCAGGCCGAGGCCGAGATCGACAAGGCCATCCTCCAACGTCCACGTCTGGCCGGCAACTACATCAACCGTGCCTTGGCCCGTTTCCATCAGAACAACCTTCGCGGTGCGATGTCCGACTACGACCAAGCCTTGGAGATCGAGCCCCGCAACTATCTCGGACACTTCAACCGTGGTTTGCTCCGTGCTCAGGTCGGCGACGACAACCGTGCCATCGAAGACTTCGACGTCGTGTTGTCGCTGGAGCCTGACAACATGATAGCCCTCTTCAATCGTGCCTTGCTGCTCGACCAGACCGGCGACTACCACGGTGCCTTGCGCGACATCACCACGGTGCTTGATACTTTTCCTGACTTCCTCATCGGCTATCAACAGCGCGCTGCCATCCGTCGCAAGCTTGGCGACACCTATGGTGCCGAGCGTGATGAGTTCCGTGTGCTCAAATCGCGTCTAGATGCCCGAGCCGGCATCAAGCATAAGCCGTCGAAGACCCGTAAGCAAAGCCAGCGCGACATTGAAGACTATGCCTCTATCGTCGAGGCCGACAGCGATGAGCCGGAACGTGAGTACGAAAGTGCTTACCGAGGCCGTGTGCAGGACCGTCATGTCGGTGTGCAGCCGCAGTCCATCATGATCATCTCGCAACATCGGAATCAGAGTCCAACGAACCGCTATATTCCTTACGACCGTCAGCTCGATGCGCTCAACGGCAATGATGTCATCCGTCGCACGGTTTATCTGACCAATACCGAGCCTCAGCTCGACGAGCAGGAACTGCAGGTGCATTTCTCCTCCATCGCCTTGCTGACCGCAGCCATTGATGAGGCTCAGACACCGACGGCGATGCAGTACATCGCCCGTGCCATCGACGAATACCACGTCCGCGACTTCGAGTCTGCACTCACCGACCTCGAACGTGCCGAGAGTCTGAACAACGGCAATGCCCTCGTGCCCTTCATGCAGGCTCAAGTGCTCTGCCGCATGATGGAAGCACAGAATACCGATGTGGAAGCGCCGACGACCACCGTTCGCCTGGGCTTCCAGCGCGCCATCGATAACCTGCGCCGTGCCATCGAGCTGCAGCCCAAGTTTGTCTATGCCTGGTATAATCTGGGTTGCATCCACATGGCGCTTCACGACTATGCCGAGGCCCGTCACGCTTTCTCCGAAGCCTTGAATATCGATGCCCGCTTCCCCGATGCCTACTACAATCGCGGTCTGGCAGCCATCCTCGACGGCAATCTCCAATCCGGCCTCTCCGATCTGTCGCAGGCTGGCGAGTACGGGCTCTATGGCGCTTACAACTTGATTAAGCGCTACAGCAAAGGAAAATAACAGCCAACGAAAAAGCATCAATATAGCACTTGGCACATACCTTCTTTTTAGACAACTAATTATACGAATTAAACGAATTTTTGGCGTATAGCTCATTTTGCAGGATGATTTCGAGTAGTAGGGGTTCTATAGCTCAAATTGCAGGATTACTTTTCCTGGCTTTTCCTCAGGCGTATCAGATATAATTAGTACCTTTGCAGCCGCAGTCTGAAGCATAGTGGAGCTCTGCTGGGGAGCAACTCCATGAGGAATAGGACTGCGAACTCAAGATTGAACGGAACAGGCTTCACCTTATGTGTCGCCTGTTTCTTCTTTACCTCCATACAGTTCCGACCGTTCAAGCTTAGATTCCAATGCCAGGAAAAACCCAGAAATGAACCGCTTGCGGTTCTCCTGTGTTAAGCCGCTGTGATTGTTCAGGTTCTTCTTCAAGTCTGTAAATGTTCCCTCTATCTTGTTGTTCGTATTTGGCATCCCCTTGCAGTCCTCCCGTTGGTAGGTAAACAGGTATGGCAGGTAGAAATTCAGGCTGTTCATTGCAGCTCTGAGCCGCTGATGCGTATAGTGCATCTTCCCGTCCTTGTGGAGGCTCTTGTGGCCAATCGTGTCCTTCCACTTCTCCTTCCATGCATGGTAATCCTTCTTGAAATCTGCCTCGTCAGCCTTGTGCAGCCTGTCTGCCAATTCCTTCAACTCTCTGCTGGCATGCATCTTAGGATGCAGCGTCAGGTAACGTCTGATGATCTGCTTCATGTGGAACTGGCACATCTGTATATGGTACTCTGAAAACGTCTTGAACAGGCTCTGCTTGCCGTCTATGATTAATCCGCGGATAGTGTAGCCACGCCCCTTTATGCTGCTAACGGCATCCTCATAGTCCTTCACCGTCTCGCTTTTTACAAAGGCCATGTACAGAGGTTTCCCCGACTGGTTATCCAATACTAACAGCACACCAAAGCTGCGTCCCCAATAGGTCACGTCCAGATGCACAAAGCCTCCACCGGACAGAGGTGGTTGCACCCATTCGCGCTTGATGTCGTGCAATCTGCGCTTGATGGTAGTTACGCTCTTGCCAAAGCGCTCGGAAAGCTCCTTGATTGTCTGCTTTTCCTGCTGATAGGCATTCCACAGGTCACTCTCGCCGACCTCCACTCCAGCTCGGAACTGATACCCACATTCCTGACATTTGTACAACTGTACGCCTTTGCGTATTCCATTCTTCACTGTATGTGACGAACCACATACCGCGCACTTTTTCTTGTTCATACTAACTCTACTTTTGGGCTTTTGAATTGCCTGCAAAGTTAGTAATTATAGGGGCTTGCGGGTGGTCACATCCTGCAAAATGAGCTATAGAGCGTTTTCTACCATCAATTTATGCTCTGAAACGTTTGAATCTTCTAAAACACTTGTAGAAATCGGCATCTGAAGGGTGTTCCATCCTGCAAAATGAGCTATTGGTCGTCTTTTACATCCTTCTCAAAACTGAAAACCAACTTGCCTCGCATCAATCAGGGTTGAAATATGTAATCGCCAGCATCGAGCTATCGATGCAGGCGATTGCAATGTATAACAGGAACAGAGTCTTTGATTCAGCGTATCAGTTGTCCTGATCTTATGATTCTACTTTGATTCTTTGCTACTCATTGAGTTGTATATTTACAATTAGGATAATTAGAACACCCATAGAAGGTGCCATACTTACCATTTCGTTCTACTAGGCGGCCTCCGCATTTAGGGCAAATGCCTGAATTGATGGTTGCATTAACTTCTCTCGCTGCAGCTCGAAGATTTCTGACGTGTTGAGTGTCATTTACAATCTCACGAACGTTATTTCCTTCAAGAATGCGAACAACCGCTTGTACTTCATCATCGGTTAGGTATATCGCCCTATATCCATTAATAACATCCAAAAGACTTTTTGCGTAAACGACATGGTATCTACTTTCGACGTTGGTCAGTATTGCCTCACCTGTAAAGACAACTATAGGTACAATCTTAACATGTGGGAATGCTGATATCATATCCTTTATTCTTAGAGCATGACCTACAGATTGTTTGACAGGGTTGTAGAATTGATTTTTCGTCACATAGGTGTAAGTCTTCCACCATTTTTTTGCGTACGTCACTTCTGTTACAATCAGCTGCGTCCACTTCTGACGCCTATCATCGCCATATATATCACCTCTAAAGTTTTTAGTCTCAATAGCAAAGATACCATACTTTGAAACAACTACATGGTCTATTTGAGTCGTTCCCTTCTCCGTTCTGAAAACCAAATCATTGAGAACTGTGTATTCGTCTGGCAGTTGTGACAATATAGCAGAAACACGCATCTCCCCTCTCTTACCTTTCTGCCTTGCTGAATTATACCATGCAAGGTAGATGACTAGTATGACAACTAATATGAATATCAGAGTGGGTAATAGCTGCATAGGATTCTTCGTATAAAATCAACACATATCGATAAGGCCGTTAATTTGTTTCAAATTTGTAGCAGTCAAATGGTACTTTTCTGCATTGTTTTGTCTCAGGAAATAGACCAACGACTCATCTTTTACAAGTTCTTTTACTTTTGTTAAAGCCTCGCTTCCTTCTAATGCATATATTCCTGTTATTGCATTTGAAATATCAAGGTACTCAACTCCCTTACAAACTATTCGATATTCATTTTCATGTTCCCAATGTTTATGCTTAGTAAAGAACAACAGATTTCTATTAAGTTTCACATACTTCTCAGCCGCATCAAATTGCAAAGGGTCGATTCCTTCTAAACACGGCATTGGGACTATCTCTTTGTAATCAATTTCTCCCTCATAAAAAAACTCTTTAGGCCTTTTAATTATGGTGCTATCTAATTCAATACAAACTCCATCTTGCCAAATGTTCTCTAATTTTGTTCTAGCATACTGCCCCCACATCATAGGAGATGCAAAGCCTTTCAGGTTCTTATAGTCCTTTGTCAAACTAATTTGACGATAGCTTTCTATCTCACCAAAAACTGAAGAAATAAAATACTCTATTGTATTGGCATCTTTAGCTGAGGGGAATGAGCCATTGGTAAGCCTTAAACTCTTATTGCGTTCAAATGAATCATTTGTCGTCTTACTAACAGAGAATTTGAGACATTTACTATCCCAAATACTCTTAAATGAATCAAGTGATGTATAATGATATAACTTCATGAATCCTATGATTAATGAGTTAGATTAAATAAACTATATTTTAAACTTCATTGGCTTATAATCATAATCAGAGCACTCCCAGACCCATTGCACGACTTGTCTTGTCAAGTTAAGACGATTAATGGGATCTCTTATCAGGCTTATTTCAAAAGAATCATTACTTTGGAAAACTAGAGCCAGATAGTAACAATCGGGCTTATACTGTGCAGCAGCAAATTCATTGTTTGTCATTCGGAATTTTTGTCCCACATAATCAATGGATTTTACTTCTATATATATATTCTTCCCATTTGGATCACAACCCTCCAAATCAAATCCTAGATTTTGTTTGCTAACATCCCTAAGCCTGAATCCGTTAGCATTCAATGCCGCCAAAGTGTTCTCTTCCGCGCTTCTCCACTTTTGTATACTTTCATTATTCACAACTGGTTTTGAGGATGAAGAGGCATCGTTATACCATTGAGATACACTTGATGGAGCTGATATATAACCATCATAGTCCTCATCCTCATCGTCCTCATTATTAAAGGTATATTCATCTTCGTCGTCATCAGAGAATTGTACTGCATTGATATTGGACAGCCCTGATTTTTTAAGGAACTGGCTAATGTCATTTTTAGACATACCATTATCCTCCATCAGTTTGATATAACTCTCATCAATTTCACCTTCTTCGTCATTTATTTCTTTCAAGGAACATAGGCCACCATTCGACATTACTAAAGCGGCAGTTGTCAAAGAAGGCAATCTGTGATTCATCAATGCCTCTTTCATTCCTGCTGACAATATTTGAGCACATCCCAACACAGATATTTGTGTGTTGTCTGCTTTTACGATAAGCGAGCCAACGTCTTCAGGCTTATTACCTAAAAACTTTAATAAATCACTCAATCCAGGAACATTACTACATTCTGGAGCGATATATGGCAAGTTTGAAGCCTCCATTATCTTGGAAAAATCCTCTGCATTCAACCATGATGGAGCCAGTCTAACATTTGATAGCTCTTTGCCAAAAGCATCCTTAATCTTAATCGCAAATTCTTTTTCAAATGACTGTTTCATCAATTGAATCAGTTTCCAGTCAAAATAAGGCATCAAAGCATCTACCATATTTCTATCTTTGTTTGCTAATGCGTATTTTAGCAAAGAAGCGTAGAGATGTGTGAGGTTAGATATAACTTTTATCGTGGTATCATCCATTATGAGATGTCTGCGAGACGGGTCTGTACTAAAGTCTCCATTCACCACAACACCTAATCCGCAACTATCTTCCGTTGGAAGAAATGCATGGATAATGGCCTCGCTCTTTGGTAGCCTCTCAACCTTGTCTTTATTCATAGAGAATGCTATACTGCAAGCAGAATCTGAGCAGACTAACCAGTTAGAAATAGCCTCTGTCGTTGATACCCTTAAATAACGTCCTCTTTCATTCTCTTCAATGACCGCAATATTCGCTGTCACTTTCTTTGTTAAATGTATCTTGATGACTTGGATGCTATTTAGGAACAATAATGTCGTATTGGCAAAAGAAGTATATTCCTCGTCTATCTGATTAGCCAATACTCCAGAAAAGATAAAGATCGTATTAAACCCTTCACTCTGCATCTTCCTAATTTCGTCTGCCAATTCATCCTTTACAGACCTTTCCAGCTCATGAGGAATTCTTATCAAAGGAACCTTTGGTGCCTGTGGAACGATTTGTTTTGACAATTCTTTTGAGAATGTAATTTCAAAATCTCCACTTATCAGGTGTACCTCTTTTGCGAAACTGACTACAGACTTGAAGCCGATTCCCCTGTATCCAATCGTCGTTCCTCTAACCTTATTTGACGACGCGCTACGGCATAGACTTTCTAAGTCCTTGATGTTAAAAGGTCGTCCATTATTAGCAACGAACAGATAATCGCCAGAACGTTTAACATAAAACTTTGTTGCCTTAGCGTCATCTGCATTCTGCAATAGTTCAATAAATGAACGGCTATTGTAACTCTCAGATACGTATGCTTCCAAACCTGCAAGATCTGACAGAAGCATTGGAGAACTCTTCGCTTCAGCAATAAGAGACTCTCTCAGTAAAGACATTTCTTTATTCATCGTGTAGGATAGATTCTAATTTTACTAATCTCATCGACTGGAATATCCAGTCTTATAGTTCCAAAGTTAAAGACCTCAAATCCTTTAAACTCTCCATCATACTTACTAAGACTTGTTTGATATATAATAGAGTTCTCAGAATCATATATAGCAACTTCTACATTAAAACCTTTTTGAGGAACTTCACCATTTAAGGCAAGGACTTCACAGAACAAATTAAGGGAGTTTTCATCTTCCACCTTAACTGAGAAGTTTTGAAGGGTTATCCCAAACTGCTCATCAATTGCTTCAAAGTGCTCTATTTTACTCTTTAATTGTCTATTATATGTATTCCTTTCTATAGATTCAACAATCGTCCATTTTCCTCTTTCTCGAAGCAATCTTAAAGAAGCACATTTCCCTTCGTTTACTACCATCTCTATTCGATCACCATCGTATGCCTTGGTTATATCCTCATAAAGATATCTTAAATCAACGAAACTATTATCTGTAATAGTTACTTGATTCCAA
>JAEEGF011652326.1_pt1 | contig 16320 bp, 18 predicted proteins | sample 9134171 | NCBI WGS metagenome assembly JAEEGF01 (sample SAMN16246542, study PRJNA631951) | gut metagenome | biome: gut microbiome; feature: rumen; material: AP-attached | host: Bos | place: Iran: Karaj | collected 2018-10
AGAAATATGCACGCAAAAAAAGAGGATGGGCACAATAGTACCTATCCTCTAATTAATTACTTTGTTACTTTCTTCCTTTAATCCATTTTAGGCTGCTACTCGGTATAACTGCTTTTGGTGAGAAAGTAATATATTTTTTGTCGAGACATAAAATCATGTCACCTAAAAGATTCTTATCCGGTTCCACATCAAACGGAGGCAACCACTTGCGTGGAATAAGGGCTTGACCTTGATAATAAAAACCTTCATAGAAACTATGGTCTGTCCTCCAAAGTGTGACATCTTTAGTAGCTTTTGGGAAAATCATAACCGGTGCTTGTACAGATGTCGCAGCACCATTATATTTAGTCCCTTGCTGAACACCTCTTCCCTGATAAGTACCGACAGTAATTTGGCTATGATCCAAATCAAATTCAATAGGTTGATCTGTTTTGTTTGTAATTCTAAACATAACAGCTGGGGCAATTAAAATGTAAGTATTAAACCCCATCATTGGATTGCCGCCAATTGGCAAAATTAGCTTATTGCTATCGGTTCCCGATTTTCTGGTTGCACTATTAAGTAACAGGTTGTCGAAAGTCATATTAATAAGTGTTTCTATCTTGACTGTTTCGTTCTCAAAGACTCTGTCTTCTTTGGTAACGCTAAAACCACTATTATAGGCATATCCTACGGTATCTCCGGATTTACATTTAAATTCTTTCATTATTGCTTTTTTATCGAATTCCAAAGCATCTGCTTGATTAAAAGCGAACAAACAACAGATACCTAAACCAAGAGATAACAGTTTCTTGAACAAAACAAACACTCCTTTCGCATTTAATACAACATCATTATACCACAAAACAGTATTTTTTAGGGGGGCACATGAACATTTTTAGTAAGCTTTTTAAGTCCAGAGATAAACCTAAAAACGAATTATCCGGCACCCTGCAGTACTACTTTGGACGGAGCGCGGCAGGGCAGACGGTGAACCAGCGCACGGCCATGCAGGTCACGGCGGTGTACGCCTGTGTTCGTATCCTGGCGGAATCCATCGCGGGACTGCCGCTGCATGTGTACCGCTACAAAGACAAAGGAAAAGAGATGGTCACCGACCATCCGTTATACCCCTTGCTCCATGACGAGCCGAACCCCGAGATGACCAGCTTCATCTTCCGGGAGACCCTCATGGGGCATTTGCTTTTATACGGCAATGCCTATGCCCAGATCATCCGGGACGGGTTCGGCAGGGTGAAATGGCTGTATCCGTTGCTGCCGGACAAGATGGATGTACGGAGGGACGATGCCGGACAGCTTGTCTACACCTACACCCGTTATCTCGACGAGTTCGGCGGCAAGCAGCGGTATGAGGAAGTGAAGCTCCGTCCCGACCAGGTGCTGCATATTCCAGGCCTTGGGTATGACGGCCTCATAGGCTATTCCCCTATTGCCATGGCGAAGAACGCCATCGGTGTTTCCATGGCGGCAGAGGAGTTCGGCTCCACGTTCTTCGCCAACGGGGCGACACCCAGCGGCTTGTTGGAACACCCCGGCGTGGTAAAAGACCCGGAGAAGTTACGGCAGAGCTGGCATGCACAGTTCTCCGGGAAGAACAGTCACAACGTGGCGGTGTTGGAAGAGGGCATGACCTACAAACCCATGTCGGTTCCGCCCAACGACGCGCAGTTCCTGGAGACGCGGAAATTCCAGATCGATGAGATTGCCCGTATCTTCCGGGTGCCTCCCCACATGGTAGGCGATTTGGAAAAATCCAGCTTCTCCAACATCGAGCAACAGTCCCTGGAATTCGTGAAGTACACGCTGAACCCCTGGGTCATCCGCTGGGAACAGGCGATGCATAAAGCATTGCTGCTGCCATCGGAAAAACAACATTACTTCATCAAGTTCAACGTGGACGGCCTCTTGCGTGGCGATTACCAGAGCCGGATGAACGGCTATGCGGTAGGCCGGCAGAACGGCTGGCTGTCCGCCAATGATATCCGGGAAATGGAGAACCTCAATCCGATATCGGAAGAAGAGGGCGGCAACCTGTACCTGATCAACGGGAACATGACCAAGCTGAAGGACGCGGGACTGTTTGCCAATAAACAGCAGGCGATACAGAACGGAGGTAACAACAATTGAAAAAGAAATTCTGGAACTGGGTGCGGAACGAGGATACCGGCAGCCGCACCCTGGTATTGAACGGGCAGATTTCCGATGAGACCTGGTTTGGCGATGAAGTCACACCGGGTCTTTTTCGTGATGAGCTGCAAAGCTGTGAAGGGGACATCACGGTATGGATCAACTCGCCGGGCGGTGACGTGTTCGCCGCTGCACAGATTTATAACATGCTGATGGAGTATCCCGGTAATGTGGATGTCCGTATCGATGGTATCGCGGCTTCTGCCGCATCGGTCATCGCCATGGCAGGGAACAAGGTTTCCATGTCCCCGGTGGCCATGATGATGATCCACAATCCCATGACCGTGGCCATGGGAGACAAAAAGGTCATGCAGCAGGCCATCGACATGCTGGATGAGATCAAGGAAAGCATCATCAATGCCTATGAACTGAAGACGGGACAGACCCGGACGAAGATTGCCCACATGATGGACGCCGAGACCTGGTTCAACGCCAAGAAGGCGGTGGAGCTGGGATTTGCGGACGACATTTTGTACGCCGGTGATTCCGATAAAAAGGATGTGCCGGAGGCTGTGCTGTTCGGCAGGCTGACGGTCATCAATTCCTTTTTGGGCAAGTTCAACATTATCGACAAACCGGCAGAGCCGGACAACCGTGTAGATGCCGCACCATTAAAGGAGCGGCTTGATTTATTGAGTCATTAAGGGAGGAAACTACTATGGCTATGACTATTAATGAAATGCTGGAAAAACGCGCAAGACTGTGGGAATCCACGAAGAAATTTTTGGAGGACCACATCGACAAGGACGGGAAGATGACTGCCGCCGATGCGGAAGCGTATGAAAAGATGGAGGCGGATATCAAGGAGATGAGCAAGACCATCGACCGCCTGAACAAGCAGGCCGAGATGGACAAAAAGTTCGCGCTGCCGACTTCCAGCCCGCTGACCGGCAAACCGCAGACCGCGATGCCGGGTACGGTTGAAAAGAAGGGTACGGCATCCGATGCGTACAAGAATGCGATGCTGACGGCGCTGCGTACCAACTTCCATAAAGTGGAAGATGTGCTGCAGGAAGGTATCGACGAAAGCGGCGGCTATCTGGTGCCGGATGAACTTGACGGCCGTTTGGTGGATGTGCTGGAAGAAGAAAACATCATGCGTAAGCTGGGCCATCCGCTTACCACCAGCGGCCAGCACAAAATCAATCTCGTTGCATCCAAGCCTGCGGCACTGTGGATCGAGGAGGGCGGCGCGCTGACCTTCGGCGACGCGGCCTTCGACCAGAAGTTCCTGGACGCCCACAAGCTGCATGTTGCCATCAAGGTCACCGAGGAACTTTTGTACGACAACGCTTTCCAGTTGGAAAAATGGATCATCGAAGAATTCGGCAAGGCGCTGGCGAACGCAGAGGAAGACGCCTTCCTGAACGGTGACGGCACCGGCAAGCCGAAGGGGTTGTTCAGGGACGCCCAGACCGGGGTGACCATTGATTCCGTGGACATTACGGCGGATGACGTTATCGACCTGGTGTACAGTCTGAAACGCCCGTACCGCAAGAACGCATCCTTCATCACCAATGACGGTACGCTGGGCGTGATCCGCAAGCTGAAGGACGACAATGGGAACTATCTGTGGCAGCCTTCGCTGCAGGCGGGTCAGCCGGATACCCTGTTGGGTTATTCCATCCATACGTCCCAGTTCGCACCGGTCCTGGCTGCGGGGAATGTGGCGATGGCCTTCGGTGATTACAACTACTACAACATCGGTGACCGTGGCCGCAGGGCATTCCAGGAACTGAAGGAACTGTTCGCCGGCAACGGCATGGTCGGCTTTGTGATGAAGGAACGTGTGGACGGCCTGTTGATCCTGCCGGAAGCCGTACAGCTGTTGAAAGTGTCTGAAGGCTGAGATAAGGAAGGGTGATGGTCATGCTTCTGGAACTGGAAGAAGTGAAGAACTACCTGCGGGTGGATTCTGATGAGGAGGACGGGCTCATTACGGGTCTGTCCCAATCGGCGGAAAAGCTCTGCATGGATGTGGCCCGCATCGATGACCCGGACGATTTCGCATCGCTTGGGGAAACGGCAAAGACAGCGGCGATGTATGCCGTGGCCTACCTGTACGAACACCGGGAGGAAGCAGACCATCACGCCCTGACACTGACCCTGCGTTCCCTGTTGTTCGGGGTTCGGAAGGAGGGCTTTTGAGACATGAAGATCGGGTATCTGGACCACCGGGTCACGGTGCTGAAGAAAGTCCGGGGCGTGGATATAGGGCTGGGCGCTCCGGTGATGTTTGAAGAAGACGGGAAAGCCTGGGCGGAGTTTTTAAAACAGCGGGTGTCTACCGGCGCTGTCGCAGATGACGGGGCGGCGGTGGTCGTTACCCAGGGCATCCGCATCCGGCCCCGGATCATCGAAAAAGGCTGGCGCATCCGGGAAAAGGAACACACCTATGAAATCATTGATGTGGACCGTTCCGACCCGGCGGTGTATGTATTGACGACGCAGGAGATACTGCCATGAGCGCCTTTACCATAAAAGTCAACATGGGGTCTGTCATCTCCAAAGCTGTCCGGGACATCGACAAGTTCGATACGGAAAAACAGAAGCGGATCCGCAAGGTCATCGCCGACGGTACAAGGGAAGTGAGGGACAAGGCGGTAGAAATGGCACCCAGGGGGCCGTCCGGGAAACTGAAAAAGGGGATCCGGGATTCCATCATCCATGGCGGCAGGGAAGGACTTGTCACTTCTACCGCACCCCATTCCGCATTGGTGGAATACGGATCCAACCTGCGGGTTACGCTTCCCCGGCGAAGGAAGGCGCTGAAGTTCACCTGGAAAGGTAAGGCCGTCTGGGTAAGGGGTGCCATAGGCACTGGGCGGATGCCGAAGAGGCCGTTTTTGAAACCGGCGGCGGACAGGGTGTGGCCAAAGATCGTGAGATCCATGGAGGACGCGTTGCAATGATGATGGTGAAAGATATCCCGCAGGTCGCCCTGCGGATGGCAATCTATGATTTATTGAAACACGGGCAGGAGCATAACGTGTACGGGGATGTGCCGGAAGACGGTGCGTCCCCGTATATTACTATCGGGGCGATGAATTTCCGTCCTATCGGTAATAAAACTTCCGTCATCTGGCAAGCGACCGCCGCCATCGAGGTATGGGCGGACGGGAACCAGAAACGGGAGATGAACGATATCCTGAACGACATCTGTGTCCTGCTTTCCTACTATGGCAGAAGCCTGGAAATCGGGGGATATTGTGTGATCGATACAGAACTGGAACTGGTGGAAACTTATCCGGAAACGATGACCGGGTATCACGGGACGGTGACAGTACAATTTAAGTTGCAGAAAGGAATGGTTCAGCAATGAGCAGGTTAACGGCATCAGAATTACAAGACCTGCCGGAGAATCCGGATACTAATATCGCGGAAGCCGGCAAGGATGTGTTGTTGTATATCGGAAAGAGCAGTTCAGGGGCCTCAGAGGTGTTCGCCCTGGTGGGCGGGCAGCGGAACTCCACTATAGAGATGAGCGCCAACTCGCTGGATGCCTCGCACAAAGGCTCCGGCGGATGGAGCGCCAACAAGCCGGGGCTCAAGAGCTGGAAATCCAGCTTTGACGGGCTGCAGATCATGAGCGATGAGGGGGCGCAAATTATGGAACATTGTTTTCGGAACGGGAAACAGGCCCATGCCAAATTCGTGTATCCCGACCACTCTTACCAGATCGGCTGGGCATATATCACGGAGTTCACCCGGGACAACCCCCATGACGGGATCGCCACCATCAAGGCGACCATGGAAGGTGTCGGGGAAATCTCCGAGATTACGGCGGCTTCCTGATTGTGACATCAAGGAGATGGCATGATGAAAGAATCTATCACATTTAAAAACGGGGACAGGATCTGCAGGCTGCTGTTTACGATCCGCAGCCTGAAAGAGATGGAGCAGGAACTGGGGTTTTCCCTGAACCTCTTGTTCACGCCAAACCTGGCACTGACCCTTCGGCTGTGTACGATCCAGTTCACGCAACTGGGCATCAAGTACGGGCTGCAGGATAAAGAACCGGAAGACGCGGATCCCTATGAGTTCATCCAGGCATTCTGCGATAACGGCGGGACGCTGGACACACTGAACGCGCATATCCTGGCGGCCATCGATGCGACGAACCTTTTTACGGAGGGGCGGACGGCAAACCTGGAGGAGATACGGAAGGTGCTGGAGACGGCGAAGGCAAAAGCCTGATTTCCTTTTCCTCCGTAGCGGAATGGGTCAGGGCGACAGAACCAATGGCATATACCATCGGTCTGAAACCCGATGAGTTTGAACAGTTGCAGCCCGGTGAGTTCTGGCTCCTGGTGGAAGCCCGTGCAAAGCGGCAACAGGAGCAGGACTACCGGACTGCGTATTTTGTGTCGTACCTTATCGCCCCGTATGTAAAAGAAGGAGTCACAATCGATATCGAGGATATCGTTGCGCCCCTGTGGGGGAAAGCGGAAGAACGGAAGAAACAAAAACAGGCGGAAATGAAACAGCAGAAAGAACAGGACCGAAAGATACTGGAAACAGAATTTGCCTGGGCGTTGGGGAGTGGATGATATGTCAGTGATCTCTGCATTGATGGTAAAGATCGGGGCGGACAGTTCCGGGTTGCGCAAAGAGCTGAAAGCGACAAAAAAAGATATAGACAGGACGTTTTCCCCGGACCCGGTGAAAGGATTTACTGACGCGGTTACGGGAACGACGGCTACGGTCGGGAACCTGGTCAGCAAGTTCAATGCGGCGGCAATCGTCATCGGCGGCGGGTTCGGCCTGACCGCCCTCATCAGCCGGGCGGTGGCTGCCGGGGACAGCATCAACGACCTGGCAGAAAAACTGCATATCTCTACCGCCGAGGCATCCCTGTTCTCCAAGACCATCAAACTGGCAGGCGGGGATGTGGATGCGGCATCTACTGCTCTGGCGCGGCTGGATTCCACCATCTCCGGGAACGGCGAGAACGCGAGGAAGACCCGTGAGGTTCTGGATGCCATGGGGATATCCCTGACAGACCAGACCGGGAAACTGTTGCCTCTGAACGAACAGATGCACAACCTTGCCAGGGGATATCAGGAAGCCTCCCGGGCCGGGTACGGGCAGGAGTTTATTATGAACACCCTGGGCGTGCGGGGCATGGCCCTGACCGAGACGCTGCTGAAATATAACGAGGCGGCGGAAGGCGCTTCCAGGATAAAAGGCATCGGGCTGGACCCGGAACAGATGTCGGACATCAACCGGCAACTGCAGCTGACCCAGGCACAGCTGGACCAGCTTACCATGGCAGGCGGTGCACTGCTTGCCCCCCTCGTGGCAGAATATCTTCCGGGCATCACGGAGGGCCTGGCAGAGGCGGCAAGGCTGATCGCGGAAAACAAGGAAGAAATCGTTGCTTTCGGTACGGGCCTGGCGGAACTGATGGTGACCTACAAAGCCCTGATGGCCGTCCAGAAAGCGATGGACTGGGCCGGGTCATTCCGGGGAGCGTCTGTCGCAGTGGAAAGCGTGACCAGGGTACAGGAGTCAGCCATCGCCCGAAGGCTGAACATGCTGAAGGCCGCCCAGAAAAAAGAAGAGCAGCTGATGCTCAAGGAGGTCAATGCCCGGAAGATTACGGAGGCCGAGAAGGAAAAGATCGTCACCGAGTCCTGCATGAAGATCCAAATGAAATATGCGGAGACCTCTGCCCGGATTGAGGCACAGATGCGGGCGGCCTACCAGAAGATGAACGCGCAGGCAAAAATCTCTGCGGCGGGACAGGTGCAGGCTATCGCGACGACCGGCGCAGCAGCCCAGGCGGCCGGGGGCAAGATGGTAGCAGCCAGCGCGGCGGCTTCCGGGGCGGTGTCATCACTGACAAAAACTGTATGGAACCTGGTAGGCGGATGGTATGCCGTGGCGGCAGCCATCGCCTTTGCCTTCGAGAAGCTGGTGGAGTTCAAGCAGGAAAAATCCAAGGAGATCATCGGTGACATCTATGTAGGAGGGCAACAGTATCGCAGGGCTGCGGACGGGGCATTTTACCGGCAGGACATCAACATGGAGGCGGAGGACGCGTTCGATACCTATAACGAGACCCATGTCACGGATGAGGAGGAACTCGCTGCGGTGCGTGCAGCCTATCTTGCAAAGCACCCTGTGAAGAAAACGGAAACGCCTAAACCTTCGGATGTTGACAAATATAAAACTGTCTTTGGCAATATCGAAAGTGGAGGCGGAGGTGCCTCCGGGAAAGGTTCTTCCGGCAAAACGGAAGACCCGGAGAAGGAAGAACAGAAACGCCGGCAGGAACTGCAGAGGAGCATCGAGCAGGAATATTCCATGCGGAAAACGGTGAACGACGCTATGCGGGAAAGCGCGAACCTGCAGACGGCCTATATGACCGCTGCAGAAAAGGCGGTCTATGAAATTGAGAAAGACCACGAACGGGCGGTGGAATCGATACAGAACCGGTGGCTGGAGCTCGAGACGCGGTACATCGGGATGACGGATGCCGAACGGGAACAGATGGTTAATAACCTGGAAGAACTTGGGGCAGCCTATGAAATCACAGAGACCGGGAAACTGTCCCTGGCAAAACAGGTGGCGGCAGATATCGCGGCGGCAAACAAGCAGTACGATGATGAGATCGTGGCGTACCATGCGCAGTGCAAGGATATCCTTGCAGAGATCGAGGATGCATACAGGACCGGTTCCCTGGAGAAGCTGCGGGAAGCTCTATCGGAAGAGAACACGGCGGTGTTGAACTCGTTTAACACCCGGCAGAACCTCATGCAGCGGTATTATGAAAACTGGCTGCAGATGCATAAAACCACCAGCGAACTGGTGGCGGATATTGTTCTGGACAGCCAGGGGACATTTGAAAATTTCTTTAAAAATGTGCTGACAGGCCAAAAGAGTTTCAGCGACTCTTTCATGGACCTGTTGAACGGGTTATTGGATTCCATCGTAAAAAGCATCGCGGAGACCATGGCGGCGCAGGTGGTGAACCAGTTCCTGAATTGGATCATGCCCGGATTTTTCAGTGGTGGCGGAAGCGTATCCGGTGGGTTCAACACACATGGGGCCGCGGCGAACGTGCTGGGCATCCGTCTGGGTAACTTTGCTTCGGGAGGGATCATCTCCGGCGCAGGAACATCCACTTCTGACAGTATCCCTGCCATGCTTTCGGACGGGGAGTATGTCCTTAACGCAGCTGCGGTACGGCGTATCGGGATCCCGGCGCTGAACGCGATCAACTCCGGAAGTATCCGACAGTTTGCCCAGGGCGGGTATGTTTCCCCGGGGCCAGGTAAAGCTGTTTCAGTCAATGGGATGCCGAACATCATCGTGAACATCAGCAATGCCAGCGGTATGCCTTTGGCAGCAGAGGAGACCGGAAGCAGTTTTGATGGGGAAAACTATATCGTCAGCGTGATGATGAACGCGATCGCGACGAACAAGATGGGAATACGGACTACGATGAAAGGAGCGATGGGCTGATGGCCATACAATTTCCAACCAGTATCGATCCGCCGACATGGCCGTTCGAGTGTGAATACGAGAATAATTCCATCATCACAAAGTTTGAGGACGGGTCCCAGCAGAGCCGCAAAAAGTTTACCCGCAGCCGGCGGAAGTGGAAACTGAAATGGAACCACCTGCCAAGGGAACAATACCTGACGTTGATGAATTTTATATCCCAGACCGTGTCGTTTTCGGCACGGTCTTTTACTTGGACGAACACCGATTCCCTGGACGATGCCGGCGGGGCGGAAACGGTTGAGGTCCGCATCACGGAAGTAGGGAAATGGACGAACGATGCCCTGCATTACTGGAGCGGCACGATTGAATTGACAGAGGTATAAACATGTTATCCATATCTGCGATATCCAAGGCGGAAAAGAATAAATTATCGACCGACAGCTGCTTTTTGATCCTGCTGGAGATACGGCTTGAGACTCCTGTCTACATCTGCTACAACAACGAGGATGTGGTGTGGAAAGGGCAGCTGTACCAGGCATTCCCCTTCCAGATTGGTGAGACCTCGGAAGAAAGCGACGGGTCGGACCCCAATGTGTCGCTGAAGGTCAGCAACGTGGCCCAGGGCTTCCAATGGTATGTGGAGGACAGTGGGGGCGGGGTAGGTACCGAAGTCATCCTGCGCGTAGTAAATTCCCTCAATATGAACGGGGATCCCGACCTGGAGGAATACTACACGGTGCTTTCGTGCAAGGTAGACGAACAGTGGATAGACTTCACTCTTGGCAACGCCTACAATGCGCGCACCCGGCGGCCCCTGGACCGTTACATGAAGAATGCCTGTCCGTTCCTTTACAAGGGGCTGCGGTGTGGATACAACGGCAACATGGCAGGCTGTATGCACACGCTAGCGGACTGCAGGCTGCATAATAATTCCGCAAGGTTCGGCGGATTCGCCGGTATTGACCAGAAAGGGGTGTACTCACGATGAACTATACGGACTTGATCGGTGTTCCATTTGTGAACCGCGGCCGGGACATAAACACCGGTTTTGACTGTTACGGGCTGGTCAAGGAAGTGTTCCGTCGCTACGGCTACACAATTCCTGAATACGATATGCAGTACAACTATAACGATATGTGCCGCGTCAACGAATTAATAAGCGGCAACATTCATTCGTATCCATGGCGCGAGATACAGGAACCGAAAGTACCTTGTCTGATTGCGATGCGGTTCGGAAGCCCGGAAGGGTTGGTCAACCATACGGCAGTGTATATCGGCGGCGGCAGGTTCATCCATACAAGGGAGCGTGTCGGCGTGTGCGTTGACAGGCTGTCCAATCCGGCCTGGCGCAAAGTGATTGTCGGGTTCTATGAATATGTAGGTGGGTCTTATGGTAACTCTTGTCATTGTTAAAAATCCGTTCTCGCCGCAGGATGGGCGGGAAGTCAGGTCGATCCAAGCCCAGGGTACGCTGGGGGAGTTGTTGGAAGAATACAAGATGCCGGGGGTGGATTTGCAGGCTGCCGTAAACGGGTATGCCTGTGAGGACGGGGACATCAAAGACGGTGATTTCATCGTTATCTATCCCGCCATCGGAAAGGGCGGAAAAGGCGGCAAGGGGATTTTAGGGATTGTGGCCGCCATCGCGTTGTCCGTCGTATCGTTCGGTATCGCCAGCGGAGGGTGGCTTGCATCCAGCGGGTTCTTTGCGGCAGGACACCTTGGCGCCTACATGGCGGCTGCGGCTGTCATGTTCCTGGGGTCGTCCCTTATGGGAAGGCTCATGGGGCAGAAAACGGATCTGGGCGCGTTTGACGCAGACAACGAACCTACTTATTCCTGGAGCGGGGTACAGACGATGGAGGGGCAAAACAACGCCATTTCACTGACCTACGGCAAGGTGAAAAGCGGCGGACAGACCATCGGCAAGTTTGTCTCCTCCGAAAACGATGAGGAATACCTGAACTGGCTGGTGGCCTGCGGTGAGGGTGAATTAACCATTACCGACATAAAGCTGAACGAAAACCCTGTTGGGAATTACGATGCCGTGACCTGTGAGATTCGGAGCGGCACGAATGACCAGTCCGTGATCCCGTATTTTAACGACACCTATTTTACCAAGAATCTAAGTTATCACATGATACAGGAGAATACCTGGTATACGGATACGGCACAGGGTACGGCAACGGACGGTTTGATCTTTAAGATTGAACTGCCCAACGGGTTGTATCACGGCAACGACAAAGGCGGGTTTGACAGCAGCTATGTTGAGGTGCAGATGCAGTACAAACCGGCCTCTGGTTCGGCATGGACTACGCTTGACAATGCGAGGATAACAGGCAGCTCCAACAAGGCGATCCGCAAGGAATACCGTGTCGACAATATCCCTTCCGGCACATATGACGTACGTGCGAGGGTGACTTCTTTCCAGCACAACAACGCGACGCGGGACATGCATGAGATCTATTGGACGGGCATTACGTCCATCGTCTATGATGACTTCATTTATCCCTGCCAGGCGCTGATCGGTATCCGGGCCAAGGCTACAGACCAGTTAAGCGGGAACCCCACGCTGACCTTTCTGAAGGAGCGCGAATCGGTATGGGTGTACAATCCCCATTCCATGGCTTACGAGGAACAGGATGCCGACAATCCAGCATGGGCCTGTTATGACTTTATCCACCAGGCCCGGAAACTGAAGGACATACACACCAATGCCATGGAAATCGAGGTCAGGGGCGCGGCGAAAGAACTCCTGCGTTATGACGATTTCTCGGAATGGGCGGAGTGGTGCGAGGACAAAAACTATAAGGTCAATATCGAGATCAACACGGCCGGGGAAGTGCTGGAGATGGTGAACCAGAAGATCGCTCCGGTAGGGCATGGCCTGGTGGTGCGGTTCGGCACGAAGTACGGCTGCATCTATGACCATGTGCAGATGCCTGTGCAGATGTTCGGCATGGGAAATATTCTTGAAGGTACATTCAACGAGGAATTCTTAAAAGTTTCCGACCGGGCGAACTGTGTGGAGATTACCTTTACAAATAAGGACGCCGGCTATGAGCGTGATGTCCTGACAATCTATGGTGACACCTATGATACCGATGGCTATGTCAAGACGGCCCAGATGACCTTTGACGGCATCGTGGACTACCAACAGGCATACCGGGAGGGGAAATACCAGTTATATACCAACCGGTATCTGCTTCGGACGGTATCCTTTGAAGCGGGTATTGAGGCCATTGCCTGCACTGTCGGTGACGTGGTGTTGGTATCCCATGACGTGCCGAGATGGGCGAACAGCGGCCGGATCCACAGCGTCAGTAACAAGCGGTTTGTGTTGCCGGTAGAGGTGGAGGACCTTGGGCAGTCATACCGGATCCAGTGGCGGACACAAAACGATACCCTCTATGTAAGGGCGTGTACCATTGTTTCTTCCGCTGACGGGTGGACGACGATCAATGTGTCCGGCACGATCCCGTCGACGGACAAACCCCAGGCAGGGGATGTGTTCGACCTTGCGGTGGCCTCCACCGGGAGCAAACCGTTTGTAGTGAAAAGCATAACCAGGGCCCAGGATTTTACACGCAGGATCACGTGTCTGGAGTACAACGAGAATATCTTCAATGAGAACTATGATGTGCCGGTTATCAACTACTCCACATGGAAAGGTGAACCGCAGAACGTAACAGGGTTGGTGGCGGGCATAACGCAATCCAGGAACACATTTGGAGAGAAGGTTGGCAAACTGTGGTGCAGCTGGAATATACCGGACAATGGTGGAACTTATACGGTACTCTTGTCAACAGACGGCACGATCTGGAAGGTTGGTAAAAGTGGTATAACGGAAAACAATTGTGAAATCAATGTTCTGCCAGACACAACCTATTATGTAAAAGTTATCACTGTGCTGGGCGTAAACCAGTCTACGGGAACGCAATTCGGGCCGGTCTATCCAACCGGGGAGGGTGCCCTGCCGATCGTAACCAATCTGACGGGCTATACGCGGTATCGGGGCGTGAAGAATGGCGAAGAACGGTATGAGATTCATCTCGTATGGACACCGCCGTTATTGAGCAATTACCAAAGTTGTGATGTGTGGTACAAAACCAACCATGTCCAGGTTATGGAAATCTCCATGGCCCAGGACGTTGCCGTGGACCAGTTGGGATTCCAAAACGATTGGAGATACGCGGGAAGCGGATACACCGACTTTACGATGCCGGATGTGACCACGGGAGACATCTACCGGTTTGCGGTGGTGACGAAAGACACGCTGGGCAACACCAATCTCGCAAGTTTCTCCCCGTACGTTGATGTGGTGGCAACGGCGAAGACCGAAACGCCAAATACACCTGACGGGTTCAGCATCAAGTTCATGGGTGATGGGTGCGTGGCGTCCTGGAAAGAAGTGTCCAATGCTGACATCCAGTATTATGAGGTACGCAGGAACACCTCTGTTGGCGTGGAGGATGACAACCTGCTGGCAAGGACGAGCGGGACGTCTACATCAGTACCGCTGACCAGCAGGACAGGAATACTGTACCTGTATGCCCGATCTGTGCTTGGCAAGTACAGCGCCCCGGCAAAACTGGAGTACGTAAAGGCAGCGCCGCCCAGGCCGGGCAGTCCGCAGCTGGTCAGCAAGCTGGGCGGTTTCTCGGTTGGCACCTCGTCCATTCCGGCCGGCTGTACGGGGATGCGGATCTATATCAGCGGCGTTGAGGAAGAAGAATATTTTACGCAAAACTCCATATACAACTATCCTTGCGGCGCCGGCATCTATGATGTGCAGGTAGCCTACGTTGACTACTTTGGCACGGGCGAAAAATCGAACGCCAGCCGTATCGTAGTCAAGGCATTGGTGGATGAGTCCCTGTTGGCGGAACAGGCAATTACGAGGGGGAAACTGGAAACCGCCATACAGACCGCCGTTGATGATGCCATACGGAGTGTAAAGGAAATCGCAAGAATTGACGATTCCCTGCAGACGTTGGATATGGATGTCAGCGGGATTGTAACGGAACTGAACAGGGAGCCGGGGCAGAGCGGTTACCATTCCATATCGCAGCTGAAGACCCAGGCTGACAGTATAGTGGGTACCGTAACCGAGTACCAGGCTACCCAGGAAGGGGTCAATGAATCCGTCGCCAGCCAGTTGGCACAGAACGCGAGAGCGATCACGGCGGTCGTGACGAACTTAGGAACGGCAGAGGGCGCACGAAACTATGCGGCCTTGCAGATCATGCAGGACGGGATTGCCAGCAAGGTAGCGATGGGTGATGTGACCAGTTATTTCCAGCAGAGCCATGCCGGTTTTTTTATCAAGGGCAGCCTGATAAAAATCGACGGGGATACTGTAATCGGGAACAACATCATCACACAAGACATGATACAGTCTAATGCCATCAGCGCAGGAAAGATAGCGGCTGGTGCCATTACCGGTGAAAAGATAGCGGCCGGAGCGGTGACCGCAGACAAGATGACGATAGGCTCTTCAACCGGCGCAAGGCTGGTCTTAACGAATAACCTGCTGTGTGTATATGATTCCAATAATGTGCTTCGTGTGAGATTGGGGGTGTGGTAATGACAGTATATTTGATGATCGCGGCGATTGTACTGCTTTCCGCTATAGTTCTTTTCAGGAAAAGGAGGGGGGATACGGAAATGCCACAGGGGTTACAGGTATCGGATGCCCGGAACAATATTATCTACGAAACCGGTACCAACATGACACGGTTTATTGCAAGACGTGAACTGTTCGGTTCAGGTACGCTCACGTTGGAAGAATTAGGATATTCGGGTACAAGCCTGTTTGTGATCATGGTCACAAGTCCATATTATAAAGCGAATTACACGGATCCGCCGGATATTACGATCACCATGACAAACACATCATTGACATGGGTGAACGTACCCAATAACAGAACCGATGGAGTTCCGGCAACTGTGCTGTTGGGGGTGTACTGATGAGTAGCGTATTTGAAGTTTTTAATGATGAAGGTAAACTGTCGATTACCGATGAAACGCCGTGTGTCTATGTTATCGCCAAACGCAAAATTGGCGCGTATGACAGCATCCAGGAAATTTCGGAAACCGACCACAATTTGACATTCTCGAATCTTGGCGGCAAGGTGTATTTTATTGGCTTTGACCTGAACCAATTACCGAATGGTACAATCTGCATTGACACAAGGGGGGCAACGGGTCTTCACAATTTCGCGTATGTCCAGGTCTACGGCAACCTGGACAGCGTAAGAAATGTAGACCTGTATTTTTTCGGAATCAGGCAAAAGACAGACGATAGCCTTGCGGGCATGGAATTGTATGACAAAGACGGTTACGTGTTGTTTACGTCACGACCAGGCACCCAATATCCAAACGTGTTGAGGGCAAGCTCAGACGATTCAGTTTCTTTTTCGGTGACCACGGATCCGGCGGTCTTTGTTGTTGTCGGTTGGGATGTCTTGGCTGATGGGGTCGGACGCAGTAATCCGTTGTCTGGAGGAAGCAGCAGGCGGTTGCCGTGGGTCACGAAGAACGGGACGTCCATTACCGTAAACAAAGATTACGCAGGAAATTATTGGCCATCTTTGAAGCGTTCGGAATACTTATATAACTGGCTGCTCTTAACGTTGCAGACAGTGGAATGAACTGGAGGTAGAACATGCAGAAAACGAC
>JAEEGF011815288.1_pt1 | contig 16316 bp, 10 predicted proteins | sample 9134171 | NCBI WGS metagenome assembly JAEEGF01 (sample SAMN16246542, study PRJNA631951) | gut metagenome | biome: gut microbiome; feature: rumen; material: AP-attached | host: Bos | place: Iran: Karaj | collected 2018-10
CATTCTTCACAGGGCCGGGCGTCATGCTGCGATACAGACAGATGGAGCAGGTGCCGGGATGCAGCATCTGACGGCTCATGAAAGCGCCGTTCAGCTCCGTTGCGATCCAGGCTTCATAAAAAGCACTGTCCACCTCCAGGTCGATCCAGAGCTCTCCTCCGGTGCAGTTTACTTCCACACCTGCATTGTTCCAGAACAAAGGCAAAAAATCCGGTCCCATTTTGGTCCGGCCGTGGATCTTCACATTCTTCATCTCCTGGATGGGGTAGGTTTTCATAATTCTCCTCTTTCTGAACATCAATTTTTTGAAAAACATGTTCAACTGATAATATTGTAGCACAGTAAATTGGATGTGTCATAAGAAAAAAGGCTAAAAAAGAAAGAAAAGAGCGACCCTTTCGGATCGCTCTTGAAAAAGTTCTGTATTTCTTACAGGGAAGTATATCCGCCGTCCACGGGAAGGATAACGCCATTGACATAGGTGCTGGCAGGGGATGCCAGGAAGATGGCAGCGGTATCCAGCTCACCTTCATGGCCGTAGCGTGCCATAGGGATCATGGTCTTCGCATAGTTCTGGAAATACTCGCTGTCCAGGGTCTCCTTGGTGAGAGGAGTCTCAAAATAGCCGGGGCAGATGGAGTTGACGGTGATGCCCTTGTCGCCCCACTCTGCTGCCAGAGCTCTGGTCAGGTTGACCACGCCGCCCTTTGCCGCATGATAAGGAGCTGCGGGAGCGATCTTGTTGCCCACCAGACCGTACATGGAAGCGATGTTGATGATACGGCCGTAGCCTGCGGGAAGCATTGCCTTCTTTGCAACGGCTCTTGCCATCTTAAAGGAACCGAAGAGATCGATGTTCACTTCGTTCAGGAACTGCTCATCGGTGATATCCTCAGCAGGTGCCACTGCACCGGTGCCTGCATTGTTGATCAGAATATCGATACGACCGAACTCCTTCAGCACCAGATCGATCACTTCATCGATGCGCTCGGTGTTGGTAATGTCACAGGGAACGCCCATAGCCTTCACGCCATAGGTCTTCTCGATATCGGCAGCAACCTCTTCCACCAGGTTCTGGCGGCGAGCCAGGCAAACAATGTTTGCGCCCTGAGATGCAAGGGCCTTTGCCATCTGTACGCCCAGTCCTGTGGATGCTCCGGTAACAAGTGCTACCTGTCCGGTCAGATCAAAATAATTCGTCATGTTAAGTACCTCCTTTGATATGTATTACGGTTTCGTTTCCCCCTCCGCAACTAAAACCCATCTTATCATTGTAAGCGCTTACATGCAAGGAAAAATCGTAAAAAAATAATTTTTCTCACCTGAGAACCCAAGCGAAAACATTTTCTTACAAAATGTTACATAATCGAGTAGGCTGACTCCTACTCGATTTAGCACGCGAACATTCCGCACTTAGTGCTCCATGTTCTTACGACCGGCAAATGAATTTGTATGCAAGCATCCATTCGCTTGCCGGTCTTGTGCAACAAAAAGACCCATGGGGTGCCACAGGCAGCCACATGGGTCATATGATCTTATGTTTTTGTGATCAGGATGCCTCAAGAACGGAACGCAGGAACGCTCTCGTACGCTCCACCTTGGGATTTCCGAAGATCTCTTCGGGCGTCCCCTCCTCAGCGATGATGCCGTCCGCCATAAAGAGCACGCGGTCCGCCACATCTCTTGCAAAGCCCATCTCATGGGTCACACAGATCATGGTCATACCGGTCTGTGCCAGTTCCTTCATAACGTTCAGCACATCTCCCACCAGCTCCGGATCCAGAGCGGAGGTAGGCTCGTCAAAGAGCATGATCTCCGGATTCATAGCCAGTGCTCTCGCAATGGCCACACGCTGCTGCTGTCCGCCGGAAAGACGGGAGGGATACTCATCCGCTTTCTCAAGGAGACCCACCTTTTTCAGAAGCTCTTTTGCGCGCTCCTCCACAGGTCCCTTGGCTTCCTTCTTCACCACAATGGGTGCCTCGCAGATGTTCTGGAGCACTGTCTTGTGGGGGAAAAGGTTGAACTTCTGGAAGACCATTCCCATCTCCAGCAGAAGTTCCTGCTGCTTTTCCTTGGGGAGTTTGTCCACGGTGTGGTCGTGCTCTCTGTGAAGGAAGAGTTCGTCCCGGATGAAGATCTTACCGCTGGTGATCTTCTCCAGCTGGTTCAGAGAACGAAGAAAGGTGGATTTTCCGGCGCCGGAAGGACCGATGATGCAGATCACCTCGCCCTTCTTCACCGCCAGGTTGATGTCCTTTAAGACTTCCAGATTGCCAAAGCGCTTACTCACATGTTCCGTTTTCAAGATGTATTCGTATGTATCGCTCACGGAAGCCTCCTACTCATAGATTGAGAAACGCTTCTCAATCTTGTCAAAAATAAATCCGAAGAACGCAGTGATAATCAGGTAGATCACCAGTGCCGGAATGAAGACCAGATAAGATCCCTCGGACGTCATGATGTTCTTGGAAATGGTGGTGATGTCCATCAGGGAGATGGCGAACACCAGCGATGCGTCCTTCAGGATCATGATGAACTCGTTGCTGACATTGGGGATCATACGCCGCACGGACTGAGGGATGATGATGCGTCCCATGGTCTGGGCGTAGGACATTCCAAGGGCTTTCGCCGCTTCAAACTGTCCCTTGTCGATGGACTGAATGGCGCTTCGCACGATCTCCGCGCAATAGGCACCGGAGTTTAATGCAAAAGCGATCCAGGCTGCCAGGAATGCTCCCTTGTACACTGCCTCCGGGTCATTTGCCGAAAACAGGTCTCTCCAGGCAAAGCCAAAAATGCCGGGTACCGTGAAATACACCACAAAAAGCTGGATCAGCAGCGGTGTTCCACGGAAGAAGAAAATGTACATGGAAGAAAGCTTCGACAGGATCTTCTTCTTGCTGATCTTTCCCAGCGCCAGCACCGTTCCCAGGATCACACCGAAGAAAACCGTCAGCACCGTCAGCAGAATGGTGAGCTTTGCTCCGTGCATCAGGTTCTCGCCGCAGCCCAGCATACGATAGGTGTAGTTGACCATCTGGCCCGCCACCTTGGCTGCGCCTTCGTCGGCGGAATACACCTTCCCTGCGAAGCCCACATAGCGTTCGCTGACCGCATTGGCTCCGGAGGAGGATAGACTGATATAACTGATGATTCCAAGACTATTGTAAGTTTCCGTTACACGTTTGCGACTGTTGTTCGCATCCGCTGCAATGAGCTTCTGCATCTCGGGCGAAACGCGGGAAAGGAGTGCCTCCTTTCCCGGCTTCAAAGCTCCCAGTATGATCAGAAGGAGCATGACCCCAAGGGTAACGATCCACTGTTTCTTGTGATTTTTCCAGTTCAAAGCTTCTTTCATGTTGTAATGATCCTTGTATTATTCTGCTGCGGAGCCAAACCAGTAGTCATAGGTCTCCTGAATGAAGCCTTCTGCCTCCAGCTGAGCCAGAGCCTCGTTGATGGCTGCCTGCAGGGCGGTGTTGTCCTTGCCCATGGCGATACCGAACTGCTCAGCCTCTTCCTGATCCAGATATGCGATGACGAAATCGGAGGAGCTGTTAATATATCCGTCTGCGACAGTGCTGTCAACCACCACTGCGTCCACCTCACCGTTCAGAAGCTGGGTGAAGCAGCTGGTAACCTTCTCGTTTGCAACGATCTGTACATCGATGGTTCCGGTGGACTTATAGTCGCTCATGAGAATGTCGGAAGTAGTCTCCTTCTGAAGGGCGATGGTCGCACCGTCAAGATCCAGGAAGGAATTTACCACTCTGTCATCATCTGCACGCAGGACAACTGCCTGATAGTTGTTGATGTAAGGATACGAGAACAGCATGGTTGCCTTTCTGTCCTCGGTGATGGTCACTGCGGAGCAGACCACATCATAGTTCACATCAATGCCGGCGAAGATGCCGTCCCATGCAGTGTTGATAACGTTGACTTCCAGTCCCAGCTTGTCAGCCACAGCTGCGATGATATCCATATCAAATCCGATGGGAGTGGTGCCGTCCTCTGCGAAATCCTCGAAGGGAGGATATCCAACCTCAGCGCCTACATTCAGAACGCCGTCACTCATCAGCTTTACATCGCTGATATCAATGGTGGATGCTGCAGGTGCTGCGTTTTCAGCGGTTGCCTGGGTGTCTGCTGCGGGAGCGCTTGCTGCGTTGTCGGATGCTGCGGAGTCTCCGCAAGCTGCCAGGCTCAGAGCCATGGTCATGGTACAAAGAATTGCGATCAGTTTCTTTTTCATAATTTCCTCCTGTCTGGGTGTTTCTACACGATGTCTTTCCTATTTATGCACAAAGAGGCTAACATCCGGTTAGCCCCTTTGCATATCCTGCATAAAATATAGCAAGGCGTGTATAATTAGTCAATGGGTTTGTACAGTTTCATCACTTTTTGTATTTTGTGCGTGCATAAAGATACATCTTTTGTGCATTTTGCTTTCACTTTGTAGTACAGTAAAGCGGGATGGGGGAGGTGGGGGCCGCGGTCCAGGGCGCCGGGGGCCCGCAAACCTGCTGCCCCGGAGAGGGCGGTCCGCGGTCCGGGTTTCCGCAAGCCTGCTGCCCCGGAGAGGGCGGTCCGCGGTCCGGGTTTCCTGCGTTTGTTGCCATTAGGGCTTGTTTTGATCACGTGGCAACAGTTTTCTCCCTGAAATCCCCCCGGAATGGGGCTTCCGGACTCGGATTGAAGCCATTTCTCTTGAATTCTCTCCTATGGCAACATAGGAAGTACATAGGGTAAGTTGCCAGTCTCCTGATTTCCTTTGAATTGGCTTCAAAACAAATCTTGAAGGCTTGTAACAACCGACTTCACACTCCTGGAACTGTTGCCACTCCCTCAAATCTTCCGGAATTGGCAACTTCAACCGATCGATCCCTTGACGTTTCCATAAAGCTTCTATAGATGTCAGCGCCTCCGGGCTCTGTCCCCAATGGCAGAATTCAGATTAGTTATTCATATTCTATGGTCTATATGCATAATCCAGTCCACTATTCCATCAAGCCCTCCGCCATCCCAGTCAGTGTATAACTTTACTGTACCTTTTTCCCGGTTTTTTGTTATACTGAAAAAGTAGCGCATAAAAATACAAAAAGGAAAGGTGAACTCTATGCCCCAGAAATCTTCTTTTGAAGCTGCCGCAAAAACGAAATCTTCCCTGATGGAATACGCTCAGAAACAGGAGCCCGTCTGCCGGCAGAACGACATTATCGCACCCGAGCTCTACGAAAAGTACAATGTAAACCGGGGACTCCGTGACATCAACGGAAACGGTGTCCTCACGGGACTCACCAACATCTCCAAGATCAAATCCTTTGAAGTAAAGGACGGAGTGAAGACTCCCTGCGATGGTGAGCTCTGGTATCGGGGATACCGGGTGGAAAAGCTCATCGGCGACCTGGGTCCCATTGAATTCGGATTCGAGAAGATCGCTTATCTTCTGCTCATGGGTCAACTCCCCACCGAGGAGGAACTGACAGAATTCAAGGCCCTCATCGGCAGATGCCGCATGCTGCCCCGAAACTTTACCCGTGACGTCATCATGAAGGCTCCCTCCGCGGATATCATGAATTCCATGACCCGCAGTATCCTGACTCTGGCATCCTATGACAAGCTGATGGCTGACACTTCTGTCAACAATTCTCTTCGCCAGTGCATCCAGCTCATCGGCGAATACCCTCTGCTGGCGGTGTACGGGTATAACGCTCACAACCACTACAATCGCGGTGAGAGTATGTTCATCCATCATCCCAACCAGCACATCTCCACAGCGGAGAACCTGCTGATGATGCTGCGGCCGGACAAGAAATATACCGTGACGGAAGCCAAGGTTCTGGACACCGCTCTCATCCTCCACATGGAGCACGGCGGCGGTAACAACTCCACCTTCACCACCCGTGTGGTCACCTCCTCCGGCTCCGACACCTACTCCACCATGGCTGCTGCCATGTCCTCCCTGAAGGGCCCCAAGCACGGCGGTGCCAACATCAAGGTCATGGAGATGATCGCGGACATCCGGAAGAATGTGAAAGATTATGCGGACCAGGAAGAACTGGCAGCATATCTGTCCAAGATCCTGGAGGGTGAGGCTTTTGACCGCAAAGGTCTGATCTACGGTATGGGTCACGCGGTCTATTCCCTCTCCGATCCCAGAGAGCGGGTCTTCAAATCCTATGTGGATGAACTGGTGAAGGAGAAGCACCGGGAAAAGGATCTGCAGCTCTATGAAAACATCGAGCTGCTGGCTCCCAAACTCATCGCCGAGAAGCGCAGGATCTACAAGGGCGTATCTCCCAATGTGGACTTCTACAGCGGCTTCGTGTATGAGATGCTGGGGATCCCCGTGGAGCTCTACACCGCCATGTTCGCCATCGCCCGCATCGTGGGCTGGAGCGCACACCGCATCGAGGAGCTGATCTGCATGGACAAGATCATCCGCCCCGCCTATATGAGCGTCATGAAAGAATTGATGTAACGACCGGAAAAAGACCGCCACCTTTTACGGGTGACGGTCTTTTTTGTTTTCGGAACGATTTACGGCATGAGGGAAAGCTCGAAATAGAACACTTCCTCATCCAGCCGATAAGCCGGCAGCAGGGACTGTCCGCAGGAATTACTTCCCACACCGCTCTGCTTGTAATCCAGATGAACCTCCACAAAGGGCTCTTTCTTCAGCTCGTAATTGTGCTTTGCCTTCTCCAGATCCTCCACGGTATACCGGGAAGCATTGAAGGAGAATTCCGACGGGGATGCCACTTTCAGAGAACCGATCTGAACCGCATAGACCCGGTGTGCACCGTTCTCCTGAGGACGGATATAGTCTTCATGGAGATCGGACACGGTGGTCTCAAAGAGATCGATCCAGGAGGACAGATGCTTGTCCACATAGTTCTCGTTGGGTCCGAAGCCGAAGTACCGGACATCCTCGCGGTCTGCCGGGATCCGCAGTACGATACCGAACCGGGGGAGGAACGGCAGGTGAGTATCTTTCTTCGCATCGATCTTCAAGGTGATGCAGCCGTCCTGCGCCACTCTCCAGACCATAACGAACCGGACTGCAGGCTGACGGTGAATGGCTGCCAGGGACGCTCTCGCCACGAGCACTGCCTCACCGGTATCCTCCGATACCTCTGCGCAGAGCTCGTACACCTTCAGCATGGGATCATCGTATCCCGCGCCTCTCCAATGGCGCTCCATGCCCCGATCGTTATCCGTGGGTGCACGGAACAGGGAGAATTCCACAGGTCCTTCCAGGGTTTCCTTACCGTCCTTTTCCAGTGAGATGGGCATTACCGTATCCCGGTCAAAGGTATAGGTAAAGTTCTCTCCGGAGATGGTGATGACCTGATCACCCTCTTCCAGCCCCACGGGCGCTTTCTTCTCACCGGGAGTCCGTCCCAGGAATCCTGCTGCCACCGCGCGGTCAAAGTTCAGGCACACCTGATCGAATCCCAGCTCGTGGCCGGCCTTCGTCAGGGCATGATCTTCCTTCTGCAGATAGGTCACCTTCAGGAACACATCCCCACTCTTTGCTTCCTCTGCAGGGAAGTCCGGCAGAGCGGAAGGATCCAGGATACCCACCTGGTGAGGTGCCACGGAAGGCGCATCCAGCTTCGTCTCCCACAGGAGTTTGCCGTTCTTCTTTACTTCCAGATGCAGCACCACTTCCTCTGCCAGATTTGTGTAATCCAGCATGTTGCGCAGCATCAGGGCTCCGCTGCCGGCAGGATACAGCCGTACCGGCCGGATGGCGTTCTTATATTCCTTCAATGCGATATGAGGACGTCTGTCGGGGAAGACCATTCCGTCCACACAGAAGTTGCCGTCGTGATACCGCTCTCCGCTGTCACCGCCGTAGGCATACTTCGTACGGCCATCCTCTGCCTTTCCAAGGTCGATAGCGTGGTCACACCACTCCCAGACAAATCCACCCACCAAGCCGTCGTAGCGGTAGATCTGCTCCACATAATCCTCAATATCTCCGGGGCCGTTACCCATGGAGTGAATATACTCGCAAAGTACCATGGGGCGTCTCGGCTTGTCCCCTGCAAAGTAGCGATCGATATCATCGTTGGAAGGATACATGCGGCTGTACACATCCAGCATGGACTCATCGTTATGATGCTTACCGGTCTCCCAGAAAGCACCCTCGTAATGGGTCAGGCGGTCGAGATCATACTGCTTCACCCAGCGGCCCGCATTCTCGAAATTCTCGCCCATCCCGGCTTCGTTACCGAGGGACCACATAAGGATACATCCCCGGTTCTTGTCCCGGATCACATTCCGCTGAACCCGGTCCAGGATGGCATCGGCAAAATCCGGATCCTGAGCCAGCAGACCGAAGGTCTTCTCTTGACTGCCCCCGTAGATGGTGGAAGTGCCGTGGATCTCGATATCCGACTCGGCAATGAGATAGAATCCGTACTCCTCACACAGCTCCGGGAACCAGGGCGCATTGGGATAATGGCTGGTACGGATGGCGTTGATGTTGGATTCCTTCATGAGGATCAGGTCCTTCTTCGCCTGCTCTTTGCTGATGGTATATCCGGTCTTCGGATCGCTGTCATGGCGGTTGGTGCCCTTCAGCTTCAGATTCTGTCCGTTGAGATAGATGACGCCGCGGCGGATCTCCAGCTTCCGAATGGCCACCTTCTCTTCGATGACCTCCTCTCCTGCCCGGATCTGCAGTCCATAGCGAGTGGGATGCTCTGCATTCCACAGTCTGGGATGATCCACTTCGATCACAGCCACACCGTCCTCGCCGGCTGCTGCTTCCCCGATGGACTTTCCCTCGGGATCCGTCAGAGTCAGCTTGATCTCCGGCTTCTTCTCATCCAGCGCTCCGACATAGCTCAAAGCGCGGAAGATCACCTGTGCCTTGGAATAATCCCCGGAGACCTCCGTCCGCACCCGGTAATCCACCAGATGGTTCATGGGTCTGCTGATGAGCCATACTTCCCGGAAGATTCCGGACATACGGAACTTATCCTGATCCTCCAGATAGGTGCCGTCGCACCACTTGAGGACCACGATGACCAGACGGTTCTCACCCTCTTTTGCGAAGCCCGTGATCTCAAATTCGCTGGGGCTGTGGGATACCTGTGAATAGCCCACGAACTTTCCGTTCAGGATCACATAGAAGCAGGAATCCACGCCCTCGAAATAGAGATAGCTTCTGCCGGAGAGCTGCTTCTTGGACATGTTGAAATACCGGACATAGGCGCCGGTAGGATTCTCGATTGGTACGTAAGGCGGATCGTAAGGGATGGGATAGGCCACATTGGTATATTGATGGCCGTCATATCCCAGCATCTGCCAGCAGGAAGGCACCAGGATCCGGTCCCAGTTCTCCGCCTTCTCCGTCTCCTCCTCCGCAAGGGTCTCCGGTACCAGACTGGGTTTGTCAAAGAGACGGAAATACCAGTCCTTTCCCGACAGATCCGTCATTTCCGATTTGCCGTCATTCCCCTGAAGAGGCACGTACCAGCTGCGGTTCTCGCAGGTTCCGATGTGCAGGACTTTCGAATTCTCATAATACCGATCCAGTTTCATGTTTACCTCGTTTCTCTCATTTCCAGATCATTTTTCCGTCCGGAGAACGATCCGGTCCTCCGGAAGATGATTTCTTACCACCGTCATAAGCTGTTTGCTGTCAATGGGTTTGCTGATATAGTCTGCGAATCCGCACTCCAGATACTCTTCCCGCATGCCGTTCAGCGCGTTTGCGGTCATCATGATCATGGGTGTTTCCAGATTCCGGTTTTCGGGATCCTTACGAGAGTTCTCAAGCACCTGTACGCCATCCATTTCCGGCATCATGTGATCCATAAAGATCAGATCGTATTTCTCCCGGCGCATTTTTTCCAGAGCTTCTGCTCCGCTTGTGACGGAGACAATCTCCGCATCCAGTTCATCCAGGAAGTGCTTTGCCACCAGCAGATTCATCCGGTTATCATCCACCAGCAGGAAGCGGCAATCCTTTGTACGGAAAGCCTCCACCAGCTGTGCATCCTCCTCCCGGAGCTCTTCGATCTCGTAATTCTTCATGAGACCGCCGCCCGCGATCTCCTGGGGCAGCTCCACGGTAAAACAGGAGCCCTCTCCGAAGGTACTCTCCACCCGGACATTGCCGCCCATAAGGTCCACCAGCTTCTTTACAATGGAAAGACCCAGGCCGGTACCTTCGATGTGATGATTTGCTTCCTTGTCCACCCGCTGGAAGACTCCGAAGATGTCTTCCTGATCTTCCTTCCGGATGCCGATACCCGTATCCCGTACCGCCACCTGCAACGTCAGGATCCCGTTCTCCAGCCCGAGCTGCTTCACCGAGAGGGTGATGGATCCGGCCTCCGTATATTTCACCGCATTGTTCAGGATATTCATCAGGATCTGCCGGATCCGGAGGGCATCGCCGTACAGACATTCCGGCATGTCACCGTCCACCTCCACCACATACCGGAGACCCTTTTGCTCCGCCCGGGTGCGAACGATGTTGCAGACATCCTTCAGAACCTTTGCAAAGTGATATTTCTCCCGGATGATTTCCATCTTTCCGGATTCGATCTTGGACAGATCCAAGATATCGTTGATGATGGAAAGAAGGATCCCGCCGGCATCCCGGATGTTTTCCCCATAGGTATGGATCCGGCCCAGCTTCTCCTCATTGACCTCCGCTCCCTGCTCCGTCTCCCGCAGGATCATCTCATCCATGCCCAACACCGCATTCATGGGAGTGCGGATCTCATGGGACATGCTGGCCAGGAAGTCACTCTTTGCACGGTTTGCACGAATGGCGTTCTGCTCGGCGATCCGGAGCTTTTCATTGCTCTCCTGCAGCTTCCGGTAATCCGGAGCCTCCAGCACGAAATACACCACCATGACACCCAAAGAACCGCAGGGCAGGGACAGGAGCAGTGAGCCTCCGGTCAAAGCCTGGGCAATGGTTCCGATGAGAGTCACCACGGATGCTGCCAGCAGGGTATATCCTCTTCTGCGATCCAGATACTTAAACCGGACAAACAGAAGGATCAGGGAACTTGTCATAAAGTACACCGGCGGGAAGAAAACAATAGGGACAAATGCACCGGTGTGATAATAGACTCCCTCCTCCGTGTATCCCAGGATAAAGGGAACAAAAAGATTGATGATCATCAGCAGTGCATAGACACCGAACACCATCCAGTCGATGATGGACAGGATCCGGTACTTTCCTTTGTCGTCAATGCCCTCCACCATGTAGAGTGCATATTGCTGAGACGCAACGACGCAGGCCATGGAATCCATAGTCCGGAGTATTTTACACACCCAAATGGGAGTTCCCAGTTCCGGGAGAGCAAAGGTGTAGGTCAGGACGCTGACCACCAGTGCACCCAGCATGAAGAACTCAAAGTAGCGGAACCGCTTTGCGGTCCGGGTCTTCACTCCGGACTCGAAGGTGGAGATGATATGAAGCACCATCAGATATGCAAAGGCCGCCAATTCAAAATAGGATTTGGGAGGAATGGAATAACTCAACTAACGCTCTCCTTCTGATCCGGGACGGATCAATTTCAGAAATTCCGATTCAGGAACCGGCCGCGAAAAATAATACCCCTGCTGATAATCACATCCCAGGGCCTCCAGCTGTTCCGACATTTCTTTCGTCTCCACGCCTTCGCAGATCAACTTCATGCTGCGTCCGCGGAAGGTATTGATGACCTGCACCAGCAGGTCGTTTCCCTGACTAAAATATGCCCATACAATGGACTTGTCGATCTTGATGATCTGCAGGGGAAGGCTCATAACGCTCACCAGGTTGGAATACCCGGTACCGTAATCATCCAGTGCAAAGCTGACACCGATGCGTGTCAACTTCTCCATGTTGTTCCGGAGCATCTGGGTATCCACCGCAGCGCTCTCGGTGATCTCCAGATTGATCCGTCCGGGATCGATCCCGAACCGTTTCATGGTCTCCTCCAGCTGATCTGCCAGCTGATCCTGCAGGCACTGGAAGGGGGAGAGGTTGATCTCGATGTAATCCAGTCCCAGGGCCTCCATATCATTGCCCATGATAAAGCGGCAGACCTCTTCAAAGACCTTCTGTCCCAGGGTGATGATGCTGCCGTTACTCTCAGCCCGCCAGATGAATTCATCCGGGAAGATGAGTCCCAGCTTGGGATCCCGGATCCGGACCAAAGCTTCCGCCGAATGGATCCTCTTTTTCTCGGAAGAATAGATGGGCTGGTAGAAGACCTCCAGGCCATCACCGGAGCAGGCTCTGGCCAAAGCCTCCTCTATCTCCTGCTCCCGGAGGCAGGCGTTTTTCATCTCCTCCGTCACCAGCAGGAAGTCCATCTCCGGCTCTGCCCGAAAACGCTGGCTCAGGAGGATGATCAGATGTTTTAACCCCTGATAATCAGGGGGAGCAAAGGCTTTTGGCACTTCCGCAAACTGAAAGCGGATCTTCACATCGCCGATCCGGGTGTGGACCGGTTTTGTTGTAAGGCCTCTCATGATCTCGGCAACACGATAGAAATTGGAATGCTTATTCCCCGCCAGGATCATCAATCCACCGTGCATGTAGAAAAAAACTTCTCCGGGAAGATACTCTCTGGTATAGGCGCTCACCTGCTCCACCACATCCAGCATGGGCTGGGTACCGTAGAGGGTCTGCATTTCCTTATAATCTGCGATCTGGATCATGAGAAGATTGCGGATGTTGCCGGAAGAGACTTCCGACTTCTGGAGTTCGATCAGACCTTCCCGGGAGAACATACCACTTCCCTTGTCCCGGTTCATCTGAGGGTTCTGGAAGGAAAGGTAGATCACCAGAAGGCCCAGCGAGGCCCCCAGGGATACTGTCTGAGTATAGGGGTTCAGAAACACCTGGAAAACATGACCCACCCAGGTTAAGAACAGGTAAGAATAGATGGAATAGCGGTAGAGAGCCCTCAGGGACCTGCGGTGGTAGATCACATGGACCAGGGCCCAGAAGAAATAGAGGCCGGTCTCGATGAAAAAGGCGATCCGCAGGGGGCCGTAATGGAATTCCAGATTTTCGTCGATGGTATAGACCAGACCGGTCCAGGAAGTGGAGATCACCAGCAACACCACTGTCACAAAGGGGGTAAGAGCCAGCAACCGGCGCAGGGAAAGGCCCTGATGATACTCTTTGGTCACGGCATAGCAATAAAAGATCACCGCCAGAGGGCTGAGACCCAGGAACATGTAATAGATATTGTTGCACAGGTAGAGTAACCAGAGGGGGATACTGTTGGGGAGTGATGTGAAGACGGATGCAATGATATCGGTAAAAGCCACGCAGAAGGTGGCAACCATAAGCATCATAAAATAACCGTTACGGATGAGGGGCAGATCCTTCCTCCGCAAGGTATATAAGATCAAGAGACCGATCACAAGTATTGCAGCAAAATCGTAATCAAAATTCCAGTCCATTACCCCCATGACTGTTCTCCGTTTCACTGTAAACCATATCGGCTGAAAGGCAGTTTCCCAAAGGGGCATGCCGTCAATCCAATTATCTTGTAGGATAAGCTATTATACCATAAAACAATGAGCCATGCACATTTATGTGCTTTTGGCGAGCACTAATGATAAGAAACACCTGCAGTCCCCCTTTGGGACTGCAGGTGTCCGAAACTGCATATTGGATTGTCTCTTAAGGATCGATCCCATAGAAATCCGCCATCCGCCGGCACTCTTCCTCGGTGATGGTGAGGATCCCACCGTGGCGTTTCTTCGTCCTGCCCAGATCGTACTCCTCCGGAGAAAGGATGCGGAAGTCCCCGGAAGCCAGATCCTTCGTCAGCATGGGCAGGTAGCCCTTGCCGGTGGCAAACTGATCCGCAATGACGCACCAGGTCTCCCCGTCGGGCAGCAGGTATCCTTCCGGGCCTTCCACACCGTAGAGATTCTCGAAGGTAACGGAGGGAAGGGGCACAAAAGGACCCTCCAGAGACTCCGCAGACTCAAAATCCAGCCGTTTTACCGTCTCATTCTTGGAAATACGGTAGTACGTTCCGTGATCCTCCAGAATGGTGGTGTCGATGATGTGGTTCTCCCGCTCGATATAGAGGCGGGCATCGGTGAAGGTCTCGAAATCCTTCGTGGTCACGGAATAAATGCGATGCTTCGGCTCCGCATCCTCGGTGTATTTTACATGAGAGGCAAAGAAAATGAAGAACTCTTCCTTCTTCGCATCATACACTGCTTCCGGAGCCCAGACGCAGCCTGCTTCGGAAATGCCCACGGTATGCGCCTTGGGTCCCTCCCAATGGATCAGGTCTTCGGTGCTCCACACCAGGATATCCCGACTTCCCCGTGTCACCGCATCGCCCCAGTTGGTACCGGAGCCGATGCACAGATCGGTACCGATGATGTAGACCTTACCGGTCCGGGGATCCCGCACCGGGAAAGGATCCCGCACGCCGCGGGTTCCGATCTCCGTGATCAGGGTGGGCTTTCCGTGATTCAGATCCGACCAGTGAAGGCCATCCTTGCTGAGAGAGAAGTAGATCTGCTCTCCGGAGGGCTCTTCACCGATGAAGTGAACGAATAAATATGCCATATCTTATTTGCGGACCAGAAGGCTCTGTCCGGTCATCTCCTTGGGCTGAGGCATACCCATGATCTCCAGAAGGGTGGGTGCGATATCGCAAAGGCGTCCGCCCTCTCTCAGGGTATAGTTTTCATCGTAGTTGTAAAGGATGAAGGGAACCGGGTTGGTGGTGTGAGCCGTGTGAGGCTGACCGGTTTCCTTGTTCACCATCTGCTCGCAGTTACCGTGGTCTGCGCAGATGAAGAGGACACCGCCCACTTCTTTCACTGCTTCCACTGCTGTGCCCACGCACTTGTCCACATACTCCACTGCGGAGATAGCTGCGCTGAGGACACCGGTGTGGCCTACCATGTCAGGGTTTGCAAAGTTGATGACGATCACATCATACTCGCCGCCGCGGATAGCTGCATTCAGCTTCTCGCTGACTTCGGGTGCACTCATCTCGGGCTGCAGATCATAGGTTGCAACCGCAGGGGAGTTCACCAGGATACGATCCTCACCCTTGTAGGGCTCCTCGATACCGCCGTTGAAGAAGAAGGTTACGTGTGCGTACTTCTCGGTCTCTGCCAGACGGAGCTGCTTCAGTCCGTTTGCTGCCAGATACTCACCGAAGGTATTGGTGATCTCTTCCTTCTTGAAGGCCACGAACTTGTGACCGATGGTCTCGTCATAATCCTTGAAGCAGACATAGGTCAGGGGCAGGAAGCCCTTTGCTCTCTTCAGGTACTTGATACACTTGGTGTCATCTGCGGAACCGTTCTGTGCTGCGATCTCCTCATCCGTCAGGCAGAATGCCTTGGTGATCTCTCTGGCGCGGTCAGGACGGAAGTTGAACATGATCATCGCATCGTGATCATTGACGGTGACGGCCGGATCGATGGAAGTGGGGAGGACGAATTCATCGTTGTCTCCGCGTTCATACGACTCTTCGACTGCCTCGGCTGCGCTGTCTGCATGCAGCTGATTGGCCAGCGTCATTGCATCGTAGGCTTTCTGTACGCGTTCCCAGCGCTTGTCTCTGTCCATGGCATAGTACCGGCCTGCTACAGTGGCGATCGTGCCAAGACCGATCTCTTTCATAAAGGCATCGAGCTGTTCCAGGTAGGTGACGGCGCACTGCGGCGGTACATCACGGCCGTCAAGGAATGCATGAACGGCAACGCGGCGTATGCCTTTCTGTTTGGCCATATCGAGCAATCCGAACAGGTGGTCGATGTGACTGTGTACACCGCCGTCGGATACAAGACCTAAAAGATGCAGGCACGAATCATTGGCAAGCACGTGATCCATCGCTTTGTTGAGTTCCGGATTCTTGAAAAAAGAGCCATCCTTGATCGCATGGGTGATCAGGGACAGATCCTGATAGATCACGCGGCCGGCGCCGATATTGAGATGGCCGACTTCGCTGTTGCCCATCTGTCCTTCCGGAAGGCCGACCGCTTCTCCGCAGCACAGCAGCTGGGTATTAGGATAAGTCGCAAAAAGATGATCGAGGTGCGGTGTTTTAGCCAGAGAAATCGCATTGCCGGGACCGTCCGGTGCTTTTCCAAACCCGTCCAGGATCATCAGCATAGTAGGTCTTTTTTTGATATTCATTCGTTACCTCAGTCGTGCTCATATTAGTTATTATCAAGTGTGCCGCAGGGCACACCTATGGGAATTATACCACGAAAATGCTATAATCACAGCGGAGGATCTAAGACAGCATGCGCGACATAAAGTGGACAGATCGCCAGGAAAACGCGATCAG
>JAEEGF010123293.1_pt1 | contig 16314 bp, 14 predicted proteins | sample 9134171 | NCBI WGS metagenome assembly JAEEGF01 (sample SAMN16246542, study PRJNA631951) | gut metagenome | biome: gut microbiome; feature: rumen; material: AP-attached | host: Bos | place: Iran: Karaj | collected 2018-10
GAATCGGCTTCGGTCCATTCCCGTACCAGCTGTAGGTGACAGGCTTCCCCTTCTCGCCGCTTACGGGATACAGCGTGCCGCGCCACAGGCCGCCGCGCTTGAACAGCACCTTGTCGCCAGGCTTTGCCCTAAGCGCATTCACCTTCTCAAGCGACCGCCAAGCGAAGGCAGGCGTCGTGCCGCTGTTGGAATCGTGGCCCGCCTCGCTGTCAACGTAGTACGTGGCCGCCGAAGCCGCGACCGCAGCAAAGGCCGTTGCCATTGCCACCATTCTAGTGCTGATTGCCTGCATCGTTCTCATCTCATGCGTTTCCTGTGCTGACAAATGGGGATCAATCCAAGGGATGCACTCTCACCCGGTCAAACCAGATCTGCTCGTCTGCACGCTGCTTCGCACCCAGGAGAAGACTGAACGAGTCGGCGTTCGCTGGCACGCGCACGAACATCTCGCCCTGCCTCCACCCGTCAGCATCCGCCTCGCCGATCGTAGGAAAGCATCCCGGCAGCGACCAGTTCCACGAGCCGTTGCGCTTCCAGTATACTGCAACCGACGGCGAAGATCCCTTCGTGCAGAACCGCACCAGGAAGACGGCGCCCGGTCGCGTCTTCGGCGAGTCGAACGTGAAGCATCCGTTGCCGCTACCCCTGATGCTGATCGAGCTTGAGTCGCCTACGCCAGTTCCGGTGTCGACGCCGAACTCGCCTTGAATCTTCTTTTCGTCCTGCCACCTGCCAAACGGCTTCGGCACCTTTCCCGCATGGAACTTTCCGGATTCCAGAGGTTTGGGATATACGCACTCGCTGTTTCCCGTCAGCTCAACGAGCGCGCCGGCGCGCATCTTCTCTCTGAGCTTCTGCTCCATCCAGCCCCGCGGATCGCGCACGCACCCCAGCAGGCTGGAGATTCCGGGAAGCGCCTCCTCCCACGTCTTGTAGGGAGTGCGCTCGCCGTTCCACTTCGCGTCCGCAACGCCGCGCCATCTGATCCACGCGCACTTCTCGCCGTAGACCCACACGGTGTCGTCCGCGCAAGCGACAGCCTGGCGGATGTTCGCCTCGAAGTGGTTCAGGCGCGATCCATCCACAGGACCAAAATACCACGGACTGTTCGTCGGATTGATGTAGCTGTCGAGATAGTGTCCCGATCCAGTACAGACATTGAGCAGGAAACGCTCCCTGTTCTTTTCATCCACCGCGGGCAGCATTCCCTGCTTCTGCTGCCACGCCGCCACATAGAAGTCGCGGCGCGACGCATCCTGACGGTATGCGCGCTCGTCACCGTCGATCAGCTTCATCGTCTTTGGCAGACTGTCGAGCATTCCGTTCACGAACGACGGCCAGAGGTCGCGACGCGACTTCAGAAACTGCTGCACGTCCGCGACGCCGGAAAAGTCGTGATACGACAGCGAGAGCAGCCAGAAGAAGAGCAGCTTTGCATTCGGATGCACCTCGGCAACGGCGGCGATGAACTCGCCGCCGCGTCTGCGCGCAAGCAGGCTAGTCGATTCGAAGTCGCCGTCCTCCGGTTGAAATACGAACTGCTTCGTAGTCGAATAGTCCTCCGGATCGATCAAGAGCCCTTCAAGCTGGGCCTCATGCGCGATCTGCGCAAGCGTCCTCATGTTTCCGATTGCGCGCGCCCAGGCTGCGTCGTCGCTCCACGCAAGCCGCTTCGCGGGCGTCCAGAACGCGCTGAGATAGCAATGGGAAAGGCATGGCTTGCCGCGAAGCGACTTCAGAGCGGGAATCTGGTCGGCAAAGGCGTCACGCGTCCAGGGCGGATCGGTGAGGATCGAGGTGAAGGAGAGCCTGCTCCCATCGGGCAGCCGTGCGCGAAGGGAAAGCGAGATGCCGTCTAGCCCCGTCTTCGCAAATGCGTCCGCATTGCGCGCCACGTCAACCGGCGAGACGGAGAGGAGATCCCAACCGTGCCCCACAATATGCTTGCGCGGCACCGCGCCGAACATCGTCCCGGCCGCATGAACAGCGGCGGGAATAAAGGCGGCGCAAAGCGCGAAAAAGATGAATGCTGCTTTTTTCATGGACATAATTATACCAGACTTTCGATGACATCGGCGAACACTTCCTCTGGGGTTGACGCGCCGGATGTGACACCGAGGCGACGAACGCCCGAGAAATCGAGGGCGGAAACTTCTGCGGCGTCCACAGCACGCCATGTCTTCGCGCCTGATTCGGACGCGATCTCCGCGAGCCGACGCGTGTTGGAGCTTGATGCGCTGCCAAGCACAAGCACTCCGTCGCCGCCTGACGCCACAAATCTGCGCACCGCCTCCTGCCTGTCGCGCGTGGCGGTGCAGACTTCCGCAGTTGCAGAGGTCACAAGCCCTGGATGCCTCGCTCGCAGCGCCTCCATCACCTTCCTCACCACGTCGCCGGAAAGAGTGGTCTGGCACACCGCGCCCACTTCCTCGCCTAGTGGAAACGGCAGCGCGGCCACATCCTCCGGCGCCGCGACCACCGCCACGCGCGCGCCCGCGTCAAGCGCCTCGTCAACGACGCCCGCCACCTCCACGTGCTTCGCATGGCCCACAACCACCACGGGCAGTCCGCGCGCCGCATACTCGCGCACCTGGCGATGGACTCGCGCGACAAACGGACACGTAGCGTCGATCACAGCAAGGCCGCGCTCATCGGCGGCACGCCGCACTGCCGGCCCCACCCCGTGCGCCGAAAAAAGAACCGTTCCGCCGTCCGGCACCTCATCCAGACTTTCCACGAAACGCATTCCCTTCGACTTCAGTTCGCCCACGACCGTCTCGTTGTGCACAAGTTCGTGCAGACAGTGCACCACACCGCCGTCTTCTAGCGCCTCGCGCGCCTTCGCCACGGCCATCGTCACGCCGGCACAGAACCCGTGCGGCTCTATCGCCTCGACGGTCATCTGCTGCCCTCCACGATCTCAACGATCATATCCCTATGCCTCTTCGCGAAGTCAAAGAGCTCCACCACGTCGTCGTTGGACATCCTGATGCAGCCGTGCGAGACAGGCTTCCCTAGCAGATGTTCCTGATTCGTGCCGTGAATGTAGATGTAGCGCGCGCGGCTATCCACTCCCGGACCGCTGTTCACGCCGGGTTCGAGCCCCTCAAGCCACAGGATGCGAGTCATCACATAGTCGGTCTTGCCGCCGCTTCTCCACCTGGAGCGCGGAATCACCTGTCCCTTAACGGCGCGGCGCGAAACAAAGACCTGCCCCTTCTCGGCACCGTGGCCGAAGAGACGCGCAACGCGGTGTCGGCCTGGCGGCGTCTTGCCGCTTCCCTCCACGCCGCCCACGCCTGCCGCGCCGGTAGAGACGCTCCAAGTGCGCAGCGCCTTGCCGTCGAACGTCAAAGTCAAGGACTGCCTCGCCACGTCAACCGTGGCGACGGCAGTCCCCTCTGAGCGCTTCGGCCTTGGAACGCCCATCAGCTCACGCCCTTCAGGCGAGCTCGGCCTTCAGCGCCTCGTCGGCGCGCCAGGCGTAGTACTTGCGCAGCTTCAGCTTCGCGGCTGCGGCCTCGTCGCAGAACACCCATGCATCAGGATGCATCTGGAGCGCGCTCGCCGTGCAGAACTGCGAAACGCCGCCTTCCACCATGCCCTTCACCGCATCGGCCTTGTTCGCGCCGAAGGCGAGCAGCACGATGCGCCGCGCCTCCATGATCGTGCCCACGCCCATGGAAAGCGCCTGCTTCGGAACGTCGGCAGCCTTCTTGAAGAAGCGCGCGTTGTCCTTGATCGTCTGCGGCGTGAGCGAGACGATGCGAGTGCGGCTCGTGAGGGAGCTGCCGGGCTCGTTGAAGGCGATGTGGCCGTCGGATCCGATGCCGAGCACCTGCAGGTCGATGCCGCCGGCCTTCTTGATCGCGGCCTCGTATGCGGCGACCTCCTTCTTCCAGTCCTTGGCGAGGCCGTTGAGGACGTGCGTGTTCTTCTTTACGATGTCGATCGAGTCGAAGAGGTTTTTGTCCATGAAGTAGCGGTAGCTCTGGTCGTGCGTGCCTGCAAGGCCCCAGTATTCGTCGAGGTTCCAGCTTCTAACGGTCTTGAAGCTGATCTTCTTGGCCTTGTTGTCGTCGATCAGGCACTTGTACATGCCCACCGGCGTCGAGCCCGTTGCGAGGCCCAGCACGGCCTTGGGATTGCCCTTCACGCACGCGGCCACGAGATCCGCCGCACGGCGGCTGGCCTCTTCCTTCGTCTTGCAGATAACGATTTCCATTCTAATTTACCTTTCATTCGGGGCTTCGCTCTCCGTCCACTTGGACGCACAGGCGGCCCACGTGGAATATTATCGCACAATCCTCCGCTCTACGCAAGTGCGCAAGTGAGCATGGTCATTCGCCGGAGAGGGCGCGCAGGAGGTCTCTGCGCACCTCGCGGTAGAGCCTGCAGGACGGATCGTAGTCCTCAAAGCCCCGCGCGATGCGGCGAATGAGCGCATTGGCTTTGGCCTTGTCACGGCGACGCAGCATCAAAAGTAGATCGGCGTCCTCCATTCCTGCGCGCGTAGCCTCGAGGCGCGCGCTCGGCCATGGTCCGTCCGTTCCTGGATATACGATGTGCGTGTCGCCGGGCGGCAGCGAATGTCCGTTGTTCGAGCCGCCCCAGCTCTTCGGATACGGCTCCTTGAACGGGTCCTGGCCCTGGTTACGCTGCCAGCGGTTGTAGCCCCAGTGCAGGAAGCCGTCGACGTCCCACATCACCGAGACCCATGGAATGAGCGCGGGGCGCAGCAGCTCGCCGTCCATCGTGCGGTTCATCCACTTGCCGCCTGGGATGCAGCAGGTGTAGCACCACACGCGGTCGCCGAAGTTCGTGCGGAAGCTATCGTAGAGCGCACGGTGGCGCTCGAAGGAGTCCACCTTCGGGCACCACACGTCGAGCGCGCCCGCGAAGGACGGCTCATCCACTGCATCGACCGTACGGATGCCGGGCATATACCTGCGCACGATTCCCGCCGTGATGCGGTATTCGGGAACATTCGCACCGCCAGGCTCGTCGGCTACGTGCTGGAACCAGCGGTCCCTGAGCCCGCGCGCGTCGATCTCGTCCATGTACATCCGCGCTAGTTTAGATAGCGCGAGCGCGCCCTCCACGGTGGTGGTGACGTTGGTGGTGTAGGCGGTCTTGAACGCCGGCGAACCCAAGCCGTTCACAAAGCCCGCAAGGTGCGTGCCCTCCAGATACCAGATGCCGGTCCGGTCGTAGATGTCGAGGAAACGCGAGAACTTTCCCTTGTCAATGCGCATAGCGCCGTCGGACCCCTTTTCGAACACGGCGCGCATGAGGCCCATGTTCTGGCGTCCGCGCGTGGCGAGGCGCACGTACTTCTCGATCATCTTCCAGTGTTCCTCGCTCCACGGCTTGAGTCCGTGCGAGGCGGCCATGCTGTCGAAGTCCATCCAGTTCGTGTACTTGAAGCTGTCCTTGCCCACCGGCGGCAGCGAGACAGGGTGGACATTGACCTTGAGCGTCCTCGCATATCCGAGCTCCTGCGCGGCGCGGATGCGAATCTCAAACGACTTCGCGCCCTCAGGCGCGCGACTCAGGCGGAAGCGCAGCGCCTCCGTCTCTTGCGGGGATTCGACGACCGCGTAGCTTTCACCTTTGTCCATGAGCCGATTGCCATTGGCTCCGTCAATCTCTTTGACATATGCTACGAGCGGCTCCAGAACATCAAACACCTCAAACGGCGCACGACGCGCCACATGTGGATTGTCGCCCGGATTCTTCTCAAGGAATCCATTTACGCCAGTGTTGCGTTTCACCGGCACTGCGCGCATTCTGTACCACTCGCCCCCGTGAATCGAGGCGCATAGCACTAGCGGTACGCCGGGCTTCAGCCCGTTGACGAGGATGTTCGCGTCAATCACACCGTTCGAGGGAACATCGATCTCCTCCATGCTCTCGACGGACTCCACCTTCGAATCGGCGTACAGCCACGCAAGAGGATCGGTCAGCGCAACCTTGAATTCCCACTCTTTTGCAGCGGACGCCGTAAAGGCTGCCAAAGCAGCCGCAAATGCACAGAAAAAAGCTTTTGTCTTCATGCGTCCATTATAGCATAGCGCCTTTCATGACGCAAATCGATTCCAGCGGCAAATGCTTTGCGACATTTTCAAAACTTCCGCTTGCACGGCGTGCTCCGATTTGATATACTATATGTCGTTTTTCACCCACATTGCCTCGTGGTGTAATGGTAGCACTGCAGATTCTGATTCTGCCTGTTGGGGTTCGAGTCCCTGCGAGGCAACCAATATTCGGAGGATTTTCCGTGAACAAGCGTTCTCTTTTCATCGCTGCCGGTTTCCTCGCGTTGTCCCAGGTTCTCCCCTCCCAGGCCGAAGGTGCATCTTCGAACGGCAAGCAGGACGGGAACTGGATCGCGAAGGCCACGAACGACTGGACGCGCATCTACGTTGGTGCGCGTCCTTCTGTTTCCGCCGACGGCAGTAAATTCGCGTTCGAGTGGAACGACCGCATCTGGATCGCGCCTGTGGCTGGCGGCACGGCGCGCGTGCTGGCGGCGGGCGACGCGTCGCAGGACAGCTGGCCCGTTCTCTCGCCAGACGCGAAGAGGGTCTCTTTCATATCCAACCGCCTCGACACCGACCGCCTCTTCGAATATTCTCTTGAAAACGGGTCACTCCGCGTCGTCTCTCCCTGCACTTTGCCGGCGCGTCCCTACTCGTACGCGCCTGACGGAACGTCCATTGTGGCGGTGGTCGTACGCGACCATGCCGACACCGACAACGCCATGCGCGCGGCGCTAGTGGCGTCAAACGGCTTCGAGCGCGTCTTCTTCGACGCCAAGGCCAGCGAGCCGTCACTTTCGCCCGACGGCAAGAGGCTCCTCTTCGTGCGCGGCGGCGACAACATCTACCGCAAGCGCCCGAAGTCATTCACGTCCGAGGCTGGCGAGATATGGATGTACGACATTCCCTCGCGCGCCTTCACGCCCGTCGTTCAGAAGAAGACCGACTCCCGCTCGCCTCTCTGGACGCCAGACGGCAAGGGCTTCTACTACGTCTCAGGCGATGGTGGCTCGAAGAACATCCTCCACCACGACCTCGCCACGAAGAAGGAGCGCGCGATAACCTTCTTCAAGGGCGACAACGTGCTGCAGCCCACGCTTTCCGCCAACGGACGCGTCCTCGTGTTCCGCCAGGGCTTCGACTTCTGGCGCATCGACCCCACTGCTGCAAACGCCAAGGCCGAGCCCATTCTGCTGCACCCCGACTCTTCATGGACGCCTCCGCTCGTCGGCAAGCGAAACCGCTGGTACACCTCCATAGGCAATCCCGACGGTTACGGCGGCTTCTCGTTCCGCGGCCCCGAGGGCAAGGAGGTGGCGTTCACCGCCGGCGGCGATCTGTGGGTGATGTGCATGGACTGCAAGGAGCCCGTGCTTGTGCACGGCGGCACGGGCACCATCGAACGTGACTGCGCGTTCTCGCCCGACGGCAACGCACTCTACTATCTCACCGACCACGGCGACGGTACGGATCTGTGGGTGGCCAGGCGCGAAGACCCCTCGAAGCCCTGGGACAAGAACGTCGCCTTCAAGAAGACCCGCCTTCTCGCCGACGGCACCACGCGCCTTCACATCGACATCTCTCCGGACGGCAAGCGCCTTCTGTGGCAGGACGGCTCCTGGCGCATCCACTTCGCCGACACGAACGGCCTCTCGGTGGTGGATGGCCCGAACATGGCCGCCGACGACGTGTACGCGTGGAGTCCGGACGGCAAATGGCTAGCCGCCGGCTTCTCCGACAACCACAAGAACTACGACGTGTGGATCGTCTCCACCACCGCCTCACACGAGCCCGTGAACGTGTCGCGCCACTTCATGTGGGACGGCGACCCCGCGTGGAGCCCTGACGGCAAGATCCTCGCCTGGTGCGGCCGTCGCGAGAACAACGCCCCCTGCCGCCTCCACTACCTCTTCCTCGACGGCAAGGAGGGCAAGGGCGCGCCGAACGAAATCGACTTCGAGGACATCGACCTCCGCGTGAAGACGGTCAACGTGCGTGCGTCAAACCCCTTCTTCAACGCCGACTCCCGCACGCTCGCATTCGACGACGGCACCCAGACCGCCAAGATCACAATCCCCGGCGACCTCTCGCCCAAGCGCCTCACAGCCAAACGCGGCATCGCCCAGCGCTGGGGCACGCCGAAGGACAAGGGCCGCCTTCTCTGGGCCGTAGGCAACAAGCCCGCGCACTTCGAGACGGAGGTCAACATCAACGTCTATCCCGTATTCAACATCGCCGAATACAACGAACTGCTGGGCCGCACGGCCTGGGGACGCATTCGCGACCGCTTCTACGACCCCAATTTCCATGGTGTGGACTGGGCCTCCATGAAGGCTAAGTACTTCCCCGCCTTCCGCCATGCCACCAGCTACTCCGTGCTCCAGCGCCTTGTGTACATGATGCTCGGCGAGCTCGACGCTTCCCATCTCGGCTTCATGCACAACTCCACATCCCGCAAGGAATGGGTGCCAGAGGTGTTTGGGCAGAACTGGCGCTCGCTCACCGGCCACCTCGGCGTTCGTTTCGATCCAGACTACAAGGGCCCCGGATGGCGCGTCCGCGACGTGCTCAAGGGCGGCGTGATGGACGCGGCCAACTGCGGAATGCGCGCGGGCGACATCATCACCGAGATCAACAACCGCAAGACCTCCCCCGAGATCATGCCTGCGGAACTTCTCACAGGCCACGATTCGCTCAAGATCACAGTAAAATTCGGTCATCCGGACGAACCCGCCACGAACGTAGTGCGCGTGAAGCCCTCAACATACACCCGCGCCCGCGAGCTGGTGGGCGAGGCTATTATCCGCGCCAGGCGCGCGCATGTGCACAAGATCTCCGACGGACGCATTGGATACGTGTACGTGGCGGCAATGGACAACGCCTCGTTCAAGCGCTTCGAGAGCGAGGTGTTCTCCGAGGGCTATGGACGCGATGCGCTCATCGTCGACGTGCGCAACAACCACGGCGGCTTCACGGCGGACCGCATGCTCTCCATCCTCTGCGCGCCCAGCCACTCCTACGAGATTCCGCGCAACGGCCGCCCCGGGTACCTCATGAGCTACACTACGCATCCGGTCTTCACAAAGCCCATCGCCGTTCTGTGCAACGCCGAGACGGCCTCTAACGGCGAGATATTCACGCACGCGGTGAAGACCATCAAGCGCGGCATCGTAGTTGGCCAGACCACGGGCGGCGCCGTGATCGCCACTAACAACCGCAGCATCCTCGACTACGGCGACTTCCGCGACGCCGAGTTCGGCTGGTTCGTGAACGGCGGAATCGACATGGAGAACCACGGCGCCGAGCCTGACATTCCCGTGCCGCTAACCCCGGCCGACGAAGTGCGCGGCGAAGACCCCCAGCTCGACACCGCAGTCAAGGAACTGCTTAAGAACAATTCCAAGAAGGAGCAGAAGCAATGAAGCCCACTCTCGTAGTACTCGCAGCCGGCATGGGATCCCGCTACGGCGGGCTCAAGCAGGTCGATCCCGTAGGTCCCTCTGGAGAGGCCATCCTCGACTATTCCGTGTTCGACGCCCACCGCGCCGGATTCGGCAAGGTTGTCTTCATCATACGCAAGGACATTGAAGAGGTCTTCCGCGCGCAGATCGGCTCAAAGTACGAAGGGCTTCTTCCTGTAGACTACGCCTTCCAGGACATCGCCGACCTCCCCCCGCCCTACACCGTGCCGGCCGGCCGCTCCAAGCCCTGGGGCACCGCGCACGCCATCCGCGCGGCGCGCGACGTGGTGCACGAACCCTTCGCCGCCATCAACGCCGACGATTTCTACGGCCGCGACGCATTCCAGCGTCTAGGCGCGTTTCTGCAGGCGCCTGCGGCGGAAGATTCCGCCGCGCCGCTACGCTTCGCGATGGTTGGCTACAAGCTCAGCCTCACGCTCTCCGAGCATGGCTCGGTGGCGCGCGGCATCTGCTCCATCGACGGCGCAGGACGCCTCTCCAAGGTTGTCGAGCACGTGAAGCTAGTGAAGACAGCCACTGGCGCGCACGACGAAGATCCCGCGGCCGAGGTCAAGGACTTCTCGGGCGACGAGCGCGTTTCGATGAACCTCTGGGGCTTCACGCCCGCGCTCTTCGACGCGCTCGAAGCGCGCTTCCCCGCATGGCTTGCCGCCAACGCAGAGCGCGAGAAGTCGGAGTGGTACATCCCGTTCGTCGTTGACGAGATGGTGCACGAGGGTGCGGCGACAGTGGACGTGTTGCCCACCGAGTCCTCTTGGTTCGGCGTCACCTACCGCGAGGACAAGCCTTTCGTCACCGCCGAGATCCGCAAGCTGGTGGATGCCGGCGAATATCCCGCCTCGCTCTTCTCCAAGTGAGGCGGGCCATGGCGGCCCTTCTTTCAAGGTTCTTCTCGCGAGCGGCGGACATTCTCTGGCCGCGCACGTGCGCCATAGAGGGCTGTCCACGCGTTTCCGACCGTCCTGGCCGCCATGTCTGCTCCACATGCTTCGCCTCTCTGCCCTTCCACGAAGCGGGCGGCGCATGCAGCGTGTGCGGCGCGCTCGTGATGGCGGAGGCGCGCCACTCCTTTGTCTGCGAGGCATGCCGTCTAGACCCGCCCGCGTTCGAGTTCGCGCGCAGCGCGGTGTTCTACCGCGAGCCGGTGGACCGTCTCATTCAGGATTTCAAGTACCGCAAGGCTTCGTGGCTATGCGACGATCTCGTGGATCTGCTCGAGGGGGCAGTGCGTGCAAAGCTATCATTCCATGACATCGACGTCGTCATGCCCGTGCCGCTCCATCCAAGGCGCCTGCAGGAACGCGGCTACAACCAGAGCGCCCTTCTTGCACGTGCGCTCGCAAGGCGCATCAACCGCCGCGCCGACGAGAAGTCGCTCGTCCGCACGCGCGACACCGAACATCAGGCGCGCCTCTCCGGCGAGGAGAGGCGCAAGAATCTCAAGGACGCTTTCGAGGTGTCTAGTCCCGGCCTTGTGCGTGGACGCATTGTGCTGCTCGTTGACGACATCATGACTTCTGGCACAACGCTCTCAGAATGTGCTCGCCCGCTTCTCGCCTCAGGCGCAACCAGCGTGTGGTGCGCCACCGTGGCGCGTGCGGTGCTCACCGGCGCCGCGGGCTAGCAGGAAAATCAGATGCTGGATGCCGCCGCGAAGTCGGGCATTGGAGGCGGCGGCATCGTAAACACTTTGCTCATTAGTCTGCCGAGATCGTCGTCTCGGGAAAGATCCGCCTCGGAAACATCCGCGACGGGCTCTGCGGCTGCAAGGCCGGCGGGTCCCTCGCCGATGGTGAGATTCGGCGCTTGACGCGCTATGCCGGCCGCGTCAGTCGTCCCGCGCTTAGCATCCACGCCGTTGGTGCCGAAGGTCTCGGGCATGATGCCCTTGCTGCCGAAATTGCCGATGTTGATTTCCATTTGATTTCTCCTTTTCTCGTTCTGCCATGTTTACACACGCCGCGCTAATAGGTTACACGCAGATCGGAAAGAATTTCACGCAATTTTTCCTTGGCCCTAAAAATACGCACTTTTACGAGATTTTCGCTGACTCCAGTCTGATTTGCAATTTCGCGGATTGACATTTCTCCTATCTGGAAGAGAGTGTAGGCTTCACGCAGCACGGGCGGCAGCTTTGCCAACGCCTCGTTGAGACGACGGCGCAGATACTCTATGTCGGATGAGTCGGTGGCAGTTCCGGCAGTTGGCTGGCGGGTGTCCAATGCGGACTGCTGACCATCCGCGGAACCTACGGAATCCTCGTCTGGATCGCGTATCTCGCCAACGAACGTCAGGCGGCGGTTGTCGCGTGCAAGGTTCTTGCGGAGGTTGCGCGCTATCGTGAAAGCGAGGCCCGAGACTGCGCTGTCGTCGTCGCGCAGATCGTCGCGCATCTGCCATATCTTCAGAAAGGTGTTCTGCACGAGGTCGCATGCCTCGTGGTAGGAGCTGCCTGAGGCGACCAGCCAGTTGGTCAACCGCGGCGCAATCGTATTGTACAGTTTTTCGATGTTCATGACACACCTTCCTCTGATGGCTGCCCATTGCCGCCAGTCGTCGCCTGCGGCAGTTCGTCAAGTGAAACGGAATCGAGTTCGGCTTCCTCCTTGCGGGCGTCTTCGATCTTCTTGGCCCATTTCAGGAGCTCGGCAACGGGTTCGATGAGGGAATCCGGGATGAAGTCCTCGATCTTGCCTTCGGCATAGAGGGCGCGTGCGAGAGGCTTGTCCTCCATGACGGGAATTCCCTCCGCCAGCGCGGTTTCGCGGATTATCTTTGCGATGCGTCCCTCGCCCAGCGCGCAGATGCGCGGCAGCGGCGCCTCGGACGCGTTATACCGTATGCCGACGGCAAGGTGCGTCGGGTTAGTCACGACGACATTGGACTTCTTTGCGGCCTTTGCGGGGTCGGGACCATTGAGTATCTCGTTGCGGAACTGGCGCTGGGCCTGCTTCACTTCGGCAGAGCCCTCCATTTCCTTGTACTCGCGCTTCACCTCGTCCTTCGTCATCATCATCTGCTTGGTGAAGTTGCGTCCCTGGAAGAGCCGGTCGACGATGGCGATCACGATGTAGCCGAAGGCCGTATACACGGCGAGGCGCTTGAGCATCACCTTCAGGCACGGGAAGATGTCGTCCACCGTGCCGTAGCACATCGTCAGGAGCTCTGGAATGCTCGCCCATATGATCTTGTACAGCAGGTAGCCGAGGAACGACACCTTCACGACATTCTTCAGGAACTCGAAGACGTTCTTCATGGAGAATATCTTCTTAGCGCCCTCGACGGGGCTTAGCTTCTCCAGCTTCGGGATTATCGGTTCGAAGGTGAAGAGGAAGCCTATCTGCGCCACGTTGCCCACGACTCCGATCACCGCCGCCACGAGAACGAAGATGAAGGAGTGCTTGCATATTATGAGCGCCGTCATCACCGAGGACTCTTTAACTGAGGCGATGTTGTTCTCGGCGATGCGCAGGGAAAGGAACTTGAGCAGCTCCTCCATGTCGTTCATAAGAGCCACGCCCATCCAGGCGAGGATGGCGAAGAGAACAACGAGTATCGCCGTCGAAGTGATGTCCTTCGACGTACACACCTGCCCCTTCTCGCGTGCGTCGCGCAGCTTCTTGGGCGTAGGCAGCTCAGTCTTCTCTCCGGTAGAATCGGCCATTAGTGGTTAGGTGGTTAGGTGGTTGGGTGGTTGGGTGGTTAGGTGGTTGGGTGGTTGGGTGGTTGAACTATTACTCTTAAGATACTGATACAGTGAAGTCAGCATCTTCCCTACTGCAATTACGTCTTGCAATGCGTCCTGAAATTGTGCTTGAGTAATGTATCCTAGATCTAGCGCTATGTACAATTGCGCGCGCACCTCTCCAGCCGATCCGTTCGCAATGTCAAGAAACTGTAGAAATTGGCCTCTGGAACGTCTTTCAAATCCTTCCGCGATATTCGACACGATCGACACGGCCGCTCGGCAAATCTGATTTCGGAAACCATAGTCGACAGCGAAAGCGCCATGACTGGAAAGCCGATACACTTTCCCCGTCAAGGCTCTTGCGAGCTTCCACACATCAAGCTCTTCAAAGTTGTCAACTTTAGCCATAACTCTAACTTTTTTTGTTCTTGCTAATCATCAAACCACCACACTACCTAACCACCACACTACCCAACCACCACACTACCCAACCACCACACCACCTAACCACCACACCACCTAACCGCCCAGCAACTTCCCTACTGGACCAAGGATTGCACTTCCCTTCTTATACATGAGCATGTCCATGATGAACGGAAGGTAGATGACGAGCATGGCGATTCCAAGCGCGGACTTCACTGGCATCGAGAGGAAGAAAACATTGAGCTGCGGAGCGGTGCGATTGACGAACCCAAGCCCGAGCGTGGCGAGAAACATCACAATGATCACAGGCGCCGCAATCACCACAGTGGTGCGCAGCATGCCGTCGAGCGAGCTGAGAATCTGCACTGGCGCGTCGGACGCCCAGGCGGGCAGCGGCACGCCCGCGGCGTCCGTCTGGAACACCGGCCATATCGAATAGCTCGTGTAGAGCGCGCCGAGGAACACGAACACCGCGCCGCCAACGAAGAACAGAGTGGACACGATCTGCGTGAAGAATATGCCGGTTGTCGACACCTGGGCGCCCGAAAGCGGCGAATACACCTCGCCCATTGTCGCACCGCGCTGGTTGTCGATGAAGTTACCCACGTTCTCCGCGATCCAGAACGGAACCGCCGCGAAGAATCCGATGAGAAGTCCTATGACGGCCTCCTTGAACGCGATGAACGAAAACATCCACATGTTCGGCTCGCCCGGCGGCATTCCGGCGTGGACAAGCGGAATCGCGATGCAGGAGAAGCCCAGCACCGCCGCCCTTCTCGCGACGCCTGGTATCATCGAGTCCGTGAGCGCCGGGCAGATGGCGAACGCGCCGCCGATCCTCGCCATCGCAAGCACCGCCGCCAGTATCCACCTATGGAATTCTACGTATGGCATCGACTTACCGCAGCAGTGGGAAATGGTTGAATATGTCCTGGGTGTAGAGAAGAAGCGCACTGCCCATCCACGATGCGCAGGCGAGAAGCGTAAGCGAGATGGCTATCAGCTTCACGGCGAAACCGAGCGTCTGCTCCTGTATCTGGGTGAGGGCCTGCAGCAGCGACACGATTATGCCTATCACCGTGGCCACGGCAATCGGAATCAGCGAAAGCCGCAGCACGAGGAGCAGACATGTCTGCGCGTAGTCTAGAAGCTGTGCCTGGCTCATAGCACGTACCCTCTCACAAGACCCTGAATCAGAAGCGTCCAGCCATTCACCATCACGAAGAGAAGCAGCTTGAACGGCAGCGAGATGGTCACGGGCGAGACCATCATCATGCCCATCGCGAGAAGGATGTTCGACACGATGATGTCGATTGCGATGAACGGCAGATACACGAGAAAGCCTATCTGGAACGCCTTGGTGAGCTCTGAGACGCAGAAGGACGGTATCAGAATATAGAAGCTCTCGCTGTCGACCTTAGCCGGCTCGTCGGCCGACTTCGCCCAGAGGCGCTCAGCCGTGTTCACGAAGAACGCCCTCTCGCGGTCGGACGTGTGTTTCGAGAGAAACGCGCGGAACGGCTCAGCCGCCTTGGCGATCGCGTCAGGCTCAAGCCAATACTCTTGCGCCCCTGCGGCGGCCTGTGCGTTCGCGCCTGCCCCCGCCTGCTGCACTGCCGCCGGCTGGCGGGCCGCCATCTCCGCCTTCGCTATCTCCCACGACTCGCTTGCCATCGGCGCCATGATGTAGAACGTGAGTATCATCGCAAGCGCGTTTATGACCATGTTGGGCGGTATGGACTGTATACCGAGCGCGTTTCGTATAAGCGACATAACCACAACGATCTTTAGATAGCTCGTGGCCACCATCGCCACGAACGGCAGAAGCGAAAGTCCAACGAAAAGGACTATCAGCGAAAATGGATTTGTCTGGAACATGGCTGTTTGATGATTGTGTTGTCTTTACGTTTCAACGGTTGAAGCGTCACATGGCTGCAAGAGACTCCACGGCGAAGGCGTTCTGGCCGCAAAGGCTATCGAGTCTGCCGCAGGCCACTGTCTTGTCGCCGAACACGAGCCTAAGCCCGCGCGGCGCAGAAACCGCAGCAGGCGCAGGGGAAGCGGCATGGTCGAAAAGCTCGCCAAGCGTCATCGGCGTCGCCTCGGCTCCCTGCACGTGCAGCCGTCCGTCATCTGCCTGCCTGGACACTCCGTTCTCGTCAACGAGAAAACGTTCGCCCACGATCAGCCGGGGCGGAACGGAGCCTATCTCAGGCAGCAAGAGCATGTCGCCAGGCGCAAGGGAGTCAAGTTCTTCCTGAGGAAGCGTGAACGAGGCTAGTTCGCATACCGCCTGAACTGTCTCATCGCGCACCGCCGCATCCGACGTGTCGATGAAGGCTAGTTTTCCAAGCGCGTTCACGAGCTTCGTCGACGCCGTGATGGCAAAAGCGATCACGTCATCTCCCTCCCTGCACACGCGAAGGGAGAGACCGCCCTCGTCCGCTCCGCCCGCAAGACCTACAACTTTAAGTTGACGACGCGCCGCGTTTTCAAGAAGCTGCAGAAAAGGTCCGCAATCCTTCTCGACAAGCGCAAGGAGAATCGGCTCTGGCACCTCGGCGCGCATCGGCCACAGCCTATGCAGCTCCTCAAAGGCCGGCGAATCGGCAAGCGAGAGAACATGCGGCTCGTCCTCGAGAAGGATGGAGACGTCAAGCGTGTCGGCGAGGTCAAATTC